>JAAIGF010109748.1_pt1 | contig 38850 bp, 29 predicted proteins | sample 6487441 | NCBI WGS metagenome assembly JAAIGF01 (sample SAMN13974129, study PRJNA590717) | phyllosphere metagenome | biome: pepper field; feature: multiple bacterial spot infested pepper fields; material: pepper leaves; isolation source: leaves from pepper fields | host: Capsicum annuum ...
CGCAGCTACAGCCTGACCCTGCCGGCCGACCTGGCGCTGATGATCAAGGCCTTCCTGACCCTGGAGGGCATGGGCCGCCAGCTCGACCCGGATTTCGACATGGCCAGCGCCGCGCGGCCGTTCCTGGAGCGGGTGGTGCTGCAGCGCTACGCCCCGCGAGCGCTGCTCAAGCGCGGCCGGCGCAGCCTGCTGGGCATGATCGACTTCGCCGGCGAACTGCCGCGCGACCTGCGCAAACTGGTCCAGGCCGCGCGCCGCGGACGCCTGCAGCTGAAGGTGGAAACCAGCGCGCTGCAGGGCTTCGGCGACCAGGTGAACCGCGCCGCCAACCGCCTGGTGATGGGCATTGTCACCGCCGCGCTGATCATCGGCTCGTCCATCGTCATGCACAGCGTCGGCGGCATCTCCAGCCGCTGGCTGCTCGCCCTGGGCGTCTGCGGCTTCGTCGGCGCCGGCTTCTGCGGTGTGTGGATCCTGTTCTCGATATGGAGAAGCGGTAAGCACGCGTAGCGTGCTTACCGCAGCGGTTCCCACCGGGAACCGCGGAATCGCTGCGCGATTCCTGTAGAGCCGACCGCTGGTCGGCTGCCCTTGCTCCTGAGCTTCTACCGCGATTGCCGAGCATAGGCTCGGCACTACAGCCGGTAGCGCCGGGCCATGCCCGCCGGACGTTCCCGACGCCCCGTGTCGTCCCAGGCACTTGCACACCTATCAGTTAGTAGTAATACTACTAACCATGGACCTGACCGACACCCAGCAGGCGATCCTGCAGTTGATCGCCGAGCGTATCGAGAGCGAAGGCGCACCGCCGTCGCAGACTGAAATCGCCCGCGCCTTCGGCTTCAAGGGCGTGCGCGCGGCCCAGTACCACCTGGAGGCCCTCGAGCAGGCCGGTGCGATCCGTCGCATCCCCGGCCAGGCCCGAGGCATCCGCCTGGTGCAGGCGCCGCCGATCGAGAAGCTGGCCGAGCCGGGCCTGCCCGACAGCGTCCTGCGCCTGCCGGTGCTGGGCCGTGTCGCCGCCGGCCTGCCGATCGGCGCCGACATCGGTTCGGACGATTTCGTGGTGCTGGACCGGGTGTTCTTCTCGCCGGCACCGGATTACCTGCTGAAGGTGCAGGGCGATTCGATGATCGACGAAGGCATCTTCGATGGTGACCTGATCGGCGTGCATCGCACCCGCGACGCCCACTCCGGGCAGATCGTGGTGGCCCGCATCGACGACGAGATCACCGTCAAGCTGCTGAAGATCGCCAAGGACCGCATCCGCCTGTTGCCGCGCAACCCCGACTACAAGCCGATCGAGGTCCTGCCCGACCAGGATTTCGCGATCGAAGGCCTGTACTGCGGCCTGCTGCGGCCCAACCGCTGAGCCCCTGGCAGCAACCCTGTTTTACCAGCATTACCCCGCGGTCTTTTGTGGCGATTCTCTGGTTCCACTGAGGTTGGTACGGATGTCCGATAATTCTTTTCTGAGCGCCGGGCAGAATCTCAGCCTGTGCGATACATCCGACTTAAAGTGAACCCATGGCAAAGAAGACCCCCAAAGACAGCACCCCCAACGACATGACCTCTGCTAGGAGCAACACGATGGACGAGAACAAAAAGCGCGCATTGGCTGCTGCTCTGGGCCAGATCGAAAAGCAGTTCGGCAAGGGCTCGGTGATGCGCATGGGCGACCGCGTGGTCGAACCCGTCGAAGCCATCCCGACCGGCTCGCTGATGCTCGACATCGCACTGGGCATCGGCGGTCTGCCGAAGGGTCGTGTCGTTGAAATCTACGGTCCGGAGTCGTCGGGCAAGACCACCCTGACCCTGCAGGCCATCGCCGAATGCCAGAAGATGGGCGGCACCGCTGCCTTCATCGACGCCGAGCACGCGCTGGACCCGATCTACGCCGCCAAGCTGGGCGTGAACGTGGACGACCTGCTGCTGTCGCAGCCGGATACCGGTGAGCAGGCGCTGGAAATCGCCGACATGCTGGTCCGTTCGGGTTCGGTGGACATCCTGGTGGTCGACTCGGTCGCCGCGCTGACCCCCAAGGCCGAAATCGAAGGCGAAATGGGTGACCAGCTGCCGGGCCTGCAGGCCCGCCTGATGAGCCAGGCCCTGCGCAAGCTGACCGGCAACATCAAGCGCTCCAACACCCTGGTGGTCTTCATCAACCAGCTGCGCATGAAGATCGGCGTGATGATGCCGGGCCAGAGCCCGGAAGTGACCACCGGCGGCAACGCGCTGAAGTTCTACGCCTCGGTGCGCCTGGACATCCGCCGTATCGGCGCGATCAAGAAGGGCGACGAGATCATCGGCAACCAGACCAAGATCAAGGTCGTCAAGAACAAGCTGGCGCCCCCGTTCAAGCAGGTCATCACCGAGATCCTGTACGGTGAAGGCATCAGCCGCGAAGGCGAGCTGATCGACATGGGCGTGGAAGCCAAGCTGGTCGAGAAGGCCGGTGCCTGGTACAGCTACGGTGAAGAGCGCATCGGCCAGGGCAAGGACAACGCCCGCGGCTACCTGCGCGACAACCCGACCGTCGCCGCCAAGCTCGAAGCCGAGCTGCGCGAGAAGTTCCAGCCGTCCGAAGCTGCCCGCGAGGAAGGCGACGACGACGGCGACGACGAGTAAGACTTGCTGTGGGGCAGGGCGGCGCCGTCAGTGACGTTGCCCTGTCCCGCAGGTTCGAACCGCCCACGGACGGGCAGGGTGCCAGGGACGGCGCCACCCTTGGAGTAAGCAATGTCCGATGCCGACGCCCCCACCGGCCGCAAGCGCCGGCCGCGCGAACAGACCCCCGTACAGCGAGCCCTGGGCCTGCTGGTGCGGCGCGAGCATTCGCGCAAGGAGCTGACCCGCAAGCTGACCGCCCGTGGGATCGAGGGCGAGGCGGCCGAGGCCGCCGTGGCCAAGCTGACCGAGGCCGGCTGGCAGGACGACACGCGTTTTGCGGAAAATCTCGTCCGGATGCGTGCCAACACCGGCTATGGGCCTATCCACGTCCGTGCCGAGCTCGGCACTCATGGGCTGGACAGCGCGGCGATCGCCGCCGCGATGGACACCTACGAAGGCGACTGGCAGGAGAACGCCCGCGATCTGGTCCGCCGCCGCTTCGGCGAGGACGGCCCGCAGGACCTGGCACAGCGGCGCAAGGCCGCCGATCTGCTGGCCCGGCGGGGCTTCGACGGGGACACCATCCGCCGCGCGACCCGCTTCGACCCGGATGACTGAGACTGACGGCGCCGGGCCTGATACCCTTTAGGTTTTCGGCGGTCCGTTACGACCCTGGCCAGTGAGGCCGGCGGTTCGGGGCTGCCGGCCCGCACACTGCCAGCCCCCTCAATGAACGCACCCGCCAAATTCACGACCTCCCAGATCCGTAGCGATTTCCTTGAGTTCTTCAAGGGCAAAGGCCACACCATCGTGCCGTCGGCGCCGCTGGTGCCGGGCAATGATCCGACCCTGCTGTTCACCAACTCGGGCATGGTCCAGTTCAAGGACGTGTTCCTGGGCGCGGAAAAGCGCAGCTACGTGCGCGCGGCCGACGTCCAGCGCTGCCTGCGCGCCGGTGGCAAGCACAACGATCTCGACCAGGTCGGCTACACCGCGCGTCACCACACCTTCTTCGAAATGCTGGGCAACTGGTCCTTCGGTGATTACTTCAAGAAGGACGCCATTGCCTGGGCATGGGAACTGCTGACCCAGGTCTGGAAGCTGCCGGCCGAGCGCCTGCTGGTCACCGTCTACCAGACCGATGACGAAGCCTACGCGCTGTGGCGCGACATGGTCGGCATCCCGGAAGAGCGCATCGTGCGCATCGGCGACAACAAGGGCGCCCCGTACGCCTCGGACAACTTCTGGCAGATGGCCGACACCGGCCCCTGCGGCCCGTGCACCGAGATCTTCTACGACCACGGCGACCACATCGCCGGCGGCCCCCCGGGTTCGCCGGATGAAGACGGTGACCGCTTCATCGAGATCTGGAACCTGGTGTTCATGCAGTTCGACCGCCAGACCGACGGCACCCTGGTGCCGCTGCCGGCGCCGTGCGTGGACACCGGCATGGGCCTGGAGCGCCTGGCGGCGATCCTGCAGCACGTGCACACCAACTACGAGATCGACCTGTTCCAGGCGCTGATCCGCAAGGCGTCCGAGCTGACTGGCATGGCCGACCTGGAGAACAAGTCGCTGCGCGTGATCGCCGATCACATCCGCGCCTGCTCGTTCCTGATCGTCGACGGTGTGCTGCCGTCCAACGAAGGCCGCGGCTACGTGCTGCGCCGTATCATCCGCCGCGCCCTGCGCCACGGCTGGATGCTGGGCGTGCGCCAGCCGTTCTTCAGCAAGCTGGTGCCGACCCTGGTCGAGCTGATGGGCGACGCCTACCCGGAACTGCCGGCCCAGGCCGACACCGTGGTCCGTGCGCTGCAGGCCGAAGAGGAGCGTTTCGCTGAAACCCTCGACGCCGGCATGAAGATCTTCGAGGACGTGGCAGCCAAGGCCAGCAATGGCGTGATCCCCGGCGTCGACGCGTTCCGCCTGTACGACACCTACGGCTTCCCGCTGGACCTGACCCAGGACATCGCCCGCGAGCGCGAGCTGACCGTTGATACCGACGGCTTCGATGCGGCGATGGAGCAGCAGCGTGAGACCGCGCGTGCCGCCGGCAAGTTCGGTGGCGGCGTGACCCTGCCGGCCGAGCTGGTGGCGACCCTGACCCCGACCCTGTTCCTGGGCTATGACCGCCTGCAGGCCGATGGCCTGACCGTGCTGGCCCTGCTCAAGGACGGCCGTCCGGTGCAGTCGGCCGAGGCCGGCGACGCCGTGATCGTGATCACCAACCAGACCCCGTTCTACGCCGAATCCGGCGGCCAGGTCGGTGACACCGGCGTGCTGGCCGGCAACGGCGTGCGCCTGGTTGTCAGCGATACCCAGAAGTTCGCGGGCCAGTTCCATGGCCACGTTGGCACCCTGTCCGAGGGTGGCCTGAAGGTCGGCGACGTGCTGTCCGGCCAGGTCGATGGCGAGCGCCGCGGCGCCACCATCCTCAACCACTCGGCCACCCACCTGCTGCATGCCGCCCTGCGCGAAGTGCTGGGCACCCACGTGCAGCAGAAGGGTTCGTTGGTCGCACCGGACCGCCTGCGTTTCGACTTCTCGCACTTCCAGTCGATCAGCGCCGAAGAACTGGCCGTGATCGAGCGCAAGGTCAACCAGCAGGTTCGCGCCAACAACGCCGCCGAAGTGCACAACATGGGCATGCAGGAAGCGCTGGATTTCGGCGCGATGGCCTTGTTCGGCGAGAAGTACGGCGAGAACGTGCGCGTGCTGAAGATGGGTGACTACTCCACCGAACTGTGTGGCGGTACCCACGTCAGCCGCACCGGCGACATCGGTCTGTTCAAGATCACTTCCGAAGGTGGTGTCTCGGCCGGCGTGCGCCGCATCGAGGCGGTCACCGGCCAGGGCGCCCTGGACTATGTGGCGGCAGAAGAGGCCCGCCTGGCCGAAGCGGCCGAACTGCTGGGTGGCAGCGCCGCCGACGTGGTCGAGAAGATCCGCGCCCTGGGCCTGCGCCAGAAGCAGCTGGAGCGTGAGCTGGAGGCCGTGAAGGCCAAGGTCGCCGCCGGCGCTACCGCCGATCTCTCCGGCCAGGCCGTCGAGGTTGCCGGTGTGAAGGTGCTGGCCGCCCGCCTGGAAGGCTTTGACGCCAAGGCCCTGCGTGATGCGATGGATCGCCTGAAGCAGCAGCTGGGCAACGCCGTGATCGTGCTGGCCGGCACCCAGGACGGCAAGGCCGCGCTGGTCGCGGGCGTGAACGGCAGTGCAATGGGCAAGGTCAAGGCCGGGGAACTGATGTCCCATATCGCCAGTCAGATCGGGGGCAAGGGCGGCGGACGCCCGGACCTCGCCCAGGGTGGTGGCGAGGACGGGCCCGCCCTTGCTACCGCTCTGGCCGCGGTTGTCGAATGGGTCAGCCCCCGCCTGTGATGTGAACACCTGCCGTCCCCCTCCTTGTAGGAGCGGGACGGCTGACGGTACCATTGCGAAATCTTTTCCCTTTGTCGTGGGGACGCTTCTTGACGGAGCGTCAAGCCGGTGGGGGATACCCTTCCACACGGTTCCATGGAGACTTACAACAATGTTGATCTTGACTCGCCGCGTTGGCGAAACCCTGATGATCGGAGACTCGGTGAGCGTCACCGTGCTCGGCGTCAAGGGCAACCAGGTGCGTATCGGTATCACCGCGCCGAAGGACGTTGCTGTGCATCGCGAAGAGATCTACCAGCGCATCCAGCGTGGTGATGAGGCCGGCAGCACCGGAAGTGAAAATTCCGGCGAATAAAAGCTTTACCTTCGCGTCTGATTAACGTTATGATTCACGCCCCGCTGAGGTGCACCGCACCAGACGCGGAGAAAACCCCGGAGCGATGCCCGAGTGGCTGAAGGGGCTCCCCTGCTAAGGGAGTATAGGGTCAAAAGCTCTATCGAGGGTTCGAATCCCTCTCGCTCCGCCAGATACAAGAAGGCGCCCGCAGATCTCAGATCTGCGGGCGTTTTTCGTTGTGCGCCAAGACGATGCGTCGGTCCATCGTCGCGCCATGCCGCTGGGTCGGAGCGGTGCAGCTGATCTCCAGCTGCAGATGCAGGCAAAGGCGCTAGTATGGCGACCATTCTCGACGTCAAATGCTCTAGGGGGAGCGCACATGACGATACGGACTGTAGTTTTTCTGTTGGGGGGTATCCTTCTCCCGTTCGCCGCGGCGGGCTCTCAGCTGTTTGCTGTGACTCCGAGCGGCGCGCCAGAGGCGGTGTTCTCGAGCAAGGCATCTCAGGCAGCGTCTCGCTTGTCCAGCAAGTGCATGGATGTTCAGTGGATAGTTGTGAGCAGCAGCGATACGGAAGTTGTCTGCGAGTCACCGCTCAGCACAGGACAATCCATCATGGGGCAGATGCTGCTTGGGAACAGCTACTCAACGCCTCCGCGACGTTTCTTCCGCTTCAACGTCAGTGAAATTTCTGGCATCTCCCGTGTGCAGGCATCGGGTTGGATGGAAACGCAGATGGCCTTCGGTCAGATGCAGCGTGCTCCATTCTCCGGTGCGGATTTCCATAACAGCATCATGAACTTCCTGATCAGCGCGGGGGGCTCGTTCCCGGCGGGAACGTCGTTTCCAAACCATGCAGTTCTCGGGATCCTGGGAAAGGTCACTCCGCAAGGCACGGGCGCTGTCTACTACGTGGCGGAGGTGACGGAAGGTGGAGCGGCCGAGCGAGCGGGTCTAAGCGCGGGCGACGTCATTTCCGCCGTAGCCGGAAAGAAGTTCAAGACCGATAGCGACTTCCTGGACGTTATGGCAAAGGCGGCGAGGACGCCGACCTATCAACTCAATGTGATTCGCGACGGGGCTGCGATGACGCTGACCGTCGACCGTGACTACCGCCCGACAGTTGCGCAGGTTGCGAGTGCCGTCGAGGCGCCAGCGGCAAGCAGCAGCCCCGCAACAGCTCTGTCGGTTGCCGACGAGTTGGCCAAGCTTTTGTCGCTCAAGGAAAAGGGCATCTTGACGCAGGCTGAGTTCGATTCTCAGAAAAGCAAGCTGTTGAACCAGTGAGCTACAAGACTGCAACGTCCACGCTGGGCAACTACTACGGCGAACCACGCAACTGGATGCTGACCCTGCGCGGCAGTTACTGATGCGGTAATCGCAGGAAGACAACGCCCGCGGACCATCGTCCGCGGGCGTTGTGTGGCTGCAGAGGGAAAAACTCAGAGCCGCACGGTCACCCCCACCTGGAAGCCTCGCCCCGGCAGCGGCGCAATGTACTTCAGCGGCGAGTTGTGCGGGCGCGCTTCCTCGTTGAGCAGGTTGCTGCCATTGATGAACACCTCAAGGCCGGCGACGGCGGTGGTGCGCAGCGGAATCTCCCGGCTCAATTGCAGGTCGACCAGGTTGAAGGCATCCAGCGGCACTTCCTCGCTGACGTTTCGGCCCAGGTACTTCTGCGCGTCGTAGTAGGTGCTGGACAGCTGCGCCTTCCAGTCTTCGCGCTGCCACTGCAGGGTGGCGCCGTAACGGTTGGTCGGCATGTTGGGCAGGTATTCGCCATCGTTATGGGCGCGCAGCGAATCGGGGTGGTCGGCCTTGTTCTTCACCAGGTCGGCAAAGGCCGATACCTCCAGGCTGCCGAAGCGACCGAGCGTCAGTGACTGCGAGGCATCGACCTCGAAACCCTTCACCGTCGTATCGGTCTGCTTCCAGTACTTCAGCGGCAGGCGGTTGGCGGTCTGCAGGCCGGAGTAGCCCAGGTACAGGTAGTTTTCGTAACGCATGCGGTAAGCGGTGGCCGACAGCTGGAAGCCGCCCAGGTGGAACAGGCCGGTCAGCTCGAAGTTCTTCGCACGTTCCGGGGCCAGGTTCTGGTTGCCTTCCTCCTGGGTCATCACCGAATAATGCGCATTGCTGGCGTAGAGCTCGTTGATCTCCGGTGCGCGCTGCGAGGAGGAGTAACGCACCTTGGCGGCGAACAGCGGGCCGAGTTCAACGTAGGCGCCGATGCTGTAGCTGTTGAGCCGGAAGTCGCGGTCCTGCAGCGTGGTGTTGGCGGAATTGCGCGCCGTCTTGAAGCTGCTCGGCCGCAATGTGTGGTCCACGCGTTCGTGGCGCACGCCTGCATCGAACGAGGCCCAGTCGAAGTCCAGTGTTTCCTTCAGGAACACCGCCTGGCTGCGCGTATCGACGTTGGGCAGGTAGCGCAGCGATCCGCTGCCGGTGACGTCACGCGACTGCTGGCTGAGACCGAGCAGGCCGCTCAGCGGGCCGACGCGGCGATGGGCCAGCAGCAGTTCGGCCTGGGTGCTTTCAAAGTCGTAATCGTTGGCCTTGCTGGTACCCAGGCGTTCGCCCGAGGTGTTGTCCAGCTGCGAGACGCGCAGCTCGGCACGCTCGACGCCCGGCAGCGGGTCGCGCAGCAGGGCTTCCAGCGCGTAGCGCTCCTGCTTGATGACCACGCCCACCGGCAGGCCGTCGGCGTAGTTGGAACCGAAGGACAGGTTCTGCATCGAGAAGCCCGGCACGCCGTATTCGCTGTCCTTGGCATCGATGCTGACACCCACGTAGCCGCGGTCGAAGAACAGGGTCGAGCCGAGAGCCACCTGGGAACTGCGTGAGCAGCTGTTGCCCAGGCGGTGGTGGTAGTCCGGGGTGACGTCGTTGTTGATCCGCTTCTGCACATAGGACGGCGTGCCGGCGACGTAGTCCGGATTGACCGGATTGACGTAGGTCTGGCGCTGCCAGACCGAGGTCGGGCTGTTGGTGTAGAAAGAGAACTCGCCATCGGCCCAGTCCGGGTTCTCGGTCATGAACTGGTCGATGTAGGGTTGCGAGGCTTTGTTGTAGACCTGCTGCACCCGGGCCTCCTTCTGGCAGGCATCGGCCAGCGCCGAGTTGACCCCGCCGGCGGCCGGGAACAGCTGGCTGTTGCAGGCGGCCGCCTTGCTGTTGCCGGGAATGTCGTAGTGCGAGATACGCTGCCGCGAGACCTGCAGGTTGGTGGAGACGTTGCGCTGGTTGTTGAAGTTCATGCGGAAGCCCTGCGCATCGGCGGCGTTGAAGCCTTTGCGCAGCACCAGTTCCATCGACTGGTCCTTGTCTTCCATCGTGCGCGAAATCAGCCCGGAATCGACCTCGACGCTGCCGCCGATGGCGTTGCCGCCGTAGCGCACCGTGTCGGAGGACTTGTTGACGGTGACGCTGCGCACGAACAGCGGGTCGAACGGAATGTTGATGTCGCCGCTGATCGCGTTCATGCCGAGGATGGACTGGCCGTCCTGCAGGATCTGCACGCGGTTGCCGCTGAGGCTGCGGATGACCGGCGCGCCGGCGTTGGGCCCGAAGGCGCTGTTCTGCACGCCGGAAACGTGCTCGAGCAGGCCGCCGAGCGTGCGGTTCTGTGCCTGCGGGTTGTCGACGGTCACCCGGCTGTCGATGCGCGAGGGCTGGCTGGCCTCCACCTGCAGAGTGGGCAGGGTGGGCGCGTCCGCCGCCCGGGCGGAATGGAGGGCGACGGACTGAAGGGCGAGGGGGATGGCTGCTGCTAGCAGGTGGCGACGCATGACACGCTCCGTAAAAATGGCGTGAAATGTTATAACGTAACTATTCGTAACGACAAACGGTTTCTTCGCCGTATCATCGAAGCCATCATCGATGGCGACCGGCCCTGTCTTGGATTCCCTGCAGCACTTCCATCCCGCCACCCGCGACTGGTTCCGCGCCACGTTCCCGGCATCGACGCCGGTGCAGGACCAGGCCTGGGCGTCGATCGCCGCAGGCCGGCACACCCTGGTGGTGGCGCCGACCGGATCGGGCAAGACGCTGGCTGCGTTCCTGCGTGCGATCGACCAGGTCTTCGCCGAGCGCGATGGCGACGCACGCCGCGACCCGGCGGCCAAGCCCGTACCGCGCACGCGCGTGCTGTACCTGTCGCCGATCAAGGCATTGGGCAGCGATGTGCAGCGCAACCTGCAGGTGCCCCTGAAGGGCATCAGCGCCCGCCGCGGCGAGCGCGGCGATCCGGCGGTGGCCCTGACCGTGGCCATGCGCACCGGTGATACCAGCAGCAGCGAACGCGCGCGCCTGCTTCGGCGCCCGCCGGATATCCTGATCACCACGCCCGAGTCGCTGTACCTGATGCTGACCTCGCAGGCGCGGGAGATCCTGCGCGATGTGCATACGGTGATCCTCGACGAGATCCATGCGGTGGCGGGCGGCAAGCGTGGCTCGCACCTGGCGTTGAGCCTGGAACGGCTCGATGCGCTGCTGCAGGTGCCCGCACAACGCATCGGCCTGTCGGCAACGGTGCGCCCGGTCGAGGGTGTTGCCGCCTTCCTCGGCGGTGATCGCCCGGTGCAGGTGGTGCAGCCGCCTTCGCAGCGGCAGCTGGAACTGAAGATTGTGGTGCCGGTGGAGGACATGACCGACCTGGTCGTGCACGGTCCCGGCGAAGGACGCGGGGCCGGCACGCGCACCGGTTCGATCTGGCCGCATGTGGAAGCCAGCATTCTCGACAACGTGATGCGGCATCGCTCCACGATTGTCTTTGCCAATTCGCGTGGCGTGGCGGAACGGCTGACTGCACGACTCAACGAGCTGCATGCCGAGCGCACGGGCGTCGAGCCTGCGGGCGAAGCGGATGCTGCGGATACAGCCGCCTACGGATCGTTCACCGGCAGCACGGTGAACCGTGTCACCACGCCGGCCTCGGTGATCGCCCGCTCGCACCACGGCTCGGTGTCCAAGGAACAGCGCGCCGCCATCGAGCAGGCGCTGAAGTCGGGTGACCTGCGCTGCGTGGTCGCCACCTCCAGTCTTGAGCTGGGCATCGACATGGGCCTGGTGGACCTGGTGATCCAGGTCGCAGCGCCGCCTTCGGTGTCCAGTGCACTGCAGCGGGTGGGCCGTGCCGGTCACCAGGTGGGCGGCATGTCACGCGGCCTGCTGTATCCGCGTACGCGCCGTGATCTGGTCGATGCTGTGGTGGTGGTGGACAGCATGCTGCATGGACGCATCGAAGCCCTCGATCCGCCGCGCAATCCGCTCGATGTGCTGGCCCAGCAGACCGTGGCTGCCGTAGCGATGGAACCACTCGATGCCGAGGCCTGGTTCGCACGCGTGCGCCGGGCTGCGCCGTACCGCAGGCTGCCGCGCAGTGCCTTCGACGCAGTGCTGGACATGCTGGCCGGCCGCTATCCGTCCGATGCGTTTGCCGGTTTCCGCCCGCGACTGGTCTGGGACCGGAAGATGGGCACGTTGACCGCACGTCCTGGCGCCCGCCAGCTGGCGGTGACCAGCGGCGGCACCATTCCCGACCGTGGCATGTATGCCGTCGTGCTGCCCGAAGGCGAAGAACAGGCAGGATCGCGTCGTGTCGGCGAACTGGACGAAGAGATGGTCCACGAGTCGCGGGTGAATGATGTGATCACCCTCGGCGCCACGTCCTGGCGCATCGACCAGATCACCCTTGACCAGGTCGTGGTGACGCCAGCGCCGGGGCGCTCGGCGCGGCTGCCGTTCTGGCGCGGCGAAGGCATCGGCCGCCCGGCCGAGCTGGGGCAGGCCACCGGCGCCTTCCTGGCGGCACTCGAGACCGAGCCTGGCGGCGCTGCCGAGCCGTCGCCGGCATTGCTCGCCCGGCTGCGCGATCGCGGCCTGGATGAACGCGCTATCAGCAACATGCTGGCGCTCGTGGCCGAACAGCAGCAGGCCACCGGTGTGCTGCCGACCGACCTGCGCCTGGTCGTCGAGCGCTGCCGCGACGAACTCGGCGACTGGCGGGTGATGCTGCATTCGACCTATGGCCGCCGCGTGCACGATCCCTGGGCGTTGGCCGTGGCCGCGCGCCTGCGCGAGCAGGCCGGCATCGATCCGGCCGTGGTGGTCAGCGACGACGGCATCATCGTCCGCATGCCCGACCGCAGTGGCACACCGCCAGGTGCGGAACTGTTCCTGTTCGATGCGTCCCACCTGCGCCAGGTCATCAATCGCTCGGTCGCCGGTTCCGCGTTGTTCGCCGCACGTTTTCGTGAGTGTGCCTCGCGCGCGCTGCTGCTGCCGCGGCGCACGCCGGGCAAGCGCTCGCCGTTGTGGCAGCAGCGCCTGCGTGCGGGGCAGCTGCTGGAGATCGCCCGTGGCCACGAGGAGTTCCCGATCCTGGTGGAGACTGCGCGCGAGTGCCTGCAGGACGTCTACGACCTGGATGCACTGGATGCGCTGATGCTGCGCGTGCAGGCCGGCCAGGTCCAGGTGGTCGAGGTGGATACGGCCGTGCCATCGCCGTTCGCGGCGAACCTGCTGTTCGGCTATGTCGCCGAGTTCATGTACGAAGCCGATGTACCGCTGGCCGAACGGCGTGCATCGGTGCTGTCGCTCGACAGTGGCCTGCTGGCGGAACTGCTCGGCGAGGTGGACCTGGGCGAACTGCTGGACGATACCGTGGTGGCCACCGTGGAGGGCGAGCTGCAACGCCTGGATCCGGCCCGCCACGGACGTGGCAGCGAAGGCGTGGCCGACCTGCTGCGTGAGCTGGGCCCGCTGCCGGCCGTGGAGGTCGCACAGCGCATCACCGAGCCCGCGCAGGCGGATGCGTGGCTGCAGGCGCTGCAGGCGGCGGGTCGTGCGATCCGCGTTCCCGTCGCAGGGGCCCAGCAGTGGGCGGCGGTGGAAGATGCCGCGCGCCTGCGCGATGCCCTGGGCATCATCCCGCCGGCGGACGTGGCCGAGGTCTTCCTGGCCCCGGTGCCGGATCCGCTGGGTGATCTGCTCGGCCGCCACGCGCGCAACCATGGGCCCTTCAGCAGTGGCAGCGTGGCCGCCCGTTTCGGCCTCGGTGTGGCGGTGGTGGATGCTGCCCTGCACGCGCTGCAGGAACAGGGCCGGGTGGTACGCGGCCGGTTCGGCCTGGATCGTCGCGCGGCAGACGAGAATGCCGCGGAAGCTTCACCGCGTGCAGGCCATGAGTGGGTAGGCACGGAGGTGCTGCAACGGCTGCGGCTGCGCTCCTTGCAGGCCGCCCGCGAGGCGACCCGCCCGGTACCGCAGCAGGCCTATGTCGGTCTGCTGCTGCAGGGGCAGGGTGTGCTGCCTGGGGCCGCGCGCGCCAGCGACAGCGACGGCGTGCTGCAGGTGATCGAACAACTGGCGGGGCTGCCACTGCCGGCATCGCTGTGGGAACAGCAGGTACTGCCCGCGCGCGTGCCCGGCTACACGCCTGCGCTGCTGGATGAACTGCTGGCCACCGGCACGGTGCTCTGGGTCGGCCATGGCCGGCTGGGCGACGACGATGGGCTGGTGTCGCTGCACCTGCGTGAGCGTGCCGCTGAAACCCTGCCGGTCACACCGGTGCTCGCCGAAGACTCACCGATGCAGCAGGCCATCCTGCAGGTGCTGGCCGACGGCGGTGCGTTCTTCGCCCGGCAACTGGCGATGCAGGTACAGCCGCGACTGGTCGGTGCAGACACGGCGGGTGAGGATTTCCAGACGGCGCTGTGGCAGCTGGCCTGGCGCGGACAGATCAGCAGTGACCTGTGGGCGCCGCTGCGTGCGCTGGGCGGAGCGCGGCCTGCACGGGCGCGGCCAACGCCGGTGTCGCGCCGCCGTCGCGGCTTTGCCTTCGTTCCGCTGACGACGGACACCGCAGGACTGGAGCTGGCCAGCAGCACGGGGCCGACGCTGGCAGGACGCTGGTCGCTGCTGCCACAGGAGCGGGCCAGTGACACGCTGCGCGCGCTGGCGCAGACCGAGGCGCTGCTGGACCGCTACACAGTGGTCACCCGCAGCGCAGCGATGAGCGAAGCCGTGGCCGGTGGATTCCCGGCGCTGCGCCCGGTGCTGCGCAGCATGGAGGATGCCGGCCAGCTGCTGCGTGGTCGCTTCGTGGAAGGCATGGGCGGTGCCCAGTTCGCCCAGCGCGACGACATCGACCGCCTGCGTGCCAGCGCCGAGCAGGCAGGCGGGGCTGGCGCCTGGGTTGCGTTGTCGGCGCTGGATCCCGCCAATCCCTTCGGCAGCCTGCTGCCGTGGCCCCAGTCGATCGCCGGGCCGCGTCCGGTGCGCCGGGCCGGTGCGATGGTGGTGATCGGCGAAGGCCGCCTGCAGCTGTACCTGCCGCAGGGCGGCCGCCAGCTGAGCAGCTGGATCGACGGCACGGCAGGCGACGTGGCCACGCGTTGGGCAACGGCGGCGCAGGTGCTGGCCGTGGGCCTTCGGCGTGGCCGGCGGCTGTCCTTCACCCTGGAGCGGATCAACGACGAGCCCGTCCATCGCGGGTCCGCCGTCGATGCCCTGCGCGCGGCGGGATTCAGCAATGAACCGCGAGGGCTGGGCTGGAACGGCTGACGCAGAGTAGAGCTCGACCGCTCCTGTAGAGCCGAGCCCACGCTCGGCTGCATTGCGTAGAGTCGAGCTTGCTCGACTTAGCCAAGCGTGGGCTCGGCTCTACAGGACCGCGCAGCCGAGCATCGGCTCGGCTCTACAGGACCGCGCAGCCGAGCACGGGCTCGGCTCTACAGGAACGCGCAGCCGAGCATCGGCTCGGCTCTACAGGACCGCGCAGCCATGCTCGAAGCGCTCAGTAGCGTGCGTCCTTCGGCTTGGGATCGCGCGGCCAGTCCTTGCCCTTGCCGGCGAAATCCGGCCGGGGTTGATGGATGAAGTAGTCGGCGATGTCCACGGCGTCCTGGTCCGGCAGCACCTGCTGGCCCAGTGGTGGTTCGCGGCTCGCTGCCGGTGGCATGTTGTGCTTGATGAAGCTGGCCGCCTTGTACAGGCGCGCCATGCCCGCGCCGATGTTGAAGCTGCGCTCGCCCCACAGCGGCGGGAAGGCGATATCACCGCTGCCGTCGCGGCGGCCCTCCCCGTTGTCGCCATGGCAGGCCGCGCACTGCGCTGCATACAGGGCCTGGCCGCGCACGCGGTCGGGCACCAGCGAGGAATCGATCGGCCCTTCGCTTGGCGCCGACACGCGCGCGCCGTCGGGTACGGGGCGGCTCAGCCAGGCCATGTATTCCAGCATCGCGCGCGTCGGTGGTGCGTCGCGGGCCAGCGGCTTGCCGTTCATCGAACGCTGCAGGCAGCCGTTGATGCGTTCGACCAGGCCGATCTCCTTGCCGGGGCGGGTCATGTAGCGCGGGTAGCTGCCGCCGCCGGTGTTGAGGTAGTGGTTGCCGAAAGGGCGCTTGCCTTCGGCCATGTGGCAGGAATTGCAGTTCAGGTCGTTGCCCACATTGTCCGGCAGCAGGCGGGCGGTTTCGTTGAGCAGGCGGCGGCCGAACATCACCGCATCGCCATTGCCGAGGCTGGCGATCTCTTCGGCGCTGGGCATGTGGTACGCGCCGACCCGCGCGCCCTGTGCGTCGAGGATGTCCAGCGTGGCGGGGGTGGCATCCAGCGACGGATGGCGGTACGCGTACAGCAGTGCGGCGGCTGCGGCCACCACCAGTACGCCGATGGCAATGACAATGGCCGCGCTTCTGCGCTTGCGTGAGCGCCTCATGGTGCCACCTCCTGCGGAACCACATGCACGGGTTTGTCGCGCACCACCCTGCGCATGCGCGCGATGTCGGCTTCGCTCACCGCGCTGGCCTGGTTGCCCCAGCTGCTGCGGATGAAGGTCAGGATCTGCGCGAGCTGGGCGTTGGGCAGATGCTCGAAGCCGGGCATCGAGAAGGCCATCCGGTCGTGCGGCGTGTGCGGCGTGCGGCCACCGGCCAGGGTGACCTGCACCAGCGAACTCGGGTCATCGGCGAAGACGATGGAGTTGCCGGCCAGGGCAGGGTAGATGCGCGGCATGCCACGGCCATCGGCGCGGTGGCAGGCCTGACAGTGCTCGGCATAGGCCAGCGAACCCTCCACGCGGTAGTCGCCGTCGCGCAGCGCGGTGGTGGTCGTGTCGGGGCCTGCAATCCACTGCGTGCTGCGGCCGGCGCGCGGCGGCAGCTGCTTCAGGTAACGGGCCATGGCCAGCAGGTCGGCGTCGGTCAGGTACTGGGTGCTGTGTTCCACCACGTCGGCCATGCCGCCGAACGCGGCGGAGCGATCGGTGCGGCCGGTACGCAGGAACTCGACGATCTCGTCCTGGCTCCAGCTGGCCAGGCCGGTGGCTTCGTTGCGCAGGTTCTTCGCATACCAGCCTTCCAGTACCGAACCGGAGAGGAAGCGGCGGCTTTCGTCATCAGCCATGGCGGTTTCCTGGAAGGCCACGCCGCGCGGGGTATGGCAGGCGCCACAGTGCGCCAGGCCCTCCACCAGTTCGGCGCCGCGCTGCTGGCCGGCATCCAGCGAAGGATCGGCAACGAAGCTGCGGGGGCGGGCAAACAGCAGTTGCCACCACGCCAGCGGCCAGCGCATGTTGGCCGGCCAGGGGATGGTGCTGTCAGCGTTGTGCTGGCGCACCGGCTGCACCGCACCCATGAAATAGGCATACAGCGCGCGGATCTCGTCGTCGCTGGCGATCACGTAGGAGGCGTAGGGCATGGCCGGATACAGCGGCTGGCCGTCATGGCGGATGCCGCGGCGGACCGCGCGCTCGAAATCGGCATAGTCATAGGCGCCGATGCCGGTGGCCGGGTCCGGCGTGATGTTGGTCGAGTAGAGCGTGCCCATCGGCGTCTGCATGCCCAACCCGCCGGCGAAGGGCCGGCCGCCGGGCGCGGTGTGGCAGGCGGCGCAGTCGGCCGCACGCGACAGGTACTGGCCGCGCGCGATCAAGGCCGGATCGTGGATGTCGACCACGGCAGGCTGGCGCGGCGCGAACCAGTACGGCGTGCTGCGGGCGATGCCCCAGGCCGCACCGACAGCGGCGGCCAGGGCAAGAAGGAGCTTGAGCGAGGTACGCATGGCCGCACTGTCGGCAAACGCGCGGGCCCGTTCATTGATCCGGATCAATGCTTTGTCCGTGAACGACATCCGACAAAGCTGAATCCATCCCGGCTTGTCATCAACCCGTCATCGACCTGCGATAGATGCGACCGGTCGCGCCCGCTAACCTGCCACGCTGTCGCACCTTTCCCCGATTGCCCATGAAACGCCCGCTGCTGCTGTTGCTGGCGTGCGCCGGCCTGTGGCTGGCTGCATGCTCATCCTCGATCACCGCCTCGTCCACCTCGCTCAGCGACCAGCTGATCGCGCCCGGTGGCGTGTCCACGTTGCTGGACCAGCCGCGCATCGCCGCGGCCATCGCCGAGCTGCCCAACCGCCATGGCTTCGCGCCGGGCCGCGATGGCGTGCCGATCTTCTGGCGGGTGTTCGACCCGGGCGATTACGGTGCCCGCTACCACTACCTGCCGCAGCGCCACGAGAACGGCCAGCCGCTGGACACCGGGCTGAGCCTCACCGTGCCGCAGCCGTTCCGTGCGCAGGCGCCGCGCGGCACCGTGGTGCTGCTGCACGGTTGGATGATGAATGGTGATTCGATGCTGCCGTGGTCGCTGCAGCTGGCCGAATCGGGATACCGCGTGGTCACCCTGGACCTGCGCAACCACGGCCAGTCCGGGCATGGGCCGTCCGGCTACGGCACCTACGAATCGGACGACGTGGTCGATGTGATCGGCGAACTGCGCGCGCGTGGCGAAGTGACCGGGCCGCTGTACCTGTTCGGCGTCTCCTACGGCGCGGCCACCGCGGTGTTCACCGCTGACAAGCTGGGTGACCAGGTGGCCGGCGTGGTGGCGATGGAATCGTTCGCCAATGCCGGCGTGGCGATCCGCACGATGATCCCGCACCTGATGGCGCTGCAGCCGGAAGGCCTGAAGGCGCAGGCGGTCGCGTCCTACGCGCGCTGGCGCTACGGCGGCCAGGACATCAACCAGGTGATCGCCGCGGCCAGCCGCCGCATCGATGTCGACCTGGACCAGGTGGACGTGGCCCGCGCGCTGGCCGATACCCGCGCCTGCGTGCTGCTGCTGCACGGCCAGGGCGACCAGCACATTCCGGTCAGCCAGGGCCGCGAACTGGCCCAGGCCAATCCGCGCGCGCACTACATCGAGATGCGCGGCGAAGACCACATCACCCTGCCGCTGCGCCTGGACCTGCTGGCCGGCGTGGTCGACGACTGGATGGCGCAGGACGAACACCACCCGCGCGCGACCTGCCCGGCACCGCAGCTGCCCGCCCAGGCCGAGTGGCTGGTGCGCACCTGAAAAAAGGGGACGGAGGGGATTAAGTCGCTTGTGGCACAAACGACTTAATCCCCTCCGTCCCCTTTTTTGGTTTCAGGGCAGGCGGCGGGCGAGGGCGCGGGCCGAGGCGGCGACGCCCAGCAGCAGCGCGGCCACGCACAGGAAGGCGATACCGAGAGTGGTGAGATGGGCCAGTCCGCCGATGGCCGCCGGGCCGGCGAGGATGCCGGCGTAGCCCAGCGTGGTCACTGCGGTGATGGCGATGCTCTCCGGCATCGCGCGCTGCTGGCCGGCCATCGAGAACAGCGCCGGCACGATGTTGGCGCAGCCCAGGCCGACCATCACGTAGCCGACCAGTGCCACGGCGAAGGAGGGCACCAGCGTGGCCAGGGCGAAGCCCGTTGCCGCGGTGATGCCGCCGATGACGATCGTCGGCGTGCGGCCGAGGCGCTCGACGATGCCATCGCCGAACAGGCGCATCGCGGTCATCGCCAGGGTGAACACCGCGAAGCCGGCACCGGCCTGGTCACGCGGCACCTGCCGCACGTCGGCCAGGAACACCGCGCTCCAGTCGAGCATCGAGCCTTCGGCCAGGAACACGATGAAGGCCAGCACGCTGATGAACAGCACCACGCCATGCGGAATGGCCAGCATCGGGCCGTCATGGGCGATGCGCTGCGCGCGCCAGTGCGGTGCCGCCAGCAGCGCTACCACCAGCAATGCGGCCACCGACAGCAGGGCCGCCATCCACAGCGGCGTGCCCAGCAACAGCAGGCCGGTCATGCAGCCAGCACCGACGAAGCCACCGATGCTGTAGAACGCGTGGAAGCCGGACATCATCGCGCGGCCGGCATCGCGTTCGACCGCGACCGCCTGCATGTTCATCGTGCAGTCCATGGCGCCGACACCAGCACCGAACAGGAACAGCGCCGCGCCCAGTGCCAACGGCGAGGGAGCGAGCGACAGCAACGGCAGCGCCAGCAGGATCAACGCGGTGGTGATGACCATCAGGCGGCGGCAGCCCAGGCGTCCGCTCAACGCGCCGGCCAGCGGCATGGCCAGCAGCGAGCCGAGGCCCAGGCAGAGCAGCACGGCGCCCAGGCTGGCATCGGACAGGCCGGCCTTGGCCTTGGCATAGGGCACCATCGGCGCCCAGGCAGCGGTTGCAAAACCGGGAATGAGGAAGGCGGCGCGGGTGGCGTGCTGCTGGGCACGCGGGGAGGAAGGCGTCATGCGCAGGAAAGGCTCCGGAGAATCCCTGCCATGAAAACGTTTTCAGCTGGCGTGGGCAAGTGCCATTCGTGTCATCCCGCTGCGAATACGAATGCAGCATCGCTCGTCGCACATGCAGAGGCCCGCGATACCGGTGGGCATCGCGGGCCTCGCTGCTTGCTACGGCGCAGCGCTTACAGCGGCAGGTCGAACACCAGCACTTCCGCGTCGTTGCCGTTCTCCAGGGTCAGCTGTGCTTCGTCGCTGACCTGCAGTGCATCGCCGGCATCGAGGGTGATGCCGTTGACCTGCAGCTGGCCACGGGCGACCTGCACGTAGGCGCCACGGCCGTTGCCCAGTGCGTGGTGCAGCTTCTGGCTGCCATCGAGGATGGTGGCGTAGATGCGGGCGTCCTGCTGGATGCGCAGCGAACCGTCGGCACCATCCGGCGAGGCGATCAGGCGCAGCTGGCCGCGCTTGGTCTCCGGCGCGAAGTGGGTCTCGCGGTAGGAGGGTTCGATGTTCTCGCTGTCCGGGAAGACCCAGATCTGCAGGAAGTGCACCGGATCGGTGGCCGAGTGGTTGAACTCGCTGTGGCTGACGCCGCTGCCGGCGCTCATCACCTGCACGTCGCCGTAGCGCAGCATCGAGCCGGTGCCCATCGAGTCCTTGTGCTCCAGCGCACCGCCCAGCACGTAGGAAATGATTTCCATGTTGCTGTGGCTGTGGGTGCCGAAGCCCTGGCCGCCGATGACCTTGTCTTCGTTGATGACGCGCAGCGGGCCGAAGCTGACGTAGCGCGGATCGTAGTAGCCGGCGAAGGAGAAGGTGTGGCGGGAAGACAGCCAGCCATGCTCGGCCAGGCCACGGGTAGCGCTCTTGCGGATCTGCAGCATGATGATTTCTCCTTGTTCGATGGTTTCGATGGGGCGGGGTGGGCCGGTGGCCGCTGTGTTTCCCCGTTGGAGAGAAGTATCCGCTTGCACCCCGGGTTTGAAAAACGGATAGTTTTGACAGCCATCATCGAAAATTTCGAATGCTCAAACTCAGCCTCGATGCCCTGCAGATCCTCGATGCCATCGACCGCCGCGGCTCGTTTGCCGCCGCCGGCAAGGCCCTGCACAAGGTGCCCTCGACCATCTCCTACACCGTGGCCAAGCTGGAGGAGGACCTGGGCGTGCAGCTGTTCGACCGGGTCGGCCCCCGCGCCGAGCTGACCGAGGCCGGTCGCGCGCTTCTGGACGAGGGTCGCCACCTGCTGCGCGCCGCCCGCGAGCTGGAGCTGCGGGTGCGCCGGGTGGCCTCCGGCTGGGAGGCCGAGCTGAGCCTGGCGGTGGATTCGATGTTCCCGACGTGGCTGCTCGGCCCGGACATTGCCGCGTTCCGCGGCATCGAAGCGCCGACGCGCCTGCGTCTGTTCGGCGAAGCGCTGTCGGGCACGTGGGAGGCGCTGCTGGACCGTCGCGCCGACCTGCTGGTGGCGGCGGCGGGCGAGGGCCCCAGTGGCGGCGGTTATGTGGTGGAACCGCTGGGCAGCGTCGATTTCGTATTCGCGGTGGCGCCGGATCATCCGCTGGCGCAGGTAACGGGCGCACTGGGCCGCGAGCAGCTGGCCGAGCACTGCGCCATTGCCGTGTCCGATTCCGCGCGCCGCCTGCTGCCACGCACGGTGGGCCTGCTGATGGGCCAGGAAATGCTGACGGTGCCGGACATGGCCAGCAAGCTGAAGCTGCAGTGCGAGGGTGTTGGATTCGGTTTCCTGCCCGAGCCGTGCGCGCGCGCTGCGGTGGCGCGTGGCCAGCTGGTGATCCGCGAGGTGGAGGAGCCGAAGCCGGAGGAGACGTTCTGGCTGGCGTGGCGCACGGGTGAGGATGATGCGGCATTGCGCTGGTGGCGCGAGCGGTTGCGGAGGCCGGAGCTGCTGGCGCAGTGGTGGCAGGCGATGGCGGCGTAGGGGTTTTCTTTTGCAGGGCTGCGCCCTGCACCTGCTCAGTGCAACGGCAATGGCAACGGCAAAAGCAGAAGCGGGCTATCCGTGGGACGGCGGGGTGGGGCCGGTGGCAGGGGACGCCGTAAACCCGTCCATGGGGGCTTGGTCGCCGCTTGCTCGCGTGCGCTGTCCTGCGCACACGGCAAGACCGGGGTTGGGCGTCCTGCCCAACCCGCCCGAGGCATGCCTCGGGCCCATGCGGCTCACACCCCTGCCACCGGACCCACCCCGCCTTCGACAGTTTTCCGCGATCTGTCGGAACGGCGTTCTGCTCTGGTGGGTGCCGACCGTTGGTCGGCATGGGGTCGGATATCGATGTCTGACAGATGTGTCGACCAACGGTCGACACCTACCAACAGCCGCGCGGTCTGTGGGAACGGCACGGGGTCGGATCCCGTTGCTGCGCAGCGGGCTCTGACCCCAGAAGAAATTCGATATCTGACAGATGTGCCGACCAACGGTCGGCACCCACCAACAGCCGCATTTGCCAACAGCCGCGTGAACCTGTCGAAGGTGGGGTGGTGTCGGATTGCGGCGTCCCCGCAATCCGACACCGCCCCGCCAACTCACGGATAGCCCGCTTTTGAAGTTGACGTTGACGTTGCTTCTGCAGGTGCAGGGCGCAGCCCTGCCGAAAACACAAAAAAAAACAGCAGGCCGGAGCCTGCTGTTTCGGTGTAATGGTGCGCCCGGAGAGATTCGAACTCCCGACCGCCTGGTTCGTAGCCAGGTACTCTATCCAACTGAGCTACGGGCGCCAATTACATAAACTTGTTGTATTGATCGTGTGTGGTGCGCCCGGAGAGATTCGAACTCCCGACCGCCTGGTTCGTAGCCAGGTACTCTATCCAACTGAGCTACGGGCGCGCGGTACACAATCAATTTTGTTACTACATTTTACCGCATCTTCCAGCGGCGGATGCTGGAAGCCTGTCGAGTGGTGCGCCCGGAGAGATTCGAACTCCCGACCGCCTGGTTCGTAGCCAGGTACTCTATCCAACTGAGCTACGGGCGCCCTGCGACAGGAGCGGAATTATGCGGATGTCGGCGGCTGTCGTCAACGCTTTTGTGAAAATTTTCATTCAACTGAATGAAAAAGCTTTCAGCGACGGCATCCGGGGCCTTCATCCAGGCGAAGTGATCGGCGCGCGTGCCCAGTTCCTGCGCGGACAGCACGCGCACGCGTGAGGCCACATTCGGCAGCTTGGCCAGCAGCGCCTGCATCGAACCGGGCGGCGCGAACCAGTCATCGGCCATCAGCACCGCCTGCGCGCTGCCATGGATGCGTGCCAGCTGCGCATCGAGGTCTTCGTCCATGCCCACGGCGGCGTAGTGGTTGTTCAAGCCCACCCGCGCCCAGTCGGCAATCAGCCCGCGTGCTTCGGTGCCGCCAAAGCCGAGGCGACGGCCGTGCAGCACCCCCTGGCGGCGCGCGATCCACGGCAGGAACCGGTAGAACAGCGGCAGCAGCCAACCGCGCGGGGGCGGGAACACGCGCCAGAACGGCGTGCCGCTGGCCGCCAGCCACAGGCGCTGGAAACGCTCCGGATTGCGGCCGGCATGCAGGCAGGCGAGCTGGCCGCCCAGGCTGTGGCCGCCGATGATCCAAGGCAGGGCGCTGCCTGCGTCGTCTTCGTGGCCCAGCACGGCCTGGCTGGCCGGCAGATCCTGTTCGAGGATCTCGCGGTAGCCCCAGTCGGCCGTGCGCGAGGGACGCAGTGAACTGCTGCCGTTGCCACGCCACTCATGCAGGTAGACGGCGATGCCACGCGCCGCCAGCGCCTGCGCAAGCGGCAGGTAGTGGCGCGCGGCCACGCCCAGTGCCGGCAGCCACAGCAGGCGCGCCAGCGGCTGTGCAGGCACGCAGGCGATGATCTCGTAATGGTGGCCATCGCCGCTGTCCACGGCGATCGTGCGCGGCGCAGCGCTCATGCGTGCGGTGCCGCGCCGAAATGATCCAGCACCAGCACGTCGCCGCGGCCGGGCGCGTAGCCCTGCTGCAGGCCGCGTGCCACGTAATCGATGCCGGCTTCGCAGGCATTGGCCAGGCTGAGCCCGTTGCACAGCTGGGCGGCAATGGCCGAGGCCAGCGTGCAGCCGGTGCCGTGCGCGTCCAGTGGCAGCCGTGCGTGGATGAATTCCTCGCTGCTGACGCCGTCGAAATAGCGGTCTATCACCCGGTTGCCTTCGTGCAGGTGGCCGCCCTTCAGCAGTACGGCGCCGGCGCCCATGTCGAGCAGCGCGGCAGCCGCCTGCTCGGCGTGGTCGGCGTTGCCTATGCTGCGGCCGACCAGCAGCTCGGCTTCGGGCGTATTGGGGGTGATCAGCGTGGCCAGCGGAATCAGCCGTTCTCGCATCGCTTGCAGCGCGCTGTCTTCCAGCAGGCGCGCGCCACTGGTGGCGACCATCACCGGGTCCAGCACCAGGTGGGCGGGGCGGCGCTGTTCGAGCACGTCGGCAACGGTGTGGATGACCTCTGCATTGGCCAGCATGCCGAGCTTCACTGCGTGGATGTCGAAATCATCGAAGCAGGCGTCCAGCTGCGCGCGCAGGAAGGCGACCGGGGGCACGTGCACGGCGGTGACACCGCGGGTGTTCTGCGCGGTCACCGCGGCGATGGCGGACAGGCCGTGCACGCGATGCGCGGCGAAGGCCTTCAGATCGGCCTGGATGCCGGCGCCACCGCCGGAATCGGAGCCGGCGATGGTGAGGGCGGAAACGGGAGTGGTCGGGCTCATGCCTCGATTGTGCCGTGGTCCCGCAGGGGAAGGTAGATCCACGCCATGCGTGGATGCCCTGGGTTCAATGCCGCCATCGCGCCCACTGCTGGTACATCACATACACGATGCCGGTCAGGCCGGTGAGCAGGGCGGGGGCGAGCAGGGCATCGTAGCGGAAGTGCATGAACAACCACGCGCCGACGATGCCGCCGCCGAGGAAGCCGCTGATGATCAGCCCGCTCAGGGTCAACCGGCGCATCTGCAGCGGCAGGCCGCGCAGCAGGTGGCCCAGGCCGATGCCAAGGTCGGTGAACATGCCGCTCAGATGGGTGGTGCGCACCACCGCGCCGCTGAAGGTGGTGGCCATCGCGTTCTGCAGGCCGCAGGCCATGGCCGCGGCCAGCGCGCCCCAGATCTGCTGCTGCTCGAACAGTGGAATGGCGACCAGCAGCAGCGCCGATTCGATCGCCAGGGCCACGCCGTAGCGCCGGCCCAGCTGCAGGGCGCTGTCCTGGATCAGCAGGCCACTGAGCATCGCGCCCAGCGAGAAGGCGACCAGCAGGCCCCACAGATGGCCGACCGCGCGCCAGTCACCCTGGGCAATTGCCATGCCCAGCTGGCTGGTGCTGCCGGTCATGTGGCTCACCGCCTGGTGCTCGAAGCCGAGGAAGCCGACCACGTTGACCATGCCGGCCACGCTGGACAACGCGACCGCGCCGATCCAGACCCAGGTGGGCAGGCGGATTCCCATGCCGCCGCCTCAGGGCGACGGCACTTTGCCGCCGTTGAACTGCAGGTCGCTGAAGCTGCCGGTGGCGGGGTCGTACACCGCGCCCCAGAACTGCCGGCCGCCATCACACACGCGGATCGCTTCGCGCGCGGGATTGGTGCTGGCATCTTCCGGCAGTTGGAAGGCGTTGATGTAGATCAGCTGCCGGCCGCCACTTTCGATGCCCACGTACTGGCGATCGAAGTCCAGTACGTGCGGCACCTGTGCTTCCAGTGAGGAAAGCTTCGCTTCCATCTGGTCCACCTGCTGCCGGCTCGGCGCCCAGTAACCGCTCACCCGCCCGGCCTCGCGGCCGGGGCTGGTGCGCGAGCAGGTGTCCAGCACCTGCGCGGCGATGACGGGGCGGGTGACCACCCACGATTGGCCGGTGCGCTCGGCGGTCGGCACGCTGGCCGGGCCGCGCGTGGTGGTGCAGGCGGCCAGTGCGGCTGCGAGGGTGATCGCAGCCGTGGGCAGCAGCAGGCGGGTGCAACGGTTCACAACACCTCCGAAGCGTAATCGGCCAGGCGCGAACGTTCGCCTCGGCGCAGGGTGATGTGCGCACTATGCGGCCAGTTCTTGAAACGATCCACCGCGTAGGTCAGGCCCGAGGTGGTCTCGGTCAGGTACGGGGTGTCGATCTGCTCGACGTTGCCCAGGCAGACGATCTTGGTGCCGGGGCCGGCACGGGTGATCAGCGTCTTCATCTGCTTCGGGGTGAGGTTCTGCGCTTCATCGAGGATCAGGTAGCGCGACAGGAAGGTGCGCCCGCGCATGAAGTTCATCGAGCGGATCTTGATGCGGCTGGCCAGCAGGTCGTTGGTGGCCTGGCGGCCCCAGGTGCCGCCTTCCTGGTTGTGGGTCAGCACTTCCAGGTTGTCGGTCAGCGCGCCCATCCACGGCGTCATCTTTTCTTCTTCGGTACCGGGCAGGAAGCCGATGTCCTCGCCCACGCTCACCGTGGCGCGGGTCATGATGATCTCGCGGTAGCGCTGCTGGTCCATCGTCTGCGCCAGGCCGGCGGCCAGTGCCAGCAGGGTCTTGCCGGTGCCGGCGGTGCCGAGCAGGGTGACGAAGTCGATCTCCGGGTCCATCAGCGCATTGAGCGCGAAGTTCTGCTCGCGGTTGCGCGCGCTGATGCCCCACACGGCATGGCTGCCGTGGCGGAAATCATCGACCAGCGACAGCACCACCTTGCCATCGCCGACCACGCGGCTGACGCGCAGCTCGACCTCGTCTTCGCCGGGCAGGTAGACGTACTGGTTCGGGTACCACTCCTCGCCGTCCTGGGCGAGGATTTCGTAATGCGTGCGGCCCTTGTCGCTCCAGCTGCGCAGGTCCTCGCCGTGGCGCTTCCAGAAGTCTTCCGGCAGCTCGGTGGCGCCGGTGTAGAGCAGGCTGAAATCATCCAGCGCGCGGTCGTTCTCGTAATCCTCGGACACGATGCCGGCGATGGCCGCCTTGATCCGCAGGTTGATGTCCTTGGAAACGAACACCACCGGCAGGTCCGGGGTTTCTTCCTTCAGCGCCAGGATCGCGCCGAGGATGGCGTTGTCCGGGATGACCTTGCCGAAACTCTTGCCCGCGTCGAAATGGCTGGTCTGGAAGCGCAGCTTGCCGGCGCTCTGTTTGCCGCGCAGCTGCAGGCCGTTGGGGCGCTCCAGCGCAATGCCGTCGGCCAGGTTGTCCAGGCCCGATTCCTGCACCAGCTCATTGAGGAAGCGGCTCACCTGGCGGGCGTTGCGGCTCGCTTCGGAGGTGCCCTTCTTGCCGTTGTCCAGCTCCTCGATCACCTGCATGGGCAGGTAGACGTCATGTTCCTCGAACTTGAACAGCGCGGTGGGATCGTGCATCAGCACGTTGGTATCCAGCACGTAGATGCGCTTGCCTCGGGTCATCGTCATTTCCTGGTTACGGACAGGGAAAAACCACCACGGCCTGCTGCAGGGCAGGGTGGTGGCGGACACAGTGGGCGTTGGAACTCACTTGGATTGGGCGGCCTTCAGTTCGGCAAGCACGGCGTCGGCATGGCCGGCGACCTTGACCTTGCGCCAGGACTGCACGAGTTGGCTGTCGGGAGAAATCAGGAAGGTGCTGCGTTCGATGCCACGTACCTGCTTGCCGTACATGCTCTTCATCTTGATGACGTCGAAGGCGGTGCACAGCGCTTCGTCGGCATCACTGACCAGCGGGAAGTTGAATCCCTGCTTGGCGCAGAAGTTGTCGTGGGATTTGACCGAGTCGCGGGAGACGCCGAGCACGACCGCACCGGCCTTGTTGAATTCCGGCAGCAGCGCGTTGAAGTCGATGCCTTCGGTGGTGCAGCCGGGGGTGCTGTCCTTGGGGTAGAAGTACAGCACCAGCCACTGGCCGGCGTAGTCGCCGAGGGTGGACTGGTCGCCGCCGGACAGGGCCAGCGGCAGGGAAAGGGTGGTGCTGTCCAGGGTATCGCCGTTGTTCATGAGGTCCTTCTGTCGAGCCTGGGTTGTTTCTACGACAATTGCATGAAACGCCACGCGCCCGTGAGAGGCGCGCGAAAATCCGCACGTCCGATCAGAATTTCATCGGGTCCATGATCGCGTCCAGGTTCAGGTGGTCGCAGAACTCGAGGAAATCGTCGCGCAGCGCGGCGATGTGCATGTTGGCCGGCACGCCGATGGTGACCTGCGCGCTGAACATTTCAGCACCGGTCTGCATGGCGCGGTAACGCGTGCTCTGCAGGGTCTCGATGGTGATGCCCTGGCGGTCGAAGAAGTCGGCCAGCTGGAACAGGATGCCCGGCTTGTCGGCGGCGATCACTTCGACGATGTACGGCAACAGGTTGGACTGCGCCTGCTTGGCCTCGGTGCGGTACCAGACCAGCTTCAGGCCTTCCTCGCGCTCGAGCCGGGTCAGCATCGCTTCCAGCTTGGCGACCGAATCCCAGGAGCCGGTGGCCAGGGCGGTGACCGAGACATCGCGGCCGACCGTGGCCAGGCGCGCGTCCACCAGATTGCAGCCGCTGTCGGCGATGCGGCGGGTGACGGACAGCAGGGGGGACTCCGGATGCGTCGTGTAGGCGTTGATCAGGAGGTGGTTTTCGCTCGGCGCGGGGCGCGGGGTGGTGTCGGTCAAGGCGATTCCGGGTAATGCAAGGCGTGAGTCTGAATGCCCGCCGGGGGCGGGAATCCACCGGTGTCCAGCATACTTGCCCGTGCTTTCGCGCCGCAAGTAACATTCAGGTGCTCCCGGCCTGTCGTGGCGGGCGTCTCCCTCCCCAGCCAAGAGCAGTACGTCCTTGTCCCTTTCCGGCCTCATCACCGCGCTGGCGACCCCGTTCCGGGCCGACGGCTCCCTCGATCCCGACGGTTGGCAGCGCCTGCTGCACCTGCAGCTGGAGGGCGGCGTCCAAGGCGTCGTCGTCGCCGGCTCGACCGGCGAAGCCGCCACCCTGTCCGATGCCGAATACGACCGACTGCTGGCCAGCGCGGTCGAAACCATTGCCGGTCGTGTCCCGGTCCTGGCCGGCACCGGCCTGTCGGGCACCGCCAAGACCATCGAGCAGACCCGCCGCGCCGCCGCGCTCGGCGCCACCCACGCCCTGGTGGTGACCCCGCCGTACGTGCGGCCCACCCAGGCCGGCCTGATCGCGCATTACCGCGCCGTGGCCGACCAGGGCGGCCTGCCGGTGGTGCTGTACAACGTGCCCGGCCGCACCGGCTGCGACATGCTGCCGCAGACCGTGGCCGAGCTCGCCAGCCACCCGAACATCGTCGCCATCAAGGAAGCGGTGGGCGACATGGGCCGCGTGCAGGCCCTGCTGGCCCTGGCCGGTCCGGAGTTCGCCGTGCTCAGTGGCGATGACGGCACCGCCGCCCGCTCGATCCAGGCCGGCATGGCCGGCCTGATCTCGGTCGGCTCCAACGCGCTGCCCGGTGCCTACCGCCGCATGTGCGCGCTGGCCGCCGACCACGAACATGACGCCACCGAAGCCTGGGATGCGCGCCTGCAGCCGTTCCATCATTTCTGCGGCGTCGAGCCGAACCCGATCCCGGTCAAGGCGCTGCTGCGCCGCATCGGCATCGGCCATGACCTGCGCCTGCCGCTGCTGCCGCTTTCGGCCGCACACCAGCCCGCGGCCGACCATCTCGCCGGTGACATCGCCGCCCTTGAAGCCCTTTCCAGCCACTGACCTGTTGTCGTGGCCTGATCCAGGAGATCCACATGCGTCAATCCGTTTCCACTGCCCGCGTGCTGTCCTACGCCCTGCTTGCCGTCGCCGTCGCTGCCGGTACCACCGGCTGCTTCAAGCGCGGCGCCAAGGGTGATTACGCCCTGGCTCCCGAAATGCGTCCGCTGGAAGTGCCGCCGGATCTGAACGTCCCGGCAGGCGCCGGTGGCAACCAGGTGCCGGCGCTGAGCTCGGCCACCAAGCCGGCGGCTCCGGCTGCTCCGGCCGCCGCTGCCGCCCCGGCTGCTGGCAACAGCGGTTTCACCATCCCGGGCAGCAAGGAAGAGGCTTTCGGCAAGGTCGGCACCGCGCTGGAAGGCGTCGAAGGCGTGACCATCGCCAGCCGCGCACAGCTGCTGGGCTCCTATGACGTGGCCTATGAAGGCAGCAACTTCCTGGTCCGCGTGGTTGCCGTCGATGCCGGTGCCTACATCTCCGCGGTCGACCCGCGTGGCATGCCGGCCACCGCCGAAGCCCCGGTGAAGCTGATTGCCGCACTGAAGGCGAAGCTGGCGCAGTAAGCGCCGGTGGAGGTTCCGCCGGGCATGGCCCGGCGCTACCTTCTGCTCTTGGCACCACCCACAGAAAAGGGCGCCGCAAGGCGCCCTTTTCGTTGCCGCAACAGGCGCTTCTCAGCGCTCCAGCAGCGGCAGCTTGTCCGGCTTGCCGTCCCACTCGCCGGCATCGGCGGGCGGATCCTTGCGCACGGTCAGCACCGGCCACTCTTTGGCGAGCTCGGCATTGAGGCCCACGAACACTTCCTGGCCGGCCGGGACATCGTCCTCCGGGAAGATCGCGTTGACCGGGCACTCCGGCTCACAGAGGGTGCAGTCGATGCACTCGTCCGGGTCGATCACCAGGAAGTTCGGGCCTTCGTGGAAGCAGTCCACGGGACACACTTCCACGCAATCGGTGTGTTTGCACTTGATGCAGTTTTCGGTGACGACAAAGGGCATAAGGGGGGAGGCAGATCCGTCTTCAAGCGGACAATTCTAGAACAGGTTGAACGCGCGCGCTGCCGTTGCACGCACCGGCACCCTGCGCGCTGACGATTCTGCACAGGCGGCAACCGCATGCGGCCACCGCGCAGCGGCACTTTGCGGCACTGCACATTGCCAAGCCGGGGAAGCCCCCGGCAGACTCGATGTCCATCGGTGGACATCTGGCGGTGAAGCAGTGCGGATCGCAGGGACGGGCAGGGCATGAGCGTGTATCTGGGCATCGACGCCGGCACGCAGAGCGTGAAAGTGATCGCCTACGACGCGGCGACACGCACGGTGCTGGCGCAGCAGGCACGGCCGCTGGAACTGGCGGCAACGGCCGATGGTGGCCGCGAACAGAGCGCCGCCGACTGGGTGAAGGCGCTGGTCGAGGCGATTCAGGCCCTGCCGGGGCCGGTGCGGGCGCGGGTGCGCGGGCTGGCGGTGTCCGGCCAGCAGCACGGCTTCGTCCCGCTGGGCCGCGACAACCGCGCGCTGGGCCCGGTCAAGCTGTGGTGCGACACCAGCACCGGCGCCGAATGCGAGGCGATCACCGCCGCCATGGGCGGGCCCGCGGCCAGCATCGCCGAAGCCGGCAACGACCTGCGGGTGGGCTATACGGCCTCCAAGCTGCGCTGGACCCGGCAGCACCGGCCGGAGGTGGACGCGGCGCTGGATGGCATCGCCCTGCCGCACGACTATCTGAATCTCTGGCTGACCGGCCAGCGTTTCATGGAGGCCGGTGACGCCTCAGGCACCGGCTGGCTGGATGTGCGCCGCCGCACCTGGTCGCCGGCGATGCTGGCCGCCACCGACGAGCGGCGTGACCTGGCCGCGCTGCTGCCGCCGCTGGTCGGCCCGGAACAGGGCTTCTCCCTGCTGCCGGCGATCGCCGCGCTGCTGGGGTTGCCGGCCGATACCCGCGTGGCGGTCGGCGGCGGCGACAACATGATGGCGGCCATCGGCACCGGCGCGGTGCGCGAGGGGCGGCTGAGCATGAGCCTGGGCACCTCGGGCACGCTGTTCGCCTGGCGCGCCACGCCCTGCGTGGATGCGCAGGGGCGCTGGGCCGCGTTCTGCGCTTCTGATGGCGGCTGGCTGCCGCTGATCTGCACGATGAACTGCACGGTCGCCACCGGCCAGGTCGCCGCATTGCTGGGGCAGTCGCCGGCGCAATGCGAAGCCTTGCTGGCGCAGAGCGCGCCCGGGGCCGATGGGCTGGTGATGCTGCCGTTCTTCAACGGCGAGCGCAGCCCGGACCTGCCGCTGGCGCGCGGCGCCCTGCATGGGCTGGACCTGCACAACCTGACCCCGGCCAACCTCTACCGCGCCGCGATGGAAGGTGCCAGCTACAGCCTGCGGCTGGGCTACGACGCGCTGGTTGAAGGCGGCCTGCGCGGGCAGCGCCTGGTGCTGACCGGGGGCGGTGCCAACAGCCCGGCGTGGCGCCAGTTGATCGCCGATCTGTTCCAGCTGCCGGTGGCCGTGCCGGTGCAGGCCGAAGGCGCCGCCTTCGGTGCCGCGCTGCAGGCGTTGTGGCTGTGCGAAGGGCAGGGCGAGGCGCTGGCCGACCTGGTCGATGCGCACCTGCAGTTCGACCCCGCTTTGGCCGCCCAGCCCGATCCCACCCGCGCGGCCGCGTACGAGGCCGGTTACCAGCGTTTCGTCCACCACCTGCAGGCGTTGACGCCGCTGTTCCAGCAGCGCCTGCCCTGATCCCGAAGAAGGAAGCATCGTCCATGGCAACCCCGTTCCATGTAGGTCAGCGTGAGTACTTCCCCGGCATCGGTCGCATTCCCTTCGAGGGCCGCGACTCCGACAACCCCCTGGCCTTCAAGGTCTACGACGCACAGAAGCAGATCGGCGGGCGCAGCATGGCCGAGCACCTGCGCTTTGCCGTGGCCTACTGGCACAGCTTCTGCGGCGCCGGCCAGGACCCGTTCGGGCCGGGTACCCGTGCCTACCCGTGGGACCACGGCGATACCGCGCTGGCCCGTGCCGAGGCGCGCTGCGATGCCGCCTTCGAGTTCTTCACCAAGCTGGGCGTGCCGTACTGGTGCTTCCATGACGTGGACCTGGCGCCGGACGCGGAGGACATCGGCGAGTACCGCGCCAACCTCGCGCACATGGTCGAGCTGGCCAGCCAGCGCCAGCAGCAGACCGGCATGCAGCTGCTGTGGGGCACGGCCAACCTGTTCTCGCACCCGCGCTACATGAACGGTGCGGCCACCAACCCTGATTTCGCGGTGGTGGCGCGCGCGGCGGTGCAGGTGCGTGCGGCGCTGGAGGCCACCGTGGCGCTGGGCGGCAGCAACTACGTGTTCTGGGGTGGCCGCGAAGGCTATGCCTGCCTGCTCAACACCGACATGAAACGCGAACAGGCGCACCTGGCCCGGTTCCTTGCCGCCGCCCGCGACCACGGCCGCAGCATCGGCTTCCAGGGCACGTTCCTGATCGAGCCCAAGCCGATGGAGCCGATGCACCATCAGTACGACTTCGACAGTGCCACCGTGGTCGGCTTCCTGCGCGAGCACGGGCTGGACGGCGATTTCAAGCTGAACATCGAGGCCAACCACGCCACCCTGTCCGGGCATACCTTCGCCCACGACCTGCAGGTGGCCGCCGATGCCGGCCTGCTGGGCAGCATCGACGCCAATCGCGGCAACCCGCAGAACGGCTGGGACACCGACCAGTTCCCGACCGACCTCTACGACACCGTCGGCGCCATGCTGGTGGTGCTGCGGCAGGGCGGGCTGGGCCATGGCGGCCTGAACTTCGATGCCAAGGTGCGCCGCGAGTCGACCGACCCGCAGGACCTGTTCCTGGCCCATATCGGCGGCATGGATGCCTTCGCCCGCGGCCTGGAAGTGGCCCATGCGCTGCTGCAGGCCTCGCCGCTGGAGTCCTGGCGGCGCGAGCGCTATGCCAGCTTCGACCACGGCCCGGGTCAGGCCTTCGCCGCCGGCCAGCTCAGCCTGGACGACCTCTGCGCCCACGCCCAGCAGGCCGGCGAACCGCGCCAGCGTAGCGGCCGGCAGGAAGCCTATGAGAACCTGCTGAACCAGTACCTGCTGCGCTGAGCGGCCGGCCCACCTCCTTCGCGGAAGACCCAATGTCCACAGCGATTCCTGCAAACGCCGGCACGCGCGGCGAAAACACTGCCTTCATCGTCCTGATCAGCTGCGTGGCCACCCTCGGTGGCTTCCTGTTCGGCTTCGACAGTGGCGTGATCAACGGTACGGTCGACGGCCTGCGCCAGGCGTTCAATTCCAGCGAGGCGGCCTTGGGCTTCGAGGTGGCATCGATGCTGCTGGGCTGCGCGATCGGCGCGTTCGTGGCCGGGCGCCTGGGTGACCTGCTGGGCCGTCGCAGCGTGCTGATCATCTCGGCGGTGCTGTTCCTGCTGTCGGCGCTGGGTGCCGGCGCGGCGCATGCCTCGTGGCTGTTCGTGGCCGCGCGCATGGTCGGCGGCTTCGCGGTGGGTGCGGCCAGTGTGATGTCGCCGGCCTACATCGCCGAAGTAGCCTCGGCGCGCTACCGCGGCAAGCTGGCCACGGTGCAGCAGATGGCGATCATCAGCGGCCTGTTCGCGGCGTTCCTCAGCAACTTCCTGCTGGCCCGCGCGGCCGGTGCCTCCACCGAGGTGCTGTGGCTGGGGCAGGAGGCATGGCGCTGGATGTTCTGGATGCAGGCGATTCCGTCGCTGCTGTTCCTGGTGCTGCTGCTGGCCATCCCGGAAAGCCCGCGCTTCCTGGTCGCCAAGGGGCGCCAGGCGCAGGCCGAGGCGGTGCTGGTGAAGCTGTACGGCGCGGCCGAGGCCCGCACCAAGCGCAGTGAGATCGAGGGCAGCCTGGCCCAGGACCAGCACCGGCCGAGCTTTGCCGACCTGAAGGACAAGACCACGGGGCGCCTGCGCAGCATAGTCTGGGTGGGTATCGGCCTGGCGGTGCTGCAGCAGCTGGTGGGCATCAACGTGGTGTTCTACTACGGCGCGGTGCTGTGGCAGGCGGTGGGCTTCTCGGAAAACGATGCGCTGCTGATCAACGTGCTGTCCGGCGCGCTGAGCATCGGTGCCTGCCTGGTGACGGTGCTGCTGATCGACCGCATCGGCCGCAAGCCGCTGCTGTGGGTCGGTTCGGTCGGCATGGCCATTGCGCTGGCGCTGATGGTGGTGGCCTTTGCCAGCGGCAGCCTGGTCGATGGCAGGCTGCAGTTGTCTGACGGCATGGGCCGGCTGGCGCTGGTGGCGGCCAACGTCTACGTGGTGTTCTTCAACATGTCGTGGGGCCCGGTGATGTGGGTGATGCTGGGCGAGATGTTCCCAAACCAGATCCGCGGCTCGGCGCTGGCGGTGGCCGGTGCGGCGCAGTGGACGTCGAACTTCGCCATCACGGTCACCTTCCCGATGCTGCTGGCCGGCATCGGCCTGGCCGGCGCCTACGGCATCTATACGGTCGCCGCCTTCCTCTCCATCTTCTTCGTGGTCCGCTACGTGCGCGAAACCAAGGGCAAGGAACTGGAGCAGATGGAAGGCTGACGCGCTTTGGCTTCGGAGGCGCTGCGTTCGCGCCTCCCGGCTACGTGGGGGAGGGGGCAGGCCGCCCTCTCCAGGACACGCAAAATCCCCTCCATGGTGCTCGATGGCGCCATCCCTGGCGCCAACGGTCCTGGAGAGGGCGGCCTGCCCCCTCCTGACAGTTTCATGGTGTGTGCGGAAGCCGCGGGCTGCTTGCCGATGGCTGCCGCAGTGCGCGATCAACTGTCCGGAGACGGTGGGGTCACCCAGGCCAGGACCGCAGGCGCCATGGGTTGGGCGCATGCGCCCGACGGGTTGGGCAGGAGCCCAACCCCGGTCTTGCCGTGTGCGCAGGACAGCGCACGCGAGCAAGGCGCCAACGAGCCCCCATGGATGGGTTAACGGCGTGTCCTGGCCTGGGTGACCCCACCGGCTCAAGCCGATAGCAAAGAGGCGCCACAGCGACCAAGCACCCGAAGCCAAAAACCCCGGAAAACAGAAAAACCCGCACGAAGGCGGGCTTTTTCGGTTCCTGCTGCTGCGACTGGTGCTCCCTAGGGGACTCGAACCCCTGTTTTAGCCTTGAGAGGGCCACGTCCTAACCACTAGACGAAGGGAGCATAAAATTGTCGCTGCCGAGGCAGGAGCGCTAGTATATGCACCTCGATGCCATTGGGCAATCCCGAAACTTCAACCGGAAGCGCCAACATCAATTCCTCTGCTCCATCACCGTTCAGCCTGCGCGTCATCCCGCGCGACCAGCACACGATCTCCCGCAAGGACATCAGCCCGAACGCTCTGCGCGTGCTGTACCGCCTGCGCGATTCCGGCTTCGGCGCCTACCTTGTCGGCGGCGCCGTGCGCGATCTGCTGGTCAATGGCCGCCCCAAGGATTTCGACGTGGCTACCGACGCCACGCCCGAACAGGTCAAGCAGCTGTTCCGCAACTGCCGCCTGATCGGACGCCGGTTCCGCCTGGCCCACGTGGTCTTCGGCCGCGAGATCATCGAAGTCGCCACCTTCCGCGCCAACAGCGATGACGGCAGCGGCGACCGCGAAATGGAAAACGGCATGCTCGTGCGCGACAACGTGTACGGCACCATCGAAGACGATGCCGTCCGCCGCGACTTCACCTGCAACGCCCTGTACTACGCCATCGAGGATTTCTCGGTGCGCGATTACACCGGCGGCTTCGAAGACGTGCAGGCGCGCCTGATGAAGCTCATCGGCGATCCGGTGCAGCGCTACCAGGAAGACCCGGTGCGCATGCTGCGTGCCGTGCGCCTGGCTGCCAAGCTCGGCTTCCAGATCGAAGAAGGCACCGCCGCACCGATCCCGCACCTGGCCAACCTGCTCAACGAGGCCGCCCCGGCGCGCCTGTTCGAAGAAGTGCTGAAGCTGTTCCTGTCCGGGCACGGCGTCGCCAGCTTCGAAGGCCTGGAACGTTACGGCCTGTTCGACGTGTTGTTCCCCGAAAGCGCCAAGGCCCTCAAGTCCAACCGTACCGGTGCGCTGCGCCGCATGCTGGTGGAAGGCCTGGCCAACACCGATGCGCGCGTGGCCAACGACGAGCCGGTCTCGCCGGCGTTCCTGTTCGCACTGCTGCTGTGGCCGGCGTACTGCCGTGCCCAGGCCAGCCTGCTCAAGCAGGGTGTCGCCCCGGAAGAGGCGCAGCGTCGCGCCGCGGACCGGGTCACCGTGCAGCAGCTGAGCACCATCGCCCTGCCGCGCCGCTTCTCGCTGCCGATGCAGGAAATCTGGCTGCTGCAGTCGCGCTTCAGCTCGCGCCAGCGCAAGCGCGTGTTCCGCACGCTCACCCATCCGCGCTTCCGCGCCGCGTTCGACTTCCTGGCCCTGCGCCAGGTCGCCTCGGCCGAGCACGAAGCCGACGTGGCGTTCTGGCGCGAAGCGCAGGCGCAGTCCGGGCATGAGCTGGAATCGTCGCTGGATGCCATCCACACCGAGGGCGGGGACGAAGAGGGTGGGGCACCGCGCAAGCGTCGCCGCCGTCGTCGTCGCACCGGTGCTGCCGCCGGCGGCGCCGCCGAGTAAGCCATGACCCTTGCCTGGATCGGCCTGGGGGCCAACCTGGGTGACGCGGTCACCACCGTCCGCGCGGCCATCGCCGCGCTGGATGGCCTGCCCGGCACGCAGCTGCGGCAGGCCTCGCGCCTGTACGCCACGCCGGCCTGGGGCAACGAAGACCAGCCGCCGTTCGTCAACGCGGTTGCCGGGGTCGAGACCACCCTGGCCGCCGGCGATCTGCTGCAGGCGATGCTCGCGCTGGAACAGCAGTTCGGCCGCGTGCGCGACCCCGCCGTGCACTGGGGCCCGCGCGCGCTCGACCTGGACCTGCTGTTGTACGGCGACCAGGTGCTGGATGAGCCCGGCCTGCAGGTGCCGCATCCCTACCTGCATGAGCGCGCCTTCGTGCTGGTGCCGTTGGCCGAGATCGCACCGGATCTGGCCATTCCCGGGCATGGACGTGTGCAGGATGCAGTGGTGCGGGTCGATGCCTGCGGGATCGCGCCGATAGGGTGATAATGACCGGGTTATCTCCCCCGGTTATCAGCACATGAGCACCCACGCAGACAGCAAGCCCTGGACCGTTCCCGCACTGGCCGAAGCCAAGCGCAATGGCCAGAAGCTGGTCATGTTGACCGCTTACGACGCCAGCTTTGCCCGTACGTTCGACGCCAACGGCGTGGACCTGGTCCTGATCGGCGATTCGCTGGGCATGGTCGTGCAGGGTCATGATTCGACCCTGCCGGTGACCGTCGCCGACATGGTCTATCACACCCGTGCGGTGTCCCGCGTGCTGCAGCGTGCGCTGCTGGTGGCCGACCTGCCGTTCGGCGCCGACGCCACCCCCGAGCGCGCGCTGGAGGCGTCGCTGCAGCTGCTGCAGGCCGGCGCCGAGATGGTCAAGATCGAAGGTGCCGGCTTCAAGGTCGACATCGTGCGCTACTTGGTCGAGCGCGAGATTCCGGTCTGTTCGCACCTGGGCCTGACCCCGCAGTCGGTGCTGCGCCTGGGTGGCTTCAAGATCCAGGGCCGTGGCGACGCCGCGCGCCAGCTGGTGGAAGACGCCAAGGCCGTGGCCGCCGCTGGCGCCGCGCTGATCGTGCTCGAATGCATGCCGACCCCGGTGGCCGCCGAAGTGACCGCCGCCGTCAGCGTGCCGACCATCGGCATCGGTGCCGGCCCGCAGTGCGATGGCCAGGTGCTGGTGATGCACGATTTCATCGGCCTGGACAGCGGCCACCGCCGTCCGAAGTTCGTCAAGGACTTCCTGGCCGAAGGCGGTTCGGTGGCCGGTGCCACCCGCGCCTATGCCGACGCCGTGCGCGATGGCAGCTTCCCCGACGAACAGCACGCCTACGCCCAATGATCCAGACCTTCAACGAGCTCGGCGCACTGCGCGAGCAGATCGCACAGTGGAAGCAGCAGGGCCTGCGCGTGGCGCTGGTGCCGACCATGGGCAACCTGCACGGTGGCCACCATTCACTGGTGACGCTGGCGCGGCAGTACGCCGACAAGATCGTGGCCAGCATCTTCGTCAACCCGACCCAGTTCGGGCCGAATGAAGACTTCAGCCGCTACCCGCGCACGCCCGAGGCCGACGTGGCCGGGCTGGAGCAAGTCGGCTGCGATGCGGTGTGGCTGCCCAGCGTCGAGGCGATGTACCCGCTGGGCGTGGACAAGACCACGCAGATGCACGCCCCGGGCGTGAGCGAAGTGCTGGAGGGCGCCAGCCGCCCCGGCCACTTCGATGGCGTCTGC
>JAAIGF010030653.1_pt1 | contig 38679 bp, 37 predicted proteins | sample 6487441 | NCBI WGS metagenome assembly JAAIGF01 (sample SAMN13974129, study PRJNA590717) | phyllosphere metagenome | biome: pepper field; feature: multiple bacterial spot infested pepper fields; material: pepper leaves; isolation source: leaves from pepper fields | host: Capsicum annuum ...
CGGTGCCGGCATCGTTGATCAGGAAGAAGATGTCCGGGAAGCCGGCTTCGCGCAGCGCGTCGTTGCAGATCTTCATCGAGGCGATGGCGGTGAGCGGCGTCTTGTTGGACGGCTTCCAGATGCAGATGTCACCACAGATGGCGGCCAGGAACGCGTTCCAGCTCCACACCGCCACCGGGAAGTTGAATGCCGAGATAATGCCCACCAGGCCCAGCGGGTGGTACTGCTCGTACATGCGGTGGCCGGGGCGCTCGGAATGCATGGTGTAGCCGTACAGCATGCGGCTCTGGCCCACGGCGAAGTCGGCGATGTCGATCATCTCCTGCACTTCGCCGTCGCCTTCGGGCTTGCTCTTGCCCATTTCCAGTGCGACCAGCGAGCCCAGCGCATCCTTGTTGGCGCGCAGCGCTTCGCCGCACAGGCGCACGGCTTCGCCACGGCGCGGGGCCGGGGTGGTGCGCCAGGTCTTGAAGGCTTCCTGCGCGCGGGCGATGACGGTTTCGTACTCGGCCGCGGTGGTCGCGCGGACCTGGGCGATGGCCTGGCCGGTTGTCGGGTTGACCGGGGTGATCAGCTCGCCGTCGGTGGCGGTGGACCACTGGCCGTTGCCGAGATAGGTACCGGCGTTGATCGCATCCAGGCCGAGGGCCTTGAGCAGCTCAGAGGACATGCTTACTCCTGTTTTCCTGCGTGTGTCTGGGGAGCCGGGCCGGGTGCAGCAGGGGGCGGCCAGCCAAACGCCGATGGTAACAGAGGGGCCGGTTCCGGCTTTGCGCGCTGCAGCGATGGGCGGCGGGGGCGGCCATGGTCGCAGGGGAGGTGGCCGCGCGCGCTGCATCCCTGTATCCTTCACGGCTGCCGATGGCCCCGTAGCTCAGCTGGATAGAGCGTCCCCCTCCTAAGGGGAAGGTCGCCCGTTCGAATCGGGCCGGGGTCACCATGATCAATGACTTATCGGATAGCAGCGGTGTCTGATTCCCCACTGTTTTCCGTATATCCACAGGAACTGGTCCCAGCGGTCCCAAGCCTCAGGTCAGTACCTCAGCTTGGACAACGCCCCGTCGTCGCCATCTGGCGTCAGATGCGCATGGTACTTCTCAGTGGTCGCATAGTCGGAATGCGACGTCCCCCACGAGATTGAGTAGCGAGGCGGTTTGGAGTCCTGGACGGCGCCGCTGGCAGATGCGCATCATGGCGCCAAGGCGCCTGACCTCACGTCAACGCAGCAGGTGTCGCGCTTTTGCCATCGCCAGTGTCTGAATGCTGACGGCGGAGGCGCACGGGCCGGGCCCGGGGGTCATGACGAAGGTGACCAACCCGTTCCCAACCGTCGCGCCAACCAGTGAGTTGCCGTGATGATCAGGATGAGGAACGCGAAGTATCAGAAGGTTCGGGTAGTGATCCATCAGTGTCCGCATCGAAACGCATGCGCCTGCAAGGCCAAATGCTACCTCCTCGGTCTTGCCGGAAGGATCCCTGTAAATCTGGACATTTGTTGCGGTGAGGGATCCACCCAGCGCCACGACAGGTTCCTCACCTGCTTCGCTGCTGGACTGGCCGCCATTCACGGCGTGAAGGGCTGGAAGGTCGTTCTCCCCCAAGCTGCGCGCAGCCGCTTCAATCTCTTTCCAGAGCGCATCTTTTTCGGAGCGGGAAGCTGGCGCGGACGCCTGCGGCGACGTCAGCACACTCTGTGCGGAGGCCAGCGGCGAGGTGGTTGCAAGCGCAAGGAAAACCGTCGCGATGTAAAGTGGAGCTCGAGGTTTCATTGGTCAGTCCTGCGTATCAAGCATGGATTGTCTGCCTATATTTTTGTCGTACCACTGTCCGTAGTAATCCCGATAGCTGTTTTCAGTGGTGGACGTGAAGTTGCTGTCGCAGAATGAGCTTCCCACGCGCTCGTCCAGTCCCTGCCCACCTCCCGAGATCAGGGCTTGCAGTTGCGTTGCGTTGTTGGCGATCAGCGGGATGTAGACAGATCCAAGCGACGTTTGCAGTACTTCCGAGCGTGCGCTCCAGTTGTTCAGTACAGCTCTTCCTTCGGCTGTACACATTCGGTCGATGAACGCGCTGCGTGGCCCGGACGCCGAGAAGGGGCCATCGAAATGCACATGGCCCATCTCGTGAGACAGGAGGCCAACGGTCGTATACAGGCCGTGCAGATCATCGGGTGAGCACCGGTAATCGGCAATGTAAACCGCGCTGGCAGCGTGGTCTGTCCAGCTTGCGGCCGCGTATGACAGGCTGTACGTGGTCGAGTTGACCTGCCCGGTGAGCGTAGCCGACCCGTAGATAATGAAATCGACACATTCGCCCAGTCCTGTGTGTACGGGAAGACGCACCTTCTTTGCCGGCTCGGATGCGGCGTTCGCCGCGTCTGCCGCGACGAATGCAGCAAGACCGATTGCGAGCATTCGCCATCTGCTGGATATCAACAAGTGCGCTCCTCTTGACTGAACAAACAACCACAAAACAGAGAAGCTAGTTGACCTGATCGCCGGAGGTGGTGATGCGCCCCCCATTATCCGTGCTCTGTATCGTCTGGCCTTTAACGCGAGCTTGTCTCAATCGATGACGGCCTGCTGCCCGTCCGCACCACTGCGGTGCTGCTGTTGGCCGCCACCGCCAGCCATGCAGCCATTCCCAGCTCAACGGTCAGTATCCCGGTGGCATCGACGTGCATGCCGATGCCGGCGGCCCGGTCTTCGTGCAGGGCCGGGAAGCCCAGCTCAAGCCCCAAGCCTGAGCTACACCGGTCCGCAGGGCGCCTTGGCGGCCTGCAACGCACGCAACGGTGGCAACGGCCGGCTGGTGACCCAGCTACCGGTGGGCGAGCGCTACACCGAGGTGATCGTTGACTACGACGACGGGCGCCAGCTGTGCATGGTCGGCAACGATGGGACGGTGCTGAGCCTCACGCCGATGCGTCGTCGCTGAGCCGCTTCGATGGCGGGCGCCCGGGCGCAGCAGCGCTGGGCGCCGGGTGCCCTCCCATCGTCTCATTCCAGCCTGACATGCAGAGCGCGTATGGTCAGCTCTGGACCTTCGGGGCAGGATGCAATGAGCAAACGGCTTCATACCTCCGGCGCCGATGTGCGCTGGTTGAGTTTCAGGCTGCGCAATGGGCAGTCGATCGGGCCGGACAAGCTGCAGGCAGGCTGGAACGATGCTGCCGCTGCAGACGGATGCAGCGTTCGCCGCGAGCGTCTGGACGAGGGTGGGGTGGTCTATGCGCTGTACGGCCCTTCCACGCTCAACGCGCCACATGCGGTGGAGCTGCGCATGCGCCGCTTTCTGATGGATCACGGTTACGTGTTCAGCATGGGCACGATGGGCGCGCGTTAGTCGGCGGGCATGCGACGCGGTCTGCACATTGTCTGCACCCGCCCGTCGCACGCGACACGGCAGGGTGGGGCCAAGCCTGCTGGTTGCAGGCGTTGCACAGGAGCCTCTACCCATGAACACCCCTGGTAAGCCCAAGCCTTCGCGCTGGCAGCGCAGCGGCCTACTGATCGCGCTCGGCATCGCCGTGCTGGCCGTCCTGTTCATGCTGTTCGCGCGCTGGTAGCAGCGCCTCCGGTCGCTTGCGACCAGTCCTATATCGACCGCCGGGGGCGGGGCCTAGAGTGCCGGCTGGCATTCACAAGCCTCTCCCCCTTCCTCGGTGGCCAGCGTGGCGCCGATCTGAACAAGCGAGTCGATTACATGCGCACTGCTGCACTGCTGTCCCTTTCGGTCCTGGCCCTGGCCTGCGCGGCCTCTACTTCGGCCATGGCGGCCTCGGCTGACGAAGCTGGTTACTACGTTGCTGGCCGTGTCATCGGCGCCGAGCACAAGGCACGCGACATGGCTGCCAGCGCACGTCCGGGCATCGGCAGCTTCGTGCCGGGTCAGGAAAGGCAGAAGTTCACCACCGGCTCGGTGGCCGCAGGCTACCAGTACGGCAACGGCTGGCGCGTGGAAGGCGAGTACGTGCTGCCGAAGACCGATACCTTCACCAGCGGCTCGACCACGTTCCCGCTCAGCAACAACGTGAACTACATTGAAGCCCAGCGCTTCATGGCCAATGCGTACCGTGATTTCCCGATCTACGAAGGCGTGTCGGTGTACGGCTCGCTGGGTCTGGGCGTCACCCGCCTGAAGTCCGATGGTTGGCAGGGCATGCCGACCCGCACCTATAACGTTGGCCGCCAGAACAACCTGACCTGGTCGGTGGGCGCAGGTGTGTCGTATGCCCCGATCGAGCAGCTGACCCTGGACCTGGGCTACCGCTACACCGATATGGGCCAGGCCCAGAGCGGCTGGAATGCGTTCCCGAATGCCCGTGGTCTGCAGGACGAGATCATGCGCGCCAATCTGGTGTCCAGCGAAATCTACCTGGGCGCCCGCTACAGGTTCTGACCGTCGTGCGCTCGCCCTGCTGCTGTACCGCAGTGGGGCGGGTGCGCTTACGATGGCCAGATGCCACCCTTACGGACACGCACGATGCAGTCAGCCATGCAGGTGATCAGCGCCCTGGCCAGCGAGATTCTGCTGGTGCCGGTAACGCTGCTGCCGATCATCAACCCGCTGAGCTCGGCATCGGTGTTTGTCGGGCTGGTCGGTGCGCGGGAAGGGTTGGCCAGACAGCTGGCCCGACAGATTGCCATCAACAGTTTTGTGATGATCGTGGCCACGATGCTGGTGGGCACCTACGTGCTCACCCTGTTCGGCATTTCGCTGCCGGTGGTGCGCATCGGCGGCGGCCTGCTGGTGGCGGCTACCGCCTGGCGCATGCTGGGTGCCCGCGCTGATTCACCGCCGTCGCCGGCGGAAGAGCAGGCAGCCGCGCTCAGTGATGAGCAGCCGCTGCAGCAGGCGTTCTACCCGATGACCTTCCCGCTGACCACCGGGCCAGGCACGCTGGCGGCCTGCATCACGCTGGGCGCGCACAGCGGCACGGTTACGCCGCTGCACATGGTGTCAGGCGTGCTGGTGGCCATCGGTGGGGCGCTGCTGGTAGTGCTGGTGGTCTACTACACGCTCCGCAACGCCATCAAGCTGGTGACCCGCATCGGGCCCAATGGTGCGGTGGTGATGCAGCAGCTGGTGGCCTTCGTGCTGCTGTGCATCGGCATCCAGCTGGTGTGGGCAGGTTGGCTCGACCTTACCGCCACCGGGGCGGCAGGATGAGGGCATGCTGCCACTCAGCGGGCGGTAAGCAGCTCGAACAGCTGCCGCAGCCGGTAGGGCTTGGGCAGGAATTCGACATTGTCCGGCAGCGGCGGCAGTTGCGAGCGCGCGTAGCCGGAGGACAGAATCATCCGCGCCGAAGGCTGGCGCTGGGCCACGTACTCGCTCAGCTCGATGCCGGACATGCCGTTGGGCATGCTGACGTCACTGAACACAACATCAAACGGGGCGCCTTCCTCCAACAGCGCCAGAGCCCCTTGTCCGTCGCTGGTGGTCTCGACCTCGATGCCGAGATCGTTCAGGGCCACACCTATCATCTCGCGCAGGTCCGGCTGGTCCTCGACCATCAGTACGCGGATCGAATCGGTCATGGTGAAGCATCCTCCGTTGCGGGAAGCAGCAGGCTCACCGTGGTGCCGACACCAGGCTTGGTGGATACATCAACGAAGCCGCCGCTTTGGGTGGTAAAACCGAACACCTGGCTCAGGCCCAGGCCGCTGCCCTGGCCGATGTCCTTGGTCGTGAAGAAAGGTTCGCTGGCCCGCTCGGCGATATCCGGGGGCATACCGCGCCCATCATCGCAGACATTCAAGGCCACGTAACGCCGACGCAGGGGCTGTTCAGCATCCGGGTCCAGGCGCTCTTCCAGCGAGGCGGCAACCAGGATGCGCCCGCCTTCGGGCATTGCTTCGCAGGCGTTGATGACCAGGTTGGTCAGTGCTGCCTGCAATTGAGTGGGGTCCACCAGCACCTCGGGCAAGCCTGCATCCAGCGCGAACTGCAGCTGCACGTTGCCGTGGCAGGAGCGCTTGAGCATGCCCTCCCACTGCGGGATCAGGCGGGACAGCTGGACCTGGTCGCCGACCAGCGTCTGCCCGGCAGCAAAGGCGAGCAACTGCCGGGTGAGGTGCGCACCGCGATCGCTGGCCGCCTGCGCCCGGTCCAGCAGGCCACCGGCACGTGGGTCATCGCCCACCCGCACCGACAGCAGGTCAAGCGCGTTGCCGATGGTGGTGAGCAGGTTGTTGAACTCGTGCGCCAGCCCGCGGCTCAGCTGGGCCACGCCCTCGAATTTCTGGCTCTGACGGAGCGCCCGCTGGGCATCGCGAAGCAGGCGCTGGGCCTGCCAGTTTTCGGTCACATCGCGGGTGATCTTGACGAACCCCAGCAGGGTGCCATTGTCGATGACCGGCTCGATCACGATGCTGGCACGGAAGCGGCTGCCGTCCTTGCGCACGCGCCAGCCTTCGGTGCTGTGGCGGCCGGCCTGCCGTGCCTGCTCAAGCAGGCGCAATGGAGCGCCGGCATCGCGGTCGGCCGGCAGGTAGAAGCGCCCGAAATGCGTGCCGATGACTTCCTCGGCGGTGTAGCCCTTGATGCGCTGGGCACCCGGATTCCAGCTGCAGACGATGCCGTCACAGTCCAGCAGGTAGAGCGCATGGTCGTGCACGCTGTCTATCAACAGGCGCAGCTGGCGGCTCGGGTCGCTGAGCACTGAATCGGGCTGGAAGGCAATGGCCACGCATTTCATATGGAAGGTGTGCGGTAGGCAACGCTAGTGAGACCATTGTGAAGACACCGTAGACGCTTTTCGCCTGTCTTTGGTCCCATGCTGCCAAACCCGTCAGATGCGCTACCATCGGGGCCCCTTTTTTGGACGGTTGCCTGATGACTGCTGGCGCGATGGTGCGTGATCGGTGGGTGTGGGCTGCGGCAGCAGGCTTGTTGCTGGGTACGGCGGCAATGGAACTGGTGGTGCCGCTCGGCTATGCAACATGGTTGACCTATTTCCTCGCGGTCGGGGTGACCCTGTTCCAGCGCAGCACGCGTGTGCCGATCGTGGTGGCTTTGCTGGCCTGTGTGCTGCTGGCGATCGGCTACAACGTGGCGCCGGCCAGCAGCAACTCAGCCTTCTCGTATGTCAACCGCACCATCGGTGGCGTCGCTTTCCTGATGATCGCCCTGATTGTCACCCGGGCCATCCAGGCGCGGCGGCAGGCGATGCGCGCGCTGTGGCTGCAGGAGGCCGAGAACGCGGTGGCGATGAGCCTGCGCGGTGACCTCGGTCCGGAGCAGATTGCCGAAGCGGCGATGCAGGCGCTGGCCACCCAGACCCAGGCCCAGGTGGGGGTGCTGTACCGGCTTGAGGGCGGGCGGCTGCTGCTGACCGGCGGTGTTGCGGTACCGGCGGGCCAGCCCACTGCGGTCGGCCTGCACGAAGGCCAGCTCGGCCAGGCGATGCGGGACGGTGCGGCGCGTGTGCTGCGCGGCGACGCGGCCGCCAGCCTGCAGGTGCAGTCCAGCCTGGGCCAGATCGCGGTGCGCGAGCGCCTCGTCGCCCCGGTCAGCAGCGATGGGGTGGCGGTGGGTGTGCTGGAACTGGGCCGTGACCAGATCAGCCTGGATGCTTCGCTGCTGCGCGAACTGCTTGAGCGCTGCAGCGATTCCATCGGCATGGCATTGCGCGCCTCGTTGCTGCGCGCCCAACTGGTGACCCTGCTGGAAGAATCGCAGCGTCAGGGCGAGGAACTGCAGGCCCAGCAGGAAGAGCTGCGCGTGGCCAACGAAGAGCTGGAAGAACAGAGCCGCAGCCTGCAGCAGTCGCAGGTGAGCCTGGAACAGCAGCAGGCGGAGCTTGAACAGACCAACGTGCAGCTGGAAGAGCGTACCCACGAACTGGAATCGCAGAAGCAGGCCCTGCTGGTGGCGCAGGCGCAGCTGGTGCGCAACAGCAACGAGCTGGCCGAGACCTCGCGCTACAAGTCCGAGTTCCTGGCCAACATGTCCCATGAGCTGCGCACACCGCTGAACAGCTCGCTGATCCTGGCCAAGCTGCTGGCGGACAACAAGGACGGCAGCCTTTCCGCCGAACAGGTCAAGTATGCCCAGGCCATCCTGTCGTCCAACAACGACCTGCTGGCGCTGATCAACGACATCCTCGATCTTTCGCGGATCGAGGCCGGCCATGTCGAGCTGAGCGACGAAGTGGTGGCGGTGGACAGCATCATCAGCCGCATGCGCGACACCTTCGAGCCGATGGCGCGGCAGAAGGGCCTGGCGCTCAACATCGAGCTTGCTTCCGATGCGCCGCGTCAGCTTGTGGTGGACAACCAGCGCCTGCAGCAGATCCTGAAGAACCTGCTGGCCAATGCGGTCAAGTTCACCGAGCAGGGCAGCGTCAGCCTGCAGGTGCGCCCGGGCGCGGCCGGTTTCCTCCGCTTCGCCGTGTGCGATACCGGTATCGGTATCGCGCAGGAGCAGCTGCCGGTGATCTTCGAAGCGTTCCGCCAGGCCGATGGCAGCACGCGTCGCCGCTACGGCGGTACCGGGCTGGGGCTGTCGATCTCGCGTGACCTGGCCGCCCGCATGGGCGGGCAGATCCTGGTGGACAGTGAGCCCGGTCGCGGCAGCTGCTTTACCGTGGAAGTGCCGCTGGATGGTGCACCGGCCGACGCCGAGGCGCCGCCTGCCGCCCGCCCGGCCGCTGCGCCGGCCAGCGCACCGGCGGCACGTCCGGCCGCAGCACCTGCCGCCCGCGCGCAGACTGCGCCGCTCGCCGCGCCGACAGTAGCCACCTACAGCGCCAGCCGGAACGCGGGCAGCGGTCGGGCCGATGCGCTGGCAGGCAGCGGCCACAACCGTCTGATTCTGGCGGTCGAAGATGACCCGGCATTTGCCGAAGCGCTGGTCGGCCTGGCCGCCGAACTGCAGTTCGGCTGTGTGGTGGCCACCACCGCAGAGGAGGCCTTGCAGCTGGCCAGCGATCTGCAGCCGGACGGCATCCTGCTCGACATCGGGCTGCCGGATGTCTCGGGGCTGAGCGTGCTCGAGCGCCTCAAGCGCAACCCCGACACCCGCCATATTCCGGTACACATGGTCTCGGGCATGGAGCGCAGCCAGGTGGCGATGGAGCTCGGCGCGATCGGATATGTGATCAAGCCGGCCAGCCGCGAGCGCCTGGCCATGGCGATCCGTCAGCTGGAAGAAACCAGTCGCCGCGACATGCGTCGCCTGCTCATCGTCGAGGACGACAGTGACCTGCGCGCGAACCTGGAGCTGCTGCTGGGCCGCGACCAGCTGCAGATCACCGCCGTGGGCACCGTGGCCGATGCGATGGCGCAGCTGGCCTCGTCGACGTTTGACTGCATGGTCATGGATCTGTCCCTGCCTGACGGCACCGGCTACGAGCTGCTGGAGAAAATGGCCGGCAATGATGAGGTAGGCTTCCCGCCGGTCATCGTCTACACCGGGCGCGCACTCAACCGCGAGGAAGAGCAGCAGCTGCGCCGTTATTCCAAGAGCATCATCATCAAGGGCGCGCGCTCACCCGAGCGCCTGCTCGACGAGGTGACCCTGTTCCTGCACAGCGTGGAGGCCAACCTGCCCACCGATCAGCAGCGCCTGCTGCGCGAGGCCCGCCGTCGTGACAGCGTGCTCGATGGCCGCACCGTGCTGCTGGCCGAGGACGATGTGCGCAACATCTTCGCCCTGTCCAGCGTGCTCGAACCACTGGGGGTGAACCTGCAGATTGCCCGCAACGGCCAGGAAGCGGTGGACAAGCTCGCCGAACTGGAGGTCGACCTGGTGCTGATGGACATCATGATGCCGGAGAAGGACGGGCTCACCGCGATGCGCGAGATCCGTTCCAAGCCAAGCCTGCAGGAACTGCCGATCATCGCGCTGACCGCCAAGGCAATGCCCGATGACCGCGAGCGCTGCCTGCAGGCCGGCGCCAATGACTACATCGCCAAGCCCATCGACGTGGACAAGCTGGTCTCGCTGTGCCGGGTGTGGTGCTCGCGTCAATGAACGAGCAGGCGCTGTTTGACCTGGAGTTGAAGGTGCTGCTGGAGGCGATCTACCAGCGCTACCACTATGACTTCCGTGACTATGCGGTCTCCTCGCTGCGCCGGCGCATGCGCCAGGCCATGCAGCGTTATGAGTGCGAGCGCCTGAGCGATCTGCAGCACCGGCTGCTGCACGAGCCGGAACTGTTCACCCAGGCGATGCAGTTTTTTACCGTGCAGGTTTCGGAGATGTTCCGTGACCCGGCCTACTTCCGCGCGCTGCGTGAGCAGGCCATTCCCGTGCTGCGCACCTATCCGTCGGTAAAGCTGTGGGTAGCCGGCTGCAGCACCGGTGAAGAGGTCTGGTCGCTGGCGATCCTGCTGCAGGAAGAAGGTCTGCTCGAGCGGTCGATCATCTATGCCACCGACATCAACCCGGCCGCGTTGGCGGCGGCCGAGGCCGGTGCGTTCGGGATCGACCGCATCGCCCAGTTCAGCCGCAACTATCTGGCCGCGGGTGGCACCGCTTCGCTTTCGGACTACTACACCAGCGCCTACGACGGTGCGGTGTTCAATCGCCGCCTGCGCCGCAACGTGGTCTTTGCCGATCATAGTCTGGCCACCGACCAGGTGTTCTCCGAAGTGCACCTGGTGTCCTGCCGCAACGTATTGATCTACTTCAACCGCGAACTGCAGGACCGTGCGGTGGGCCTGTTCCGCGAGGCGCTGGTGCACCGCGGTTTTCTGGGGCTGGGCAGCAAGGAGTCGCTGCAGTTCGGGCGGCACCACGATGCGTTCGAGGCCTGCTCGCGTGAGCAGCGCCTGTACCGGAAAGCCGTCTGATGTCGACCTGGCAACCGGCGCTGGTCGTCGTCGGGGCGTCGGCGGGCGGCGTCGCCGCGCTGCGCCCGCTGCTGGCCGCATTGCCGGCAGCGCTTCCGGTGCCGGTGCTGGTGGTCATCCACCTTCCGCGCGATCGGCGCAGCCGCATCGCCGAGGTGCTGGCCGGCGACTGCGTGCTGCCGGTCCGAGAGGCCTGCGACAAGCAACCGCTGGAGCCAGGCACTGTGACCTTTGCGCCGCCGGATTACCACCTGCTGGTCGAGGACGAACAGGCCGTCGCGCTTTCGGTGGATGCGCCGGTGGTGTTCTCGCGGCCGGCCATCGATCCCTTGTTTGAATCTGCTTCGGCGGTGTTTGGCAGCCGTGTGCTGGCCATCCTGTTGACCGGCGCGAGCCACGACGGCAGCGATGGCATTGCCTGCGTGCGCGCTGCCGGTGGCCAGGCCTGGCTGCAATGCCCCGAGGAGGCCGTTGCACCCACCATGCCGGCCGCAGCCCTGCAGCACGCCGGCGCCGATGCCGTGCTGCCCCTTGATCAGCTTTGTCGGCGCCTGAAGGACGTATTTTCATGAACCTGCTGCCCACCGCTCCCGTCGCCCGCGTTGCGCCGGTCAATCTGCTGATCGTCGATGACGTGCCGCAGAACCTGGTGGCGATGGAGGCGCTGTTGCGCCGCGACGGGGTCAACCTGCTGCTGGCGCAGTCCGGCGCCCAGGCGTTGGAACTGCTGTTGGAGCATGAGGTCGCGCTGGCACTGCTTGACGTGCACATGCCGGAAATCGACGGTTTCTCGCTGGCCGAGCTGATGCGCGGCTCACAGCGCAGCCGCGACGTGCCGATCATCTTCCTGACCGCCTCACCCAACGATCCGGTACGCGCGTTCAAGGGCTATGAGAGCGGGGCGGTGGACTTCCTGCACAAGCCGGTCGAGCCACAGGTGATCCTGAGCAAGGTCAATGTGTTCATCGAGCTCTACCAGCAGAAGCAGCTGCTCAAGGCACGCAACGAAGAGCTCGAGCGCGCCATCAAGCTCAACGAGACGATGACCGCCGTACTCACTCACGACCTGCGCACGCCGCTGTCGGCCATCCTGCTGTGCGCCGACAAGCTCAGCTTCGACCTACCTGAAGACAGTGGCGCCCAGCAGACCCTGGTACACCTGGAAACCAGCACCCTGCGCATGGCGCGCATGGTGGAACAGCTGCTGGATTTCTCACGCATCCGCACGGGCGGGCTGCGCCTGCAGCTGGAGCGCTGCGATGCGGGCAAGGTGGTGGCGGCGGTGGTGGAAGAGGCCGGTCGGGCCAATCCTGATGCCAACATCCACTACGAGCAGTACGGAGACGTGCGTCTGCACGGTGATGCCGACCGGCTTGGTCAGATTGTTTCCAATCTGGTGGGCAACGCGGTTGTCCATGGGGGCAAGCAGGGGGTACAGGTACAGCTCGACGGCACCACGGCCGAGCGCGTGGTGCTGCAGGTGCGCAACGCCGGGCAGATCGACCCGGCCTTGATGCCACGATTGTTCGAGCCCTTCAAGGCAAGCTTCCATGCCAGCAAGGGCCTCGGGCTGGGCCTGTACATCGCCGACCAGTTCGTGGCCGCCCATGGCGGCACGCTGCAGGCGCGCAATGAAGATGACGGGGTCGTGTTCGAGGCCTGCCTGCCGCGCCGCGTCGCCTGAGTTGGCAGGGGGGTGTTGCACACGACCGGACGCTGACGGCCTACACTGCGCACCTGTCTGATTCCCTGCGATATCCATGCGTAACAGATCCATGGCCGTTGGCATCGGCAATGGCATTGCCGCTGGCGCCCTCTGGGGGCTGGTCTTCCTCGCGCCTGCCGTGCTGCACGCCTTCAGTGCGGTGCAGCTTTCGGCCGCGCGTTACCTCGTCTACGGGCTGGTCGCGGTGGTGCTGCTGTTACCGCGCTGGAAGCGGCTGGCGCCGCGTCTTGGCCGCTCGGAATGGATGGCGCTGGTCTGGCTCAGCCTGGCCGGCAACCTGGTCTACTTTGTGTTGTTGGCCACCGCTGTGCAATGGGCTGGCGGTGCGGCCGCCGCACTGATCGTTGGACTCATCCCGGTGGTGGTCACCCTGGTCGGCGCCCGCGAGGAAGGTGCGGTGCCGCTTGGGCGGCTGCTGCCGGCGCTGCTGCTGTGCGTGCTGGGGGTGCTCGTGGTCGGCTATGAGGCGGTGATGTCCGAGCATCTGGACACGCCGTGGGGGCGGCGTCTGCTGGGGCTGGTCTGCGCGTTCGGCGCGCTGTTCTCATGGGCGCTGTATTCGGTAGGCAACAGCCGCTGGCTGGCGCGGCGGCCTGACCTGTCCGGGCACGACTGGTCGCTGCTCACCGGTGTCGCCACCGGGGCACTGGCGCTGCTTCTGGTGCCGTTGGCCTTCGCCGGCCGGCAGCAGGCCCATGCTCCAGGAGAGTGGGCCACGTTCTGGGCCGTGGCCGCAGCAGTGGCCGTGTTCGCCTCGGTCATCGGCAACGCCTGCTGGAACCGTGCCAGTCGGGAACTGCCGCTGACGATGTCCGGACAGATGATCGTATTCGAGACGTTGTTCGCGCTGGCCTACGGTTTTGCGTGGCAGCAACGCTGGCCCACGGCGCTGGAAATGGTGGCGGTAGGCTGCCTGGTGAGCGGGGTGCTGCTCTGCGCACATGCGCACCGCGCGCCTGCGGCCATTGCCGAACACGCCGGCTGAGCGGCGAAAGCGGACCGGGGTAACATTCGGCGCATCGTGCGCACGGCGGGCGTGGCGCCTTGCCACGCAACGATGGTAACCAGTGCAACAAATGCCCGAGCGCAGGCCGACCTCGCTTGCCGGCTTTTTTTGCGGCGCAGCACTTGACAGCCGCACGCCGCGCATAGTTTTCTTGATCCATGGACCTGCACGCCGCCATCAACGCGAAAGCCTTCGTCGCCCTTGCGACGGGCGCGGGTGCGCAGGTGTCCAGCGGTTCGATCAGCGCCGCCATTACCACCACCATTACCGCCGGTACCACCACCACCGGGGTGCGGTCCGTCGTCTTCGCGTAACACACGAAAACCACGGCCCCGCACCGGAACAGGTGGCGGGGATACCCTTCCACCGGCGTGATGCGGGGCCTCCCAACGAGGTCACCATGTCTTCTCCTGCTGCCGCTTTCCCCTTGTCCCAGGCCGCTCCCGTTGCCACCGCCGATGCGGTTCGGCGCACGGTGGTGCACAAGTTCGGCGGCACCTCCGTGGCCGATGCCGAGCGTTACCGGCATGTGGCACAGCTGCTGCTGCAGCGCCCGGAAGCCGAGCAGGTCAGCGTGGTATCGGCGATGAAGGGGGTCACCGACAGCCTGATTGATCTGGCAGGGCTGGCCGCGGACGACGCCGCGCACTGGCGCGATGCCTGGCATGCGTTGCGCGCGCGCCACCGCGGAGCAGCCGTCGCCCTGCTGGGTGAGCAGGCCGGGCCGGGCGTTGAGTGGCTGGATGCGCGGTTTGACGAGCTGGCACGGGTGCTGGAGGCGCTGACGGTCATCGGCGGCCTGCCGCGCGGGGTGCTTGAGCGCGTCCAGGGGCTCGGCGAGGTCTGTTCGGCGTATCTGCTTGGACAGCATCTGCTTGCGCTCGGAGAGGCCTGTGCGGTGTTGGATGCGCGTGAGGTGCTGGTGGTTGAGCATGGCGAGCTGGGCGTGAGCGTTGACTGGGCGCTCAGCGCACAGCGGCTGCAGCAGTGGCGGCGCAACAACCCCCAGCCACGCGTGGTGGCTACCGGCTTCATCGCCCGCGACCGGCAAGGCCGCATCACCACGCTGGGGCGCAACGGCAGTGACTATTCCGGTGCCATCTTCGCCGCATTGTTCAATGCCGAAGAACTACAGATCTGGACCGATGTGGATGGCGTGCTCTCGGCCGATCCCCGGCTGGTTCCCGAGGCGGTGCAGCTGGAGGCCCTGAGCTACGACGAGGCATGTGAGCTGGCGTATTTCGGCGCCAAGGTCGTGCATCCACAGACCATGGCGCCGGCGATCGCGCGCGGTCTGCCGATCCTGATCCGCAACACCTTCCAGCCAATGCATCCGGGCACCCGCATCACCGCCCAGCGTTCGATCCGAGGGCCGATCAAGGGGCTGACCCTGAGCTCGGAGCTGGCGGTGCTCAACCTGGAAGGCACCGGCCTGATCGGTGTGCCGGGCACGGCCGAGCGCGTGTTCTCCGCCCTGCGCCAGGCACACGTGTCGGTGGTGATGATCTCGCAGGGGTCCTCCGAACACTCGATCTGCTGTGTGGTGCGCGGCAGTGACGCAGCGCAGGCGCGCGATGCGCTGCTGCGTGCCTTCGCCGGCGAACTGGCCGCCGGCCAGGTGCAGCGCGTGCACGTGACCGACAATGTCAGCGTGCTGGCGGCCGTGGGTGATGGCATGGCCGGGCAGCCGGGCGTGGCCGCGCGCTTGTTCGAGGCGCTGGGCAGGGCGCGGGTCAACATCCTGGCAATCGCGCAGGGGTCTTCGGAGCGCAACATCTCGGTGGCCATCCGCAGCGAGGACGCAACGCGCGCGCTGCGCGCGGCGCATGCGGGCTTCTGGTTGTCACCGCAGACGTTCGCGGTGGGGGTGATCGGTCCGGGCAACGTGGGCGCGGCGCTGCTGGATCAGTTGCAGGCCGCGCAACCGGCACTGCTGGCCAAGGCCAATATCGATCTGCGGTTGCGCGCGGTGGCCTCCCGCGGAGGTATGCATCTGGCTCCGCGCGCGGTGCAGGGCGACTGGCGTACGGCGCTGGCTGCGCAGCATGAGACCAGTGACCTGGACCGTTTCACCGCCCACCTGCAGGCGGCACATCTGCCGCACGCGGTGGTGATCGACTGCAGTGGCAGCGCCGAGGTCGCCGAGCGCTACGCCGGTTGGCTTGCCGCCGGCATCCATGTGGTCACACCCAACAAACAGGCGGGCTCCGGGCCGTGGGAGCGCTACCAGCAGATCCGCAGCGCCGCGTTGGCCAGTGGCGCACGCTTCCGCTACGAGGCCACGGTGGGGGCGGGGTTGCCGGTGATCACCACGTTGCGCGACCTTGTCGATACCGGCGACGAGGTGCTGGCCATCGAAGGCATTTTCTCCGGCACGCTGGCTTGGCTGTTCAACCGCTTCGATGGCAGCCAGCCATTTTCCGCGCTGGTCGCCCAGGCCCGGACCATGGGCTACACCGAGCCGGACCCGCGCGACGATCTTTCCGGCGTGGATGTGGCGCGCAAGCTGGTGATCCTGGCGCGTGAAGCCGGGCGCGCGCTCAGTCTGCCGGAGGTCCAGGTGGAAAGTCTGGTGCCAGAAACGTTGCGCGGCGGCGACGTGGAGACGTTCATGGCCGCGCTCGAGCAGGGTGACGCTGCATTGCTGCTGCGGCTGCAGCGGGCACGGGAGCGCGGCACGGTGCTGCGCTATGTGGCCGCGCTGACCGCCGAGGGCGCCTCGGTTGGTCTGGTGGAAGTGCCTGCAATGCACGCGTTCGCCAACCTGCAGCTTACCGACAACGTGGTCCAGTTCCGCACCCGCCGCTACTGCGACAATCCGCTGGTCGTGCAGGGTCCGGGCGCTGGACCAGAGGTGACCGCTGCCGGTGTGTTCGCCGACCTTTTGCGGGTGGCCGCGGGCGAGGGAGCACGGCTGTGATCGCGCGCGCTTTCGCACCGGCTTCGGTCGGCAACGTCGCGGTGGGCTTTGACATTCTCGGGCACGCCATCGAAGGCGCAGGCGATACCGTAACGGTGGAACGCATCGACGCGCCCGAGGTGCGCATCGCCGCGATCCGGGGAACCACGGTGCAGCTGCCGTTGGAGCCGGAGCACAACACGGCGGGTGCGGCGTTGATTGCCTTGCGCCAGGCGCTGGCGCTGCCGTTCGGGTTTTCGGTGAGCATCGACAAGGGCATCGCGCTGGGCTCGGGCATGGGCGGGTCGGCGGCCTCGTGTGTAGCTGCGCTGGTAGCGGCCAATGCACTGCTCGACACGCCGCTGGACCGGCACGCGCTGTATCCGTTCGCGTTGGAAGGCGAGCAGGTGGCCAGCGGCGGGCGGCACGGCGACAACCTGGGCCCGATGCTGCTCGGTGGCCTGGTGCTCAGTACCGCCGACCGGCTGGTGCCCATTCCCGTGCCGGCGCAGTGGCACAGCCTGTTGGTACATCCGGATGCGGTGCTCGAAACCCGTCGTGCGCGGGAAGTGCTGCAGGGCAGCTACGCATTGGGCCAGTTCGTTGCCCAGAGCAGTCAGCTGGCGCTGGTGCTGGCCGGCTGTCACCAGGGCGATGCCGCGCTGGTCCGCGCGGGATTGCGTGACGTGCTGGTCGAACCACGGCGTGCGCCGCTGATCATCGGATTCGGGCCCGCGCGCGATGCAGCGCTTCAGGCCGGCGCGATGGGGGCGAGCATCTCCGGTGCGGGCCCGAGCGTTTTTGCATGGTTTGAACACCGTGCCGAAGCGGAGGCGGCGGTGGCGCCGGTGCAGGCCGCTTTCGCCGCCCACGGCCTCTCCAGCCAGGCGTGGGTTTCCAGCCTGGCCTCACCGGCAGCCGTGCTGCTGTGACCTTGCTCTTTCGACAGGATGATGTGATGCGCTTTGTGTCCACCCGCGGCGCCAGTGCGCCCGTATCCCTCAGTGCGGCCATCGCCGCCGGCCTGGCGCCCGATGGTGGTCTGTACGTGCCGCAGGTACTGCCGGCGCCGCGGCGCTGGCAGCCCGGTGCTGGCCTGGCCGACACGGCCGCGCAGGTGCTTGCCCCGTTCTTTGCCGACGACGTGCTGGCTGCGGAGCTGCCGGCAATCTGCGCCGAGGCGTTCGATTTCCCGGTACCGTTGCGGCCGTTCGGTGCCAGCGGGGATCATCTGCTGGAACTGTTCCATGGACCCACCGCAGCGTTCAAGGACATCGGCGCGCGCTTCCTCGCCGCGACCCTGGCACGCCTGCGCCGCGGTGAGAACCGGCCGCTGACGATCGTGGTGGCCACCTCGGGCGACACCGGCGCGGCGGTGGCGGCGGCCTTCCACCGGCAACCCGGGCTGCAGGTGGTGGTGTTGTACCCTGATGGCCGCGTCTCGCCCCGGCAGGCCCATCAGCTGGGCTGCTTCGGCGACAACGTGCGGGCGCTGCGCGTGGCCGGTTCGTTCGATGACTGCCAGGCCATGGTCAAGCAGGCGCTCTCCGATGCCGGGCTGCAGGCACAGCGACCGCTGAGTTCGGCCAACAGCATCAGCCTGGGGCGCCTGCTGCCGCAGATGAGCTACTACGCCCATGCAGCCCTGCAGCACGAAGCGGCGGGTCGGTCGCCGCTCAACCTGGTCATTCCTACCGGCAACCTGGGCAATGCGATGGCGGCGATCCTGGCGCGGCACATCGGCCTGCCGATCGGGCGCATCGCGCTGGCCACCAATGCCAATGACGTGCTGCCCCAGTTCTTCAATGGCCAGCCCTACCAGCCGCGCAGCAGTGTCGCCACGGTGGCCAATGCGATGGATGTCGGTGCGCCGAGCAACATTGAACGGCTGCGCTGGCTCTACGGCGGCGACGATGAGGCGCTGCGCGCGGCGTTCGCGTGTCACGCGGTGGATGACGCGATGATCCGCGCCACCATTGCCAGCGTACATGCCCGTACCGGCGAGGCGATCTGCCCGCATACCGCGACCGCCGCCAGGGTGCTGCAGGATCTGCGCGTGCAGGGGGCAGGCGGTGACTGGGCGGTGGTATCCACAGCGCACCCCGCCAAGTTCGAAGCCGTGGTCGAGCCGTTGGTCGGCCATGCCGTGGCGGTGCCGGCACCGTTGGCGGCGCTGCTGCAGCGCCCGGCACACGCCGAGCCTGTGGCTGCCGATTACGCGGCACTGCGCGCGCATCTGCTGAGGTGAACAGGTCGCAATGCTGCCGGGCAGCACCCGGCAGCAGGGTTACGCGTCGTCGCCGGCGAGCTGACGCAGTGCAGGCTCGTCGAGGATCTCGACGATGTTCAGGTGGGGCAGGGCGATCAGGCCCTGCTGGCGCAGCCGGGTGAAGGTGCGGCTCACGGTTTCCATCGTCAGGCCGAGATGGTCGGCGATGTCGCCGCGCCCCATCGGTAGTGTCACCCGCAATGCACTGCCGCCCAGACGCACTTCACGGGCGGCAAGCCGCAGCAGGAAGTCGGCGACCTTCTCCGGCGGCTGCAGCCGTGCCAGTGCCATCGCCGCGTCCTGCGCATCGTCCAGCGCCTGGCAGGCGCGTTGCAGCAGCTTGCGTTCCAGGTGCGGGTAGCGGCTGCGCAGCTCGCGCATGTGCGCAACGGAGACGCGGCAGGCGCGGCTGTCGGCAATGGCTTCCACGTCGTAACGGTGCACGTCGCTGCCACTGAGGCCCAGATAATCGCCCGGCAGCACGAAGCCGCTGATCTGGCGGCGGCCATCGGCCAGGGTCCGCACCAGACGCAGCGCGCCCTGGGTCAATGTATAGACATGAAGGCGCGGTTCACCCGCGCGCGCCAGCGTCGCGCCCATCGCTACCTGCTGCGAAAGCGTGACCGCTTCGAGCGCCTGTACTTCGTCAGGTGCAAGCGCCGAACAGACGGCCAGATGCCGCACGCTGCACTGCATGCATTCCTGCGCTGTGCAGGTGGCCGCGCTGGCCGTTTCGCTGTTGGGATGCAGCCGGGACATGGGGGCGGGCGTCGTCGGGCGTCAGTGATAAACACCGCAATGATACGCCATGCAGCCGCCTGGTCCGGCAAGGCGCGCGCCGGGGGGCGCTGACGCTAGAATATCGCCCCTGTCCTTCCCCCCGTTTTCCGCAGGAGTCCTTTCGTGATCAAGCCCCGTACCCCGCCCGGCATCATGGAGTTGCTGCCGCGCGAGCAGATCGCGTTCCAGCGCATGCTGGACGTCATCCGCCGCAACTACGAGCGGTTCGGGTTCCTGCCAGTGGAAACGCCGGTGTTCGAGCTGTCCGACGTGCTGCTGACCAAGTCCGGTGGGGAGACCGAGCGCCAGGTCTACTTCGTGCAGTCCACCGGGGCGCTGGCCAATGCGGCCGAAGCGGGCGACCGCTCGCTGCCGGAGATGGCGCTGCGCTTTGATCTCACCGTGCCACTGGCGCGCTACGTCGCCGAGCACGAGCATGAGCTGACCTTCCCGTTCCGTCGTTACCAGATGCAGCGGGTGTACCGTGGCGAGCGCGCCCAGCGGGGCCGCTTCCGCGAGTTCTACCAGTGCGATATCGATGTGATCGGCAAGGACAGCCTGAGCGTGCGCTACGACGCCGAGGTGCTGGCGGTGATCCACGCGGTGTTCTCCGAGCTGCGCATTGGCGACTTCAGCATCCAGCTGAACAACCGCAAGCTGATGCGCGGGTTCTTCCAGACCCTGGGCGTGGCCGAAGGCGAGCGCCAGCTGGCGGTTCTGCGCGAGGTCGACAAGCTCGACAAGCGCGGCCCCGATTACGTGCGCGAGACCCTGATGGGCGAGGGGTTTGGCATGGCGGCCGAGCAGGTCGAGCGCATCCTGGCCTTCGTGGCCGTGCGCTCGCAGGGCCATGACGATGCGCTGGCGCAGCTGGCAGCGCTGGAAGCTGACGTGGCGGCCACCGATACGTTGCGGGCGGGCGTGTCCGAGCTGCGCGAAGTACTGGCGCTGGTAAAGGCGCTGGGCGTACCGGAACAGGCGTACTGCCTGAACTTCTCGATCGCGCGCGGCCTGGATTACTACACCGGCACCGTCTACGAGACCATCCTGACCGACCACCCGCAGATCGGCTCGATCTGCTCGGGTGGCCGCTACGAGGATCTGGCCAGCCACTACAGCAGGAGCCGCCTGCCGGGCGTGGGCATTTCCATTGGACTGACGCGCCTGTTCTGGCAGCTGCGCGAGGCCGGCTTGATCGAGGGCATCGAGGGCAGCAGCGTGCAGGCGCTGGTGGCCCTGATGGACGAGCAGGGCATGGTGCAGTCGCTGGATATCGCCCGGCGTCTGCGTGCCGGTGGCATCAACACCGAAGTGCAGATGGAGCCGAAGAAGATCGGCAAGCAGTTCCAGTACGCGGCCAAGGCGGGCATCCGCTTCGTGGTGCTGGCCGGCGAGGACGAGCTGGCGCGCGGCGTGGTGGCGGTGAAGGATCTGCTGCGCGAGCAGCAGTTCGAGGTGGCACGCGATGAGCTGGCCAGCACGCTGCAGGTCGAGCTGGAGCAGACCCGCGCGATGGCGTGAGGCGGCCGGGGCGGCGCCCGGCAGGTGTGACAGCAACAGCGCAGGGCGTGAGCCCTGCGCTGTTTTGCGTTGTGGTGGCCGGCTGCGGCAGCTGACGACCCTTGGTCGGCACACCTTTGCTCTGATTCCGGCACCGGCAGGTGACGACCGTTGGTCGTCACGCCTTGGCCCTGCAAGCTGAACCAACCTCGTCAGCTACACCGGCGCGATTTGACCCGATGCAGTGTCATGCATTAATGTACTAGCACGCTATTACATTGATTCAACGGAACGGTTTCTGTGAAAGCACGCCCCAACCCCGTCGAGAAAGACGTCCAGGCCGACCTTGCCGCCCTGGCCACGGCGTTTGCCGGCCTGACCGACGCACAGCAGATGACCGACTTCCTGCGCGATCTGTGTACGCCAGCGGAGCTGGAGGCCATGGCCGACCGCTGGAAGGTGGTGCCGTTGCTGCTGCAGGGCGTGCCCTACCGCGAGATCCACGAGCGCACCGGCGTCAGCGTGACCACCACCGGACGCGTGGCGCGAACGCTTGAGCATGGCCATCGTGGCTACGCCGCTGCCCTTGCCCGGCTGGATGCCGACACTGCGGACTGATCCGCTGCCCCCCTGATTTCCAAGAGATATATCCATGAGTGCATCCAAGGCAGCACCGGTCCGTGACCGGCTGCGTATTGCCATCCAGAAAAATGGGCGGCTGGCCGAACCCGCGCGCAACCTGCTGGCGGCGTGCGGCCTGAGCTGGCGCGAAAGCCGTGACAAGCTGTTCTGTTACGGCGAGTCGCTGCCGGTGGACCTGCTGCTGGTACGCGACGACGATATTCCGGGCCTGATCGCCGATGGCGTGTGTGATCTCGGTATCGTCGGCCGCAACGAGCTGGACGAGCAGGATGCGGCCCGTCGCCAGCGTGGTCTGCCATCGGCGTTCCAGGCACTGCGCGCCCTGGGCTTTGGCCAGTGCAGCCTGATGTTGGCCGTGCCGGAAGAATGGGAGTGGCAGGGCCCGGCGCAGGCGGCAGGTACGCGTATCGCCACCAGCTACCCGGCGCTGCTCACGCAATGGCTGCAGCAGCAGGGCGTGCAGGCCGAGGTGGTCGAACTGTCCGGTTCGGTGGAGATCGCGCCCCGTCTTGGCACGGCCGATCTGATCTGCGATCTGGTGTCCAGCGGCGCCACGCTGCGGGCCAATCAGCTCAAGCCGGTCCAGACCGTGCTCGACAGCGAGGCGGTGCTGGCCGGGGCAGTGCTGGCGCCGGACGATGCGCGTGCCGGTCTGCTGAGCATGCTGCTGCGCCGTCTTGATGGCGTGGTGCAGCAACAGGACCGCAAGCTGCTGATGTTCCGTGCCGAGGAGAACCGCGTGGCCGCGCTGGCGCAGTTGCTGGCCGACGCCGAGCCGCTGGTGCGGCTGCCAGGCGAGGGCGACGTGCTGCAGTTGCAGACCATGTGTCCGGGGCCGCTGTCGTGGCAGCGCATGGAAGAACTGGAGCGCGCAGGTGCGCAGGGATTGATGGTCCTGAGCGTGGAGCGGTCGCTGGCATGAACCGTCTGCAGTGGTCCCAACTGGATGAAGCCGCCCGCCGCCAGGCCCTGACCCGCCCGGTGCAGACCGTGGCGGCGCAGACGCGGCAGGCGGTGGCTGCGCTTATGAACGAAGTGCGTGAGCAGGGCGATGACGCGCTGCGTGCGATCACCGAGCGGTTTGATCGCGTGCAGCTGCAGGACATCGAAGTCACGCCGGAAGAATTTGCCGCCGCAGAAGCCGCCGTTGCCACGCCGTTGCGCGTGGCAATGGAAGAGGCTGCGGGCCGTATCCGGGCATTCCACGCTGCGGGCATGAGCCAGGGTTATGCGGTGGAAACCGCGCCGGGGGTGAGCTGCGAGCGGATGGTGCGCCCCATCGGTCGCGTCGGTCTGTATGTGCCGGCCGGCAGTGCGCCGTTGCCGTCCACGGCATTGATGCTGGGTGTGCCGGCACAGCTGGCCGGCTGCCCGCAGGTGGTGATGTGTACGCCACCGCGCGCCGATGGCACGGCTGATCCTGCTGTGCTGGTTGCCGCCCGTCTCACCGGTGTGCAGCGGGTGTTCAAGCTGGGCGGGGCACAGGCGATTGCCGCGATGGCCTATGGGACGGCGAGCGTGCCGGCCTGCGACAAACTGTTCGGGCCGGGCAACAGTTTCGTCACCGAAGCCAAGCAGCAGGTCGCGCAGGACGGGGCTGCCGCCATCGACATGCCGGCGGGACCCTCTGAAGTGCTGGTCATCGCCGACGCCGGCGCGACACCGGCCTTCGTCGCCGCCGATCTGCTCTCCCAGGCCGAGCATGGCCCTGACTCGCAGGTGCTGCTGCTGACCGACGATGCGGCGATGCTGGCTGCGGTGGAGGCCGAGGTCGAACGCCAAGTGGCCCTGCTGCCGCGTGAGCAGATCGCGCGCCAGGCGCTGGCCGCTTCGCAGCTGATTCTGGTCGAGCGCCTGCAGGACGCGTTCGACATCAGCAACCGCTACGCACCGGAGCACCTGATTCTGGCACTGCGCGACCCGCGTGCCTGGCTCGGACAGGTCCAGGCTGCCGGCTCGGTGTTCATGGGCGACTACACGCCCGAGGCGCTGGGCGACTATTGCAGCGGCACCAACCACGTGCTGCCGACCGCCGGTGCGGCCCGCGCCTACAGCGGGGTGAGCGTGGCCAGCTTCCAGAACTTCATCAGCGTGCAGAGTGCGAGCGCGCAGGGCATCGCCGCCATCGGTGGGTGCGCGCGGGTGCTGGCCAGCGCCGAGGGGCTGGACGCCCACGAGCGTGCGGTGGCCGTGCGCATGGGGGCGCTGGCATGAGCGCTGCGCTTCCCCGGCCTGGTGTTGACGCTGTCATGGCGTTGCTGCGCCCCGACCTGCAGGCCTTCGCAGGCTACAGCTCAGCACGCAGCGCTGCCTTGAATGGCGAGGTGTGGCTCAATGCAAACGAGCTGGCGTGGGCCAACCCGGCTGATGCAGCCGGCACCAGCCGGCGCTATCCCGAGCCGCAGCCCTCCGCGCTGCGCGCTGCGCTGGCCGCCTTGTACAGGGTAGCTCCCGAGCAGGTGCTGGTAGGGCGGGGCAGTGACGAGGCGATCGACCTGCTGGTGCGTGCGTTCTGTCGCCCTGGCATCGACGCGGTGCTGGCCACCCCGCCGGTGTTCGGCATGTACGCGGTGTGCGCCCGGCTGCAGGGCGCGCCGCTGCTGGAGGTGCCGCTGATCGACACCGAGGCGGGGCTGGTGGCCGACATCGACGCGGTGATCGGCACCGCGTGCGAAAGCGCGGCGCGCCTGGTGTTCCTGTGTTCGCCGTCCAACCCGGCCGGCAGCGAGATCGCGCTGGCCGATGTGGTACGCACGGCACAGGCGCTGCAGGGGCAAGCCCTGGTGGTGGTGGACGAGGCCTACATCGAGTTCAGCAGCCAGGCCTCGGCGGCCACCCTGCTGGCCGAGCATGACAATGTGGCGGTGCTGCGCACCCTGTCCAAGGCACACGCCTTGGCCGCTGCGCGCGTGGGCACGCTGCTGGCCGCCGCACCGGTGATTGCCGCGCTGCGTCGCTGCCAGGCACCCTATCCGGTGCCGACGCCGTGCGCGGAACTGGCGCTGGCCGCTCTGCAGCCGGGCGTTCTGGCACAGACGCGGGCGCGGGTGGCCGAGGTCTGCCAGCAGCGCTCCGCGCTTGCACAGGCCCTGGCCGCGCTGACCGGCGTACGCCGCGTCTACCCATCGGCCGGCAATTATCTGCTGGTGCGGTTCGATGACGCGCAGGCTGCGTTCGAGGCCCTGCTGGCTGCGGGTGTCGTGGTGCGCGACCAGCGTGCCGCGCCGCAGCTGCACGATGCGCTGCGCATCAGCATTGGCAGCGCTGACGACAATCAACGTGTGCTTGCCGCACTCTCGGCCCGGAGCGCCGCCGCATGACCCCGATTCTGTTCATTGACCGTGACGGTACCCTGATCGAGGAGCCCGTCGACCACCAGATCGACGCCTACGAGAAACTCCGCTTCGTGCGCGACGTGATCCCGGCGCTGCTGAAGCTGCGCGATGCCGGTTGGCAGTTCGTCATCGTCTCCAACCAGGATGGTCTGGGGGGCGAGGGCTATCCGCAAGCCAGTTTCGATGCGCCGCACGCGCTGATGATGCACGTCTTCGAGAGCCAGGGCATCGTCTTCCGTGACGTGCTCATCGACCGCAGCTGGCCGCATGAGAACCTGCCCACGCGCAAGCCGGGCATCGGCCTGATGACGGGCTATCTGCAGGATCGCAGCATCGACTGGGCGCGCTCGGCGATGGTGGGCGACCGCCCGACCGATATCACCTTCGCCGACAATCTCAACATCCGTGGCTTCCAGCTGCGCACAGACGAGTTCGGCGGCCAGTGGGACTGGCCGGGTATCGCCCACGCGTTGGCCGATGCGCCGCGCACGGCGATCGTGCAGCGCGATACCAGCGAAACCCGGATCCGGGTCGAGATTGATCTGGATGCGGCCGCCGAGCCGCAGGTCGCCACCGGCCTGCCGTTCTTCGACCACATGCTGGAGCAGATCGGCAAGCACGGCGGCTTCAGCCTGCGCATCCAGGCTGAGGGCGACCTGCATATCGATGAGCATCACACCATCGAAGACACCGGACTGGCGCTTGGTCAGGCGCTTCGCCAGGCGCTGGGCGACAAGCGCGGCATCGGCCGTTACGGCTTCACCCTGCCCATGGACGAAGCGCTGGCCACGGCGGCGCTGGATTTCAGCGGGCGGCCCTGGCTGGTGTTCGATGGTGAGTTCCGGCGCGAACGGGTCGGCGACCTGCCCACCGAGATGGTGCCGCACTTCTTCCGCTCGCTGTGCGATGCGGCTGGACTGAATCTCAACCTGCAGGTGCGGGGCGATAACGATCACCACAAGGTTGAAGCCTGTTTCAAGGCGCTGGCACGCGCGCTGCGCACGGCGGTAGCACGCAGCGGCACCAGCCTGCCCAGCACCAAGGGGGCGCTGTGAGCGAGGTCGCGCTGATCGATGCCGGCGGCGCCAACTTTGGTTCCGTGCGTTATGCGCTGGAGCGGCTTGGCGTTGACGTCCGCCTGGTGCGCGACGAGGCTGGCCTGGCAGGTGCGGGCCGGGTGATCCTGCCCGGCGTGGGCGCCGCCGGCCCGGCGATGCAGCGCCTGCATGCGCAGGGGCTGTACACGCCGCTGCGGCAGCTGCAGGTGCCGCTGCTGGGTATCTGCCTTGGCATGCAGCTGCTGTTCGAGCGCTCGGAAGAAGCGGATGTGCAGACGCTGGGGCTGATTCCCGGCGTCGTTCGCAAGCTGGTGCCCGCTACCGGCATCCGCGTGCCGCACATGGGCTGGAACCGGCTGTTGCCCCTGCGTGCCTCGCCGCTGCTGGATGGGGTTCCCGAACGGTCCAGTGCGTATTTCGTACACAGCTACGCTGCGCCCATCAACCAGCACACGGTGGCCGCCTGTGACCATGGCGGGCTGTTCAGTGCGGTGGTCGAGCACGGTCGTTACTTCGGCGCGCAGTACCACCCGGAACGCTCCGGCGACACCGGCGCGCTGCTGCTGCACAACTTTCTCAAGAGCACCTCGGCATGAGCTTCACCGTCTATCCCGCTTTGGACATCCGCCAGGGGCGTGTGGTGCGCCTGCGCCAGGGCGACTACACGCAGGAAACGCATTACGGCGACGACCCGTTGCCGCGTGCACGGGCCTTCGCCGCGCAGGGCGCGCGCTGGATGCACCTGGTGGACCTCGATGCCGCCCGTGCAGGCGGCTACACGCTGGCCCCGCTGTTGGCGCAGATCAGCGCGCAGACGGGTCTGCAGGTACAGACCGGCGGCGGCGTACGCAGCCGTGATGACGTGGCGCGCATTCTCGATGCCGGCGCCAGCCGTGTGGTCATCGGCTCGCTGGCGGTGCGCGAGCCGGAGAAGGTGCTGCAGTGGCTGCTGGCCTTCGGCCCGCAGCGGCTGACCATCGCGCTGGACGCACGCCAGGACGCGCAGGGTCTTTGGCAGCTGCCCATCCACGGCTGGACCGAGAATGCCGGTGTCACGCTGGACGCCCTGGCCCAGCGCTACGCCGATGCCGGCATGACCGAGCTGCTGTGCACCGATATCGCCCGCGACGGCATGCTGGCCGGACCGAACCTGGCACTGTATCGGCACCTGGCGGCCCTGTTGCCCGGGGTGGCGGTGCAGGCGTCGGGCGGTGTGCGCGATGTGGCTGACGTGGCCGCTGCGCGGGCTGCAGGCTGCGGCGGTGCGGTACTGGGCAAGGCGTTGCTGGAGCAGCGCATGGACCTGGGCGAGGCATTGGCATGCTGAGTCGTCGCATCATTCCGTGCCTGGACGTTCGCGATGGTCGCGTGGTCAAGGGCGTTCGTTTCCGTGACCATGTGGACATGGGTGACATCGCCGAGCTGGCGCTGCGTTACCGCGAGCAGGGGGCCGACGAGCTGGTGTTCTATGACATCGGTGCAAGCCCTGACGGGCGCAGCGTTGATGTCGCCTGGATCGAGCGCATTGCCCGTCTGATCGATATTCCGTTCTGCGTGGCCGGTGGTATCGGTGACGTGGAGACCGCGCGCCGGGTGCTGCATGCCGGCGCGGACAAGATCTCGATCAATTCGCCGGCGCTGGGTCGTCCGGAACTGATCAGCGAGCTGGCCGAGGCCTTCGGCGTGCAGTGCGTGGTGGTGGGTATCGACTCGGTGCGCGAGCCTGATGGCCAATGGCGGGTACGCCGCTTCAGCGGCGACCCGAACAGGACCCAGGCCATCGCGCTGCGCACGCTGGACTGGCTGGTGGAGGCGCAGCGGCGTGGCGCCGGCGAGATCGTGCTCAACTGCATGGACAGTGACGGCGTGCGTTGTGGTTACGACGTCGCGCAGCTGCAGCAGGCCCGGCAGCTGTGCCATGTTCCCCTTATCGCGTCCGGTGGCGCCGGGGCGCAAGAGCATTTCGCCGAGGTCTTCACCCACGCCGACGTGGACGGTGCATTGGCTGCGAGCGTCTTCCACAGCGGTGCCATCGTCATTCCCGAATTGAAGCATTACCTGCGCCAGCAGCAGATCGAGGTCCGTGATGTCTATTGATGTATTCCCTTCGACCGAGGCGCTGGTCGCACTGGACTGGAGCAAGGGCGATGGTCTGCTGCCGGCCGTCATCCAGCACGCCGATACGCTGCAGGTGTTGATGCTGGGCTATGTGTCCGCCGAGTCGCTGCAGGTCACCCTTGCCACTGGTCAGATGACCTTCTTCAGCCGCAGCAGGCAGCGGCTGTGGACCAAGGGTGAGCAGTCGGGCAATGTGTTGGCGGTGCGGTCGATCTGTGTCGATTGTGATGCCGATACCGTGCTGGTGGTGGCGCGTCCGGCGGGGCCGACGTGCCACACGGGCACGGAGAGCTGCTTTGGCCCGGCGCCGCTGGATTTTCTCGGTGGGCTGGATCGGCTGGTGGCGGTGCGCGAGCAGCAGCGTCCGCAGGGCAGTTACACCACGTCGTTGTTCGAGGGCGGGGTGCGGCGCATCGCGCAGAAGGTCGGTGAGGAAGGGGTGGAAACGGCGTTGGCTGCGGTGGCGCAGGATGATGCGGCGCTGTTGGGGGAGGCGGCGGATCTGCTGTTCCATCTGCTGGTGGTGCTGCGTGCGCGGGGGTTGTCGTTGGATGATGCGCGGGCGGTGCTGGAACAGCGTCACAGGGGGTGAGGTGTTGCGGGGGCTTCGCCCCCGCGCCCCCTTTGGGCTTACGGCAATTGCAACGGCAACTGCAACTGCAACTGCAACTGCGTTGGCTGGGTGTTGCTGATGATGGGCGGGACGGTGTGGGTCTGCGGGGGACGGCAAAAACTGCATCCGTGCGTGCCTTGTTTCGCGCCGTCCCTGGCGCTCGACACCCCCGCAGACCCACACCGCCCCGCCTCTGACAGAGTGCTGCGGCCGGGGCGTACGGCAGGTGCAAGTGCAAGTGCAAGGGCGTTGGCTGGGTGTTGCTGATGGTGGGCGGGACGGTGTGGGTCTGCGGGGGACGGCAAAAACTGCGTCCGTGCGTGCCTTGTTTCGCGCCGTCCCTGGCGCTCGACACCCCCGCAGACCCACACCGTGCCGCCTCTGACAGAGTGCTGCGGCCGGGGCGTACGGCAGGTGCAAGTGCAAGTGCAACGGCGTTGGCTGGGTGTTGCTGATGGTGGGCGGGACGGTGTGGGTCGGCGGGGGACGGCAGAAACTGCGTCCGTGCGTGCCTTGTTTCGCGCCGTCCCTGGCGCTCGACACCCCCGCAGACCCACACCGTCCCGCCTCTGACACACTGCGGCGACGGCAAGAACGGCCAAACGGGCGGGGGACGGCTGTCACCTTCGGCCTTTAGAATAGGCGGGTCTTTTTGAGGGATGTGCCGTCGTGATCAAGTTGCCTGCCGTGTTCTGCCTGGGGCTGTTGCTGGCTGTGCCAGGTCTGTCGTGGGCGGCCGAGGCGGTGGTCAGTGGCAAGGTCTATCAGGAGAGTGATGGCAAGCCGGGGCGGGGGGCGACTGATCCGGGCCTGGCGGGTGTGCGGGTGTCCAATGGGCGCGATATCGTGCGCACGGCGGGCGATGGCAGCTTTCGGCTGCCGGTGCGTCCGGGCGATACGGTGTTTGTGATCAAGCCGGAGGACTATCGCTTCGTCAAGGCTGCCGATGGGCTGCCGGCGTTCTGGCACCACTACCACCCGGAAGGCTCGCCGCCGCTGAAATACAAGGGTATCGCGGCCACCCATACGCCGTTGAACCGCTATGACTTTGCGCTTCAGCCGGATCGGCGCGCTACCGGTGATGGTTTCCAGATGCTGGTATTCACCGATCCGCAGACGGCCACCGCGCGCGATGTGGGGTATTACGAGCAGTCCATCGTCCGGCCGCTGCGTGGTACCAGGGCGCGCCTGGGGACTACGCTGGGCGACATCACCAACGACGATCTGTCGCTGTATCCGCTGCTGAATCGTGTGACCACGCAACTGGGGGTGCCGTGGTTCCATGTGCCAGGCAACCACGACCTTGACTTCGATGCGCCCGATGACGCGCGTTCGCTCGACAGTTGGCGGGCGGTCTACGGGCCTGACACCTACGCGGTGGAGGAGGGCGGCGCCAGCTTCGTGTTCCTCGACGACGTGGTCTACGACCCTGCGGGAACGCCGAAGTACATCGGTGGACTGCGCGCGGATCAGTTTGCCTTTCTGGAGGGTTACCTCAAGGGCCTGCGCCGTGACCGGCTGCTGGTACTGGGCATGCACATCCCGCTGTTCGATGCCGCGCCAGGACGGGAAACCTTCCGTCATGCCGACCGCCAGCGGCTGTTCGCGCTGCTCCGGCCGTTCAGCAATGTGCTGGTGCTCAGCGGTCACAGCCATACCCAGCAGCACTATTACCATGGCGCCGCCGAGGGGTGGCACGGCGACAAGCCGCTGCACGAGTACAACGTCGGCGCCAACTGCGGCGCGTTCTGGTCGGGGGTGAAGGCCGCCGATGGTGTGCCAGACAGTCGTATGAGCGATGGCACGCCGAAGGGGTATGCGCTGCTGGACGTGGCCGGCAATGGCAGTTACCGCCTGCAGTACCGGGTCGCGGGCGCACCGGCCAGTGAACAGATCGGCCTGCATGCCCCGAAGGTGCTGCGTCAGGGCGCGTACCCGGCGTGGGGCGTTTATGCCAACGTCTACATGGGCGAAGACCGCAGTGTGGTCGAGTACCGCGTCGACGGTGGGCCGTGGCAGCCGATGAAGCAGGTCCGTCAGCCTGATCCGCGACTGCTTCTGGAGAATGTGGCCGACGATCTGGCTGACACCCTGCGTGGCTATGACCGCTCGCCCGAGGCGACGGCGTCGCCGCATCTGTGGCGCGGTGCCTTGCCGACCTCGCTGGAGGTGGGCGAGCACACGGTGGACGTGCGCGCGACCCAGCCTGATGGCGCCGTCTTCACGGCGAGCACGCGCTATCGGCTGCAGGTGGGCGAGCCCTGAACCGGTGAGGTGGTGCGGCGCAGCGTCGCCGCTGCCACCGCACTCGGGCGTGGTCGGCGCAGGCTGCCGCGACGGGGGCGCTGTCTGACGGCACGCGGCGGCGCTTGGCGCCGCACGCGCTGCGTCGCTTGCGTGCGGCGGTCAGGATGTGCGTATCGGTGCAACCTGTGAGGCCTGGCCGCCATGAATGCTCGCCCGCTGTCCCGCGCACGGCAGACAATGGGCCGGAAGGCGGCGCTTGCCTGCGTCCTGCCGCTGTTTTTCATCTGGGGCTTTCTGACCAGCCTCAACGACGTGCTGGTGCCGCACCTGAAAGCGGTATTTGCGCTGGACTATGCGCGCGCGATGCTGGTCAAAACCGCGTTCTTTGGCGCCTACGTCCTGATACCCGTGCTCGCTGCACGGTGGGTGGCGCGTCATCGGCCCACTACCGGCATGGGCACTGGCCTGGTAGTGGCTGCGCTGGGCGCGCTGTGCTTCGTGCCCGCCGCAGGCATGCACCGTTTCCCGCTGTTCCTGGTGTCGCTGTTCGTGCTTGCCAGCGGTGTCGTCGTGCTGCAGGTCACGGCCACCTCCTACGCGACACAGCTGGGTGCCAGCCGCACCAGTGCTGCTCGGCTGACCCTGGCCCAGGGCCTGTATTCGCTGGGTACCGTACTGGCGCCGTTGGCCGGTGCATGGTTGCTGCTGGGCGCGTCGCGACAAACGGACGCAGGCTATGCGGGCCCGGCAGGTCTGGTGCAGGCCGCGTATGCGGTCATGGCGCTGGTGCTGCTGCTGACCGCCGTTGTTGTCCTGCGCCTGCCCTTGCCGCTGACGAAGGTGTCGCCGTCACCGGCAGCGGCCCCGGTGCGCAAGCTGCTGCAGCACCGGCCATTGCGCGGCGCCTGGCTGGCGTTGTTCTGCTTTGTGGGCGCCGAAATCGCCATGGGCAGCCTGCTGATCCTGTACGCGGCGCTGCCGCAGGTCGCTGCCATGGAAATGGGGCAGGCAGCGCCGCTGGTCTCGATGTACTGGAGTGGCACCATGTTGGGACGCTTCGCCGGCGCCGCCCTGATGCTCAAGGTACCGGCTCACCGTCTGCGTTTCTGGGCTGCCGCAATCAACATGGCCCTGCTGACGGTGGTGATCGGCGCCACCGGCGCGCTGCCGCTTTACTGTCTGGTGTTGGCGGGCCTGTTCAACTCGATCATCTTTCCCAGCCTCTTCGCTCAAGGCATTGCAGGCCTTGGGTCGCAGGCCACGGCCGGTTCTGGCCTGCTGCTCATTGCGGTGGCGGGTGGGGCCGTGGTTCCCATGCTGCAGGGGCTGCTCGCCGACCATGCAGGGTTGCAGGTCAGCTTCATCGTGCCATTGTGCTGCTACGTAGCGGTGATGGTGTTTGGCGCACCGGTGCGTAATAACTGTAATGGAGAGCACTGACACATGAAGGCCGTACTGGGATTTGGAGAGGCACTCATCGACCTGCTGGCGCTGCCGCCTGCGGCTGACGGGGGTGCGCCGCTGTTCGTGCAGCAGGCAGGGGGCGCACCGGCCAATGTCACCGTCGCAGCGGCGCGTCTGGGCGTACCCAGCCGTTTTGCCGGCATGCTGGGGCGGGATGCGTTCTCGGACTTCCTTCTGCGCAGCCTGGTTGAAAACGGGGTGGATGTGCGCCACGTGCGGCGCACTGCCGATGCGCCCACGGCGCTGGCGGTGGTCGCGCTCGATGCGCAGGGTGAGCGCAGTTTCAGCTTCTACCGGCCGCCTGCCGCCGACCTTCTTTACCGCACAACGCATCTGGACGCCGCGATGTTCGCCGACGTCGGCTGTTTCCATGTGTGCTCCAACAGCCTTACCGACGAGGGAATCGCCGAGGCGACGCTGACCGCCATGCACCGGGCCGCTGCTGGCGGCGCGCTGGTCAGTTTCGATGTCAATCTGCGGCCGGCATTGTGGGCCGATGAAACGGCGGCCGCGCCCGTCATCTGGCAGGCGTTGCAGCGGGCCGCGCTGGTGAAGTTCTCGCGCAGTGAACTGAGTTTCGTGGCCCAGGCCCGGCTCACCTCCAGCGAGGCCGTGATCGGTGATCTGCTGACCGCCCAGGCACAACTGGTGTTGGTGACCGATGGCGCCGAGGGGGCACGCTGGTTTACCCGGACCGGACAGGGCGAGCAGCGCGCGTTTACCGTGCAGGCATGCGATACGACCGCGGCGGGCGATGCCTTCGTCGGAGGGCTGTTGGCCGCGCTGTGCCGACACGGCCTGGACGGTGACCGCTTTGCCGGCGCCTGCGCCCAGCCGGAGCTGCTGCTCCCGGTCCTGCGCTTCGCCGCTGCGGCAGGTGCCCTGGCCGTCACCCGGCAAGGCGCTTTTGCGGCGATGCCTGGCCGTGACGAGGTCGAGGCGCTGCTCTCGCAGCAGGCGGAGCGGGCGTGATGACCAGCACCATGCTTCCCGATTTCCGCAGCGTCGCGTTCCTGCGCGACCACGTGGCGGACACGATGGCCTTCTACCACCCGCGCTGCATCGACCCGGCAGGTGGCTTTTTCCACTATTTCCTCGACGATGGCACGGTGTATGAGCGCGACCATCGGCACCTGGTCAGCAGCACCCGTTTCATTTTCAACTACGCCAGTGCGTGGCTCGAGTTCGGCGAGCCGGCGTATCAGCAGGCCGTCAGCCATGGCGTGGCTTACCTGCGCGAGGTACATCGCGACCCGGTACGTGGCGGGTATGCATGGACCCTGCGCGGCGGGGCGGTGGAAGACGCCGACAACCACACCTATGGTCTGGCCTTTGTCATGCTGGCCTACGCGTGGGCGCTGAAGGCCGGCATGCCGGAGGCGCGGGAGTGGGTGGCCGAGACCTGGCAGCTGCTGGAGCAGCACTGCTGGGAACCGTCGCAGGGGCTGTATCGTGACCAGGCCGATGCGGACTGGCAGTTCAGCAACTACCGCGGGCAGAACGCCAACATGCACCTGTGCGAGGCGCTGTTGACCGCCTTCGAGGCTACCGGAGAGGCGCGCTACCTGCAGAGGGCCGTGCAGCTGGCTGAGGCCGTCACCCGGCGCCAGGCGGCGCGTTCGGGCGGGCTGGTCTGGGAGCACTACGACACGCACTGGCTGCCGGACTGGGACTACAACAAGGATGACCCGCGCAACCTGTTCCGGCCGTGGGGATTCCAGCCCGGGCACCAGACCGAGTGGGCCAAACTGCTGCTGATGCTTGAACGGCACGTGCAGGCCGACTGGCTGCTTCCGGTGGCGCGTCATCTGTTCGATACGGCAGTGGCACGCAGCTGGGATGCCACGCACGGTGGCCTGCACTACGGCTTCGCACCGGACGGGACGATCTGTGACGGCGACAAGTACTTCTGGGTGCAGGCAGAGAGCCTGGCCGCGGCCGCGTTGCTGGCCACCCGAACCGGTGATGCAGCGTACTGGCAGTGGTATCAGCGGCTATGGGACTACAGCTGGCGGCATCTGGTCGATCACCAGCATGGCGCCTGGTTCCGCATCCTGGATGCGAACAACCAGCCGTACGACGCTCAGAAGAGCCCAGCGGGCAAGACCGATTACCACACCATGGGCGCGTGTCACGAGGTACTGCGCGTCCTGCGCGGATAAGCGGTGGGCGTTGCTGTTGCGGCAACGCCCGGCAGGATTCAGAGAGTGATCTGCTCGAAGCTTTCCACCCGCGTGTGGCCGTGCGTGGCATCACCGGTGCGCGGCTGCGGGTAATCGTCGCGACGGTCGAGCAGACAGGTCTGCAGGCCCGCTTCACGCGCCGCGTCCAGCTCCTCCACTACATCGGAGAGGAACAGGATCTCCGGCGCGGGCACGCCGATGGTCTGGACGATGCGGCGGTAGCTGTCCGCCTCGCGCTTGCCGCCCACTTCCGTGTCGAACCAGCCCGACACAAGCGCGGTCAGGTCGCCTGCGGTGCTGTAGCCGAAGAACTGTTTCTGCGCGGGTACCGACCCGGAGGAGTACACGTGCAGGGCCAGGCCCTGCGCATGCCAGCGCTGCAGCACGTCAGCCACCTCGGCGTAGAAGTGGGCAGTGTAATCGCCGCGCTTGTAGCCGGCGTCCCAGATCATGCCCTGCAATGCCTTCAGCGCGGTGTGCTTGCGGTCCTGGTCGATCCAGCCCTGCAGGGTCTCGGCCACCAGGCTGTCCTGGCAGGCACCGCCGATCTCGGCAGCCACCGCGTCGAGCCAGCGGCGGACCTCAGGCTGCTGGCCATGTTCGGCGATGAACGCGGGCAGCGCCTTGCGAGCGTATGGGAACAGTACGTTCTTGACGAACGAGATGCTGCTGGTGGTGCCTTCGATGTCGGTGAGAATGACGCGCGGCTGCATGGATCAGGAGCCCTGGGTGGGAACGTAGCGGGGGAATTTCTGCGCGATGTCGGTGCCGGTGAAATGGCCGACCCAGCCATCGGGCTCGGTGAAAAAGCGGATGGCCACGAAGCTCGGCTCATCGCCCATGTCGAACCAGTGCGTGGTGCCGTCGGGTACGGCGATCAGGTCGTCCTTGACGCACTCGATCTCATAGACCTTGTCACCCACATGCAGGGTGAAAAGACCCGAGCCGGCGACGAAGAAGCGCACCTCGTCCTCCTTGTGGAAGTGCTCATCGAGGAACTTCTTCCGCAGCTCGGCGCGGTTGGGGTTGTCGGGCGCGATCGACGCTACGTCCACGCTCTTGAAACCGCGCTCGGCGACCAGCCGGTCGATGTCGGCGCGGTAGGCGGCAAACACCTCCTCCTGGCTCGCACCTGGAGCAACCGGCTGGGTGGCCTGCCAGCGCTCGAAGGTGACCCCGATCTTCTGCAGCTCGGTCGCGATGAGCCCGCCGTCCTGGGTGTCCAGCAGCGGGGTATCGGGGGCGGTGTCGTCGTAGATGCGCAGTCGGCTCATGGCGAGGGCTTGAACAGGGGGCCCCCAGAATAGTAGTGCCGGGCTCTGCCCGGCAACCTCCGTGCCGCAGAGGCGGGCGCGGACAACGGCGTGACGACCAACGGTCGTCACCTACCGGGGCGGGCTGCGGTCGGGAGCAGCGGCGTGACGACCAACGGTCGTCACCTACCGGGGCGGCTGCGGGTGTGGCGGGCAGGGGTAGGTGACGACCGTTGGTCGTCACGCTTCACCGGCGCAGGCGCTGCAGCTCCAGCTCACAATGCAGCAGGAACTCGAAGGCCTCCAGATGACGCCGGGCCTCGGCCATGTCGCGGCCCCATGCGTAGAGCCCGTGGCCATCAATGAGATAGCCCCACAGCGGCTGGCTGTCCAGCAGTGCGTCGACCTGGGCCGACAGCACGTCCATGTCCTGGGTGTTGGCGAACACCGGCACATCAATGGCCATCTCGTGGGTGCTGTTGCCGGCAAACGCCTTCAGCAGCTCGTAGCCTTCCAGCCGCACGTGGCCCTGTCGCGCGTACAGGCGGGAGGCGATGGTCTGCACCGGCGAATGCGTATGCAGCACGCAGCCGATCTCCGGGAAGCGGCGATAGAGCTGTGTGTGCAGCAGGGTCTCGGCCGACGGACGCAGCGGACGACCGACCGCCTTGCCATCGAAGTCGACCACCATGATGTCATCCTCGACCAGCCGGCCCTTGTCCTTGCCGGACACCGTGATGGCCGCATGGCGGTCATCCAGCCGATGCGAGAAATTGCTGCTGGTCGCCGGTGTCCAGCCCGCGCGGGCCAGCTCGCCGACGTTGGTGATCAACAGCCGGGCCAGCTCGCCCAGCCGGGCAGTGTCGTAAGGGTAGGTGGGAGCACTCATGCGGCTATTTTAAGACCAAACGCCGCGCAGCGCTGCAGGTCCGCCCTGTCGCTGCGACCCGGGATTGCGGGGCCGATGCCCCGCAATCGCTCACTTCCCGCGCAGACGGCTGTGGCGGTGCCCGTAGGCGAAGTAGAGCACCAGGCCGGCAATCGTCCAGCCGCCCATCAGCATCCAGTTGTGGAACGTCATCGCCGACAGCAATGCCAGGCAGCTCAGTACGCCGAGGCTGCACACCAGCCACGCTGCCGGAATGCGGAACGGTCGCGGCAGGTCCGGCTGCGTGCGGCGCAGTACCAGCACTCCCGCACAGACCGCAGCGAACGCGATCAGCGTACCCATGGAGGTCAGTTCGCCGAGCACGTCCAGCGGGAACACCGCCGCCAGGATCGCAATGCCGATACCGGTGATCACCGTATTGATGTGCGGCGTGCGGTAGGTCGGATGGATGCGGGTGAACACCGGCGGCAACAGCCCGTCCCGGCCCATGATCATGAAGATGCGCGGCTGGGCGATGATCATCACCAGCACCACGGAGGACAGCCCCACCAGCGCGCCGATTTCCACCACCACACGCAGCCAGCCCAGCTGGGGATGGGCGGCCACCGCGGTCACCACCGGCTCGTCGGTCCCGAGCAGCGTGTAAGGCACCAGCCCGGTCATCACCGCCGCCATGGCAATGTACAGCACGGTGCAAACCACCAGCGAGAGCATCATGCCCACCGGCATGTCCCGCTGCGGCCGGTGCGATTCCTGCGCGGCCACCGAGACCGCCTCGAACCCGATGTAGGCGAAGAACACCATCGCCGCACCGCGCAGCACGCCTTCCATGCCATAGCGTCCCGGTCCCTCGTTCTCGGGAATGAAGGGCGTCCAGTTGGCCGGGTCGACGTACTTCCAGCCGACCAGGATCACCAGGATGATCAGACCGGTCTTGAGCACCACCATGGCCATGTTCATGGCCGAGGACTTGCGGATGCCGACGTAGCACAGCCAGGTCAGCAGCAGCACGAGCATCGCGGCCGGTACGTTGGCGATGGCTCCGGTGGGACGCAGCTGGCCATCCAGCGGTGCATTGACCAGCGCTGCGGGAAGATGGATGTCGAAATGACTGAGCAGGCTGAGGAAGTAGCCGGTCCAGCTGACCGCTACCGCCGAGGCGGAGACGCCGTACTCCAGCACCAGCATCCAGCCGATGAACCACGCCGCCAGCTCGCCGAAGGTGGCGTAGGTGTAGGTGTAGGCGCTGCCGGAGACCGGCACCATCGAGGCGAACTCGGCATAGGCCATCGCGCAGAACGCGCAGCAGATGGCGGCCAGCACGAACGAGAGCATGATGGCCGGGCCGGCGTGGTTGGCGGCAGCTTGGCCGGTGATGACAAAGATGCCCCCACCGATCACCGCGCCTATGCCCAGCGCGGTCAGGCCCCAGGGTCCCAGCGTCCGGGTCAGGCTGAGACCGTTGGCGTCTTCGTGGGCGGCGTGGGGGTGCTTGGTGGCCCACAGTTGCTTGAGCATGGAAGGATTTCTTCGTCCGGTGAACGTGAAGCGGGCCGACCCTGCTGGGCCGGCCCGTGGGAGGAACTCAGCTGGACCTGGCCAGCTTGCTGTTGCGGATGCCGTAGCCGAGGTAGATCAGCAGACCGAGCACGGTCCAGCCGATGAACAGGTGCCAGTGCATCGCAAACGCCTGCCAGAACAGGAACAGACAGGTGGCCGCGCCGAGCGGGCAGATGATCCAGACCGCCGGGACACGGAACGGACGCTGCAGCTCCGGGCGGGTGTAGCGAAGCACCAGCACCCCGATGCACACCGTGGCAAACGCCAGCAGGGTGCCCATCGACACCAGCTCGCCCAGCACGTTCAGCGGCACCAGGCCGGCCAGGGCCGCAGCC
>JAAIGF010264094.1_pt1 | contig 38674 bp, 29 predicted proteins | sample 6487441 | NCBI WGS metagenome assembly JAAIGF01 (sample SAMN13974129, study PRJNA590717) | phyllosphere metagenome | biome: pepper field; feature: multiple bacterial spot infested pepper fields; material: pepper leaves; isolation source: leaves from pepper fields | host: Capsicum annuum ...
GGTGGAAAGCTTCAACGGCCGGCTGCGACAGGAGTGCCTGAATGCGCATTGGTTCTTGTCTTTAGCCGATGCACGGAGCAAAATCGAAGCGTGGCGGCGCTTCTATAACGAGGAGCGGCCCCACAGTGCACTGGCATGGAAAACCCCTGCGGAATTGCCCGAGAACACGGGTCCCAAGGGGATTCCCTGCCGCCGAAAGAGGTCAAATCTCTATCGACTGATGGCCCTGCTATCGGGGGTGGGTCAAGTCATGGGGAGGCTGGCATTATGCTGCAGGCTCTTCAATGGTGCTTAAAAACTCAGGTGGCGAACAAGAAATTAATAAACCCTCATCTGGAATAAGAAATAAATCGAAACCATTTATTAGTCTCGCCCGTGTTCGAACGACCAATAAAGAAAGGAGCTACCAAAGGGATTACACCGCCAACAATTGAAGAAATTGATACTTACCTGACAAGTTATGCAAAGATAGCTACGACCAAGTATCCGACGCACTTTCTATTCTTTGTGGGAAGGGTGGACTGGGTGTAGCAGGGGCAAACAAGATTGCAAGAGCTTTAGTTGATAAATCCTGGAATCCAGTGATGGGTGCATTTCAATCGCCTCCGGAAAAAAGATCTTGTCTATTTTTTTAGATGGAGTCATGAAGAACTCGGCGTATCGCTAACTGCAGCCTCGCTCATCAAAGTGATAACGCCTAAAGAAGTTGATCCAGAGATAAAAGAATTGCTAAATATCCGGCGAGGCAATGCGCTATAGCTCAGCCAGCCGTTCCTGCCAAGCCCAGGAATGCGTATGTGTCCACTATGTCCGACCCTGTGGATATATCGACCAATCCATTGGGTTACCAGCTGAGGACGCAGAGACAAGTGTTTGATTCCTGGTGACCCCGGCCCGATTCGAACGGGCGACCTTCCCCTTAGGAGGGGGACGCTCTATCCAGCTGAGCTACGGGGCCAAGGGCGGCATTGTCGCACGATCGTTGCGATTGCCAAGCCGGTAGGTGGCCGGCGGAGCCTGCTAAAATCGCCGGCTACCGTGTTGCGGATGGCTCGGCCACCGCGACCGCCACTGTTTCCAGGAGATCCCATGTCCGCTGACCTGCTCAAGGCACTCGACCTCGCTGCGTCCAATTCCGGCACCTATCTTGGCGAGGCGACCTGGTCGCAGGCCGCCGGCGCCGGGTTGCTGCAGCCGCTCAATCCGACCACCAACGCGGTGATCGCCGAGGTGCAGGCCACCACGCCGGAAGACTACGAGCTGATCGTCCAGCGCGCGCAGGCAGCCTTCAAGGTGTGGCGTACCACGCCGGCGCCGCGTCGCGGTGAGGCCGTGCGCCTGTGCGGCGAGGCGCTGCGTGCGCACAAGGATGCGCTCGGTTCGCTGGTGGCGCTGGAAATGGGCAAGAGCAAGCCAGAAGGCGACGGCGAAGTGCAGGAGATGATCGACATCGCCGACTTTGCCGTGGGCCAGAGCCGCATGCTCTACGGCTACACCATGCATTCGGAGCGCCCCGGCCACCGCATGTACGAGCAGTACCAGCCGCTGGGGCTGGTGGGCATCATCAGCGCGTTCAACTTCCCGGTGGCGGTGTGGGCCTGGAATGCGTTTTTGGCGGCGATTTGCGGCGATATCTGCATCTGGAAGCCGTCCAACAAGACGCCGCTGACCGCGATTGCGACGATGAAGATCTGCAACGCGGCACTGAAGGACGCCGGCTTCCCGGACATCTTCTTCCTGATCAACGATGCCGGCACGGCGCTGTCGGAAAAGCTGGTCGAAGACACCCGCGTGCCGCTGATCAGCTTCACCGGTTCGACCCAGATTGGCCGCGTGGTGGCAAAGAAAGTCGCCCGTCGACTGGGCCGCTGCCTGCTGGAACTGGGCGGCAACAATGCCATCATCTTGGACGAAACCGCCGATCTGAAGCTGGCCATCCCGGGCATCGTGTTCGGTGCCGTCGGCACTGCCGGGCAGCGCTGTACCACCACGCGCCGCCTGATCGTGCACGCCTCCATCTATGACACCGTGCTGGCGACGCTGGTCAAGGCGTACAAGCAGCTCGACAGCAAGATCGGCGACCCCACCGACCCGGCAAACCTGATGGGCCCGCTCAACAGCCAGGGCGCCGTTGCGCAGTTCCTGGACTCGATCGCCAAGGCCAAGGCGGCCGGCGGCACCGTCGAAGTGGGCGGCACGGCGATCGATCGCCCGGGCAACTTCGTGCTGCCGGCCATTGTCACGGGGCTGCAGAACAGCGACGCAGTGGTGCAGCACGAGACCTTCGCGCCGATCCTGTACGTGATGAAGTACAGCACGCTGGATGAGGCGATCGAGCTGCAGAACGGCGTGCCGCAGGGCCTGTCGTCGTCGATCTTCACCCAGAACCTCAAGGCCGCCGAGAAGTTCCTGTCGGCGGCAGGCAGCGACTGCGGTATCGCCAACGTCAACATCGGCACCTCGGGTGCGGAGATCGGTGGCGCGTTCGGCGGCGAGAAGGAAACCGGCGGCGGGCGCGAGTCTGGCTCGGATGCGTGGAAGGTGTATATGCGTCGTCAGACCAACACCATCAACTACTCCGATTCGCTGCCCCTGGCGCAGGGCATCAAGTTCGATCTTTGATCGAGATTGCATGGCGCGCCGGGCATATGCTCGGCGCGCCGCATGGTCGCAACGAGCCTGTTGCAGCGGCCCGCGCTGCGTAGCCGACGCACACAATCCGGTGGTTCTCGCCATCGCAGCGGCAGTGGCAGCCAGGAAGCGCCGGCGGCGGCAGGCGACGTTCGCCGATCCGGCTCTGTGCAACGTACGCCACCTCTGCACGGGGCGCAGCGTCCGCCGGCGATACAACGCAGGCGCCCCGTGGCACCGGCCCGGCTTGAACCCGCCGGGCCACATGGCGCCCGTTCGGCACCACCGACAGCCAGCGTCCGGCAGGACGCGTCTCGACGGGCATGACCACGCCCTACCCGCACGAGCAGCCATTTCAGCCGCTCCCGCCCGCAAAACCAGCCCCGCAACGACGTTTGGCCGCAAACGGCACGCCTTTTGCCCGGCGGCTCTGGGATAATCATGCGACGCCAGCCTTCGGCTGCCCGCCCTTCAAGGAGTTCATGATGAACGTTGTCGTTCGACAGACCAGCGCCATGGCGATCGTCAGCCTGGTTGCGGGCATTCTCGGCTGGACGCTGATCCCGTTCCTGGGCAGCATCTGCGCCATCATTACCGGGCATCTGGCCCGCGCGGAAATCCGCCGCAATCCCCAGGGTCTGGACGGCGACGGCCTGGCCATCGGCGGCCTCATCATGGGCTGGCTGGCGGTGGCGCTCTGGGTGGTGGGAATCGCGTTTTTCCTGCTGTTCTTTGGCGGCATGGCCTGGCTTGCGGCCGCCAACAGTTGAGCATGGCCACGCCCTCCTCCGCCCAGCGCTTCAACGACCGCGTGGCCGCCTACGTGCGCTACCGGCCCAGTTACCCGCCGCAGCTGCTGCGTTGGCTGCATGACGAACTGGGCGTAACGCCCGCAACGGCAGTGGCCGACATCGGCGCCGGCACCGGCATTTCCAGCCGCCTGTTTCTGGAAGCCGGGCATGCGGTGACGGCGGTGGAGCCCAACCAGGCCATGCGCGACGCGGCGCTGCAGTGGTTGGCGGAATTTCCCAAGTTTCAGGCGATCGACGGCACCGCCGAAGCCACCGGGCTGGCCGATGCCAGCGTGGGCCTGGTGTCTGCGGCGCAGGCCTTCCACTGGTTCGACATGCAGGCCGTGCACGCCGAATGGGCGCGCATCCTGCAGCCCGGCGGGCTGGCGGTGGTGTACTGGAATTCGCGCGAACTGGACAGCACCGCGTTCCTGCGCGGCTACGAGCAGTTGCTGCTGGATTACGGCACCGACTATTCCGCAGTGGCCGAGCGGTATCAGGACGATGCCACCATGCAAGCGTGGTTCGGCGATGGCTTCTGCGCGATGGCGCGCTTTCCGAATGTGCAGCGGCTGGACTTCGAGAGCTTGCGCGGCCGCCTGCTATCGTCCTCGTACGCCCCGCTTGCGCACGACCCACGTCATGCCCCGATGCTCGCCGCACTCCGCACGTTGTTCGATGCATATGCGCACGATGGGCTGATCGACTTCCAATACCAAACCCGCGTGTTCGCCGGGAGATTGAACTGACCCGCATGTATTCGCTTGCCCGCCCCTTCCTATTTTCCCTGGATGCCGAGCGCGCCCACGCGCTGGCGTTGCGCTCCATCGACACCGCCTACCGCACCGGCACCACGGCATTGCTGGCCAGGCGCCCGGTGCCGCTGCCCACTCCGGCCTTCGGCCTGATATTCCCCAACCCGGTCGGGCTGGGTGCCGGGCTGGACAAGAACGGTGAGCACATCGATGCGTTGTTTGCGCTGGGCTTCGGCTTTGTCGAGATCGGCACGGTGACGCCGCGCGCGCAGGAGGGCAACCCGAAGCCACGCATGTTCCGATTGCCGGAATACCAGGCGGTGATCAACCGCATGGGCTTCAACAATCTGGGCGTGGATGCGCTGGTGGCCAACGTGCAGCGCGCACGCCGCACGGGAGGCCTGCTCGGCATCAACATCGGCAAGAACAAGGACACGCCCAACGAGGAGGCCACCAGTGACTACCGTTACTGCATGGAGCGCGTGTATCCGCTGGCCGACTACATCACGGTCAACATCTCCTCGCCCAATACTGCGGGCTTGCGCGAGTTGCAGGAAGAACAATCGCTGCGCCGTCTGATTTCCGACTTGCGCGAAACCCAGGAAGTGCTAAGCGCGCCACACGGCAAACGGGTGCCGATGCTGGTCAAGGTGGCGCCGGACCTCAACGACCGCGACATCGATGCCGCCGCACGCGTGCTGGCCGACCTGGCAGTGGATGGCGTGATCGCCACCAACACCACGGTGACGCGCACGCTGGTGGCCAATCACCCGCTGGCTGCCGAAGCCGGCGGTCTGTCCGGCGCGCCGCTGCTGGGGCAATCCACGCTGGTGCTGCGGCGCCTGCGCGCGCGCCTGCCCGAATCGATTCCGTTGATTGGCGTGGGCGGCATCAACTCCGGCGCCGATGCGGTGGCCAAGATGGCAGCCGGTGCGAGCCTGGTGCAGTGCTACAGCGGGTTGGTGTATCGCGGCCCGCAGCTCATCGGCGAATGCGTCAACGCCATCCGACGCCGTCGCGAAGCACCCAGCGGCGGTGCGGTGTCGCCGTTATGAGCGATGCAGTGCACACAGGCTGGCAGCTGAGCGAACAGGCGCCGCTGCGCGCGCTCAACACCTTCCATGTGGAGGCCACCGCGCGCTGGTTGCTCAACGTCCACGCGCCCGAGGCATTGCCGCAGGCATTGGCCGCGCCCGAGATCGCCGGACAACCGTTGCTGGTGCTGGGCAGCGGCAGCAATGTCTTGCTAGCCGGCGATCCGCCCGGCTGCGTGCTGTGCTTCGACAACCGCCAGACTTCCATCATCGCGCACCGTGCCGACCACGCCATCGTGCGGGCCGGCGCCGGCGTGAACTGGCATGCGCTGGTGCTGTACTCGCTGCAGCAGGGCTTGTCGGGGCTGGAAAATCTGGCACTGATTCCGGGCACCGTGGGCGCCTGCCCGATCCAGAACATCGGCGCGTACGGCGCGCAGGTGGGCGACTTCATCCACGTGGTGGAAGCCTTCGACCGGCATAGCCAGCAGTTCGTGCGGCTGGATGCGGCCGACTGCGCGTTCGGCTACCGCGACAGCGTGTTCAAGCAGCAGCCCGAGCGTTATCTGATCGTGGCGGTGGAATTCAATCTACCGCTGCTGCACGAACTGCGACTGGACTACGCCGGCATTCGCGAGGAACTGGCGCGCATGGGCGCCGAACTGGCGGGCGCGGCCGATGTGGCGCAGGCGGTGATCAACATCCGGCGCCGCAAGTTGCCGGACCCGGATGTGCTGGGCAATGCGGGCAGCTTCTTCAAGAACCCATTGCTGCCGAGCGAACAGATTGCCGCCTTGCAGGCCAGCTTTGCCGACATGCCGGTGTATCCGGGCGAGCAGGCCGGCCAGGGCAAATTGTCGGCCGCCTGGCTGATCGAGCAATGCGGCTGGAAAGGCAGGCGCGAGGGCGATGCCGGCGTGTCGCCCGAGCATGCGCTGGTGCTGGTCAATTACGGCACCGCCACGGGCGCGCAGTTGCTGGATTTCGCGCGGCGCATTGCCGAGTCGGTGCGCGAGCGCTATTCGGTGATCCTGGAACCGGAACCGCGCATCATCGGGGCGCATTGGTGACCCCAGCGCAGTTATCGCGGCGAGCCGCGCTGTGGATGCTCACCAGTACCTTCGCCTTCGGGTTGATGGCAATCACCATCCGCCTGGCCTCAAGCACGATTGCGACGACCGAGATCGCATTTTTTCGCAATGCGTTCGGGTTGCTGGCGTTGTTGCCGTTGATCGTGCGGCCGGGCAAGCCGCTGCCGCGCACGCGACAATTGCCGCAGTATTTCGCCCGCACCTTGATCGGCCTGGCCTCGATGCTGTGCGGGTTTTGGGCGATCGGCCATCTGCCCCTGTCGCAGGCCATCTCGCTCTCCTACTCCACGCCCTTATTCGTCACCGTGCTGGCCGTGGTGTGGCTGCATGAGCAGGTCCGGCTGCGGCGCTGGCTGGCGGTGGCGGCGGGTTTTATCGGCGTCCTGGTGATCCTGCGACCCGGCTCGTCCACGTTCACGCCCGGCTTGCTGATTGCGCTGTTGGCTGCGGTCATCAGCGCCATCGTCGCGATCCAGATCAAACAGCTCTCGCGCAGCGACGACTCCGACACGGTGGTCTTCTACACCTACGTGTTCTGGGTGCCGATGTCGCTGATTCCGGCGCTGTTCCAATGGAACTGGCCGCAGGGCATCGGCTGGGTATGGCTGGTGGCCACCGGCATCTTCGGCACCGCCGGGCAGTTGTTCTGGACGCGCGCACTCAAGCTGGGCGAAGTCTCTGCGTTGCAGCCGATCAGTTTCATGCAGCTGCCGTTGGTGGCGTTGCTGGGTTGGTGGCTGTTCGGCGAGGCGATCGAACGCCACACCGTGATCGGTGCGGCCATCATCATCGGCGCCAATGTCTATATCGCCCATCGCGAAACGGTGCTGGCGCGTCGCGCCGCTACGCATGCACCAGTGGAAGGCGCCAAGCCGGGCGAGTGAACCCGGCATCCCGACCTGCCTGGGCATGATCGCGAATACATCTGGTCCGGACGCCGACATACACTCCAGTCCCAAGCGCAGCGCACGCTGCGTGGCGTAGCTCTGGCAACCTCATCCGCTGTCGTATCATGGAGTTCGCATGCCGGTTCCAAGCAAGACAATCGGTTTGATCGGTGGAATGAGCTGGGAATCCACGCTGCCCTACTACCGCATCATCAATCAGCGCGTCCGCCATGCATGCGGCGGCCTGCATTCGGCGAAGCTGCTGCTGTATAGCGTCAATTTCCACGAGATCGAGCGACTGCAGCACACCGGCGATTGGGATGGCGCTGGCCAGGCGATGGCAGCAGCCGCGCGTGCGTTGCAGGCAGCAGGCGCCGACTTCATCGTGCTGTGCACCAACACCATGCACTGCGTTGCCGACGCGATTACCGCCGCGACGCCACTGCCGCTGCTGCATATCGCCGATGCCACCGCCGACGCGCTGGTCGCAGCGGGCATCAGCCGGGTCGGATTGCTGGGCACGCGCTTCACCATGGAGCAGCCGTTCTATCGCCAGCGCCTGCAGGCACGCGGCCTGGACGTGCTGGTGCCGCCGGCGGAGGCACGCGCACAACTGCATCGCGTGATCTACGACGAACTCTGCCAGGGCGTGATCAAGCCCCAATCGCGCGAATACTTCTGCAAGGTCATGGGGGAGCTCGGCCAGCACGGTGCGCAAGCGATCATCCTGGGCTGCACCGAGATTTCGCTGCTGGTGGACAGCACCGATGCGCAGTTGCCGTTGTTCGACACCACCGCACTGCACGCCGAGGCAGCGGCGCTGGTGAGCGTATCCGGCTGATGCGCAGCGAACGCCCGAACGCGCGCGGTAACCGAAGCCCGCAGGCGTGTTTGCGCCAGGCCTGATGGGTGCCATCGGCAATTGATTGGCGAAACGGCGTAGCGACGGCCCCGCCCGGCAGCTAGCATTGCCTGCTCGGCGCATCAGCAGGCTTCAATGGCAATGCGCGCCACCCGCGACAGGATGCGACTGCATGACCACCCATGCCCCACCGACGCAGCTCACCCGCAGCGATTACAAAACCCTGGGCTTGTCCGCGCTGGGCGGCGCGCTGGAGTTCTACGATTTCATCATCTTCATTTTTTTCGCGAAGGTGCTGGGCGAGCTGTTCTTTCCGCCCGGTATTCCGGAGTGGACGCGGCAACTGCAGACATTCGGCATCTTTGCGGCCGGCTACCTGATCCGGCCGTTGGGCGGCATTGTGATGGCGCATTTTGGCGATCTGCTTGGTCGCAAGCGCATGTTCGCGCTGAGCATCGGATTGATGGCGCTGCCCACACTGGCCATCGGCGTGCTGCCGACCTACGCGCAGATCGGCCTGGCCGCGCCGCTGCTGCTGTTGACGATGCGCCTGCTGCAGGGCGCAGCCATCGGTGGCGAAGTGCCCAGTGCGTGGGTGTTCGTGGCAGAGCACGTCCCCGCGCGGCGCACAGGGCTGGCCTGCGGCACCTTGACCGCTGGCCTGGCTGCCGGCGTGCTGCTTGGTTCGCTGAGTGCCGGCGCACTGAATCGTGCGTTTTCTCCGGAGGAAATCGCCGAGTACGCCTGGCGCCTGCCGTTTTTGGCCGGCGGCATCTTCGGCCTGCTGTCGGTGTACCTGCGGCGATGGCTGCATGAAACGCCGGTGTTCGCCGAACTGGTCGCCATGCGCGCGTTGGCGCGCGAGACGCCACTGAAGGTGGTGCTGCGCGATCACCCGCGCAGTCTGGCAATGTCGCTCTGGCTGACCTGGGTGATCGCCGCTGCAGTGCTGGTGGTGTCGCTGATGACACCCACGCTGCTGCAGAGTGCGTACGGCTATCCGGCACCGGTGGCATTGCAGGCCAATCTTCTGGCAGTGCTGCTGCAGGCGATCGGCTCGGTGGTGGCCGGGGCACTCTCGGACCGTTGGGGCAACGGGCGTGTGCTGCTGGCCGGCAGCGTGCTTCTGGGTATCAGCGCATGGCTGTTCTACCGCTTTGCGGGCGACCCGCGCCTGCTGTTTCCGCTCTATGCCCTGCTCGGCACTGCGCTGGGCGTGCTGGGTGCAATTCCGCGCGTGATGGTCGAGGCGTTTCCACCGGTGGTTCGGCTGTCCGGCGTGTCGTTCGCCTACAACCTGGGCTATGCCGTATTCGGCGGCCTGACTCCGCTGCTGGTGGTGATGCTGCTCAAGCAGCACCCGATGGGGCCGGCGTACTACGTCATCTTGCTGGCTTCCATCGGCGCCATGGTTGGCGCCCGGTTATCGCAACGGGAGCGGATCGGCCGCGGTTAATCGGCAAACGGCACACGCCCGGGCTGCTCCGCCACCGCTCCAGCCGGCGTGCGCCAATGCGGCCGCCGCGCGCCGCGGAACATCACCAGATACAGCCCGACCACCCATACCAGCGCGGCCGACCAGCCGCCCAGGATGTCGGACGGGTAATGCACGCCCAGATAGATGCGCGAGATGCCCACCAGCAGCGCGAACACGCTGGCGACAATGGTCACCGGCCAGCGCCAGCGCGTGTTCCAGGCCAGCGCGATGACCACCGCTGCCAATGTCATCGAGCCCATCGCGTGGCCGCTGGGAAAACTGAACGTGCTCTCCGGCGCGATCGATTCCCACAAGCTGGGGCGATCGCGCTGGAAAAACTGCTTGGCGCCCATGTTCAACAGCGCCGAGCCGCCGAATCCCAGCGCGGCAAACGTGCCCTCGCGCCAACGCTGCAAGACCAGCAACACCAGCACGATGGCGATATCGGCCGGAATCACGCCGTACTGGTAGCCCGCCTTGGAGATCGCACCAAAGAACGCATCCAGGCCGGGCGTGGCGATGCTGCGCATGCTCCACAGCAGCGGCTCGTCGAAGTAGACATTTTCCAGCGCGTGGACTTCATCGGCCAGGTCCACGAACAGCCCGAGCGGCAGCAGCACCCCGGCAAACAGCAACGCCATGCGCCACGCATTGCTACGCAACCATCCCTTGAACCCGGCCGGCGATTCAGCCGGCGCGGCGGACATAGGTACGTTCGACGTATTGATCGATCAATTCGATGAATTCGTAGGCGATGTTTTCGCCGCGCAAGGTGACGCTCTTTTCGCCATCGATGAACACCGGTGCCGACGGTGCCTCGCCCGTGCCCGGCAGCGAAATCCCGATATTGGCGTGGCGCGATTCGCCCGGCCCGTTGACCACGCAGCCCATCACCGCCAGGGTCATGTTTTCCGCGCCGGGGTTGGTGATCTTCCATTCCGGCATCTTGGCGCGCACATGGTTCTGCACCACGCCGGCCAGCTCCTGGAAGAACTCGGAGGTGGTGCGGCCGCACCCCGGGCAGGCGGTGACCATCGGGGTAAACGCACGCTGGCCGGTGGTCTGCAGCAGTTCCTGCGCCACCACCACTTCCTGGGTACGCGACTGCCCAGGCTCGGGCGTCAGCGAGATGCGGATGGTGTCGCCGATGCCTTCCTGCAGCAGCACGCTCAGTGCCGCCGCCGAGGCCACGATGCCCTTGCTGCCGATACCGGCCTCGGTCAGGCCAAGATGCAGCGCGAAATCGCAGCGGCTGGCCATGTCGCGGTACACCGCGATCAGCTCCTGTACGCCGGACACCTTGGCCGACAGGATGATGCGCTCGCGCGGCAGGCCCAGCTCCACCGCACGCTCGGCCGAATCCACCGCCGAGCGGATCAGCGCCTCGCGCAGCACCCGGCCGGCGTCCCACGGGGTGTCGCGTTGCGAGTTTTCGTCCATCAGCTGCGCTGCCAGCGACTGGTCCAGCGAGCCCCAGTTGGCACCAATGCGCACCGGCTTGCCGTACTTGATGGCGAACTCGATCAATTGACCGAACTGCAGATCCTTCTTCTTGCCGAACCCGACATTGCCCGGATTGATGCGGTACTTGGCCAGCGCCTCGGCACAGGCCGGCTCGGCAGCGAGCAGTTGATGGCCGTTGTAATGGAAGTCGCCGATCAAGGGCACTTCGATGCCCATCATGCGCAGCTTGTCGACGATGCGCGGAATGGCGGCAGCGGACTCGGCATTGTTGACGGTCAGGCGCACCATTTCCGAGCCGGCGCGCCACAGATCGGCGACCTGCTTGACGCTGCCGGCGATGTCGGCGGTGTCGGTGTTGGTCATCGACTGGACGACGACCGGATGGCCCCCGCCCACGGTCACGCTGCCGATCTTGACGGCCTGGGTGATGCGACGCGGCCAGGCGGTGGCGTCGGCGGGAGGGGTTGGGCGGGTCACGGCGTCATGCATCGCGCTATTTTAGCCTGTCCGCCGTGCGCTCACAGCTGAAGCGAGAGGCGCACCGATCTCTAGAGCGTGTGATGTACGTTGAGGTGAGTGCGAAGCGTCCGGTGGCGCGTCGAGACAGGGCGTGCGCTGCGGCCCAGGATGGCCGCCTGGGCAAGGCGCGCAACGCGGTATCGGCGCGCCACAGGACGCTTCCCGGAGGGTTGGCCGCCAGCGGAACGCAGCGGGCGGCCAACGCATCTCATCTCAACGTGCATCACACGCTCCAGGCCGATGCGACGGTTTGTCGCAGGCCACCATCTTCCCAAGCGCATAGCATTGCCGTGATGAACAGCTCCGACGCTTCCTTCCTGCGGACCCTCTGCAGCCTGCGCTGGCTGGCCACCGCCGGCCAGGCCGCCACCATCCTGGTCGCCACCGGGCTGATGGGCCTGAACCTGCCGCAGCAACCCCTATGGGCCGGCGTAGCCGCGTTGGCGGTCTTCAACCTGTATGCGCAGCTGCGTGTGGCGCACCGCGGCGCGGTGAGCCCGGCCACCGAGTTCGGCCACATCCTGGTCGACGTGACGGTCCTGACCTGGATGGTGGGCTGGAGCGGTGGCATCGCCAACCCGTTCGGTTCGTTGTTCCTGGTGCTGATTGCGCTGGCCGCATTGGCGCTGCCGCTGAGCTGGGCGATGGCGGTGGCGGCATCGTGCGTGGCCGGCTATGTGATCAGCGCAGCGTTCGGGCTGCCGCTGCCTTATGGCGGCTTCGACCCGCTCAGCCTGCACATGTGGGGCATGGCGGCCAACTTCCTGCTGTCCACCGTGGTGGTGCTGGCGTTCGCGACACGGCTGGCTTTTTCCATGCGCGAGCGCGAACGCGAGATCTCCACCTTGCGTGAGCGCTTTGCGCGCAACGAAGGCATCGTGGCGCTGGCCACGCACGCAGCGTCGGTGGCGCACGAATTAAACACGCCGCTGGCCACCATGACCCTGCTGGTGGACGACATCGCCGACCAGTGCGAGCAAGGCGAATTGCGCGAAGACCTGGATACCTTGCGCGAGCTGCTGGTGCAGTGCCACGAACGCGTCCTGGCCTTGGCGGCACCTGCCGACAACGGCCATCTGAGCCGCGAGGTGGCCGTGAAAGAAGTGCTGGAACAATGGCGCCTGGTGCGCCCCACCATCGAACTGCGCCGCAACGAGGACGCGCCCATGCGCCTGATGCTGCAGCCCGGCGTCAGCCACCTGCTGATGGTGTTGCTCAACAACGCCGCCGATGCGGGCGAACGTGTCGGGCGCCCGCAGATCGATCTGACGCTGCGGGTGGAACACGACCATCTCAGCGGCGAAGTACGCGACTACGGACCCGGCTTCGACACCGCGCAAGCGATGCTGCCGGGCACGCTGTTCAATAGCGGCAAGCACGACGGCATGGGCGTGGGGTTGGCGCTCTCGCATGCCACTGTCGAACGCCTGCAGGGCGAGTTGTGGATGCTGCCCGCCGAAGGCAGCGGCGCGCGCGTCGGTTTCCGTCTGCCCCTCTCCGACCACGAGGCACTCGCATGACAAGTCCCCCGATCCGTACCGGTCTGCTGGTCGACGACGACACATTGTACCTGCGCACGCTGCAACGCAGCCTTGCACGCCGCGGCGTGGAAACGCTCACCGCCACCGATGCAGCCAGCGCGTTGTCCACGGCACGCAGCGCGATGCCGGATTTTGCATTGATCGATCTCAAGCTCGGCCACGATTCCGGTTTGAGCCTGATCCAGCCGCTGCGCGAGATCCGCACCGACATGCGCATCCTGCTGGTCACCGGTTACGCCAGCATCGCCACGGCGGTGGAGGCGATCAAACTCGGCGCCGATGACTACCTGCCCAAGCCGGCCAATATTCCCACCATCATGCGCGCGCTGGGCGAAGAGGATGACGAGTTGCCAGAGCCGGACGAAGAAGAAAGCGCACAGGAAATGATGACGCCGCTCAGCCGCTTGCAGTGGGAGCACATCCAGCAGGCGCTGCACGAAACCGGCGGCAACGTGTCGGCGGCCGCGCGCCTGCTGGGCATGCATCGCCGATCGCTGCAGCGCAAGCTGACCAAGCGCCCGAGCCCGGGGCCGTTACGCTAGCCGTCCCGCCCTGTCGCCGAACCCCACGCGGCATGGACGCTGGGTGGGGAGGCTGACAAGGACGCACATGCAAGCGCGTTCCGCGCCCGTGTGCCGGCCCTGAGCGGCCCGCAGACCGACCGCGTTGCAGTGCCCTTGTGCGTGCCGAAAAACTACCGCGGCCGACTGCAGGACTTCATCTCACAACGGGCCGAACACGCTTGCCCGACGCGAGGTTGCTGTGATGCCGTCGGCGCCCAGGATCAAGTTGCGCCCCCAGGTGCTCAGTTGTGCCGCATTCCAGCCGATCGCGATATCCAGCGACTTCGTGCTGCTGTCGTTGCCCGACCATGACCAGCCCATGTAGCCAACGTTGTAGTCGCGCGCGCGGCGCATGATCGCCGCTTCGTCCACATGCGCGCCGCGATGGTCGCCACCGAATTCGCCGATCACCAGCGCCAGCTTTTTATCGTTGAAGGCGCGCAAGTAATTGTTGATCGTGGCATCGCTGCCGAACACTTCGTACATGTGCACGCTGAACATCAGGTTGCGACGGCTGTCGCGGGCCAGCAGCACAGCGGCGTTGTCGCGCATGTAGAACTGCCAGTCCTGTCCCCAGTTGGGCGCATCCACCATCAAGGCGTGGGTCAATCCATTCTTGCGCAAGGTGGCGATGGCGGTGGCATGGCCGTTGACCCATTCGCTGGCAGTCAGGCTGTTGCCGAACGGTTCGTTGGCGATATTGATGACCACATGGTCTTCGTTGCCGATCAGCGCCTTGCGGATGCCGACCCAGTAATTGGTCGCATTGACCAGATTCGCAGCGGCGGTGTCTTCGCCGTAGCCGGTGGTGTCGTGGACCTCCAGCACGGCGATCAAGCCCAGGCTCTTGCAGCGCGCGATGATGCGGACCACATCGGCCTCCGGTGTGCGCGTCCAGCGGTAGCCGGAACTGAGCACGACGCGCACGCTGTTGGCGCCGGTGGCCGCGATGGCTGCCAATGCCGCATCGGTGCGGCCAGCATACCAGGCATGCGGAAGGTTGACGCCGCGCAGCACCAATGCGTTGCCATTGGACTCGCGCAACTGCGTACCGGACACCGTGAGCCCTGCGTGGGCGGCAGACGACAGCGCCAGACCGGCGACGACGAAGAGCGTGCGTTGTGCAAAAGACAGCAATGAATTCACGATGATTCCAAAATATAAATGACAAGAGCCGCGATGGCGAAGCTCACAGAGCGAGTGAAGACTGCGTCAATTCGTGACACGCATAAGGCGAATGCACATCACAAAAGCAAACATCGGCCAAAGAGCATTGGTCGCATGCGCGATGCAGATGGTTGCGTGGCGTCGGCACCGCTGCGGTCAAAAGGTGATCGGCAGCGCACGCGGGATATTTAGGCGCTGCCACCGGACGACACCTGCGCCATGCGTCAGTGTTAGACACGCATTCCAGCCCCGGCAGACGGCGCACGGCCTGCGACAGCGCCGCGCAGATGACCTTGGAATCGCGTGCGCCGCACGTCTGGCGCGGACACGGCACTGTTCATGCGTCCCAATGCGGCCTGGGCCGCGTGCTGCAACTGAACGGCGCCAATCATCGCCAATCAAGGGATCACGCTTCAGGCCGATACGAGCGCATGCCTTCCCTGCCTGCCTCTGTCGCGTCTCTTCTTCCGCCCACGCTCGACGAGTCCACCCGGCTCGAGGTGCTGCGCGGCCTGTGCCTGCTGGATTCGCCGCCAGACCCGGTGTTCGACACCGTGGCCGCCATGGCCGCGCGCAGCCTGGACGCGGAAATTGCGTTGGTATCGCTGGTGGACGAGCACCGCCAGTGGTTCAAGGCACGCATTGGCCTGGAAGCGCGCGAAACGCCGCGGAGTCAGGCGTTCTGCGCGCATGCGATCCGCTCGGACGAAGTGATGGTGGTGCCGGATGCGCGGCTGGATCCGCGCTTTTGCGACAACCCGCTGGTGATGGGGCCGCCGTTCATTCGCTTCTATGCCGGCGCACCGCTGAAGCTGCGCGATGGCCATAGCATCGGCACCTTGTGCGTGATCGGCACCAGCCCGCGCCCCGGGCTGGATGCAGCAGCGATCACGCAGCTGGAAGGCCTGCGCGACCTGGCCGTGCTGCGCGTGGAAAACCTGCGCAGCACCACCTACCGCGATGGTCCGACCGGGCTGCCCAACCGCGCGCGCTTTAGCGAAGACCTGGATACCTGGCTGTCGCAACGCGACACTGCACCGGCCACCACGGCGGTGGCCATCGATGTCTGCGGCAGCGATTATTTCCGCGATATGGTCAAGGCGCTGGGCTGGGAATACGCAGACGGCTACGTCGCCCTGGCACAGCGTCGCCTTGCCGCCTATCTGCCCGGCGGCACCCTGTTGTATCGGTTGGACCCGACGACCTTCGGCTTCCTGGCGCAGGCGGAAGGCCAGCGTCTGGCCACGCTATGCACCAAGGTCGCCAAGGCGTTCACCGAGCCCTTGGAACATCAGGGCATTCCGCACACCGCGGTGGCTTCGATCGGCGCGGTCTCGCTGCAGTCCAGCTACGGCGCCGCCGATACCATCCGCTCGCTGACCACCTCGGTGGATATTGCGCGCGAGCGCTGCCTGCCGTGGAGCCTGTACGAGCGCAAGCACGATGTTGCCCAGCGCAATACCTTCCGCCTGCTCGCCGCCCTGCCCGCGGCCCTGGACAGCGCCAGCCAGCTGCGCCTGCACTTTCAACCGCGCGTGGATCTGCACGACCACCGCTGCGTCGGCGTGGAAGCCTTGCTGCGCTGGCAGCACCCGATGATCGGCCCGGTGGTGCCGTCGGATTTCATTCCGATGGCCGAGAAAACCGCGCTGATCAACCGCATTACCGCCTGGGTCATCGACAACGGCATCGCGCAGGCAGCGCGCTGGCAGCAGCAAGGCCTGGACTTCAACCTGGCCCTGAACGTGTCGGCCGCCGATCTGGATCGCCCCGGCTTTGCCGGCCTGCTGCGGCGCGGCCTGGATCGTCACAAGCTGGACCCGCGCCGGCTGGAAATCGAATTCACCGAAAGCGCGATGATTCGCCACCCCGACCATCTGGCCGAACAACTGGCCACCATTGCAGCGCTGGGCGTGCATATCGCCATCGACGACTTCGGCACCGGCTACAGCAATTTCAGCTATCTCAAGCAGCTGCCGGCCAGTTCGTTGAAGATCGATCAATCCTTCATCCGTTCGCTGCCGGACAGCCGCACCGACCGCACCCTGGTGCCGGCGATGATCCAGCTTGGCCACAGTCTGGGCCAGCGCGTGGTGGCCGAAGGCATCGAATCGGCGGAAGCGTACGCGCAATTGCGCGCCTGGGGCTGCGACGAAGGCCAGGGCTACTGGATCGCCAAACCGATGCCGGCCGCCGCGCTGGAAACCTGGCTGGAAACGCCGTGGCACGAGCAACATGCCGCGCCGGTCAACCTGCTTGCCGCCAGCTTGGCCGCGGCGCGCGTCTAGGCGCAGCCAGCACACCAACCGCGTCCACCACTCGGCGGCGCAGGCGGTACTTGAGTGGCATCTGCCACGCGGGCGCAGTGGCTGCTGCGGGCCATCCAAACGCGCTTGACGAGGGCGCGCGCCGCCGAAACGGCAGGCTGCCAACGCAGCGCGGCGCGACACCGAGGTGCCGCGCCGCGCTGCGTTTCAAGACATCACTGCTTACCAGAACACGGTGTACAGCACGATCAGAATCGCGATCACGCCCGCCGCGCCGATCTTGAAGCCGGGCGTGGTGCCGTAGGCAACGTCGTTGGTACGGATCAGATCGCGTGCCTGGGTGGCCGGCGTCAGCAACGACACCACCACCGCCAACACCAGCGCGGCCACGAACACCACGCCGATGCGGTCCATGAACGGCAGTTCGGGCCAGGCGAACTTGAGCGCGAACGACAACACCACCGAGCCGATCGCCGCGGTGAGTGCGCCGGCTTCGTTGGCGCGCTTCCAGAACAGGCCGAGCATGAAGATCACCACCACGCCGGGAGTGAAGAAGCCGGTGAATTCCTGGATGAACTGGAAGCCCTGATCGAAGTTGCCCAGCAACGGCCGCGCGGTGAGGATGCCGATCAGCACCGACAGCGCGGCCACGATACGGCCTACGCGCACCAGCTGTTTCTGCCCGGTCTGCGGGCGGAACTTGGCGTAGAAATCCAGGGTGAAGATCGTCGCCACCGAATTGATCTTCGAGGCCAGCGAGGCCACGATCGCCGCAACCAACGCGGCAAACACCAGGCCCAGGATGCCGGTCGGCAACAGCTGCATCATGGTCGGGTAGGCCTGATCGGGCTTGGCCAGATCCGGCGCCAGCACCACCGCGGCAATGCCCGGCACCACGATCACCAACGGCATCAGCAGCTTCAGGAACGCGGCAAACACCATGCCCTTCTGCGCCTCGCAGATGTTCTTGGCCGCCAGCGCGCGCTGGATGATGTACTGGTTGAAACCCCAGTAACTGATGTTCATCACCCACAGCCCGCCAAGCAGCACGCTCAGGCCCGGCAGATCCTTGTAGAACGGGTTGTCCTTGGTCAGGATCATGTGGAAGTGCTCCGGGTGCGCGCTCCACAGGTGCTGGAAGCCGGCCAGCACGCCGGCACCGTCGCCGATCCGCGCCAGGGTCAACCCGGCCACCAGCAGCCCGCCCAGCACCAGCAGGGTGACCTGCACGATGTCGGTCAGCGCCACCGCCTTCAGCCCGCCGTAGAGCTGGTAGACCAGCGCAAACACGCCGATCAGTGCCAGCGCCAGGGTCTGGTCCATACCGGTGACCTGGCTGACCGCGATCGATCCCAGCCACAGGATCGAGGTGAGATTGACGAACACGTACAGCAGCAGCCAGAACACCGCCATCAACGTGCGGATCCACTTGCCGTAACGCTGCTCCAGAAACTGCGGCATGGTGTAGATGCCATTGCGCAGGAAGATCGGCAGGAAGAACTTGCCGACGATCAGCAGCGTCAGCGCCGCCATCCATTCGTAGGAGGCGATCGCCAGGCCGATCGCATAGCCGGAACCGGCCATGCCGATGATCTGTTCGGCCGAAATGTTCGCCGCAATCAGCGAGGCGCCGATCGCCCACCACGGCAGCGACTTGCTGGCCAGGAAGTAATCCTCGGCGCTCTTGCTGTGGCCTGCCTTCTCGCGCGAGACCCACTGCGCAAGCACGAAGATGCCGGTCAGGTAGACCAGCACGATCACGATATCCAACGTCGCCAAACCCACTGCACTCTCCTGTCTGGCTCTGGGATGTGCATCGAACGCCAGACAGGCCTGCAGAATGCCGCCGCAACGCACGGCGTGCGTCACGGCAGCGCGGCGAACCGCAGCTGCAGGCCATCCCGGCCAATCGACGCGCGCGTCCCGCGGCGGCTGATGACACCACCGATCAGGGTGGCCGCTATACCGCGCCGCCAGCACTGGCGACGCGCCTGTTTCATCCGATCTCCCGCAGGCGCGCCTACGCCTGCGGGAATGCTGCTTACTTGACCGGGCAGTCGACGGTAACTTCGGCTTCGTTGAGCGCACCCAGCGCCACCTTGGACACCGACAGGTCCAGCGCGGCGGCGCTTTCGATGCTGGCGACCTGGGTCAGCTTGCTCACGTCGGCACCGGCCACTGCAAAGCACTTGAGCGGCACGCCGACGACTTTCCACTGGCCTTGCGGCAGCGCGGCCAGGGTCTTGCGCACATCCACGCGACCACCGCACTTGTCGCCACAGCCCACGCCCAGCCACACCGACGCGGTCACGGCGCTGTCGCGGCGCAGGGTCAGCTGCAACTGCACATCGCCGTTGCTCTCACGCGAGACGTCCACCGGCTTGGCGGACACCAGCAACACGCTGGAGGCGGTGCTGCCGGACCACACCAGACGGCGCGCATCTTCCTGCGCCTTGTGATCGACTGCGCTCATCTTCAGGCTGCCATCGGACAGGCCCACCGGCAGCGTGGTTGCCGGCATGTTGGCCTGGCCGGCGTTGGACAGCTGCATCGCGATACCCAGTGCCGGCTTGCCGCGCACGAAGTACATCCCGCCTACCGACTGCTCTCCGGACACGCCCGACTCTTCCGGCAACGCCGCCAGGTCGCCCTTGTCGGCATAGGTCAGGCCAAAGCCGAACTTGAACTGCGGGTCGTAGTCCTTCTGGCCGACGTTGTTGGCGAACTGCACCGCGGTCTTGGGCCAGGAGAAGCTGAGCTTGCCCTTGAAGTCGTTCTGCACCGAGCCATCGGCCTTGCGCAGCAGCACGTCGGCAATGCCCTCGCCTTCGGAACCCGGCAACCAGGCAGCGACGAACGCGTCGGAGGCGTTGATGTACTGGTTCATCCACAGCGGACGCCCGCTCAGGAACACCGCCACCACCGGGATGCCGTCGGCCTTGAGCTTCTTGATCAGGGCCAGTTCGCTTTCGTCGCCCGGCTTGTACAGCAAGGTGGCGATATCGCCCTGGAATTCGGCGTACGGGTTTTCGCCGAACACCACCACGGCCACGTCCGGCTTGGTCTTGTAGGCGCCGTCCACGGCCAACTCGGCGCTGCCGCCGGCGGCCTTGATCTGCTTGTCCAGGCCTTCCCAGATGGTGGTGCCGTTGGGGTAGTCGCTGCGCTTGGTGCCGGTGCCCTGCCAGTTCAGGGTCCAGCCGCCGGACTGCTTGCCCATGTCGTTGGCGCCATCGCCCACCACCAGCACGCGCTTGGTCGGATTCAGCGGCAGGATGCCGGCCTGGTTCTTCAGCAGCACCAGCGACTCACGTACCGCCTGGCGGGCGATCGCACGGTGTTCGGGTGCGCCAAGCAATTCGTACTTGCCACCGAGTGGGCGCTTGGACGGCTTGCCGGCCTCGAACAGGCCCAGGCGCATCTTCACACGCAGGATGCGGCGCACGGCATCGTCCAGACGCTCGGCCGAAATCTGGCCGGACTTCACCGCCGCCAGTTCGGTTTCGTAGATACCCTTCCAGCTGTCGGCGGCCATCGCCATGTCGACACCGGCAATGAACGAGGCCGGGCAGTTCTGGTTGGTGCAGCCCTTGACCTGGCCGTGGCCATTCCAGTCGCCGACCACGAAACCGCCGAAATTCATCCGGCCCTTGAGCACGTCGGTCAGCATGACCTTGTTGCCGTGCATCTTTTCGCCGTTGAAGCTGTTGAACGAGGCCATCACGCTCTGTGCGCCAGCGGCAATCGCAGGCGGATAACCGGCAGCGTGGATATCGCGCATGGTGGCTTCGGACACCTTGGTGTCGCCCTGGTCCTTGCCGTCGGTGGTGCCGCCATCGCCGACGAAATGCTTCACCGAGGAAATCACGTGGCTGCCGTCCAGGAACTGCGGCGTGCCCGGCACGCCCTGCACGCCTTCGACCATCTTGCCGGCAAAGCTGGCCACCACGTCCGGCGATTCGGAATAGCCTTCGTAGGTGCGGCCCCAGCGGTCGTCCTGCGGCACGGCCACGGTGGGCGCGAAGGTCCACTCCATGCCGGTGACGCGGGTTTCGGCAGCGGTGACTTCGCCGATCTTCTTGATCAGGTCCGGGTTGCGCGTGGCGCCCAGGCCGATGTTGTGCGGGAACAGCGTGGCGCCGACGATGTTGCTCTGGCCGTGCACCGCATCGATGCCGAAGATGATCGGAATCGCGTTGCCGCCCTTGGAAGTGTCCATCGACGCTTCATAGAACGCGTCGGCCAGCTTCAACCATTCGGCCGGGCTGGCGTTGTACTTGCCGCCCGGATCGGAATTGCCGCCGGCCAGCACCGAGCCGATGCGGTACTTGCGCACGTCATCCGGGGTCATGCTGGCGATATCGCCCTGGATGGTCTGGGCGACCTTCTCTTCCACGCTCATCTTGGCCATCACATCGGTGATGCGCTGCTCCAGCGCCGCGTCCTGCGGGAACGGCCACTTCGGCGACGGCCACTGATCCGGATGGATGGCGGTCGACGCCTCGGCAGGTGCGGCGGCCGGGGCGGTCTTGCTCGCTTCGGCAGCAGTGTCCTTGCCTTGGCAGGCGGCCAGCATCAGCACCGCCGCAGCGGTGGCCAGGCAGAGGGCGCGACGCGCGACGGGCGCGGCGGTACGACGGAGCAGCTTGTCCAAGATTCGTTTCTCCAGGGTGGTTCTCCCACGGCGACGCGTTGCGCCGCAGGCCATTAGGCGGCGTACGCTTGCGTGATTCCCCTACCCTGTCAACCACAGCTGCCCGTATGCCGAATACCGGGCAACTTATTGGCCGCGGCTATAGCATTGGAATACCGGCAGCACCTGTGAAACCGCGCAAAACCACCCAATCCGCTGCCGCGTCTGACAGCGCGAGCAGATGCACTTTGCTGCATCGCACCACCCGCCGGTCTGACCAATGCGCAGCATCGGCGTGTCAAGGGAACCTGGCAGCGCTCGCTTGCCACGACACGTTCGAACCCAGGCCAACGGGTGAGCCTGCTGTCAAACAAGTGTCATACCAGCGGCCTAGCGTGACCGGCTTGGCGATGCGCCATTGCCATCGTCGATCGTCGCCTTTGCCTGGAGTTTCGATGTCCCCCTCCCCCGACCCCTCCCGTCGTCGCCTGATGCAATTGCTGGCGGCCGTTCCCCTGTTGCCGCTCGGCAACGCCAGCGCTGCCGCCCTGCAACAGCTTGGCGGTGCGGCGTGGGCCGCGCGCCCGTTGCGGCCATCGGAGAACCCGCCCCGCCTGGTCTCGGCCACCTTCCACGGCATGCCGGCGCCGAGCCTGGCCGACCCGGCGGCAATGGCCACCACCACGGTCGGTTCGGCACTCAGCGTGACCCGCAGCGACGGCAGCACGCAGCGCTACGCACTGGCCTACCACCCCTTCTTCATCACCGGCGATCAGGTGCCGGACGGCAACGGCGGCACCGTGCTGGCTGGCGGGTACTACGACATCCAGCATCGCCCGATCATCGACCGCTCCAAACCCGGTGCCGAACGTCCGTTCTTTTCCGATTGCCCGGACGGCTCCTCGCTACTGACCCTGCCCAATGCCAAGGTGCCGGGCGTCAAGGGCAACCACGTGTTCGCAGTGGTGCAGTTCGAATACACCACCCGCGACCAGGCCGGCAACGACACCAACCGTCACCTGCCTGCGCCGATCGCCGTGTTGACGCTGGATCAGGACCCGGCCACCGGCAAGCTCTCGCTGGTGAAGTACCACAACGTCGACACCGCACCGGTCCATGGGCTGTGGACCACCTGCGGCGCCAGCCTGTCGCCGTGGAATACCCACCTGTCCAGCGAAGAATACGAGCCCGATGCCACGGCATTGGCCGGCAACACCCAGTTCCGCAGCTACAGCACGCATCTGTACGGCGACCCGAATAAAGCCAATCCGTACCACTACGGCCATCTGCCAGAAATCACCGTGCACCCGGACGGCACCGGCAGCGTGCGCAAGCACTACTGCCTGGGCCGCATCTCGCACGAGCTGGTGCAGGTGATGCCCGACCAGCGCACCGTGCTGATGGGCGACGACGCGACCAACGGCGGGCTCTTCATGTTCATCGCCGACCGCAAGGCCGATCTCTCCGCCGGCACGTTGTATGTCGGCAAGTGGCACCAGACCTCGGGCATCGGCCCGGGCGCGGCCACGCTGCGCTGGATCAAGCTCGGCCACGCCACCAGTGCCGAGATCCAGGCCATGGCCGACCGCCTCACCGCCGCCGACATCCTCGACGTGCACCTGAGCGACCCGGGCGATGCTTCGTTCACCAAGATTCCGTTCAACGGCACCTTCAACTGGATCCGCATCAAACCCGGCATGGAGAAGGCTGCCACGTATCTGGAAACCCATCGCTATGCCGCGCTGGCCGGCGGCAGCCTGGGCTTCACCAAGCTCGAAGGCACCACCGTCAACGCACGCGACAAGGTCGCCTACATGGCGATGTCCTACATCGTCACCAGCATGCTCAACGGCTCGGGCGATGTGAAAGTGCAGGGTCCGGAAGCTGGCGCGGTGTACGCCTTGAACCTGCGTGGCGGCCAGCGCGACAGCCAGGGCGCCCCGATCCACAGCGATTGGGTGCCGATCGACATGGCCGCCCCGGCTGCCCTCACCGGCCACAACCTGGCCAAGGCCGACGCACTGGGCAACCTGGCCGACCCCGAACGGATCGCCAACCCAGACAACCTCAAGTTCTCCGAATCGCTGCGCACCTTGTTCATCGGCGAAGACAGCAGCCTGCATGTCAACAATTTCCTGTGGGCCTACAACGTGGACAGCGGCACGTTGACGCGCGTGCTGTCGGTGCCGGCCGGCGCCGAATCGACCGGCCTGCACGCCGTCGACGAGATCCACGGCTGGACCTACGTGATGAGCAACTTCCAGCATCCCGGCGACTGGGAAAGCCCGCTGCACGACACCGTCAAGGCCACCCTGGATCCGTTGGTCCGCGCCAACTACAAGGACCGCTTCGGTGGAGCGGTGGGTTATCTCACCGGCGACCCGGTGGCCGTGCAGTTGAGCAAGGCGTAAGCGCTGCCGTTTCCAGTTGCGGCGCTGGATGACGCGACAGCCGACACGTGCAGCGGGGCATTCCCGCTGCTGTCGCAGACCGGTAGGAGCGCGCACGGGCACGAGGAGCGTTGCCGATGTGGCCTGTCGCGCGCCGGTGCGCTCCTACGGGTACGGTCGATGGGTCTCTGGCTACGTCGGTGAGACGGATCTGACGCACGTGCCTGAGTGCGCCGCTCAGCACTGCCGTAACTCCAGCGCCGTCATCACGATGGGCTTGGCCCAATCGGGTACCTGCGCCAATTGGTCCGGCGTCTGCGGGTATTGCAGGCCGCTGCGGTCCAGTTCCAGTACCAGCATGGGCGATGCCTGACCCGCGGCATCGGCCGGTGCGCTGTTGTCGTAGACATGCAGCACGGCCAGATCGGGCAGCAACGCGATCAGGTTGGCCCGCGAGGCATCGTAACGCTCGCGGATCTTGTGTTCGGGAATGGCATGTCCGCCAGCCGCAACCCGCGCCGCCACGCGCTCGATGTGCAGCTCCACCGTCGCCAACCCGCAGAACCAGACCGCCACCGTGTGCTGGGCACAGGCTTCGCGCAGCAGGCGCGGAATGGTCGTGGCGCCCAGCGTGGTTTCGAAGGCGAAATCGCTGTTATCGGCCATGGCCTGGCGCAGCCGCCGTACGCCTTCCTGCCAGGCCTGCGCGTTCGCTTCTGCAGGCGCCCAGCCCTGCTCCACCAAGTCCCTGGTGAAGGCGTCCGGGTTGAACCAGGTGGCGCCGTCCTCTTGCAGAAAACGACCCAGTAACGAACTCTTGCCTGCACCATTGACGCCAGCCAGCACCAGAAGATTGCCCATCGCTTACAGCGACGGGCCCAAGGCGACCTTGCGGCCGCGGCGCGCCGGCGTGGCGATCGCCTTGGCCACGCCCGCACCCTCGGTCGCTGCGGCAAGATGCGCGTCGAACTTCGCCTGCAAAGCCTGCAGCGACTGCGCGCGCGCCGAGGTTGCGGCCGCCGCACTCGCCTGATTGACCAGGCGCCGATACGCCTCGGCATCCACCACTACCGCTTCGGGATGATTGTGGTTGGTGATCACCACCGCCCCGTGCGAGCGCACCTTGCGCATCAGGCTGGGCCAACCTTTTACCTTGATGTCGGCAGCGGGGGATTTTTCGAGATCGGGCAGATCCTGGAAGCGCGACATGGGGGCAGTCCGGACGGAGTGTTGGCGATCAGCCTACTCTCAAATTCCCAATTTAGGAAATTTGTCCATTTTGACCTCAACGCAGTCGGCCATGTCGTCCAAAACAAGACGGGGCCCGCAGGCCCCGTTCTCTGTCTGTGCGATGCGCAACTGCTCAGCCGCGCAACTTGCTCAGAAGCTCGCGTGTCACCGGGTCGGCCACATCGGCCGCTTCGCCCTTCAGCGCCGGCAGCAACTGGCTGGCCAGCTGCTTGCCCAGCTCCACGCCGAACTGGTCGAACGCATTGATGCCCCACATCACCGATTGCACATAGACGCTGTGCTCGTACATCGAGATCAGCCCGCCCAGTGCCTGCGGGGTGAGCGCATCGAGCAGGATCACCGTGCTCGGGCGGCCGCCCGGGTAGCTGCGATGCGGGTCGCTGCTGTCCTGGCCATTGGCCAGCGCCTCGGTCTGCGCCAGCACGTTGGCCATCAGCGCGACATGGTTTTCCGCGTACGGGTCGTCGTTGTGCACGGTGCCGATGAAATCGGCCGGCACCACGCTGGTTCCCTGATGCAGCGCCTGGAAGAAGCTGTGCTGCACATCGGTGCCCGCGCCGCCCCACCACACCGACACGGTGTCGCTGTCCACTGCCGAGCCGTCGAGCTTGACGCGCTTGCCCAGGCTCTCCATCACCAGCTGCTGCAGGTACGACGGCAGCAGCGCCAGGCGCTGGTCGTAGGTCATCACCGCGTGCGTGGCGCTACCGAGCAGGTTGCGGTTCCACACTGCGGTCAGGCCGTGCAACACCGCGACGTTTTCTTCCAGCGGCGTGTTGAGCACATGTGCATCGAACTGCGCGGCGCCTTCCAGCAGTTGTTCGAAACGTTCGAAACCAATGGCCAATGCAATCGGGAAACCCACTGCCGACCACAGCGAGTAGCGCCCGCCCACCCAATCCCACATCGGCAGCACGCGGCCCGGTGCGATATCGAAGGCCTTGGCGGCGCGCTCGGGGTTGGCGCTGACTGCGTACAGCCGCTCGCTGCCACCGAGCCAGGCATGCAGGATGCTGCCGTTGAGCAGGGTTTCCTGGGTGCCGAAGGTCTTGGAGATCAGGATGCCGGCGGTGCGTGCCGGATCCAGCGTGGCCAGCGTGCGCTGCATCGCCGCACCGTCGACGTTGGAGACGAAGTGCACGCGGAACCGCGCCCCACTCACCGGACGCAGTGCATCGGCCACCAGCCGCGGACCCAGGTCCGAGCCACCGATGCCGACACTGACGATGTCGGTGACCTCGGTCGCTTCCAGCTGCTGGATCAACGCACCCATGCGTTGGCGCACTTCTGCAGCGGTGGCGTAGGCCTCCGATGCCACGGGCGCGTCGGTCAAATCGCCGCGCAATGCGGTATGCAAGGCCGCGCGTTGTTCGGTGACATTGACCTGCTCGCCACGGAACAGGCGCTGGAACGCGCCGGCCAGATCGCGCTCGCGCGCGATGGCGAACAACGCATCAAGCGCGGCGCGGTCGTACTTCTGCCGCGCGAAGTTGAAATACAACGGACCGACTTGCCTGGCGTACTGCGTGGGCCGCTGCGGCTCGGCGGCAAGCAATGCGGGGATGGCAGCGCCGCGCAGGCGCTGGGCGTGGGCGTGAAGCGCGTCGAATCCGTTGGTCTGTGTCATGCGGCCTGCGTGGGGATGCTGTGGTTGGTGTGGGAGATCGCGTTGTGCGCGTTCACATATACCAGATTGGGCTTGAAGGTCTTGGCTTCGTCTTCGCTCATGCTGGCGAACGCCGCCACGATGATCAGATCGCCCACCTGCACGTGACGCGCTGCGCCGCCGTTGAGCGACATGATGCCGCTGCCCTCTTCGGCGCGGATGGCATAGGTGCTGAAACGCGCACCGTTGGTGACGTCCCAGATATGGACCTGTTCGAATTCGCGGATGCCGGTCGCTTCCAGCAGCAGGCCGTCGATGGCGATCGAGCCTTCGTAGTTGAGCTCGGAATGGGTGACGGTGGCGCGGTGGATCTTGGCTTTCAGCAGGGACAGATGCATGGACGGAAGGCAACGACAAAAGGAAAGCCGGCATTTTAGCGGAAAGCGCCCGCCCCCCACCGGATTGCGCGGCCGCCGGTGGTGAGGGCTTCAGGCCCGCGCAGCGCGAACAAACGCGCGCCCCCGTTCGCTGGCGCTCCGGACCGCTCAGACGCCGCATCGCTGCGTCGGCCTGCTCAGAATTCCAGGTTGTCGATCAGACGCGTGTTGCCCAGGCGAGCCGCGATCAAGGCCACGCGCGCGCCGGTGTAGCTGTCGCCCGGCTCGCTGAGGTCAGGCAGCCGCACCACCGCGTAATCGACCCGGAAACCGGCCTGTTCCAGCGCTTGGCTGGCGGCATCTTCCACCTGCGCACGCGGCGTGCCGGCGGCGTAGCTGTCGCGCATCTGCAACAGCACCTTGCGGATCGTGGCCGAGATCGGGCGATCTTCCGCCGACAGATACTGGTTGCGTGAACTCATCGCCAGGCCATCGGCCTCGCGCACGATGCTGCCGCCCAAAATTTCGATCGGAAACGCCAGGTCGGCCACCATCTGCCGGATCACCGCCAACTGCTGGTAATCCTTCTTGCCGAAGGCGGCCACGTCCGGCTGCACCTGGTTGAACAAGCGCGCCACGACGGTGCACACGCCATCAAAATGCCCTGGCCGGCACTCGCCTTCCAGCACATCGCTGACACCGGGCGCGTGGATCGGCGTAGCCAGCGCGGTGCCGAGCGGGTACATGGTGTCCACATCCGGCAGCCACAGCGCATCGCAGCCTGCATCTTCCAGGCCGCGCAGGTCGGCCTCGGGCGTGCGCGGGTAGCGCGCAAAATCTTCATTCGGGCCGAACTGGGTCGGGTTGACGAACACGCTGGAGACCACGCGGTCGGCGTATTGGCGCGCCAGCATCACCAGCGAATAATGCCCGGCGTGCAGGTTGCCCATGGTGGGCACCAGCGCCACGCGCAGGCCCTCGCGCTTCCAGCCATTGACCAGGGCGCGCAATGCGGAAAGATCGGTCAGGGTCTGGATCATGCGGCGTACGCGTGCTCTGCATCGGGAAAGCTGCCGTCGCGCACGGCCTGCGCATAGGCGCGCACCGCGCCGGCGACCGAGCCGCCTTCGGCCAGGAAATCCTTGACGAACTTGGGCCGGCGGTGGCCACTGTCCAGCCCAAGCATGTCGTGCATCACCAGCACCTGGCCGTCGCAGCCGGGGCCGGCACCGATTCCGATGGTGGGAACGCTAAGGTCGGCGCTGATCTGCGTGGCGATCGGTGTCGGCACGCATTCCAGCACCAACAAGCTCGCACCGGCATCGACCACCGCCTGTGCGTCACGACGCAGCTGCTCGCCAGCTTCGCCGCGGCCCTGCACCTTGTAGCCGCCAAACCGCAGCACCGATTGCGGCGTCAGGCCCAGGTGCGAACAGACCGGGATCTCGCGCTCGACCAGGTAACGGATGACTTCCAGCTTGTGCCCGGCGCCTTCGATCTTGACCATTTCCGCGCCGGCCTGCAGCAGCTGGGTGGCGGCATCCAATGCACGTTCAGGGGTGGCATCGGCTTGGAACGACAGGTCGGCCACCAGCAAGGCGCGATCGAGCGCACGGGCCACCGCGGCGGTGTGGTAGACCATGTCGGCGGTGGTCACCGGCAAGGTGGAATCGTGTCCCTGCACCACCATGCCGAGCGAATCGCCGACCAGGATCAGGTCCACGCCATGGGCGTCGAAGGTGCGCGCGAAACCGGCGTCGTACGCGGTCAACATGACCAGTTTTCGACCCTCGCGCTTGGCCTGCGCCAAGGCGGGCACGGTCCAGGGCTTGCTGTCGGCGTGGCTGCTCATGAAGTCATTACGTGGGGTGATAAGCCGGCCATTATCTACCCAATCGGCTCCAGCCCGCAGGTATCGATGGCGCGCAGGGCGCGCCGCACTGTTCCATGCCCCGGGATGATCGCCTCCGGCGCCAGCTCCGACAGCGGCAGCAGGGCGAAGGCGCGCGCGTGCAGATGCGGATGCGGCACCTGCAACTGCGGCAGGTCGATCACCTGATCGGCGTACAGCAGCAGGTCCAGGTCCAGCGTGCGCGGGCCCCAGCGCTCGCCGGCGCGACGCTCGCGGCCGAACGCCTGTTCGATGCCGAGCAAGGCCTCCAGCAACGGCAGCGGCGCAAGACCGGTGCGCAGCTGGGCCACAGCATTGATGAAATCGGGCTGGTCTTCGCGGCCCCAGGCCGGCGTGCGATACAAACGCGAAGCGGCGATCAGCGTGGTCTGCGGCACGGCGCCCAGCGCGGCGATGGCCGCGCGCACGCTGGCCTCGGCCTGGCCCAGGTTGGCACCCAGGCCGACAAAGGCGGTCTGCATGCCCTACTCGCCTGCGGGCGCGCCGGTCCGACGGCGGCGTCGGCGACGCTTGCGCGGTGCGCCCTCATCGCCGTCTTGGTCGGCCTGCGCCGATTCGATCGCATCCACCAGCTCCTGGCCGGACGACTTCTGCGCCTCGCGCCAGAACTCCACATCGGCCGCGTGATCGGGCGATGCGAACTGACGCAGCACCAGGAAATCGAACGCCGCGCGGAAGCGCGGATGCGACAAGGTGCGGAACACCCGCTTGCGCTGACGCGAGGAGAAGCGCGTCTGCAGCAACCAGATTTCCTGCATCGGCAGCGAGAAACGGCGCGGCAACGCGACGCGCTCCAGCTGATGCAAGGTGACGCGATCGGCCGCACGGCGCTGCGCATCTTCCGGTTGCACGCCTTGCGCCTGCAGAGCCATCAGGGTGCGGCAGAACGCCGGCCACAGCAGCAATGCAAACAGGAAGGCCGGCGACACTGGCTCGTCGTTGGCCACGCGTGCATCGGTATTGCGCAGGCCTTCCAGCACCATGGCGCGCAACGCACCACTGCGATTGGACTTCAATGCCGCCGCGCTTTCGGGAAACAGCACGCCGAGCAAGCCATAGCGCTCCAGGCCTTCGAAGCTGGCCACACCGTGCCCGGACAGAAACAGCTTGAGGATTTCTTCGAACAACCGCGCAGGCGCAGCTTCGGACAGCAGCCCGGCCAGACGCGGAATGGGTTCGGCAGTGCCGGCTTCGATGTCGAAATTCAACTTGGCCGCCAGGCGCACCGCGCGCAGCATGCGCACCGGATCTTCCTGGTAGCGCAGCTCGGGGTCGCCGATCAACTTCATCAGGCGCGCCTGCACGTCTTCGAAGCCACCGCAGTAATCGCGTACCGAGAAATCCTCGATGGCGTAATACAGGGCATTGCAGGTGAAGTCGCGGCGGATCGCGTCGTCTTCGATGGTGCCGTAAACGTTGTCGCGCACCAGCCGGCCGTTATCGAGTTCGCGGTCGCCGCTGCCATCGTCGACGTTGGCGCGGAAGGTGGCCACTTCGATGATTTCGCGACCGAACACCACATGTGCCAGACGAAAACGGCGGCCGATCAGACGACAGTTGCGGAACAGCGCCTTGACCTCTTCCGGCGTCGCGTCGGTGGCCACGTCGAAATCCTTCGGGTGGCCGCCGACCAGCAGGTCGCGCACCGCACCGCCGACCAGATAGGCGCCAAAGCCCGACTCGCGCAGGCGGTACAACACGCGCAACGCGTTGGGGCTGATGTCCTTGCGCGAGATGGTGTGCTGGTCGCGTGGAATGACGCGCAGCGTGAACGGAGATGTAACTGAGGGTTCGATGATGGCGCTTCCGTCTTGTGTTGCAGGATTGCCCAACGGCTATTACCTCACTATACTAGCGCGCTGCACAAGACGTGACAAAAGCGCTCCCTTCGTCTAATGGTTAGGACGTGGCCCTCTCAAGGCTAAAACAGGGGTTCGAGTCCCCTAGGGAGCACCACGATCGGTCTGACTGCTAGACGCCAGAGCCCCGCAATGCGGGGCTTTTGCGTTGTGGCGCAGGCCCTTTGCATGTGCATTGGCCTGCGTGCCATCGCGCAGGCCGCAACCATCTCCGCCTCGCATCTAGCCCGGTCAGGACCGCAGGAGCCCGGGATTGGTCGAGGTTGGTTACCGCCTCCGCGGCGCCGGATTCCATCTCAAAAATCCGCAATGCGGCAGTGCGTTGTCGGGATGCAATACGGCCAAGGCCCTCAACGCGCCCCAGCCAACACGCATGCAGATTCGGGGCATCGCATGGCAAGCGTCAGACGATGTGTCGATCTCAGGGACGCAGCTCAGATCAGCCACATCAGCACACAGAGAACGGGCCTCATCGCTGCGCGCTCGCCGGTACGCATTCGCTGCGCGGTGACGTGAGTGGAGGTGTTTCGCCCGTGCACCATGCGTGCCGGCCGCCCTGGGAATTTGCAGTGCATTGCATCTGCTCACATGGTCGTCGGCCCAAGCACCGCGTCGTCGCTGTCGGTTTCGGCGACGGCGTCGTGGGCATGCAGGCTTTCCAGATGGCGTACCGCCACATGGAAGGCCGCATAGTGCTCTGCCAGCTGCTGGCGCAGGCGCCGCGCCGCATCTTCGACATACATCAGGTTTGCGCCATTCAAGCGCGCAAATGCCTGTTCGTCGGGTCGCCGCACTGCAGCCTGCACCGGCGTCGCCAACGCCTGCTCGCACAGACCGACCAGTTGCCGGATGGCCAAGCGCTGCGCATCGGCGGGCAGCTCAACGCGTACCTGCGCCACGCTGCGTTGGCTATGCGGCGTGGCGTAGGAACCGTGGTCCTGCAGCCATTGCGCAACCTCGTCCAGCGCCAACGCATCGCGCCCGGCATGTTGCTGCACGAATGCATCGCTCAGCAGCTGCCGCGACAACGCTGCCGAACAGGGGCAGGTAGAGGCGTACAACACCTCCGCCTGGAGCTGGATCGTGGTGCGCCCTGCACTGCATTGCGCGGCGATGTGCACTGGATAGGCACGCCAGCCACTGAGCCCCTCACTGCGCAATGCCGGCGTGCGCAACATCAGTTCGCCGCTCAGCGTCAGCCGAGCGGCGCGGCTCGCGCAATCGGCATGACTTTCGATCAGCGCCTGCAATAACCCCGAGAGCATGGCCGGCGACACTGGTTGCTGCAGCTGCGTATCCAGCAGGCGGTACAGCCGCGACATGTGGATGCCTTTCAGCTCTGCCCGCGGCAGATCGACCTGCACGCTGGCGCGCGCGGCAAGCTGGCCGCCACCGGCCTCCAACTGCACGGGAATGGCGATGTCCTGCATGCCCACCCATCGCAGGGGCGCGCTCAGCGTTGATGGTTCGGTCACAGCAACATCGGGAAGCGTAGCGGACATCGGGATCTCGTCGAAGATAAAGGTGACGACCGCGCCTCAGGCGCGACCAGGAAACGCAGCGAAGTAGTCGTCGATTCCCGCATGCAATGTCTGCGCGAGTTCGTCCTGATGCGTATCGCTGCACAGGCGGCTGCAATCGTCGCGATTGCTCATGAAGCCGGTTTCCACCAGCAGCGACGGAATGTCCGGCGACTTCAACACCGCAAAACCGGCCTGCCCCACCTGGTGTTGATGCAGGCGCGTCACCTGCTGCAGGCGTTCCAACATCAACGTGCCGAATGCCTGGCTGCTGGCGATGGTGCCGCTCAGCGACAGATCGGCCAGCACCTGCGACAACACCGGATTGCTCGGCACCCGCAGCCGGCGCACGGTGTCTCCCATGTCGTCGGCAGCGTTTTCGCTATCGGCGATCCAGCGCGCCAGTGCGGAGCTGGCGCCAGTCTGCGACAGTGCAAACACCGAGGCGCCCTGCGCTTGGCGCGTTGGTGCGGCATCGGCATGGATGGAGACGAACAGGTCCGCATTGTGGCGATGGGCGATCAACACGCGCTCGTGCAGCGGCACGAAGCGGTCATCGCTGCGGATCATGGTCGGCCGGTAGCGCGCATCGGACGCCAGGCGTCGATGCAACCGCCCGGCGACCGCCATGGCGACATGTTTTTCGTAACGCGCATCGGCACTGACCGCCCCCGGATCCTTGCCGCCGTGGCCGGCATCGATCGCGACCACGTAAGGGCGCAGGCGTGAATGAGCCGGCTGCGGTGGCTCTGTCTGCCCCGTCGCCGTTGCTGCTGGCGCGCCATCGCTCGTGGACAACACTACGCTGCCAGGCATAGCGGCAAGCTCCAGCACCAGCGCGCCGGCTTCCCAATGCAGGTTGGTCGAACATGGCTGCTGCAGGTCGAGCACGACGCGCAGGCCATCCAGATGCGGCGCACTGCGTATGCGGGTCACCGCAGCGCCGCCCGGTATCGGATCAATGCGCGGCGACTGCGACGACACGCCAGGCAGATCGATGACCACACGCTCGGGACCGGTCAACCGGAAACTGCGATAGGCAACCTGTGCGCCCAGCTCCAACCGAAGGCGCAGCAGCTCGCCCTGCTGCCGCATGCTGCATGCCCGTAAGACGGGAAGTCCTTGTGCAGACCCCAACGCCGGCGAAAGCATCAACACTGCAGCGGCGCCCTGCAGGAGGTGACGGCGCTTCATGCGCGCACCTCAAGACCCGAGCAATCGACCGGACACCGCAGACCGCAGCACTGACTGCGGCGCGATTCCAGACAACACATCCAACACAACGGGAGATAGGACACGGGAGGCAAGACTGCGCGGCGGCGATGATTTGTTATAAAGTAACATTAATTCCGCGAAAGAACGTCAGCTCTTCCTATCCTGCGCGCTTGCGTTCATCTTCTTGTCCCACAACCGGAAGGCGCGCACCACCCGCGACACTCGATTTCTTTAGCACTGCAATGAGTCGCTTATGCACCCCGGTGACCCATTCGATCCGAGACGACTCGCCGACTATCGTGCATTTAAATGGAAAACCTAATAATTTCCAGGTGGGCGGGTTACGCATTTCGAATAAACCGCTACTTGCCACAAAGTTATATGACTTTAAAAACCTGCCTTCTCAATTTCTACAACCGTGGCATCAAGTCCATGCAAGTGGGGACACACAATGTATGACGAATCCTGTCAGCTCTCGGCATTCCACAGTATACAAATAAAAGGTAGCAAGAATTATGGAAGTCAACCAGGAGAGTTGACACCCAGATAGCGTCAACACATTGACGCAAGGCAAGTGCAGCAACTTTTGACTTAGTCACTCACGAAACTACGGAGAAACACGTACCGTAGGCATGCCTGAATTGCAGGCGAATGTTTCCCGTGAACGGGAGAAGGCGAAGTCATGGAAGTGAAGGCAAAGCTGGCATTTAAGACCCTAGGCGCCGCCGCCATCGCGATGCTGGCGGTTACCGGTTCAGCAAGTGCATGCTGCCCAGGCGATGGAACAGTTGCCACGCTGGCTGCCACGGGCCTGGGCGCGTCCGTGCCCGACGCAACCAATCTTGCAGTAGATCCAACCTGGCGGATTTACGAATTTCAACGCGAGGGCATGCTGTATCTACAGATCAACGATGCAGCTGGCGTAGTGCGTGGCGCGGTTGGTCGCGCAGGCGAGGCTCTGTGGGTGCTGCCGATGGGTAAGGACGTCAATCGTGTGATGGTTTCGACGTTGACGGGACCAACGCTCGCAAAATTGGTTTATCAGACCGATAACTTCACGGTGCATCTCATCCCGGGCACTGCTGGAGAGCGCTGGATTGTCACACGGACAAAGTGATCGAGACGGGCTCGGCGACTAGCAGACTCAGGGCTCGCGTATGGCGGCGGCGAAACATGCCGCCATGCGCTTTCAGTCGCGCCCGCAATTCGGCACCCGCCTCAGTTGTGTCGCGCTGCACTACATCCAGCAATGAACTGTCAGCGAAGATTCTGATAACAACGCCCTGTGAACCACCACTTTTCCATGTGCGAGCTTGCACAAGGTGCCGCTTAGCTTGGGGAAGCATTTCGAACGCGTTGAGAGCGCACCTATACGCTGCCAGCTGCAAGCCAAGTGATAGATCGCCACAATTACCACGCAGCGCGTGATGGATCTCAGTGTTATAAAACCGTGCCAGTACGGGTGAGCGCAGCGCCTGGTACACCCCATGCGTTTCGATTTCTAGCGGATATAATCCCCCGACATACTCATGCAGCAATCGCGACTCGATGACTCCTGCTCTGGTCATTTCCATGGCTGCTGCGTGATGCCCACGCTCACGCAGTTGAGCGACACAATCCTTGCGTAACCGGTTTATATGAACATTTATATCCGAATAATCCACAACGCGATTGCGAAGGGTGCGCTCTGCAGCCAGATAGCCCGCCTGAGCAAACTGCAATGCGGCCAGTTGTGCCTGCTCCTGGCTCCCTGCCTGCGTGTATGCGGAGGCCAACCGTGAACCGAGGACAAAGAGTCCCGTCGCAATCACTGCAATCAGTAGCTGGACACTGAACAATTCGGAGTCATATGCGGCGATTCCGTACTTCGACCTAGACAACGCTGCAATAAGGTTTGCCAGCAAGGCGCCAGCCGCGGCTCCCCGCCAGCCATGACGGAGCGTCAGAACGATTGCTGGCCCAGTAAGCGACGCCATCAAAACCTGTCGTAGGAGTGGCTCAGGAACAACATTGGCGGTGCAAAACAATGCTGCCATCGCAAATCCGGCAACTGCACTGTCACGCACCAAATCGTCGCGAAGATAGCTTTCAGCACGCCGGTACCAAAGCAAACCCGGCAGCAAAAACATCAAAATGCCGAGGTATGAACCCAGCCAAGTCCTCAACAGAATCTCAAGGGGAGAGCTAGCTATCGGGCCACCAAGCGTGACATTCAACGCCATGCCACACAACGTACTCCACAAAGCGAGAATCGCCATGATGGGAAGAATGCGATTACGGGTAATGACGTCTGGTGTATGACGGCGAATTCCCGACACAGCGAGGGCGACCGCAGGCGCGAGTAGGAAAGGACTCAGGTATGCCCAAATCGGGGCGTAATCCCTTGTCTCCAACATCGGGACACGCAACCAGAGCATTGCGGCGGCATCCCCCACTAAGAGAAACGGCCAACGACGGTATGGCATGAATAAAAGCGACGCAGCCCTCAGGCCAGCCGGTAGATACCATTGATCAACAGACAGATGCCAGACAAGCAAGTAGACAACGCAATAACCCAGACTGAGCAGAAGCCCTTCAGCCAGCTCTCTTGCTACTGCCATACAACCACTCCCTGGTTCGTCGACGAATTTTGTCTAGTGTGAAGCCATTTGCCACGCCGCGTATAGCTGAAGCGCACAGATCGCGAGAGTGATAAGCGCAACAGCTCTTTGCGCCATCCCTGCCCAATATTCTTGCACTTCAGTGGTGCGATTGGTGACTGTCGTTACCTCGCCTCTCACTTGACTCACTCAACAAAGAAGGCCGCGCAGTGCGCGGCCTTCTTTGTTTTCGATGCCGATATCGGCATAAATGCCATCAGCCCTCCATCTGCTCCAACTCCTTGCCCTTGGTCTCGTAGACGTACTTGAGCACGAAGAACACCGAGATGAAGGCGGCGACGGTGTAGATGCCGTAGGCACCGGCCAGACCGATACTGCCGAGCAGGATCGGGAAGCTGACGGTGATGGCGAAGTTGGACGTCCACTGCGCGGCACCGGCAATGGCCAGGCCCGAGCCGCGGATCTGGTTGGGGAACATTTCACCCAGCATCACCCACATCACCGGGCCCCACGAGGCGTTGAAGAACACCACGTAGACGTTGGCGGCCACCAGGGCGAGCATGCCCATGGCATCGGACATCGCAAGCTTGCCGTTGGGATCCAGCGAGGCAGTGGCAAACGCGTAGGTCACCAAGGCCAGCGAGACGGCCATGCCGGCCGAGCCGATCCATAGCAGCGGCTTGCGGCCGATCTTGTCCACGAGCATCACCGTGACCAGGCAGGCGCCGATGCTGAGGCCGCCGGAAAGCACGTTGATCAACAGCGCATCCTGCTCGGAAAAGCCCACTGCCTGCCACAACACCGCGCCGTAGTAGAACACCACGTTGATGCCCACCAGTTGCTGGAACACCGCCAGGCCAATGCCGATCCAGACGATGGGGCGGATCTTGCCGGTGGCCTTGTTGATCAGGTCGGAGAACTTGGGCTTGTGCTGGTCGGCCGCCATCGAGGCGGAAATCTCGCCCAGCTTGGTCTGCGCGGCGGCGTTGCCGTACAGGCGCTTGAGCACCACCAGCGCCTGCTCGCGGCGCCCCTTGACCACCAGGTAGCGCGGGCTTTCCGGGATAACCAGCAGCAGCAACAGGAACAGGATGGAGGGAACCGCCTGCATCCAGAACATCCAACGCCAGGCGGCCTGCCCGGCCCAGAGCGGCTCGGTGGAAGCGCCGGCGGCGTTGGCCAGCAGGTAGTTGCTCAGAAACGCGCAGAACAGCCCGCTGATGATGGCGATCTGCTGCATCGTGGCCAGCCGGCCGCGATAGCGCGCGGAGGCGACCTCGGCGATGTAGGCCGGCGAAATGACGCTGGCCGCCCCCACCGCGAAGCCGCCCATCACGCGGGCGAAGATGAAGAAGCCGGAACTGTGCGAAGCACCGGCGCCGATGGCCGAGAGCAGGAACAGCGCAGCGGAAATGATCAGGACCGCGCGGCGGCCCCAGCGGTCGGCCAGGCGGCCGGCAAAGAAGGCGCCGATGGCGCAGCCCAGCAGCATCGAGGCGACCTCGAAGCCGGTCTCGGCGGCGGTGGATTGGAAGGTCTGTTTCAGGCCGTCGACGGTGCCATTGATCACGCCGCTGTCGAAGCCGAACAGGAAGCCACCGATCGTGGCCACGCAACTAATCAGGATGATGAAACGGGTGTTCTCGCCGGCATCGGGGGCGCCGTCAATGGAAACACTGGACATGGGTTCACCTGGGAACGTGCAAGGGAGCGTCCACGGGGGTGGCCGCCATCGGCCGGCGACGCAATGCGCCGCCGGCCACGGGACATCAACGCGTCAGATACTGATTGATCAGGTTTTCATACGCTTCCTGGCGGCCGCTGAGTTGCTGGGGCGCATTGCTGGCCGCGTGCTTGGCCAGATCGGCCAGCGTGGTCTTGCCTGCGGCAAAGTCCGCGCCGGCGCCGCTGTCGAAGCTGGCGTAACGCTCGGCGCGCCACTGTTCCAGCGGCGAGGCGGTCAGCAGCGCGTTGGCCACTTCCAGCCCGCGTGCGAACGCGTCCATGCCGCCGATGTGGGCCAGGAACAGGTCCTGCGGGTCGGACGATTCGCGACGCACCTTGGCATCGAAGTTCAAGCCGCCCGGTGCCAGCCCGCCCTGCCGCAGCACCACCAGCATGGCGCCGACGGTGTCGTACAGGTCGGTCGGGAACTGGTCGGTGTCCCAGCCGTTCTGCGGGTTGCCGCGGTTGGCATCGATGCTGCCGAGCAGGCCGGCATCGGATGCCACCTGCAGGTCATGCTCGAAGCTATGGCCGGAC
>JAAIGF010270429.1_pt1 | contig 38625 bp, 29 predicted proteins | sample 6487441 | NCBI WGS metagenome assembly JAAIGF01 (sample SAMN13974129, study PRJNA590717) | phyllosphere metagenome | biome: pepper field; feature: multiple bacterial spot infested pepper fields; material: pepper leaves; isolation source: leaves from pepper fields | host: Capsicum annuum ...
CGGCACGCCGCGACGGCCGGCGTCGGCGCCGCGCCGCGGCCGCGAGCGCGAAGGGCAGCGCGTCGCCCGCCGCAGGCGTCGCGCGGGAACGGCGGCGGCGCACGGTTATGCTCTCGCCATGACGACACGCGACGCACCCCCTTCGGACGCCGACGGCCCCGACACCTCCCGCCCGCAGACGAGCATGCCCGGCGCCTGGGCCGCGATGGCGCAGCAGGTGGCCGGCCAGCACTGGCCGACCGCGGCGCTGTATGTCGTGGCCACGCCCATCGGCAACCTGGGCGACCTCGGCCTGCGCGCGCACCAGGCGCTGGCCAACGCCGATGTGATCGCCGCCGAAGACACCCGCACCACGCGCCAGCTGCTCGACGCCTGGGGCATCGTCACGCCGCTGATGGCCGCGCATCGGCACAACGAGGCCAGCGCGGCCCAGACGATCGTCGAGCGCCTGAGCCGCGGCGAACGCGTGGCCCTGGTCTCGGACGCGGGCGCCCCGGCCGTGAGCGATCCGGGCGGACGTGTCGTGCGCGCCGTGACGCAGGCCGGATATCGCGTCGTGCCGATCCCCGGTCCCAGTGCCGTCATCACGGCGCTGATGGCCAGCGGGGCCACCTCGGACGAGACCCCGGCATACGCGTTCGCCGGCTTTCCGCCCGCCAAGTCGGCGGCGCGCCAGGCCTGGCTGCGCCCATGGGCTGCCCTGCCCGCCCCGGTCGTCATGTACGAATCGCCGCACCGTCTGGCGGCCACGCTGGCCGATCTGCTGGCGCTGTGCGGCCCGACGCGGCAGCTGACCCTGGCGCGCGAACTGACCAAACGCTTCGAGGAAGTGGCCACGGTGCCGCTGGGCGAGGCAGCCGCCTGGCTGAGCGCCGAACCGCGCCGCGGCCAGGGCGAATTCGTCCTGATCCTCGCGCAGGCGCCGGCCGCGGCCGCGCCCGAAGACGCCGATGCGGACCGGGTCCTCGGCATCCTGCTCGAATCGGTCAGCGTGCGCGACGCGGCGCGCCTGGCCGCCAAGCTGACGGGCGCGCCCCGCGATGTGCTGTATGCCCGCGCACTGGCGCTGCGAGCCGACGAATGACGCGATGGATCCAGGGCGAAGCAAGGCATGTCGGGGCTCTCCAGAGTGATGCCGGACATCATGCCGCGCACCGTGCCCCTGCGGCACGCCGGTGCGTGCGAATCGCCACACCCCCGATCGCCACGCTTGGCCTACACTTTCCCTTCAGCCTGACCTGCGGCCTCTCGGCCGGGTGCTACCCATGCCCATGACTCACCTGCTTGCCGGGGTCGACCTCGGTTCCAACAGCTTTCGCCTGGCCATTGGCCGCGTTGTGACCGACGCCGGGGCGCCGCAGATCTACCAGATCGACCGCATGAAGGAAACGGTGCGCCTGGCAGCGGGGCTGGATGCGAACCAGAACCTGGACGAAGCCACCATCGCGCGGGCCGTCAGCGTGCTGGAGCGCTTTGGCGAGCGCCTGCGCAGCTTTCATCCGGATCGGGTGCGCGCCGTCGCCACCAACACCTTCCGCGTGGCGCGCAACGTGGGCGAACTGCATGCGCGCGCCGAGGCCGCGCTGGGCTTTCCGATCGCCGTCATCGCCGGCCGCGAGGAAGCCCGCCTGATCTTCGCCGGCGTCGCGCACTCGCTGCCCACGGCGGCCGAGCGTCGGCTCGTGGTCGACATCGGCGGGGGCTCGACCGAATGCATCATCGGCACCGGCTTCGAACCGGAACTGATGGAATCCCTGCCCATCGGCTGCGTCAGCTACAGCCGGCGCTTTTTTCCCGACGGGCGCATCGACGCCGAGCGCATGCAGCGCGCCGAACTCGCCGCGCGCCGTGAAGTGCAGACCATCGCACGGGCCTACCGGCGCCATGGCTGGCACCAGGCGTTCGGCTCGTCCGGCACGGCCAAGGCCCTGGCGGCCATCCTGCCGGCCACGGGGCTGAACGAAGGGGGCATTTCGGCCGCCGGGCTGACCGCGCTGCGCGATCGCCTGATCGCCGCCGGCACCGTGGAAGCCGCAGGCCTGGCGGACATCAAGGCGGACCGCCTGGCCGTGCTGCCCGGTGGCCTGGCCATCATGCGCGCCATCTTCCAGGAGCTCGAGGTCGATGGCATGCAGGCGGCCGACGGCGCGCTTCGCGTGGGCGTGCTGTACGACCTGCTCGGGCGGGATGCCGAACAGGACAAGCGGCAGGACACCGTGCGCCAGTTCATGACGCGCTATGAATGCGACCCGGTGCAGGCGGCACGCGTGCGCCGCGTCGCGCTGGACCTGTATGCGGGCATCGCGCCGGAACCCGGCCGTCAGGCCAGCGTCGATCCGACCCTGGGCGAACTCACGCAGCTGCTGGGCTGGGCGGCCGATCTGCACGAATGCGGGCTGTCGATCTCGCACAGCGGCTTTCACAAGCATGCTGCCTACATCCTCGACAACGCCGACATGCCGGGGTTTTCGCGCGCCGAGCAGAAGTTGCTTGCGGCCTTCTGCCTGGGCCAGCAGGGCAAGCTCGGCAAGCCCGAACTGACCCTGCCGGGCGACGCCCACTGGCGCGCCCTGCTCTGCCTGCGTCTGGCCTGCCTGCTGGCACGCCGACGCGAGGACCTGCCCGATGCCCTGCCCGTGCGCCTGCGCAGCCAGGGCAAGGGCCTGAAGCTGGAAGCCGATCCGCAATGGCTGGCCGAGCACCCGCTGACCGGCTACTGCCTGACAGGGGAAGAAGACGAATGGAAGAAAGTGGGCGTGACGCTGTCGGTGGCTGCGGCCTGAACGGTCGGGGCCCGAACGGCCCGGCGCCTGAACACGCCGACGCCTGCACTCGCCCGGGATGTCACGTGTCAGCCGGCGGACGGGGTGGCTCGATGACAGCAGCGGGCAGCGGGGCGCTGCCCCCGCACCGACGCCATGCGCGTCCGTGCGGGCCTGGCCTCAAGCCTGCAGCAGATCCGGGTCGACCACCGCGCGCACCACGGTGCCGCGACCATCGTCCTCGTCCGTGGGCGAACTGAACCACCAGATGCCGGCGCGCCGCACCGACCAGTGCCGCGCCTCGCCCGTCAGCAGCAGCGCCGCGACCCGGCCCAGCGTGGGCTGATGGCCCACCACCAGCACCGTGCCCTCACCGTCCGGGCGCCATTGCGCCGCCTGCAGCACGGCTTCGGGCGTGGCATTGGGCGCGATCGCATTGACGACGTCATAGCGCCGTCCGAGCGCGTCCACCGTCTCACAGGTGCGCACCGCGGGGCTGACGATCACCCGGGTGTCGACCGGCAGGCGTGCCCGCAGCCAGGCGCCGGCGCGTTCGGCCTGGCCCCGGCCGCGCGGGGTCAGGCGCCGCAGCATGTCGTCGGTGCCGTGCTCGGCTTCGGCGTGGCGCCAGAGGATGAGGTTCATTGCGGCTCGCAGAAAGAAGTGGAACTCAAGGCCTTCGCGGCGGATTGTAAGCCCAGGCCGCGCCCCGGATCGGCGCCGGCAGCGGCGGTGCGCGGCACGGTAAAATGGCAGGTTGCCCTCCATCGTTTCGTCGCAGCCCCGCGCTGCGCCTTCGCCCATGACCGCCCCGTTGTCCCTGGCCGACTTCCATTACGAGCTGCCCGACGAGCTGATCGCTCAGCATCCGCCCGCGGTGCGCGGCGAGAGCCGCCTGCTGCACCTGGACGCCGACAGCCGGCTGCACGACCGCGCCTTCGCCGATCTCGTCGCACTGGTGCGCCCGAACGACCTTCTCGTGTTCAACGACACCCGGGTCATCAAGGCGCGTCTGCGCGGGCACAAGGCGAGCGGGGGCAAGGTCGAGGTCCTGGTCGAGCGCATCCTCGACGACAACCGCGTGCTGGCCCACGTGCGCGCCAGCAAGCCGCCACCGGCCGGCACCCTGCTGCGCCTGGCCGAGGCGTTCGACGCGACCGTCATCGGGCGCGCCGGCGACCTGTACGAGCTGGCATTTCCGACCACCGTGCTGGACCTGCTCGACGCGCATGGCGCGACGCCGCTGCCGCCCTACATCACGCACGCGGCGGACGAGGACGACGACACGCGCTACCAGACGGTGTATGCCCGGGAGCCCGGCGCCGTCGCCGCGCCCACCGCCGGCCTGCACTTTGACGATGCCATGCTGGCGGCGCTTGCCGGGCGCGGCGCGCAGCGGGCCTTCGTCACCCTGCACGTGGGCGCCGGCACCTTCCTGCCCGTGCGCGGGGGCGACCTCGCCACCCATGTCATGCACAGCGAACGCTACAGCGTCCCGGCCGAGACGGTGGCGGCCATCGCCCGCGCCCGCGCGGCCGGTGGCCGCGTCATCGCCGTGGGCACGACCAGCGTGCGCGCCCTGGAGTCGGCCGCCGCCGCCGTGGGCGCGCCCGGGCGGGTGCCCGCCACCGCGCACCAGGACGACACGCAGCTCTTCATCAAGCCGGGCTACGCCTTCCAGGTCGTCGATGCGCTCGTCACCAATTTCCACCTGCCCGAATCCACGCTGCTGCTGCTGGTGTCGGCCTTCGCCGGCATGACGCCCATCCGCGAGGCCTATGCCCATGCGGTGGCCCAGCGCTACCGCTTCTTCAGCTATGGCGATGCGATGTTCATCGAATCGCCCGCCGTCCCCTGACACGCCCATGACTCCGATCGCTTCCTCTTCCCAGCCCGGCCTGTCCTTCGACCTGCTCGCCACCGACGGCGCCGCCCGGCGCGGCCGCATCACACTGAACCATGGCGTGGCGCACACGCCGATGTTCATGCCGGTGGGCACGTATGGCTCGGTCAAGGCCATGGACCCGACCGATCTGCAGGCCATCGGCTCGCAGGTCATCCTGGGCAACACGTTTCACCTGTGGCTGCGGCCGGGCACGGAGGTCATGGACGCGCACGGCGGCCTGCACGGCTTCATGCAGTGGCCGGGCAACATCCTGACGGATTCGGGCGGCTTTCAGGTCTTCAGCCTGCAGGGCATGCGCAAGATCACGGAAGAAGGCGTGAAGTTCGCCTCGCCCATCGACGGCGCGCGCCTGTTCCTCACGCCCGAGGAATCCATGCGCATCCAGCGCTCGCTGAACTCGGACATCGCGATGGTGTTCGACGAGTGCACGCCCTACATGATCGGCGAGCGGCCCGCGACCCCCGAGGAAGCCGCCACCTCGATGCGCATGTCGCTGCGCTGGGCGCGCCGCTCGCTGGACGCCTTCAACGGGCTCGAGAACCCGAATGCGCTCTTCGGCATCGTCCAGGGCGGCATGTTCGAGAACCTGCGCGACGAGTCGCTGGCGGGCCTGACCGACATCGGCTTTCATGGCTATGCCATCGGCGGCCTGTCGGTGGGCGAGCCCAAGGAAGACATGCTGCGCATCCTGACGCACGTCGCCCCGCGCCTGCCGGTGGACCGCCCGCGCTACCTGATGGGCGTGGGCACGCCGGAAGACCTGGTCGAAGGCGTGGCCAACGGCGTGGACATGTTCGACTGCGTGATGCCCACGCGCAACGCGCGCAACGGCTGGCTCTTCACGCGCTTTGGCGACGTCAAGATCCGCAACGCGCGCTATCGCGCCGACACGGCGCCGCTGGACGAGAGCTGCGCCTGCTCCACCTGCAGCCGCTACTCGCGCGCCTACCTGCACCACCTGCAGCGCTCCAACGAGATCCAGGGCGCCCACCTGAACACGCTGCACAACCTGCACTTCTACCTGCAGATCATGCGCGAGATGCGCGAGGCCATCGAACAGGGCACCTTTGCCCAGTGGCGCGCGCAGTTCGCCAAGGATCGCGCACGTGGGGTCTAGCGCCGCTGCCGCCGCGCCTTTTCCCGCTACAATCGACCGTTTGCGTCCACCCCCCACCCTAAGGACTTCCCGATGAGCCTTACCGAGATTTCCCAGACTGTCGTGGCCCAGGCCGCAGGCGGCGAGAATGCGCTGATGGGCATGCTGCCCATCATCCTGATGTTCGTGATCCTCTATTTCCTGATGATCCGTCCGCAGATGAAGCGCCAGAAGGAACACCGCAACATGGTGGCTGCCCTTGCCAAGGGCGATGAAGTGATCACCGCGGGCGGCATCGTCGGCCGTGTCGTGGACGTCAAGGACAACTACGTCAACCTCGAGATCGCGACCGACGCCGGCCGTCCGGTGGAAGTGACGATGCAAAAGGTTGCCGTGCAGACCTTGCTCCCCAAGGGAACCATGAAGTCGCTGTAACGCACCAAGTGGTCTCGGGCGGGTGCCCCGGCACCGCGCCCCGCTTGACCACTGTCCCGTCCCGCCCAGGGACGGCTTCGCCTGTTCAGACTGCGCAGGCCAGTCGTTTGCAGGAACTCTTCTGTGAATCGTTACCCCCTCTGGAAGTACCTCACGGTGGCCGTGGCCCTCGTGGTGGGACTCATCTATACCCTGCCGAACTTTTTCGGTGAATCGCCCGCCGTCCAGGTCTCGAGCGCCAAGACCACCGTACGTGTCGAAGCGCCGATGATGGAGCGCGTCGACCAGATCCTGACCCAGGCCGGCATTCCGCATACCGGCGTGCAGTTCGATCAGAACGGTCCGGTCGGCAGCGTGCGCGTGCGTCTGGAAAGCACGGACGTGCAGCTCCAGGCGCGCGACGCGATCGAGCAGGCGCTCAATCCGAACGCGGCCGACCCGTCCTACACCGTGGCGCTGAACCTGCTGCCGGCCTCGCCCGCGTGGCTGTCGGCGCTGGGCGCCAACCCCATGTACCTGGGCCTGGACCTGCGCGGTGGCGTGCACTTCCTGCTGCAGGTCGACATGCGTGGTGCCCTGCAGGGCCGCTACGACACCATCGCCAGCGACGTGCGCAATGCCTTGCGCACCGCCAACGTGCGTGCCGAAGGCGTCGAGCGCGTCGGCAACACGGTGAACATCACCGTGGCCAGCGCCGATGCGGCCCGCGTCCAGGATGCGATCCGCACGCAGATCCCCGATCTGCAGCTGCAGTCCTCGCCCGATGGCGAGCGCACCCTGTTCACCGGCACGCTCAGCGAAGCCGCCGTGCGCGCCGCCCAGGAAAATGCGCTGCGCCAGAACATCGCCACCCTGCACAACCGGATCAACGAACTCGGCGTGGCCGAGCCCGTGATCCAGCAGCAGGGTGCCGACCGCATCGTGGTGCAGCTGCCGGGCGTGCAGGACGTGGCGCGCGCCAAGGAAATCCTGGGTCGCACGGCGACGCTGGAAATCCGCCTGGTCGACGATTCGCCGGCCGCGCAGGCCGCCCTGGCGGGCGGCACCGTGCCGTTCGGCCTGGAACGCTACGCCGACACGACGGGCATGCCGCTGCTGGTGCGCCGCCAGGTCATCCTGACGGGTGAAAACCTGCAGGACGCCCAGGCCGGTTTCGACGATCGCCAGCAGGCGGCCGTGCACCTGACGCTGGACGCCAAGGGCAGCCGCATCTTCCGTGACGTCACGCGTGCCAACATCGATCGCCGCATGGCCATCATCCTGTTCGAAAAGGGAGTGGGCGAAGTGGTGACCGCGCCGGTCATCCGCTCGGAAATCGGCGGCGGCCGCGTGCAGATCTCGGGCAGCATGAACACCCGCGAAGCCAACGACCTGGCCCTGCTGCTGCGTGCCGGCAGCCTGGCCGCGCCGATGGAGATCATCGAAGAACGCACCATCGGCCCCAGCCTGGGCGCCGACAACATCAGCAAGGGCTTCGATGCCACGCTGTGGGGCTTCATCGCGATCTCGATCTTCATCATCGCGTACTACGCGCTGTTCGGCGTGTTCTCGGTCATCGGCCTGACGTTCAACCTGCTGCTGCTGGTGGCCCTGCTCTCGCTGCTGCAGGCCACGCTGACCCTGCCCGGCATCGCGGCCATCGCCCTGACACTGGGCATGGCCATCGACGCCAACGTGCTGATCAACGAGCGCATCCGCGAAGAGCTGCGGGCGGGCGCCACGCCACAGCAGGCGATCCACCTGGGCTTCGAGCGCGCGTGGGGCACCATCCTGGACTCCAACGTCACCACCCTGATCGCGGGCGTGGCGCTGCTGGCCTTCGGTTCCGGCCCGGTGCGCGGCTTTGCCGTGGTGCACTGCCTGGGCATCCTGACCTCGATGTTCTCGGCCGTGGTGGGTGTGCGTGCGGTGGCCAACCTCTGGTATGGCCGTCAGCGCAAGCTCACCAAGATCTCGATCGGCTCGGTCTGGAAGCCCAAGGAGAACTGACATGGAATTCTTCCGCATCCACCGGTCCATTCCGTTCATGCGGCACCGGCTGATCCTCAACCTGATCAGCCTGGCCTTCTTCGTCGTGGCGGTGTTCTTCATCGCCACGCGCGGCTTTCACCTGTCGATCGAATTCACCGGCGGTACGGTGATGGAGGTCAACTACCCGCAGGCCGCGCCGCTGGACGAAGTGCGCTCGGTCGTCTCGGGCATGGGTTACACGGACTTCCAGGTGCAGAACTTCGGCACCTCGCGCGACGTGATGATCCGCCTGCCCGCCAGCGAAGACGTGGGCGCCGCGGCCCAGAGCCAGCAGGTCATGAACGAGCTGCAGAAGGTCAGCCCGCAGGTCGAGATGCGCCGCGTCGAGTTCGTCGGCCCGCAGATCGGCCGCGAACTGGCCTATGACGGCCTGCTCGCCCTGCTCTTCGTGGTCGTCGGCATCGTCGTCTACCTGGGCCTGCGCTTCGAATGGAAGTTCGCCCTGGCCGGGGTGGTCGCCAACCTGCACGACGTGGTGATCATCCTGGGCTTCTTCGCCTTCTTCCAGTGGGAGTTCTCGCTGGCCGTGCTCGCGGGGGTGCTCGCCGTGCTGGGGTATTCCGTCAACGAGTCCGTGGTGATCATGGACCGAATACGGGAAAACTTCCGCAAGCAGCGCACGGCCACGGTCGAAGAGACCATCGACAGCGCCATCACGCAGACGATGTCGCGCACCATCATCACGCACGCGTCTACGCAGCTGATGGTGCTCTCCATCCTCTTCTTCGGTGGCGCCTCGCTGCACTACTTCGCCCTGGCCCTGACCGTGGGCATCTGGTTCGGCATCTATTCGTCGATCTTCGTCGCCGCGGGCCTGGCCATGTGGATGGGCGTCAAGCGCGAAGACATGATCAAGCCGATCAAGAAGGACAACGAAGGCGCACTGGCCGAGACGCCCTGACGGGCTGACGGGTCGGCTTTCGAGGAAGACGGCGCCTGCGGGCGCCGTTTTTCATGGGCCACCGCCCCGCCACCCCGCAGCGTCGCCCCGACCCGCGCCAGGCGCCCAGACGCTCAGGCTGCTGCGCGCGCCCGGGTCAGCCGGTTCGGACGGTCGGGCGCCACGACGAAGAACACGAGCGTCATCAGCAGGTACACGACGCCGGTGATGGCCAGGCCCGGCGCCGTGCCGATCACGGTGAACAGAAACCCCACGAAGAGCGGGCCGATCATCTGGCCGAACTTGTCGGCCGCGCGCATGACGCTGGTCGCCGCGCCGGGCCCGTACTGCTGCACGTTGGGCAGCGACAGCATCCAGGCGGTCTGCGCCGCGCCGCTCCAGCAGCTGCCCAGGGCCAGCAGGAACACGGCCAGTGACACCGCGAAGAGGCTGTTGTCCACGTACAGGTAGACCATGCCAGCGCTGCCCAGCAGACCACCCAGCACGATGAAGGGCTTCTTGCGGCCGATGCGATCGACGATGCGCCCGATCGTGGGACCCAGATAGATCATGCACAGGCCATACAGCATCAGCACGCGCCCGATGCTGGACGGCGCGACGCCTTGGGCCTGCAGGTAGAGCGGCAGGGCGAAATACAGCAGGCCCACCTGGGCGATCGAAAACGGCACGATGCTGCCGGCGAGCAGGGCGCCGAAATCGCGGCTGAACAGCAACCTGACGAGCGCCCGGCGGCGGCTGGCGGCGGTGACGGGCACTGCGGCGTCGGCACCTGGCGGCAGCGTCGCCGCCACCGGCGGGCCGGCCTCGACGGCGCTGGCGGCCAGCCCACGGCCCAGCGAGCGCTGCCGCGCGGCGATCCACAGCACGCCCACGAGGGGCAGCGCGAGCAGGACGGCGCTGACGACGAACACGGGCCGGTAGCCGGCCTGGTCGGCCAGCATGGCGCCCACGGCAGTGCCCGACAGATGGCCCGCGAACAGCCCGGCCAGCAGCCACGCCATGTTGCGGCCGCGAAAGACCGGCGAGCTGCGCGTCACCACGAAGCCCTGCAGCCCCATCCAGGCCAGGCCGTAGCCCAGGCCGACGCCGGCGCGCGCCAACACGAAGGTTTCCAGCGTGCCGGCCACGCTGGCCAGCAGGGTCGATGCGCACGCCACCAGCAGGCCGCCGACGACCGGCACGCGCCAGCCCCGGCGATCGGTCAGGCGCCCGGCCAGCAGCGCGCCGACCAGTCCGAAGGCCATCTCGGCGGACAGCGGCAACGCCATGAGGATGTTCGGGGGCAGGCTCAGCCACTGCGCGGCCAGGGTGCCTGCATACAGCGGCAGAAAGCTCAGCGGCAGCGCCCAGGCGAACAGGAACCCGAACATCACGGGCCGCGCGATCCGGGCCACGCGCTCGGCACGCACGGCCTGGCCGCCCGGAATCAGATCCGACACCGGCAGGGTCTGGCCACGCGTGCGCGTGATGACCACGGCCAGCAACAGGAACAGTTCGAAGGCGGTGATGGCCGAGATCAGCGCGACGGTACCGGCGTCCAGCACGCGCGCCCGCACGCCGGCCGCGATCACGCGCGGATCCAGGCGGACATCGAGCGTGCCCACCGGTCGGCGTGTCGAGCCGTCGGCCACGCTGATCGGCAGCACCAGCCGCATGTCGTCGGGCACCCCGGACAGCGCAGGCGCCTGGGCCGCCGTAAGCGCGCCGGCGGCGTCGGCCGCTGCCACGAGGCGGCCCTGCGTGTCGCGCAGCGCCACGCTCTGGATGGCCGGCAGCTCGCTCGCCAGCCGGGCAAAGAGATGATCGATCCCGCGCACGCGATGCAGGTCCACGCCCATGTCGGCGACGCGGTCCAGATCGCTCTGCATGCGTCCGGCCAGCATCGACACATTGGCGCGCGTCGCATCGAGCCACGCGGCACGAAACGCGGTGGTCGCATCCAGGCTGTACAGGGCCTGCGCCAGCAGCATCGCGGCCAGCGGCAGGGCCAGGCGCCAGCCCCGCAGGCCCGCCGAGCCACTGGCCGTACCCACGATGCCGAACACGGCCGCGAGCAGCAGACCGGCGCCGCCCGTGGTGAGCGCCAGGACCCCCAGGCTGTGGGTGAAGAACGCCGCTTCGCGCGCGGACTGGGCACTGTCGTCCACCCACACGGTCAGCACGCCCACCGGCGCGCCTGCATCCGCGCGCAGCGGTACGGCCACCGCGAGCAGATCCTGGCCGTCGTAGAGGACCGCATCGCGCGACAGGCGGCGCACGTCGGACTGCGCGGGAACCGGGAGGCCCGGCTGGCTGGCCACGGCCTGCAAGGGGGTGGCGGGGGTGCGCCCCTCGCCCACGCTGGCCAGCACGAAGCCATCCGGGAGCATGACGTCCGTGCGGATCACATCGTCCTGATCGCCCAGGGCGCGCTCCAGCACGCGCTGCAGGCCGGAATACTGCGCGAGGGGCTTGCCCAGCCGCAGACCAGCCTCGATGGTGGCGGCCGTGTTGCGCGCCAGGAGCTCCACGCGCTCGGCCGTGGCCGTGGTGGCCAGGCGACTGTAGGCCGCCAGGCCGAGCAGCCCGATCAGGGCCTGGGCCAGCACCAGGACGACCAGGCAGGCTCCCACCAGTTCCAGCGTGGCCAGGCGGGCTGGCGACCAGCGTGCACGCGAGGCGGGAGTCATACGAGGTCTTTCCTCTTGTTAGCAACAGCTACGTGAAAATATAATCGAGGATGGCGCCAAACGGCATGGAATGAGGGGGAGCACCAGCATGGCGACTTCCCTGCGCACGCGGGTATTCCTGCTCCTTGCCGCCATCCTCGCGCTACTGGCCGCATTCGTCATGATCGTGTCGCAACGTGCCGTCACGGACACCGTCTATCAGTCGGAAGCGCGCAACGCGGCCAATGTGCTCGACCTCGTCACTGCCGACGTGCGCGAACGTTATCGGCAGTTGCTGCGCGAGAAGATCGCCACCGTGCGCGGCCAGCGTGCCCGCCTGCAGGCCCACGGCGAACTCATCGACACCACGCTCAACACGCTTGCACGCATGGCGGACGACGACCGCCTGGACCCGAGCCGCGCCCGCGCGCTGGCCCTGGACTGGGTGCGCAGCCTGGAAGGCATCGATGGCATGACCATCCTCGTGTATGACCGCAACCTGCAGCTGCTGGCCGGCCCGCCGGGCGCGGGCGCGCTGCACCTGGCCGACCTGCGCGACGTCAAGGGCGAAGCCTTCGCCGCCTCGGTCTTCGCCCATCCGGCCGCCGAACGCTATGCCGTCTACGCCGCACCCGGGACCGACGCGCTGCAGGCCGGCGCCAGCAGCACGCAGTTCGGCTACTTCCGTCACCTCGCCAGCTGGGACTGGGCGGTGGCGGTGACGCTGCCCGCCGGTACCGTGCAGGCCACGCTCGCCGCCAAGCAGGCCGAGATCGTCGCCGCGGTGCGCGCCACGGCGGACCGGCTCACACTCGCACAGCGCGGCTTCATCTTCGTCTTCGACGATGCGGGCCAGATCCTCGCCGCCCCGGCGGCGCTGAGCCAGGCCCTGCTGGGTTCGCCCGCCGACGCCGCAGGCCTGCTGGGCCGCATCGAAGCGGCGACGGACGCCGCGCCGCTGGCCCAGCTCAGCCACGCCGCACCCAATGCGCCGGACATGGTGTGGGAAATCGCCGCGACCCGGGTCAAGCCCCTGGGCTGGTACGTGGCCTCGGCCGTGCCGCGCAGCGACCTGCTGGCCCCTGCCCGCACGCTGCTGCGCCAGCAGGGCGCCGTGTTCCTGGCGGCGCTGGCCATCGCCCTGGCGCTCGCCTGGGTGTTCGCCACCCGGCTCGTGCGCCCGCTCAACCTGCTGACCGCCTACGCGCGCGCGTTGCCGGAAGCCGAGCTCACCACCCCGCGCCCCGTGCCGCCCGAGATCGCCGCCCTGCCCGCGCGCCATCGCGACGAGGTGGGCCGCCTGGCCGGCACCCTGCTTGCCATGGAAGACACCCTGTACCGCAACGTGCAGCGGCTGATGCGCCAGACCTCCGAGCGCGAGCGCATGGAAAGCGAGCTGTCGATCGCACGCGACATCCAGCTGGGCCTGCTGCCCATCGCGCTCGACGCCGACGTCTCACGCCAGGCCGACCTGTGCGCCAGCATGACCGCGGCCAAGGAAGTCGGCGGTGATCTCTACGATTACTTCCTGCTGGCCGACGGCCGGCTGTGCATCGTGATCGGCGACGTCTCCGGCAAGGGGGTGCCCGCTGCCCTCTTCATGGCGATCACGCGCACGGTGATCCGCTCGGCGGCCAACCAGGAGGCCGAGATCGGGCCGCTGCTGCAGGCCATCAACGACCGGCTCTCGGACCACAACCCCAACCTGATGTTCGTCACGCTGTTCCTGGGCCTGCTGGACCTGCGCGATGGCACCCTGGACTATGCCAACGCCGGCCACCCGCCGCCCTGGCTGATCGTCGATGGCGAAGTCGGCCTGCTGGCCGGGCGCAGCGGGCCTGCCTGCGGCATCGAACCCGGCTGGCCGTACACGGCCTTCTCGACCCGCCTGCCGACAGGGGCCATGCTGCTTGGCTACACCGACGGCATCACCGATGCCGAATCACCCGCGGGCGAGCACTTCGGCGACGAGCGCCCCGCCCGCCTGCTGGCCAGCCTGACCGGCGCACCGACCAGCGCCCAGGCCGTCGCCGCCCTGCTCGAGGGCGTCGCCCGGTTTGCCGCCGGTGCCGAGCAGGCCGACGACATCACCCTCATCGCCTTGCGCCATCTCGCCCCGCCCGAGGAATCGCCATGACTCTCGCCCGCCTTGGCCGCCGCATCGGCGCCGCGGTCGCCACGCTCGGGCTCTGCCTGGGCCTGGCCTTCAGCCCCGTTCAGGCCGCGCCCGCCAGCGCCGCCGTGTTCCCGGTCACGCCCGTCAGTGCGCCCTCGGGCGGCGCCTGGCGCCTGGGCTATCTGCAGGGTGGCGACTATGCCGACTACCCGGTGATCCTGGTGGCCATCGTGCGCGGACTCATGACGCTGGGCTGGCTGGACGAACTGGCGCTGCCCGATCCGCACACCCACACGACCGCACAGATCTGGGACTTTCTCGCGCGCAACGCGCGCAGCGACTACCTGCGCTTCCTGCCGGACGCGCATTACACGGCAGGCAACTTCGATGCGGCGCAGCGACCGGCCACGCGGCAGGCGCTGTACCAGCGCGTGCGCGACGCCCGCGACATCGACCTCGTCATCGCCATGGGCACATGGGCGGGTCAGGACATGGCCAACGGCCCCGTGACCGTGCCCACCATCGTCGCCTCCACCAGCGACCCGATCGCCTCGAACATCGTCGCCAGTGCCAGCGACAGCGGCAAGGACCACATCCACGCCAAGGTCGAGCCCGACCGCTACGAGCGCCAGCTGCGCCTGTTCCATGACATCGTGCCGTTCAAGACCCTGGGTGTCGTGTACGAGAACACGCCCGAAGGCCGGACCTTCGGCGGCGTGGATGCGGTCGAGGCGATGGCCAGGGAACTGGGTTTCGACGTCGTCGCCTGCCACGCCCCGTTCAACGACGTCCCGGCCGAGGAGGCCGAACGCCTGGCCGCGGACTGCTATGCGCAACTCGCGCCCAAGGTCGAGGCGGTCTACCTGACGGTGCACCGGGGCGTCACGTCCCGCTCGCTCGGCCCCATCGTGGAGGCGCTGCTGGCCGCCGAGGTGCCGAGCTTTTCCATGCTGGGCTCGGGCGAGGTCAATCGCGGCGTGCTGCTCAGCATGGCGCAGGCGGGCTACCTGCCGGTGGGCCTGTTCCACGCCGAGACGATGGCGCGCATCTTCCATGGTGCCAGGCCACGCGAGCTCAGCCAGGTCTGGCTGTCCCCCGCCGAAATCGCCATCAACCTGAAGACCGCCGAGCGCATCGGCTTCGATCCGCCGATCGACATCCTGCTCGCGTCCGACGAGGTCTACGACGCGATCGGCGCGGCGCCCTGACCCCTCGGCCCCAGGGCCTGCGCCAGCCGGGCGACCGGCCGCAGGCCCGCCTCACGCCCGGGCTGCCGGCGCGTGCGGGCAGCCACCCTGCGTGCGCCCCCGGCCGTCACGGCGCCATCGCGTTCAGGCGGCCGAGCGGCTCGCCGATATCGGGCGCGGCAGCAGGACGGCGTGACGCTCGGCCACGCGGCGCAGGCGCGCGGCGCGATCGCCGCCCTCCCGCCAGGTCTGCAACAGCCGATCCGCAGCCGTGCGCCGATGGCGCCACGTCCATTCCGCGTGCGCCAGCCAGGGCCGATCGAGCGGGCCCAGGCCTGCGCGCGCCACCGCCAGCACCTCGCCAGCCAGCGCATGCACCTCGTCATCGGCCAGCGCCAGCCGCATGGCGCGCTCGCGCAGCCCGGCCAGACGCGCCCAGCCCCAGGCATCGACCAGCCGCGTCGCCTCGTCCAGGTTGGCCAGCAGCCCCATCTGCACGGCGGACGGAGCCAGCGTGGCCGTCGACGCCGTCTCCCAGCCCATCTCGGCCACCCCGCCGGCATCGCAGAACGAGGCGCCCGGCGTGCGTCCTTCGATGTAGCCCTCGGCCCCGCTGGCCTCGAGCAGCGCTTCCAGGCCGCGTGGGCGCGCCACGGCGTCCAGCAGCTCGGGCAGCGCGGGCAGCTCGCCAAAGCGGAACCGAAAGCGCGCATCCAGGAAGGGCGCGAATTGCAGGTACTCGAAGTGCAGGCTGTCCGGGTGCACGGTGAGCGGCTTGCCGGTATCGCACTGCACGGCCGCCCACGGGCCGCCCGCGAGGAACGCCATCACGCTGGGGCCCTGCGTCACGCGGCAGGCGCGCGCGGCCTTGTAGTCGCGCGTCGGCACGGCGGGCACCGTCTGCATGACCGTGCCCGGCCCGTAGGCCCAGCGAAAGTACGCGCCCAGGTCCGCGAACGGCGCGCCCGGCAGCCGGCTCAGCATCAGGTCGCCGGCAAATCGCCCGGCGGCGAACATGCGCGGCCACAGGGACAGGCGGTTTTCCTGGTGGCCGGTTTCCTCGCCGCCCTCCAGCGGACTGTTGGCAAAGAGCGCCACGAGCGCCGGCGCCAACGCCAATGACACGTTCAGCGCCTGCGCTGCGCGCGCGGCGGGGATCGATGTCGTCGGACCATTCTGGGCCTTTGCGTCCACACCCACGTGGTGCGCCCAGCGGCGATGCTCGACCCAGTCGTCGTAGATGGGCTTGGGCGCGCGCACCCGCCGATAGAAGGCGTCGTCCATCGGGCAATCGGGGTGCTGGGCGACGTTCAGCACCACGGCCCCCTCCTCGGCGAGCGCGGCCAGGACATCACCCAGTTCGACGTGGACCTGGGCGGCCAGGCGATCGAGCGCGCCCGCGCCGCCCTGCACGGGCTCCAGCGCGCTTTCCAGGTGATTGAAGGCGTTGTCCAGACCGCTTTCGGCACCGGTGCTCATGACGGCGACGACCCGGGCACCGATCGTCTTCAGGCGGATGTGTTCGCCACGCGCGCGCTTGCGCCGGGCCATTGCCTCGAAGTAATACCAGACCGCATGGCTTTTGCCACTGTGGCAATCCGCAGAGACCATCTCCATCTCAAGGCCCAGCTTATCCATGGTGTGCTCACATCGGTCAGCGAGGCCTGGCCAGCCACTGTGCATATTGTTACGTGAACGCTTGATTCGTTCAATCCCGGTGACAACTTAGGCCGCACCCAGCTTACAACTCCGGTTCTGCACAGCAGAATTCGTGGGTCTGCAATGTCCACGTCCGCTGATAGGATGATTGCAATCAAAAAAGCGGTATGGCATCCGATCGATGGATTCGCCGTCACCGCAGATAACGAGGAGACCGCATGGACCTGGACTATTCGGCCGAGGACGAGGCCTTTCGCGAATCGTGTCGGCAATTCCTGCGCGAGCATCTGCCGGCCCACCTGCAGCGCAAGGTGCTCAACCGCCAGCGCCTGACCCGTGACGAAGCCATCGGCTGGCAACGCCTGCTCCACCAGCACGGACGCGCGGCACCCGGATGGCCCGCGGAGTACGGCGGTACCGGCTGGACCCCGCTGCAGCGTCACCTGTGGGCCGAGGAATGCGCCCTGGCCGGTGCCCCCGGCACGCTCGCCTTCGGCATCAACCTGCTCGCGCCGGTGCTGATGCACTACGCCAGCGAGGCGCAGAAGCGGCACTACCTGCCGCGCATCCTGAATGCCGACGACTGGTGGTGCCAGGGCTATTCCGAGCCGGGCGCGGGCTCCGATCTCGCGTCCCTGCAGACCCGCGCCGTGCGCGACGGCGACCACTACATCGTCAACGGCCAGAAGACCTGGACCACGCTCGGCCAGCACGCCAACATGATCTTCTGCCTGGTGCGCACCAGCACCGAAGGCAACCGCCAGTCGGGCATCTCATTCCTGCTCATCGACATGACCACGCCCGGCATCACCGTGCGCCCCATCATCACCCTGGACGAGGCGCACGAGGTCAACGACGTGTTCTTCGACGACGTGCGCGTGCCGGTGGCGAATCTGGTGGGCGAAGAGAACAAGGGCTGGACCTACGCCAAGTTCCTGCTCGGTCACGAGCGCACCAGCATCGCCGCCATCGGCCAGTCCAAGCGCGAGATCGCGCGCCTCAAGCGCTTTGCCGCGCAGCGCACGCTCGATGGGCGCCCGTTGTCCGAGGACCCGGCCTTCATGCGCAAGGTGGCCGAGCTCGAGATCGAACTGATGGCGCTGGAGATCACCGCGCTCAGCCTGGTGGCCGAGGGTGCCAAGACCGGGATCGGCGCGGAGTCCTCGATCCTGAAGATCACCGGCACCGAGATCTCGCAGGCCATCAGCGAACTGTTCCTGGAAGCCGCGGGCCCGGCCGCGCTGGCCTGGCGCACCGAAGCCATGCCCGTCGCGGCCAATGACGACGACGATGCCGCGGCCCTGGCCGCCCACTACTTCAATCTGCGCAAGATCACCATCTTCGGCGGCTCCAACGAGATCCAGAAGAACGTGATCGCCAAGATGATTCTCGGACTCTGACAGGAGACCCGCATGGACTTTCGCTACGCTGACGAGCACGTGCAGTTTGCCGATGCGGTGCGCCGCTGGGCCAGCCAGCGCTATGACTTCGACACCCGCCAGGCCATTCTCGCCACGCCCGCGGGCACCAGCACCCAGGCCTGGCGCGAGCTGGCCGAACTCGGCGCGCTGGCCGCCCCCCTGCCCGAGGCCTTCGAGGGCATGGGCATGCGCACCCTGGACCTGCTGCCCATGCTGGTCGAACTGGGCCGAGGCATGGTGGCGGAACCCTTCCAGGCGAGCTGGCTTGCCGCCCGCTGCATCGCGCTGTCCGGCGGCCACCCGGTCCTCGCGGACGTCGCAGCCGGCCAGGTCCACCTGGCCGCCGCGCTGGGCGAGCGGGACGGGCGGCACGACCTGATGCAGGTCGGTACCACCGCAAGGACACGGACCGGCGGCTACGTGCTCGATGGCGTCAAGCATGCCGTCGTGCATGGCGCGCAGGCCGATCACCTGGTGGTGAGCGCGCGCACCGCGGGGCATGGCAACGACCGCGATGGCCTGTCGCTGTTCCTGGTGCCGGCCACGGCGCCCGGTGTGCGCCGCACGGATGCGCAAAGCCTGGATGGCCAGCGCGTGGCCACCATCGAGCTGCGCGGCGTGCAGGTCGATGCCCAGGCCCGGCTGGGCAGCGAAGGCGATGCCGGATCGCGCATCGAGGCCGCCGCCGACTATGGCTGCGCGCTGCTGTGCGGCGAGGCCGTGGGCCTGCTCGAACGGGTGCATGACGACACCCTGGAATACCTCAAGACCCGTCGCCAGTTCGGCGTGCCGATCGGCAGCTTCCAGGTCCTGCAGCACCGCATGGCGGACATGACCACGCACCTCGCCCAGGCGCGCTCGATCACGTTGCTGGCCCTGGCCGGCGTCGATGGCGAGGACGCCACGGTGCGGCGCCGCCAGGTGTCGGCCGCCAAGGCGCGCGTGGGCAAGGCCATGCGCTTCGTGGGCCAGCAGGGCATCCAGATGCATGGCGGCATGGGCATGACCCGCGAGCTCGCGATGACGCATGCCGTGCGCCGCATGACCGCCATCGAACTGACGCTGGGCGACACCGAGCACCACCTGCGCCGCTTCCAGGCGCAGGCCGAAACGCCCGCCGCCGCGCTGCAGGTGGCGGCGTAGCGCGCAAGCCGGCTCGGCGTTTACCCTGCCCCGTTCGGCATTTCGAACAAGCGGTACGCATGATAGAGTGACATCGTAGGATCGCGACACGCCCGGCAGAGGCGTGCGCAAGGCGGTTCACCCGGCCTGCCGGGTGAACCGCGACGGCGCGGCGGCACCCAGCCCGATGCGCCCGACGACAGGAGACCAGCATGACTGCCTTCCCTGAAAGCCCTGCAACCACCTGCTCCCTCCGCCTGAGATTGCCTGCTGGCTGACGCCTGGCGCTGACCCGCGATGCCGGCGGCCCCGGCGTCGCACGGCTGTCGCGCCGCGGCCAGCCGGTCGATTCCAGGGAGGCAAGCGCCATGCACCGACATCGGCATTCACCGATATTCGATATCTCGGTATGTACTGATATTGTCCCGCGCCGCAGCGCGCCGCGGAGGCGGCCATGAGCGGCTATGCCTGGCGACGGCTGGCCTCGCTCGCGCCCACCATCCTCTTTGCCAGCATCATCGTCTTCATGTCGGTGCGCCTGATCCCGGGCGACGTCATCGACCTGATGCTCAGCGACAACGGCATGACAGCGGACCCGACGGCGCGCGCCCAGCTGCTGGCCGCCCTGGGCCTGGATCGCCCGATGTGGTCGCAGTACCTGCACTGGAGCACCGACATCCTGCTGCGCGGCGACTTCGGCACCTCGCTGTGGACCGGCACCCCGGTGACGCAGACGCTGCTCGAGCGCATGCCCGTCACGCTGTGGCTGGGCCTGCTCGCCCTCATCGTGTCGCTCACGGTGGCGATCCCGATCGGCATCTACTCGGCCATCCGCCAGGACACCGCGATCGACTACATGACGCGCTCGCTGTCCATCCTGCTGCTCGCCATCCCGAGCTTCTGGCTGGGCACCATGGCCATGGTGCTGCCCTCGATCTGGTGGGGCTGGACGCCCGAGATCCGCTACATCCCCTTCTTCACCGATCCCCTGCACAACCTGAGCCAGATGCTGCTGCCCGCCATCATCCTGGGCACGTCGCTGGCGGCCATCACCATGCGCATGACGCGCACGATGATGCTGGAAGTGCTGCGCCAGGACTACATCCGCACGGCCTGGGCCAAGGGCCTGGGCGAGCGCCGCATCGTGATCCGCCACGCCCTGCGCAATGCGCTGATCCCGGTGGTCACGCTGATCGGGCTGCAGGCGCCGATCCTCATCGGCGGGGCGGTCATCCTGGAGCAGATCTTCGTCATCCCCGGCATCGGCCTGCTGCTGCTCGATGCGGTCAGCACGCGCGACTACCCCATCGTCACCGGCGTCTTCCTGATCGTCGGGCTTGCGGTGATGCTGATCAACCTCTTGATCGACCTCAGCTACGGCTGGCTCGACCCGAAAGTGAGGTATCGCTGATGAGTGCCGTCCTTCCCGGCGCCACCGTGCGCACCGCGGGCGCGCCGCCCGCCCCGGCCGGCTTCGTGCGCCGTCTGTTCCGCGACAAGCCGCTGGGCGCCTTCGGCGCGGTGGTCTTCGTGCTGTTCCTGCTGATCGGTACATTCGCCGACTACATCGCGCCCTTCGGGCTGAACCAGATCAGTCCGCTGAACCGCCTGAAGCCGCCCTCCTGGGATCACCCCTTCGGCACCGACTTCCTGGGCCGCGACATGCTGTCGCGCACGATCTACGGCGCCCAGCTCTCGGTCATCGTGGGCGTGAGCGCGGCGGTCCTGGCCACCGTGATCTCCGTGGTGGTCGGCGTGGTGAGCGGCTATGCCGGGGGCCGCGGCGACATGGTCACCCAGCGCTTCGTCGATGCGTGGATGAGCTTTCCGGACCTGGTCATCCTGATCGTCATCGTGTCGGTGTTCGGACCCGGCATGCCGCAGATCATCGTCGGCCTGGGTCTGCTGATGGGCATCGGGGGCTCGCGCATCATCCGCAGCGCCGTGATCTCGGTGCGCGAGAACATGTACGTGCATGCGGCCAAATCGCTGGGCGCCTCCACCAGCCGCGTGCTGTGGCGGCACATCCTGCCCAACATCATGCCGCCGATCATCATCCTGTTCACCACCCGCGTGGGCGCCGCCATCCTGGCCGAGTCCGGCCTGTCGTTCCTGGGCCTGGGCGTGCCGCCGCCGGCGCCGACCTGGGGCGGGATGCTGTCCGGCAGCGGACGCACCTATCTCTTCCAGGCCCCCTGGCTGGCCATCGTCCCCGGTATCTGTCTCACCCTCGTCGTCTACTCCATCAATGTCTTCGGCGATGCCCTGCGCGACCTGCTCGACCCGAGAATGCGCGGCACGCGATGACGATGCCGCCGACCCCGCCCAAGGAGACCTGCATGACCCCTGCCCGCCCCCGCGCCGTCCTGCGTTGCCTGACCTGGGCCGCCGCGCTCGCCCTGACGGCCGGCGCCTCGGCTGCCGAGCCCGAGGCGCCGCGACCCGGCGGCCACCTGGAGATCATCAACTACTACCCCACGCTGAATGCGCTCACGTGGGATCCGGCGGACTTCGTCTGGAAGATCAACAACGACGCCGGCCACATCTACGAGTCCCTGTTCGCCGGTGACCTGGACAAGGCGCAGAGCCGCGGCGGCAAGTACAACTTCGAGCCCGATGCGTGGATCGCCACCGACGCCATGCGTGGCGAACTGGCGGAAAGCTGGGCGGTCAAGGAGGACCCGTTGCGCATCGAGGTCACGCTGCGCCAGGGCGTGATGTTCCCGGCCAAGGAAGGCGTGATGGACGCGCGCGAGCTGACGGCCGAGGACGTCGTGTTCAGCTTCGAACGTGCCAACAAAAGTCCCCGCAAGGTGCCCGGCTACTTCGACTACATCGACCGCGTCGAGGCCACCGGCCCGCACGCCGTGACCTTCCACCTGAACAAGTTCAACTCGGAATGGGACTACCGCTTCGGCTACGGCTACTACGCGCAGATCTATCCGCGCGAAGTGGTCGAGAAGGGCATCGCCGACTGGCGCAACATCAATGGCTCCGGTCCGTTTCGCCTGACCGCCTACACCCAGGGCAACGCCGCGCGCTACGAGCGCAACGACGACTACTGGGACACCACCACCATCGGCGGGCAGACCTACGAGCTGCCGTTCATCGACTCGTTCACCTATCGCACGATCAAGGACGAGAGCACCCAGCTGTCGCTGCTGCGCACCGGGCGCGCCGACATCATGGAGAACGTGCGCTGGAGCGCGGTGGACGAGCTCAAGAAGAGCGCACCCGAGCTGCAATGGCGGCGTTCGCTGATGCACACGGGCTACCTGCTGGCCCTGCGCAACGACACCAAGCCCTTCGATGACGTGCGCGTGCGCCGGGCCATGAACATGGCGGTCAACAAGCAGGAGATCGTCGATGCGCTGTACCAGGGCAACGCGGAAAAGCTGGCCTTCCCGCTGCATCCGGACTACCTCGGCTACTACGAGCCGCTGGAGGACATGCCCGACAGCATCAAGGCACTGTACGAGTACAACCCGGATGGCGCGAAGAAGCTGCTGGCCGAAGCGGGCTTTCCGAAGGGCTTCAGCTTCAAGGCCCAGGTCTGCGCCTGCAACCCCTCGCACATGGAGCTGATGCCCCTGCTCGCCGCCTACTTCGAGCAGGTGGGCGTGAAGATGGAGATCGTGCCCATGGAGTACGCGGCGTACTTCGGCGCCATGAACGCCTCGACCCACACGCCCGGCTACATGATGCAGAAGGGCCACAGCAACCCCACGACGGCGCTGCGCAACAGCTTCACGCAGGGCGATCCGTGGAACGTGTCCAAGTGGCACAACGACGAGTTCCAGGCCGGCATGGCCAAGGTCTTCGAGGAGCGCGACGAGGGCAAGCGCCAGGAGATGATGCGCGAGCTCTCGCGCATCGCGCTCGATGACGCGGCCTACGTCTACCTGCCCACGCCCTACAACTTTCGCGCCTGGTGGCCGTGGGTCAAGAACTACGACGGCGAGCTGCGTGCCGGGGCGGTCAAGCCCGGCCCGATCTATGCCCGCATCTGGATCGATCAGGATCTGAAAAAGAAGATGGGGTACTAGCCATGCGACTGCCATTCCTGCGCCGCTTCGCCACCCCGCCCACGACGCGGCTGCTGCCCGCGGACGCGGCCGGCGCCCATGCGGCAGCGCCCGTCGCGCCGGTCACCGACCAGCCGCTGCTGCGGGTGCGCGACCTGGTCACGCAGTTCCGTACCGAACGCGGCGTGGTGCGCGCCGTGGACGGCGTGTCCTTCGACCTGGCCGAAGGCGAGACGCTGGCCCTGGTCGGTGAGTCGGGCTCGGGCAAGAGCGTGACGGCCCTGTCCCTGCTGCGCCTCATCCCCACGCCACCCGGGCGCATCGAAAGCGGCGAGATCCGCCTGGACGGCGAGGACCTGCTGGGCCTGGAGGAGGCCGGCATCCGGCGCGTGCGGGGCAACAAGGCGGCCATGATCTTCCAGGAGCCCATGTCCTCGCTCAACCCGTCGATGACGGCCGGCATGCAGGTCGCCGAACCGCTCAACCTGCATCGGGGCATGGCCTGGGACGCCGCGCTGGCACAGGCCACCGAGCTGTTCCAGGACGTGCGCATTCCCGATGCGGGCCGGCGGGTCAACGACTATCCCCATCAGTTCTCGGGCGGCATGCGCCAGCGCGTGATGATCGCCATGGCGCTGGCCTGCCGCCCGCGCCTGATCATCGCCGACGAGCCCACGACCGCGCTGGACGTCACGGTGCAGGCCCAGGTGCTGGACATCCTGAAGTCGCTGACCGAGGAGACCCGCTCGGCGCTCATCCTCATCACCCACGACCTGGGGGTGGTGGCGCGCTATGCCGACCGCGTCGCGGTGATGTATGCGGGACGCATCGTCGAGATCGCGCCGGCCCGCGAGCTGTACCGCGCCCCGCGCCATCCCTACACGCGCGGCCTCATGGCCTCGGTGCCGCGCCTGGACGCGCATGCCGACGAACGTCTCGTGCCCATCGAGGGCCAGCCGCCCGACCTGGCCAACCTGCCCGCGGGCTGCGCGTTCGCCCCGCGCTGCCGCCACGTCATGGCGCGCTGCCGCGTCGAGCGTCCGGCGCTGGAATCCGTCGGATCCGATCATCGCAAGGCCTGTTTCGCGGACCTCCATGCCTAAGACCCACCACGCCCCCACGGCGCCCCCGGGCGCCCCGCTCCTGCAGGTGGATGACCTTGCCGTCCACTTCCCCATCACCCAGGGCGTCTTCGTCCAGCGCCAGGTCGCCGCCATCAAGGCCGTGGACGGCGTGTCCTTCCAGGTCCGGCGCGGCGAGACCCTCGGCCTGGTCGGCGAAAGCGGCTGCGGCAAGTCCACCACGGGCCTGGCGGTGCTGGGCCTGTCGCCCATGACGCGCGGCCGCGTGGCCTTCGATGGCGAGTCCGTGGCCGGCATGAACAAGGCCGGCCTGCAGCGCTTTCGCCGGCGCGCCCAGATGGTCTATCAGGACCCCTATGGATCGCTCAACCCGCGCATGCGGGTGGCCGACATCGTGGGCGAACCCCTGCGCATCCATGGCTGCGAGGGGGGCCGCCCCGCCTATCGCAAGCGCGTGGCCGAACTGCTGGACCTGGTCGGGCTGCTGCCGCAGATGGCCGAGCGCTATCCCCATGAGTTCTCCGGCGGCCAGCGCCAGCGCATCGGCATCGCGCGGGCCATCGCGCTCAACCCGGACCTCATCGTCTGCGACGAGTCGGTCTCGGCGCTGGATGTCTCGATCCAGGCCCAGGTCGTCAACCTCTTCATGGACCTGCAGCGCCAGCTCGGCCTGACCTACATCTTCATCGCCCATGACCTGGCCGTGGTGCGCCACATCAGCAACCGCATCGCCGTGATGTACCTGGGGCGCATCGTGGAGGTGGCCGACCGCGACGATCTCTACGACGATCCGCAGCACCCCTATACGATGGCCCTGCTCTCGGCGATTCCGGTCGCCGACCCCGCCGTCGAAGCCAGCCGCACCCGCGTCAAGCTGACGGGCGAAGTGCCCAGCGCCCTGAAGCCGCCCGCCGGTTGCCGCTTCCACCCCCGCTGCCCGCACGCCATGCCGGTGTGCCAGCAGGAAGATCCTCCCCTGCAGGCCACAGGCCCGCGCGGCCGCCTGGTGGCGTGCCATCTGCGCAACCTGCCCGCCGCAGGCACCGCATGAACCCCACGATGCCAGACCCCGCCCAAGACCCCGCCCGCTACGCCTTCGCCGGCGCCCGCGCGCCCGACCGCCAGCGCACCATCCGCGCCAACGGGATCCAGCTCGCCGCCTACGAATGGGGCGCGGCGGATGCGCCACCCGTCCTGCTGGTGCACGGCGCCATGGACTTTGCCCGCACCTTCGACGTGTTCGCGCCCCTGATTGCCGATGCGGGCTGGCGGGTCGTGGCCTACGACCAGCGCGGCCATGGCGACTCGGACCACACCGACCTGTATTCGTGGGTGGCCGACGAACGCGACATGCTGGCCGTCATCGACGCCACCACCCGCGCACCGTGTCCGGCGATCGGCCACAGCAAGGGCGGCTCCATGCTGGCCCATGCGATCCAGGCCATGCCGCACCGCTTCACGCGCTTCGTCGCCCTGGATGGCCTGCCCTATCGCAGCAAGCATCCGGACACGGCGCTGCGCGAGCGCAAGTCGATGACCGCCGAGAAGATCGCGGACTGGCTGGACCACCGGCGCAGCGCGCATGCCGCGGCGCGCAAGCCCGGCGGGCTGGAGGACCTGGCGCGGCGCCGCGCGCGCATGAATCCGCGCCTCACGCACGACTGGCTGTGCTACCTGGTCACCCAGGGCGCCCGCCAGGATCCGGATGGCTGGCGCTGGAAGATCGACCCGACCTTGCGCTCCGGCGGCTTCGGCCCGTTCCGCTCGCGCTGGATCACGGATCGGCTGCCCGGCTTTCCGATCCCGATGCTGGCCGTGTTCGGCACCGTCACCGAGCCCATGGGCTGGGACGTCACCGCCGACGAGCTCGCCCCCTGGCTGCCGGCCAGCACGCGCATCGAGGTCATGCAGGACACCGGCCACTTCCTTCACATCGAACGCCCGCGGGACACCGCGGACCTCGTCATCGATTTCCTGCGCGCATGATCGACTACCTGCAGCACAACCGCATCCGCCTCGCCCTGCACACCCTGCGCCCCGGCACCGGCCGCGCCCTGCTCCTGCTCCACGGCCTGGGCGAACGTTCGCCCGCCGGCGTTCCCGCCGACCTGGCGGCGTGGCCCGGCCCCATCCACGCCCTGGACTTCACGGGCCACGGCGAGTCCCAGGTGCCGCGCGGTGGCGGCTACACATGCGAGCTGCTGCTGGCCGATGCCGACATCGCGCTGGCCCGCCTGGGCGAAGCCACCGTCTGCGGGCGCGGCCTGGGCGGCTACATCGCCCTGCTGCTGGCGGGCGCGCGCCCGCTGGCGGTGCAGGGCGCCATCCTGCGCGATGGCCCGGGGCTGTCGGGCGGCGGCACCAATACCAAACATCCCTACATTCCGGTGGTCGACGCCAGCCAGCCGGCGCCACCCGACCCCTACGCGATGGCCGACCTCGCCACCGACGCCCGCCCGCCCAGCTACGCCGCGCACTACGCCATGCTGGCCGACATGCACTCGCCGCTGTCGCGGCCCATCACGATGTGCGCGCGCGAACAGCCCGAATGGCTGGTGGCCGTGGCCACCACGCTGGGCCTGGAATGGACCGACCTGAAAGACGCCCTCACCCTGTACGCCCACGCCCCCGACCCGCAGCTGCCATGAAACCCCTCGCCGCGCCCGCCGCGGCCGCCCCCACCGAACGCGCCTACCGCGTCCAGGTGCTGCGCGACCTCAAGCGCAATTACATCGCCAACCTCGCCCACGGCATGCTGGGCATGACCGGGTTCCGCCTGGTCAGCGCGCCCACCTTCGTGCCCGCCTACGTCTACCTGCTGTCGGGCTCGCAGCTCGCCGTGGGCCTGGCGCTGTCCGCCCAGTTCCTGGGCATGGCCATGTCCTCCATCTGGGGCGCGACGCTGATCGAGCACCGGCACCGCGTCATGCCCATGGTCTACCTGGTGGGCTGGATGATGCGCATCCAGATCCTGGGCCTGGCGATCTCGGCCTGGCTGCTGGAGGGCACGGCGGCGCTCGTGGCCGCCTGCATCTTCCTCGCGCTGTTCGGCTTTTTCGGCGGCATGCAGGGCGTGAGCTTCCACTTCCTGATGTCCAAGGTCATCCCGGTCAACAAGCGCGGCCGGCTGACCGGCATGCGCAACTTCCTGGGCGGGCTGTCCGCGGCGGCGGTGGCCTGGGCCGGCGGGCGCTACCTGGTCGAGCACCAGGCCTTTGGCAACGGCTACGCCAGCACCTTCTTCGTCGCCTTCGTGCTGACCAGCCTGGGCATCACGGCCCTGAGCTTCGTGCGCGAGCCCCTCGCGCCGGAAGTGCACGGCCGGCGCCCCTTTCTCGGCAGCCTGCGCGAGCTGCCCGCGCTGCTGCGCGCCGACCCGGCCTTCACCCGGTTCTTCACCGCGCGCGCGCTTGCCGCCCTGGGCATGATCGGCGTGCCCTTCTACGCCATCTACTCGAGCCGCTACGTGGCGCTGAGCGGCGACTCGCTCGCGGTGCTGTCGCTGGCCTTCCTGCTGGCGCAGACGGTCACCAACCTCGCCTGGGGGCGCCTGGCGGACCGCCATGGCAACCGCATCGTCTTCCTGGCCAGCGTCTCGCTCTGGGCGCTTGCCACCGTGCTGCTGCTGGCCAGCGAATCGCTGGGCTGGTTCGCGCTGGCCTTCGCCGGCCTGGGCGCGGGCCACGGCGGCTTTCAGATGAGCTCGCAGAACCTGGTCCTCGAGTTCGGCTCGCGCGCGGACCTGCCCATGCGCATCGCCGTGTCCGACACCGCCTGCTATTCGATGATGGCGGCCGGCCCCATCCTGGGCGGCGTGGTCGCCCAGACCGCCGGCTTCACCACCGTCTTCGCCATCGCGATCGCCGTCAAGGTGCTTGCGCTGGCCGCCATCCTGCGGGTGCACGAACCCCGCTTTCGCACGCTGCCCGCCCGCCAACCCTGACCGTCCCGGCAAGGAGACCCGCATGGATTCGACCACCTATCCGGAGTTCAGCTCGCGCTACCCGCTGCTGCTCACGACGTTGATGAAGCGTCCCGTCACGCTGTACCCGGACCACATCGGCGTGGTGTATCGCAACCACCTGAGCGGCCACTACACGCGACTGACCTGGCGCGAGTGGCATACCCGGGTCTGCCGCCTCGCCAACGCGCTGCTGGGCCCGCTGGGTGTGCAGCCCGGCACGCCGCCCGCACTGGGCGACCGGGTCGGCACGCTCGCGTTCAACACGCATCGGCACCTGGAGCTGTACTACGCGGTGCCCGGCGTGGGTGCCACCCTGCACGCGGTCAACATCCGGCTCTCGCCCGAGCACATCGTCTACACCATCCGCCATGCCCAGGACCGCGTGCTGTTCGTGGACGACGCCGCGCTGCCGCTGCTGCAGGCCATCTGGCCCAGGGTCAGCGACGTGGTGCAGCACGTGGTGGTGATGTCCGACGCCCCGGGCCTGCCCGAGTCCGAGATTCCCGGCCTGCTGTCCTACGAGGCCCTGATCGCCGGGCAGCCGCCGGCCTTCGACTGGCCCTACCTCGACGAAGACACCAATGCCACCCTTTGCTACACGACCGGCACCACCGGCCTGCCCAAGGGGGCGATCTTCACCCATCGCCAGCTGTACCTGATGGCCTTGCACAGCCTGGCCGCGCAAAGCATGGTCAACACGCCCACGCACGCCAGCAAGGAGCGCCTGGGCGAGAACACCGTGCCCTTGCTGAACACCCCGCTGTTCCATGCCCATGGCTGGGGCGCGCCCTTCACCGCGGTGTTCTGCGCGCAGAAGGTGGTGCTGCCGGGCGCCTTCACGGTCCAGGGCTTCTGCGAACTCGTGCAGACGGAGCGCGTGACCTCGGTGGGCGTGGTGCCGACGGTGGCCGCGATGCTGGTGGGCTACCCCGAGCTGCACCAGTACGACCTGTCCAGCCTGACGCGCGTGGGCGTGGGCGGCGGCGCCCTGCCCCTGGGCCTGAAGGCCAAGCTGGAAGCGCTGCTGCCGAGCTTTCAGGTCAGTTCCGGCTATGGCATGACGGAGACCGCGCCGGTGGCCATCAACGCCTTCGTCAAGAAGCACATGGTGGACTGGGGCAAGGCGCGGGTGGACGAGATGATGGTCAAGACCGGCATCCCGATTCCCGGCCTGGAAGTGCAGGTGGTCGACGAGGCGGGCAGACCCGTGCCGCACGATGGCCGCAGCATCGGCGAGATCGTGATGCGCGGGCCCTGGGTGACCGAGCGGTACTACGAGAACCCGGAGAAGACCGAGGAGGTCTGGCAGGGTGGCTGGTTCCACACGGGCGACATCGCCACCGTGGATGACGAGGGCATCATCGTCATCGCCGACCGCATCAAGGACGTGATCCGCAGCGGGGCCGAGATGGTGCCCACCGTGCTGCTGGAAAACCTGATCGCCATGGCCGACTTCGTCCTGGAGGCCACCGTGGTGGGGGTGCCCGATCCGGTCTGGGGCGAGCGCCCGCTGGCCCTGGTGCAGATCCGCCAGGGCTACGACGCCACCGAGGAAGACGTGGTGGACTTCCTGGTGGAGCACGGCGTGCGCCCCGGCAAGATCACGGCCTGGATGGTGCCGCGCCTGGTGGCCCTGGTCGAACAGATTCCGCGCACCAGCGTCGGCAAGTTCGACAAGAAGGCGGTACGCGAACGCCTGGACGAGTTCGTCGCCCAGGCGCGCGAGGTGGCCCCGCGTGTGCCCGCCTAGCGGCGCACCGGGCGCGCCGCCCATGGCCCGCGCGGGGCGCGGCGCGCGCGCCGGCGCCCGTTCAGATCGTCACGCCCCCGTCCACGACGATGGACTGCCCGGTCATGAAGGTCGCGGCCGGCGAGGCGAGGAACACGGCGGCCCCCGCGATTTCGTCGGGCTCGCCGATGCGGCGCAGCGGCGTGGTGGACGTGCGGCGCTTCAGCGCCTCGGGGTCTTCCCACAGCGCGCGCGCGAAGTCCGTGCGGATCAGCCCCGGGGCGATGCAGTTGACGCGGATGTTGTGCGGGCCGAACTCCACGGCCAGGTTGCGGGCCAGCTGGAAATCCGCCGCCTTGGAGATATTGTAGGCACCTATGACCGGTGAGCCGCGCAGCCCGCCGATGGAGGACACGATGATGATGGCACCGTCCTTGCGCTCGATCATCTCTGGCACGGCCATCTGGATCAGCCAGTGATTGGCGATGACGTTGTTCTCGAGGATCTTGCGGAACTGGTCGTCCTCGATGCCGCCCAGGGGTCCGTAGTACGGATTGGAGGCCGCGTTGCACACCAGGATGTCGATGCGCCCCAGGCGTTGCTGCGTGGTGTCGACCAGGCGACGCAGGTCGTCCTTGGACGAGATGTTGGCCGGCACGGCGAGCGCGGTGCCCGCGCCATGGCGCGCATCGATGGCATCGGCCACGGCCTGGCAGGCGTCGGCCTTGCGCGACGAGATGACGACCTTGGCGCCCTGCTCGGCCATGCGTTCGGCGATGGCCTTGCCGATACCGCGCGACGAGCCGGTGATGATGGCCACCTTGCCGGCCAGCGAGAACAGCGACATGTTGCTTCCTCCCGGGATCGCCTGGCACCGGCTCGGCAAGAGGCGAACCCATTATTCGAATGTTTGAAAGGGCCGTGCCGGTGGCCCAATGTTGAAGCAAGATGACCTATCATTCAAGGCATACCGGATATTTTATTCTATGCTTTGCGCCCGTACCGGACAGGCGCACCAGCCGAAACGACCGATGAACCAGACCTCCCGCCCCTTGAGTCCGCGGTTCCAGGCCAAGCGCGATGCCATCCTGGACGCCGCCGCCGTCCTCTTCAACCAGATGGGCGTCAAGGGCGCGACCCTGTCCGACATCGCGGCCCGTGTCGGCCTGATCACGACCAGCGTCACCTACTACTACCGGCGCAAGGAACAGCTGGCCACGGCCTGCATCCAGCGCACCATCGACGCGCTGTCGGCCAACACCCGCGCGGCGGCGCAGGCCGGCAGGCTGGACGGGCGCGTGCGCGCCTTCTTTCGCGGGCATGCGGCCCGCCTGGCCGCCACCGAGCGCGGCGAGACCCCGGCGCTGGTGCAGCTCAACGACCTGCGCGCCCTGCCCGAGCCCTACTTCGCGGAAGTCTCGGGCGCCTACACCGGCCTCTTTCGCGAGGTGCGCGCGCTGCTGTCCGCCCCGGACGCCCCCGCCCTGCCGCGCGCCAACCTGAACGCACGCACCCACTACCTGCTGTCCATCACGCACTGGATGCGCACCTGGACGCACGACTTCGATGCCGACGAGTACGAGCGCATGGCCGAACGGGTCAGCGACATCGTCCTGCATGGCATTGCCGCACCGGGTGCGAGCTGGCGCGACACCGATGACGGCAGCCCCGACTGGATCCTGGTGGACGAGCCCAACGGCACGGCCGAAGCCTTTCTGCGCGCGGCCTCCGAGCTGGTCAACGAACAAGGCTATCGCGGTGCCTCGGTGGACAAGATCTCGGCCCGGCTCAATGTGACCAAGGGCGCCTTCTACCACCACAACGACAACAAGGAAGATGTCGTGCTGCGCTGCTTCGATCGCACCTTCGACGTGCTGCGCCGGGCCATCGAGGCCGCGCGCGCCGAAGGCGGCGACGGCTGGCAGCGCACCTCGGCCATCGTGCGTGCGCTGGTGTGCTTTCAGCTGTCGTCCACCGGCCCGCTGCTGCGCATGGGCGCGACCACCGTGCTGTCCGACCTCGCCCAGCGCCTGGACGTGATGGCCGACATGCGCCGCGTGACCCAGCGCATCGCCGGGGACATCGTGGACGGCATGATCGATGGCTCGATCCGACCGCTCGATCCCTTGCTTGCCGCGCAAGTCGCCACCGCCACCATCAACAACGCCTCCGAGCTGCGCGACTGGGTGCGCCAGGCGTCGCCCGACAACGTGCCCCGTCTGTTCGTGCGCCCGATGTTGCTCGGATTGCACAGCAGCGCCTAAGGTCGAGCACTCGCCGCGTATCATGCGGGACACCCTTCTGACGGCCTCCGCATGCCTGCTTCGACCTTCACACGCCATCGCATCCATACCGCCATCCTGCTCCTGGCCGCCCCCATCTCCTGTCTGGCGCAGGCCCAGCCGGCACCCGGGGCGAACCCGCAGGCAACCTATGCCGGCACGCTCGCCCCCGTGGTGGTCACGTCCACGCGCACCGAGACGCTGATCTTCGACACGCCCGCGTCCGTGGACAGCATCGATGGCAACGCCATGCGTGACCGCCAGCCCCAGGTCGACCTGGCCGAGAGCCTGAACGGGTTGCCCGGCGTGCAGATCCAGGATCGCCAGAACGACGCCCAGGACCTGCAGATCTCCATCCGCGGCTTTGGCGCGCGATCGAGCTTCGGCGTGCGTGGCGTGCGGCTGTACGTGGACGGCATCCCCGCCACGATGCCGGATGGCCAGGGCCAGACGTCCAACATCGAGATCCCGACCATCGAACGCGTCGAGATCCTGCGCGGGCCGTTCTCGGCCCTGTACGGCAACGCCTCGGGCGGCGTCATCCAGGTCTTCACCCGCGATGGCGAGCGCCCGCCCACCGTGGGCGCGTCCGTGGCCGCCGGCAGCAACGGCCTGCGCCGCTATGGCGTGACCGCCAATGGTGCGCGCGACACCGGTGCCGGCGAGCTGGACTACACCGTCGGCGTCAATCGCGTCACCAACGATGGCTATCGCGACCACAGCGCGTCGCGCCGCAACCAGGCCAACGCCAAGCTGGGCCTGCAGCTGGATGACGACCGCCGCCTGACCGTCATCGCCAACCACGTCGACCTGCGCGCCGACGATCCGCTCGGCCTGACCCGCGAGCAGTTCGACAGCACGCCGCGCATCGCCCCGCTCGCCGAGCAGTACAACACCCGCAAGACCGTGCGCCAGACGCAGGGCGGGCTGCGCTACGAGCACCGCGTGAGCGCCGATGACCGGTTCAGCGCGATGCTGTACGTGGGCCAGCGCAGCACGCGGCAGTACCTGGCGATCCCGCCCGCGCCGCAGCAAAGCCCGCTGCACGCCGGCGGCGTCATCGACCTGGACCGCGACTATGCGGGCGCGGACCTGCGCTGGACGGCCGAGCGCCGGCTCGCCGGGCGCGATCTGACCGTGATCGGCGGCCTCGCTTACGACCAGATGCGCGAGGACCGCAAGGGCTTCCTGAACTACGTCGACACCCCCGGTGGGCGCGAACTGGGCGTGATGGGCGCGCTGCGTCGCGACGAGACCAACCGCGTGAGCAACGTCGATCCCTACCTGCAGGCGTCGTGGGCCTTCGCCCCGCGCTGGACCCTGGACAGCGGCGTGCGCTGGAGCCACGTGCGCTTTCGCTCGAGCGACCACTACATCGTCGGCGTCAATGGCGACGACAGCGGCAACACCCGCTATCGCAAGCTCCTGCCCATGGCTGCCCTGCGCTTTGCCGCCACGGACGACCTGAATCTGTACGCCGCCATCGGCCGCGGCTTCGAGACGCCGACCTTCAACGAGATCTCGTATCGTCCCGACGGCCAGGCCGGCCTGAACCTGGGCCTGCAGCCCGCCACCAACACCAGCATCGAGCTGGGCGCCAAGGCCGACGTGGGCCGCGGCACCTTCACCGCGGCGGTGTTCCAGACGCTGACCGAAGACGAGATCGTCACTGCCATCAGCAGCGGCGGACGGTCCACCTTCCAGAACGCCGGGCGCACACGCCGCCACGGTGCCGAACTGAGCTGGGAAGGCCGCCTGGCGGGCGAATGGCGCGCCCGAGCAGCCTACGCCTGGCTGAACGCCACCTATCGCGACGACGTCTGCTCGCCCGCACCCTGCGGCCAGAATCCGATCGTCAGCGGCAACCGGATTCCGGGCATCGCCCGCCACACGGCGTTCGCCGCGCTGGACTGGGCGCCGCCCCAGGGCTGGCGCGCCGGCGTGGACGTGCGCTATCAGGATGGCGTCTTCGTGAACGACGCCAACAGCGATGCTGCGCCGTCCTACGTCATCGCCGGGGCCAGCGTCGGCTACGTCTGGCGCAACGGGCCGTGGGAATGGTCCGGCTTCACCCGCGTGGACAACCTGTTCGACCGCAAGTACGCGGGCTCGGTCATCGTCAATGACGGCAATGGCCGGTTCTTCGAATCCGCACCCGGGCGCACCTGGAGTGCCGGCCTGGGCGCGACCTACGCGTTCTGAGCCAGACCGGTCGGACCGCATCTGGTCTGACCGGTTGACCATGGTCACGATGCCGGGTGGCGCCCGAGCGCGCGCCACCCGACAGCCTCTTCGACCCCGCCCCTGCCGGACTCCGGTCTCGGGGTTTTCCCTGTAAAGCCTTGTATTGGTGCAGTTCTTCGATAGACTGCACCCCGATGACGCATGGACGCGCCACCCCGGTGCGCGCCGGCTTTCCCGCCGCACCCGCACGCCACGGAGCGAGAAACTGGCATGTCCTTTGCATTGTGTTTTAACCAAACTGGTCTGACCACCAGACCAATATCGTGAGCGATCAGACCACCATGCCGTCCCTGGAAGCCATCTCGCCCCGTCGCCTGTACCGCGTGATCGCCGAACAACTCGCCGAGCGCATCCGCATGGGTGAGTTCGGCCTGGGTGACCGGCTGCCCTCCGAGCGCGAGCTGTCCGAACGCCTGCAGGTCAGCCGCTCGTCGGTGCGCGAGGCCCTGCTGGCGCTCGAAATCGCGGGCTGGGTGGAAGTGCGCGTGGGCAGCGGCGTGTTCGTCACGGCGACCCAGCCGGCCGAACCCGCCGCCGAATCCGCCAACCCGGCGCTGCGGGCGGCCGTGCATGCGGCCACCGACATGAGTCCCTTCGAACTGCTGGACGTGCGCCTGCTGCTCGAGCCCGAGTGCGCCGCGCTGGCCGCGCAGAACGCCACGCCCGATCAGGTCGCGGCGATCCTCGAGATCCAGCGGCGCATGTCGGCCGCGGGCACGCCCAACGACTACGACCGGCTCTTTCACGACGCGATCGGCGCGGCCTGCGGCAATGCGGCGCTGGCCAGCGCCCTGTCCCACGTGTGGGATCTGGCCGAGGACAGCCCCGTGTTCCAGCGGCTCGACCAGCACTTCGTCACGGCCAAGGTGTGGCGTGTCGCGCTGGAAGAGCACGAGCGAGTCTGCGCCGCGATCGCCGATCACGACCCCATCCGCGCGCGCCATGCCATGACCCAGCACGTGATCGGCATCGTCGCCCGGCTGCGCGAAGACGCGCCCGAAGTCCTCGAATCGCTCCCCGCCGGCGCTGCCGGCGGATTGCTCCATCGCCGCGGCGTGCGTTGACACGCGGCGCTCCTGCCCATCCCCGCTTCTGACGAGGTGTTCCATGCGATCCCGTTTCTCCCTGCTGACTTCCCTGCTCGCCGCCGCAGGCCTCGCCCTCGGTGCCACCTCCGCTGCGCGCGCCGCCGACATCCGCCTGGGCCACGTGCTGGCCAACAGCCACAGCTGGCATGTCGCCGCCGAGGGCTTTGCCAAGGAAGTCCGCGAAAAGACCGACGGTCGCGTGAACTTCCAGCTCTTTCCGAGCGGCCAGCTGGGCAATGAGAAGACCATGATCGAAGGACTGCAGATCGGCAGCCAGGGCGCGGCCATCATCGGCACGGGCTCGCTGCAGCCGATCGATTCGCGCTTTGGCATCGTCGAACTGCCGTACACCTGGACCAGCGTGGAACAGGCGCACGCCGCCTACGACGGCAAGCTGGGCGATGCCCTGGCCAAGATCGCCGACCAGAAGAACCTGGTGCTCGTGTCGTGGTGGGAAAACGGCTACCGCCACCTGACCAACAACCGCGGCCCGGTGAACACGCCGGCTGACCTCAAGGGCCTGAAGACGCGCGTCACGCCGGACAAGATGCGCCTGGACACCTTCACGCAGATGGGCGCCAACCCTGCCCCGCTGGCCTTCGGCGAGCTGTACTCGGCACTGCAGCAGGGCGTCTTCGATGCCCAGGAGAATCCGCTGTCCATCATCTACACCTCGTCGTTCTTCGAGGTGCAGAAGTTCCTGTCGCTGACCGGCCACGTCTGGGGCCCCGCCAGCCTGGTGATGTCCAAGCCCGTGTGGAACCGCCTGTCCGAGGAAGACCGCGCCGCCATCAAGGCCGCGGGCGACCACTGGGGCCAGGAACAGCGCCGCCTGATCCGCGAAGGCGAGGCCGAGTACATCGAACAGCTCAAGGCCAAGGGCATGCAGGTCAACGACGCCGACAAGGCTGCCTTCACCGAGGCCGTCGCGCCCGTGTGGGAAACCTATCGCGGCGCCTTCGGCGACGAACTGATGTCGCTGGTCGAGCAGTACCGCGGAGCGAACTGACATGTTGCAACGCCTGTCCGCCGGCCTGACCGGCCTGTGCCGGGCGCTCGCCGCCATCGCCTCGGCGGTGCTGGCGGCCCTCGTCACCTATGTCGTCTTCGAGCGATTCGTGATGAGCACCACGCCGCACTGGGCCGAGGAGCTGCCTCGCCTGGTGCTGGTCTGGGCCGCGTTCATCGGCGGCGTGGTCTGCGGTTTCGACCGCAGCCACCTGGTGGCAGGCATGCTGCCCTACCTGGTGCGCAGCAAGCGTGTCCTGCGTGCCATCGATCGCTTCAACCAGATCGTCATCATCATCGGCCTGTCCGTGCTGGGCTATGCCGGCTGGAGCCTGGCACAGATCACCATGGGGCAGACCCTGCCCGCGCTGGGCGTGTCCGCCGGCGTCGTGTATCTGGCGCTGCCCGTGGGCTGCGCGGCCGCCGTGATCGTGCATCTGGCCCAATTGTTCGAACCTTCGGACGCAGCCGCCACGGCCGCGCCCCTGCCCAAGGACTGATCCCGTGTCTTCCGGAGCCCTTTTCCTCCTGGGTGCGTTCGCCACGACCATCCTGCTCGACGTGCCCATCGCCTATGGCCTGGTGCTGGCCTGCGTCGCGTACCTGGCCGTGTTCGACAGCGCCCCCATGATGGTGGCCGCCCAGCAGTACGTGGTCGGCCTGGACAGCTTCACGCTGCTCGCCATCCCCCTGTTCATCCTTGCCGCGCACCTCATGAACAGCGCGGGCCTGACCCAGCGCATCGTGCGCCTGTGCGCGGCCATCGTGGGCGACATGCGCGGCGGCCTGGCGGTCGTGGCCGTCATGGCCTGCATGATGTTCGGTGCGCTGTCGGGCTCGGGCGTGGCCGATGTCGTGGCCATCGGCAGCCTGCTGCTGCCCGCCATGGCGCGCGCCGGCTACGACCGGGGCTTCAGCGCCGCCCTCGTGGGCAGCGCCGGCGCCACCTCGACCATCATCCCGCCCAGCATCGTGCTGATCGTCTACGGCACGGTCAGCAACACCTCGGTCGGCAAGCTCTTCATGGCCGGCATCATCCCCGGCATCCTGCTGGCGATCTCGCTGATCGTGGTCGCCGTCTGGCAATCGCGCAAGCATGGCTGGGCCGGCGGCGAGCCCTTCACGTGGACCGAGCTGCGCGCATCCTTCATCGACGCCCTGCCCGCGCTGATGGTGCCGATCCTCATCATCGGCGGCATCCGGCTCGGCCTGTTCACGGCGACCGAAGCCGCCTCGAGCGCGATCGTGTACGCCCTGCTGGTCGGCGTCTTCTGGTACCGCACGCTGTCCCTGCGCATGCTGTGGGAGAACCTGAAGACGACGGGCGAGAGCAGCGCGGCCATCCTGCTGCTGATCGGCGCCTCGGGCCTGTTCGGCTGGGTGCTGGTGGCCGAGCAGGTGCCCCAGGCCCTGTCCGCCCTGCTCACCGGCATGACCGACAGCGCCATCGTCGTGCTGCTGGTGCTGACCGTGGCCCTGCTGATCCTGGGCATCTTCATGGAAGCCATCCCGGTCATCATCATCGTCGTGCCCGTGGTCATGCCGGTGCTGGCCCAGTTCGGCATCGACCCCGTGCACTTCGGCATCCTGCTCGCCATCAACATGGCCATCGGCGCGAACACGCCACCCGTGGGCGTGGACCTGATGGCGGCCTGCAAGATCGGCGGCATCAACATGATGCAGACCCTGCGCCCGCTGTCCTGGATGATCCTGGCGATGACCGCGGTCATGCTGCTGCTGACCTTCGTGCCCGAGCTGGTGCTGTTCCTGCCGAGGCACGTCGAATGAGCCAGCCCCGTCAGGACGGCCCCGCCGATGCGGCATCGCGCGCCCCGGTGGCGGGCGCGGCGCGCGGGCCTGGCGCCCCGCGCCGCCCGGTGGCCCTGCGCCGCAGCTGGCTGTTCACCCCGGGCATGTCC
>JAAIGF010037749.1_pt1 | contig 38539 bp, 30 predicted proteins | sample 6487441 | NCBI WGS metagenome assembly JAAIGF01 (sample SAMN13974129, study PRJNA590717) | phyllosphere metagenome | biome: pepper field; feature: multiple bacterial spot infested pepper fields; material: pepper leaves; isolation source: leaves from pepper fields | host: Capsicum annuum ...
ATGCATGTCCGTTTCCTACGACCAAGTACGCCACCTTCACTTCGTGGCGGCACACCGCTTGTTCGTAAGAAAGTCCATGCAAGCAGCCGTCGCAACGCCAGTTAAGTACGCGCCGGCAGTGAGCCGGCAAGGTCTTCGTGGCGCTTAAGCCTCCGTCCCCATCACGGCTGATGAGCCGGGGTTAAAGAGCCCTGGCCATTGCCTGCCAGGAACCTCGGCAAGCACGATGGCGGCCCAATCATGCCGCCTCTCCGCAGGCGGGCATCAAAACAAGCCGAGCAGACGCGAAGGCGTGGGTGGCGGGGCCGGGGCGGATGCACGTTGGCACGACGCGGGGGCGGGAGCCCCCACCGCGTTCGTGGCGTCGGGCAGCCGACACGGCACCGACACCCGCGACTGGCTCAAGAACTCATAAGCAACGCCAGCACCAGGAGCGCAACAACATAGACCTCAACTGGGAGGCGGATACGCTATCTGCGTACCGCCAAGTCGCCCCGCAACTCCGCGAAGCACCTAAAAACCCCCACCGACGTCACATCAAAAAGATAGTCGCCAGTCCCAGGAAGATGAAGAAGCCGAGCGTATCGGTGGCGAAGGTCAGGAGGACTGACGAACCCAGGGCGGGGTCCTTGCCGAAACGGTCGCGCAGCAGCGGTACCAGGATGCCGACGCCCGATCCGATCATCATGTTCAGGATCATCGCCGCCATCATCACCAGGCCCAGCGTGAAACGTCCCGAGATCGCCCACGCGAAACCGGCCGCGACCAGGCCGCCGCCGAAGCCCACCATCAGGGCGATCATGAACTCGCGCTTCACCAGGCCCCAGATGTTGGCCGACGACACCCGGCCCACGGCCAGGGCGCGGATGATCAGCGTCATGGTCTGGTTGCCCGTGTTGCCGCCGATGCCCGCGACGATGGACATCAGGAATGCCAGGATGACGATGTGGCCCACGGTGTCTTCGAATTGCGAGGCCACGAAGGACGCGGTCGAGGCGGTGGCCAGGTTCACCAGCAGCCAGGGCGTGCGGTTGCGGATCGCGTGGCGGATGGGGGCGAAGATGTCTTCGTCCTGCAGACCGGCCTTCGACAGTGCCTGTTCTTCGGACGCCTCGCGGATGAAGTCGACCACGTCGTTGACGGTCACGCGGCCGATCAGGCGGCCCAGGCCGTCGATCACGGGGGCCGACACCAGGTCGTAACGCTCGAAGGCGGCAGAGGCTTCGTCGGCTTCGTCCAGCGGCGACAGGGTCAGCATGTCGCCTTCCATCACGTCGCGCACGTGGGCGTCGGGGTCGTTGACCAGCAGGCTGCTCAGCGACAGGCTGCCCTGCAGGCGGTCCTGACGGTCGACGATGAAGACCTGGTCGGTATGGTCGGGCAGTTCTTCCAGGCGGCGCAGGTAGCGCAGCACCACTTCCAGGGTGACGTCGTCGCGCACGCGCACCATTTCGAAGTCCATCAGCGCGCCGACCGAATCCTCGGGGTAGCTCATCACCGCCGACAGGCGGGCGCGCTCTTCCTCGGTCAGGCCCTTCTGGACTTCGGCGACGACTTCCGGCGGCAGGTCGGGCGCGAGGTCGGCCAGCTCGTCGGCTTCGAGGTTCTCGGTGGCCGCGACCAGTTCCTGCTTGTCCATGGTCGCGATGAGCGACTCACGTACCCAGTCGGCGACTTCGAGCAGGATCTCGCCGTCGAAATCGGCAGGCACCAGACGCCAGACCGCCTGGCGCTGGTCGGTCGGCAGCGATTCCAGGATGAAGGCGATGTCGGCCGGTTCGAGCTGCGCGAGCAGCGCGCGCAGTTCGTTGTCGTGCTGGCGGTGCAGCAGCGATTCGACGACGTCGGCGCGCTCGTCGCCTTCTTCCTGTCGATGAACGAGTTCTTCGACGAGATGCTGGCGGCGCAGCAGTTCGTGCACGCGAGCCAGCGCTTGCTGGGCGTCTTCAGGGTCGAGCCGACGCTGACGGGAAGGAGTAGGTGTGGTGTGGTCGACCATCGCGCGGGAAAGCAAAAACAGGCCCCGCGCGGGCCGTGACCCTCGCGCCGGTCAGGCGCGAATGGTCAGCAAGGCACGAACGAATGGCCCAGAGTTGATCTGGCGGCTATTGCTGTGTGAGTGAGCAGGTCCTGGCGGTAAGGCCATGACGTTGAGGCGGTCGGTTGAGGACCGCTGAGTTCTGGATGCCGGGATTGTACGCGGGCGTCGTGGCAGCGTCATGGGCTTTACGCCATGAAACGGCTTATGTCCAACGCCGGGCCGTCTTCACCGTCGTAAACATGCCGCTGATACACGCCGCTGCGCAGGAACAGCGCGAACAGATCGCGATCCAGGTGGCCGATCTGCACCATGGCCTGCATGGCGCCCAGGGTGTCTTCGACCGAGCGCGGGGTCTTGTAGGGCCGGTCGGCGGCGGTCAATGCTTCGAAAATGTCGGCAATCGCCAGGACGCGCTCGGGGATGCTCAAGGCGTCGCCGCGCAGGCGGCGGGGGTAGCCCGAGCCGTCGAGGTGTTCGTGGTGGTTGGCAGCGATCTCGGGCAGGCGCGCCAGGCTGGGCGGCAGCGGCAGCGCGCTCAGCAGGGTCAGGGTGTGGACGGCGTGCAGGTTGGCCTGGAAGCGCTCGGCCGGGTTGAGCGTGCCGCGCGCGACGCTCAGGTTGTGCAGTTCGCCGTGGTGGGCGGCGTGCGGCGGGCGTTTCATGTCGAAGCCCCTGTGGTTGCCCGCGTCGCCGGGTTCGACCGCCGGGGCGTCGTCCCCCCAGGGCACGATGTGCTCGGGGCGGTCGGCCAGCAGGCGTTCGCGGGCGGGCAGGGCGGTGCCAGTGGCGTCAAGCATCTGTTGCTCGGCTGCCGATAAGCCCAGGCGACGGTCGAAACGCGGCGTCCAGGTGCGGGCGCCGATCTCGCGCAGGCGCGCCAGATCAGCGGCGTGCACCGGCGAGCCGCCGGTGTTGCTGCGTGCCACCAGGGCGAACTCGGCTTCCAATTGCTGCTGGGTGGCGTCCAGGCGAGCGCGGGCAGCGGTTTCGTCTTCACCGGCGTGCAAGGCGCGCCAGTAAGCGATCTCGGCATCGCGCGACAGCACTTCGAACCGGGTCCGGATCTCGTGGATGCGGTTGGACAGCACATGCAGCTTGGTCGACTTGTCCAGCACCTGGTCGCTGCACAGCAGCTTGCCGCAATCGTGCAGCCACGCGGCCAGACGAAAGGTTTCGCGTTCTTCGGCGCTCATGTCGAAGTCGGCGAACGGACCGGTCTGCGACGCGATGGCCTGGTCGAGCAGGTCGACGGCGATGTCGGGCACCCGGTCGCTGTGGTTGCCGGTGTAGGGGGAGCGGGTGCGCGTGGCCTGGCCGATCAGGGCGATGAATGCGTCGAGCATGTCTCGCGCGATGTCGTCGGGCGAAGGCGGTCGGTCGCCGTCGCGATCGGATGTGGGCGCGCTGGCAGCGGCAGGGACCTTGGCGGTCGAAGAAAGAGAGCGGCGCATGGGTCCATCCGGGGCGGGTCGATAAGCACCCGCGAGCCAGCCATTGTAACGTACGGTTACGGAAACTGTGCTTGAGCCGGGAACGCTGCGTGCGTGCGTACCGGTTCGATTTGCCGCAGTTCTGGTCGATCCTGGCGGAAGCGATCCGATCCGCGCGCGCCCCTCCATAATTCCTGCAAATCGCGCTGGTAGCCTGCGGCTGCAGTATCTGCCGTGCTGCGCCGTTTTTGCCATTTTCCGGGCTGCCGCCCGCGTACGTCTGTCAAAGCCCTCCAATGCGAAATGCAAAGAAGCTCCTGTTGGCCCTCCTCGTTCTGGCCCTGCTCGTTGGCGGCATCTGGTATGTGCGACACAGTACGGCACCCGCGCCGGCCTGGACCCCTGGCGGGCCGGGCGCGCCGACGGGCCGCAACGCCCCCACGTCGGTGAAGGCCGAGAACGTACGCACTGGCGACGTGCCGATCTACCTGAGCGGCCTGGGAACGGTCACCGCCGCCAACACCGCCATCGTGCGGGCGCGGGTCAGCGGCCAGCTCATGAAGCTGCATTTCAAGGAAGGGCAACTGGTCAAGGCGGGCCAGTTGCTGGCCGAACTCGACCCGCGCACCTTCAACGTCGAACTGGCCCGTGCGCAGGCCGACCTGGCCACCAACCGCGCCACGCTGGCCAACGCCCGCGCCGACCTCGAACGCTACCGCGCGCTGGCCAAGCAGGAATCGGTCGCGCAGCAGCGGGTCGATACAGCGGCTTCGGAAGTCGAACGCCTGGCAGCCACGGTCAAGGGCAGCGAGGCCGCAGTGGCCTCGGCCCGCCTGCAACTGGAATTCAGCCGCGTGACGGCACCCATCGATGGACGCGTGGGCCTGCGCAAGGTCGATATCGGCAACCAGGTCGCCACCAGCGATGCCGACGGCATCGTCACCATCACGCAGATCCAGCCCATCCATGTACTGTTCTCGTTGCCGGAAGCGCGGCTTGGCGAGGTGGTCACGCCGTACTACGCCGGCCAGACCCTGCAGGTCGAAGCCTTCAATCGTGAAAGCGCGAAAGTGTTGGCGACCGGCACGCTGTCGAGCGTGGACAACCAGGTCGACACCACCACCGGCACCTTCCGCCTGAAGGCGGAGTTCAGCAATGCCGACAATGCGCTGTTCCCCAACCAGTTCGTTAACGCCCGCATCCGCACCACCATCCTGAAGAACGCCGTGATCGCGCCGAGCGCCGCCGTGCAGGTGGGGCAGCAAGGCAGCTACGTCTGGGTGCTGGACGAGCAGAACAAGGTCAAGCGCGTGGTGGTCAAGGTCGGCCAGCGCGATGGCGAACAGATCGTCATCAATGAAGGCCTGAGCAGCGGACAACGTGTGGTCACCGACGGTGTGGACCGCCTGAACGACGGCATGACCGTGACCGTGGTCGATGCCGCGCAGCCGGCGTCGGCACTGCCGCCGTCGACCAGTGGCGGCCGTCGTGGTCGCGGTCCGGCGCAATAAGGGGAATGGTCATGCGTCAGGCTGATCTTCGCCACCTGGCAGGAGCGCGTCCGTGAACCTGTCGCGCCCGTTCATCGAACGCCCGGTCGCCACCACGCTGCTGATGTGGGCGCTGCTGCTGGTCGGCATCATCGGCTATCGCGGCCTGTCGATCTCGGCGCTGCCCGAAGTCGATTACCCGACCATCCAGGTCGTCACGCTGTATCCCGGCGCTGGTCCCGAAGTGATGACGTCTTCGGTCACGGCGCCGCTGGAGCGGCAGTTCGGGCAGATGCCGGGGCTGGCGCAGATGTCCTCGCAAAGCTCTGGCGGGGCGTCGGTCATCACATTGCAGTTCGGGCTGGAACTGTCGCTGGACGTGGCCGAGCAGGAAGTGCAGGCGGCCATCAACGCCGCCAGCAACCTGCTGCCCAACGACCTGCCGGCGCCGCCCGTCTACAACAAGGTCAACCCGGCCGATCCGCCGATCCTGACGCTGGGCGTGACGGCGGTCAGCACGCCGCTGACGCGCCTGCAGGACCTGGTCGACACGCACATGGCACAGCGCATGTCGCAGGTGTCGGGCGTGGGGCTGGTGAGCCTGTCGGGCGGCCAGCGGCCGGCCGTGCGCATCGATCTGAATACGCAGGCGCTGGCGTCCTACGGCTTGTCGAGCGAGGCCGTGCGCAATGCCATCAGCAACGCCAACGTCAACAGTGCCAAGGGCGGCTTCGACGGGCCGACGCGGTCCATGTCGCTGTCGGCCAATGACCAACTGCGCTCGCCCGACGAATATCGCCGCATCATCGTGGCGTATCGCAACGAGGCGCCGATCCGTCTGTCGGACGTGGCCACCATCACCGATGGCGCCGAGAACGACAAGCTGGCCGCCTGGGCCAACCGCGACCCGGCCATCATCGTCAACGTGCAACGCCAGCCGGGCGCCAACGTCATCGGCACGGTCGACCGCCTGCTGGCGCTGGTGCCGCAGCTCACCGACGCCATGCCGGCCGACGTGAAGATCACGGTACTGACCGACCGCACCGCCACCATCCGCGCGTCGGTGTCCGACACCCAGCACGAACTGCTGCTGGCCATCGGGCTGGTGGTGGGCGTGATCTTCGTGTTCCTGCGCAGCGCCCGCGCCACCCTCATTCCCAGCGTGGCGGTGCCGCTGTCGCTGATCGGCACCTTCGCGGTGATGTACCTGGCCGGCTTCTCCATCAACAACCTGACGCTGATGGCGCTGACGATTGCCACTGGCTTCGTGGTGGACGACGCCATCGTCGTGGTCGAGAACATCGCGCGCTACATCGAGCGTGGCGAAAAGCCCCTGGCCGCCGCGCTCAAGGGCGCGGGCGAGATCGGCTTCACCATCATCTCGCTGACGGTGTCGCTGGTGGCCGTGCTGATCCCGCTGCTGTTCATGGGCGACGTGGTGGGCCGGCTGTTCCGCGAATTCGCCATCACGCTGGCCGTGGCCATCCTGCTGTCGGCAGTGATCTCGCTGACGCTGACGCCGATGATGTGCGCCAAGCTGCTGCGCCACGAGCCGCCCGAATCGCAAAGCCGCTTCAGCCGCTGGAGCGAACGATTCTTCGACAACATCATCGCCCGCTACGCCCGCATGCTGACCTGGGTGCTGGGTCATCGCGTGCTGACGCTGATGGTGGCGCTGGCCACGCTGGCGCTGACCGTGCTGCTGTTCGCGCTGATCCCCAAGGGCTTCTTCCCGCTGCAGGACAACGGTGTGCTGCAAGGCATCACGCAGGCACCGCAAAGCGTGTCGTTCCGCGCCATGGCCGACAAGCAGCAGGAAGTGGCCGACGTCATCCTGCGCGACCCCGACGTCGCCAGCCTGTCGTCGTTCATCGGGGTGGACGGCAGCAACGCCACGCTCAACAGCGGCCGCCTGCAGATCAACCTCAAGCCGCTGGACGAGCGCACCGCACGCGCGCCGGAGATCATCGCCCGACTGCAATCGCAGTTGGCCGGGGTGCCGGGCATGACCACCTACCTGCAGCCGCTGCAGGACCTGACCATCGAAACCAGCGTGTCGCGCACGCAGTACCAGTTCTCGCTGCAGGCCAGCACGCTGGCGCGGCTGGGCGAATGGACGCCGAAACTGGTGGACGCCTTGCGCAAGGAACCCGGCCTGCTCGACGTCGCCAGCGACCTGCAGGACCAGGGGCTGGTGGCCTACGTCAACATCGACCGCGACGCCGCCAGCCGCCTGGGCATCTCGGTGTCGGCCATCGGCAGCGCGCTCTACGACGCCTTCGGCCAGCGCCTGATCTCGACCATCTTCACGCAGTCGGCCCAGTACCGCGTGGTGCTGAGCGCCGCCAATACCAGCGACCTGGGTCTGGCGGCGATCGACCGGGTCTACCTGCAGGCGGCCGATGGCGTCATGGTGCCGCTGTCGACGGTGGCGCGCGTGGAAGAACGGCCGGGCTACCTGGCGATCAACCACCTCGACCAGTTCCCGTCGGCGACCATCTCGTTCAATCTGGCCGATGGCATCTCGCTGGGCGAGGCGGTCGAACGCATCCGGGCGGTGGAAGCCGACATCGGCCTGCCCAACGAGATCCAGACCCGCTTCCAGGGATCGGCCCTGGCCTTCGAGTCTTCATTGGGCAACGAGATCTGGCTGATCCTGGCGGCGGTGGTGGCGATGTACATCGTGCTGGGCGTGCTCTACGAGAGCTACATCCATCCGGTCACCATCCTGTCGACCCTGCCCACCGCCGGGGTGGGGGCGCTGGTGGCGCTGATGATGGCGGGGCAGGACCTGAGCGTGATCGCCATCATCGGCATCATCCTGCTGATCGGCATCGTCAAGAAGAACGCGATCATGATGATCGACTTCGCCCTGGCAGCCGAGCGTGAGCAGGGCATGACGCCGCGCGACGCCATCTACCAGGCCTGCCTGCTGCGCTTCCGGCCGATCCTGATGACCACCATGGCAGCCCTGCTGGGCGCGCTCCCGCTGATGCTCAGCACCGGCGTGGGCGCCGAGCTGCGCCGTCCGCTGGGGATCTCGATGGTGGGTGGCCTGATCCTCAGCCAGATCATCACGCTGTTCACCACGCCGGTGATCTACCTGATGTTCGACGACTTGGCTGCCCGCACGCGGCGCCGCTTCGGTCGCCGGCCTGCCGACCGCGTCGAGGACGCGCCGGTATGAAGACCATCCGCGGGTTCTCGGACGTGTTCATCTATCGTCCGGTCGCCACGGTGCTGCTGACGCTGGCGATCGTCTTCGTGGGCGCGCTGGGGTTCCGCATGCTGCCGGTGTCGCCACTGCCGGAAATGGACTTTCCGACCGTGATGGTGTCGGCCAGCCTGGCCGGTGCCAGCGCCGACACCATGGCCTCGACCGTGGCCGCGCCGCTGGAACGGGCGCTGGGGCGCATCGCCGGCATCAACGAAATGACCTCGACCAGTTCGATGGGGTCGACGCGCATCATTCTGCAGTTCGACCTGGGACGCGACATCAACGGCGCGGCGCGCGACGTGCAGGCGTCGATCAACGCTGCCCGGTCGCTGCTGCCCAGTGCGCTGCGCAGCAACCCCACCTACCGCAAGGTGAACCCGGCCGATGCGCCGGTAATGGTGCTAGCGCTGACCTCCGACACCCTGACGCAAGGCCAGATGTACGACGTGGCCAGCACCACCATCGCGCAGCGTCTGCTGCAGATCGACGGGGTCGGCGACGTCAACGTCGGCGGCAGTTCGCTGCCTGCGGTGCGCGTGCAGTTGAACCCCGACAAGCTGCATGCGCAGGGCATTTCGCTGACCGATATCGGCACCGCGATTTCCCAGGCCAACCGTGCCCAGCCCAAGGGCGCGGTCGAAGACGGCGTGCATCACTGGCAGATCGATGCCAACGACGAAGCCAAGACCGCTCAAGACTACTTGCCGCTGATCATCAGCTACCGCAACGGGGCGGCGGTCCGGCTGTCGGACGTGGCCAACGTGTTCGATTCGGTCGAGAACCTGCGCAACGCCGGCCGCGCAGGCGGCAAGCCCTCGGTGCTGCTGACCATCACGCGCGCGCCCAACGCCAACATCATTGCCACGGTCGATCGCATCTACGAGGTGCTGCCCGAACTGCGCGAGCTGATGCCGGCTTCGGTCGACGTGCAGGTGACCTCGGACCGCTCGCCCACCATTCGTGAATCATTGAAAGAGGTCGAGCGTGCCCTGGTGATCGCAGTCGCCCTGGTCATCCTGGTGGTGTTCCTGTTCATCGGTCGCGCGCGCGCCACGCTGATCCCCGCGGTGGCCGTGCCGGTGTCGCTGATCGGCACCTTCGCGGCCATGTACCTGATGGGGTTCAGCCTCAACAACCTGTCGCTGATGGCGCTGACCATCGCCACCGGTTTCGTCGTCGACGACGCCATCGTCGTGCTGGAGAACGCCACCCGCCATATCGAGAAAGGCCTGTCGCCCATGCAGGCGGCCCTGAAGGGCACGCGCGAAGTCGGCTTCACCGTGGTGTCGATGAGCCTGTCGTTGATCGCCGTGTTCATTCCCTTCCTGTTCCTGGGCGACCTGGGCGGACGGCTGTTCCGTGAGTTCGCGCTCACGCTGGCGGTGGCGATTGCGATCTCGATGGTGGTGTCGCTGACCGCTACGCCGATGATGTGCGCCTATCTGCTGCGCGCCGAAAAAGACGAACCGCGCCCGCCGATCTGGATCGTGCGCAAGTTCAACGCCGGCATGGAACGCGTGCAGGCGGCCTACGCCAGCAGCCTGCGCTGGGCGCTGAACCACGGCATATTGATGATGATGACCCTGGTGGCCGCGATCGTGCTCAACGTGGTGCTGTTCGTTGCATTGCCCAAGGGCTTCTTCCCCGAGCAGGACACCGGCCGGCTGCAGGGCTTCATGCGCGGCGACCAGAGCATCTCGTTCCAGGCCATGCGCGACAAGCTCGACCAGTTCATGGCCATCGTCATGGCCGATCCGGCGGTGGAAACCGTGTCGGGCAGTACCGGTTCGTCGGGCTTCGGCAGCAGCAACAGCGGCAGCATGAACATCACGCTCAAGCCGCGCGACCAGCGCACGGAAACCACGCAGCAGGTGATCGACCGGATCCGTCGTGCGTCGGCCAACGTGCCGGGGGCCAATCTGTTCCTGGTGCCGGTGCAGGATCTGCGGGCAGGGGGACGGTCGTCGAACGCGGCCTACCAGTACACCCTGCAGTCCAACGATCTGAAGGCCCTGCGCGAATGGGAACCGCGCCTGCGCGAAGCCTTGATGCGCGAGCCGTCGCTGGCCGACGTCAATTCCGACCAGCAGAACCGTGGCGTCGAGATCGCGCTGGTGTACGACCGCGATGCCATGACGCAGTTCGGCATCACGCCGGGCATCGTCAACCAGACGCTGTATGCGGGCCTGGGGCAGAGCACGGTGTCGACCATCTACCAGGACCGCAACCAGTACAAGGTGGTGGTGGAGGCCGCGCCGCAGTACACCCAGCATCCCGACACGCTGCGGATGTTCACCGTCATCAATACGCGTGGCGAGGCGGTGCCGCTGTCGGCCTTCGCACGCTGGGCGCCTGCCAACGCACCGCTGTCGGTATCGCACCAGGCGCAGTTCGCGGCGGCGACGATTTCCTTCAATCTGCCCGAAGGCGTATCGCTGTCGGATGCGCAGGCGGTGATCGAGCGCGTAATGGTGCAGGTCGGCGTACCAAGCACCGTGACCGGCAGCTTCCAGGGGACCGCACGGGCTTTCCAGCAGGGGCAGCAAAGCCAGTTGATCCTGCTGATTTCCGCCATTGCGGCGGTCTATCTGGTGCTGGGCATCCTGTACGAAAGCTACGTCCACCCGATCACCATCCTGTCGACCCTGCCGTCGGCCAGCCTGGGCGCCTTGCTGGCGCTGTGGACGGTCAACATGCAGTTCACCTTGATAGCCATGATCGGCATCCTGCTATTGATAGGCATCGTCAAGAAAAATGCGATCATGATGATCGACTTCGCCCTGGAGGCCGAGCGCAAGCGCGGCCTGTCCACGCAGGAGTCGATTTTCGAAGCCTGCATGCTGCGCTTCCGTCCGATCATGATGACGACGCTGGCGGCGTTGTTTGGCGCCCTGCCGCTGGCCATGGGCGGCGGCGACGGTGCCGAGCTGCGGCAGCCGTTGGGCATTTCCATCGTCGGCGGGCTGCTGATGAGTCAGCTGCTGACCCTATACACCACCCCTGTGATCTATCTGTATTTCGATCGCCTCGGGCATTGGACCCGGCGCCTGCGTGGCCGCGTGGGTTCGATCCAGCCCTCGGAGTCTGCATGAAACCGCTTCGCCTCGTGCTCACCGTCGTTGCGTCGGCCGTCTTGGCTGGTTGCGCCGTCGGTCCCGATTACCAACGTCCCGAGATCGCCGTGCCGGCGCATTTCAAGGAGGCCGCACCGGGGTGGGAAGTGGCCCGTCCGGCCGATGCCGCCCCCAAGGGCGAGTGGTGGCTGGGCTACGGCGACGCGACGCTGAACGGCTTGCTGGGCGAGCTGGAGGCCAATAACCAGAACGTGCAGTTCTACCTGGCGAACGTCCGCCGCGCCCGCGCCGTGGCCGATGCCGCGCGTGCGGGGTATGCGCCCACGTTGTCGGGGTCGGGCGGTGTGACGCGATCGGGCAACAACAACGCAGGCGGGTCCACCGGCACCCGCAACAGCCTGTCGCTGGATGCCCGCTGGGAACCCGATCTGTGGGGCAGGGTGTCGCGCAGTGTCGAAGCGGGCGAGGCCAATACCCAGGCCAGCGTGGCCGACCTGGCCAATGCCCGCCTGTCGGCCCAGGCCGAACTGGTGCAGAACTACCTGCTGCTGCGCGTGAGCGACCAGCAGGCGCGGTCGACGCGCGACACCATCGCCGCCTACCAACGCACTTTGCAGATCACCCGCAATCAATACGACGCGGGCCTGGTCACGCGTGTGGACGTGTCCAGCGCCGAGTCGCAGGTTCGCAATGCCGAAGCCAGCCTGCTGGAGTACGAACTGTCGCGTCGGCAGTACGAGCACGCCATCGCGATTTTGATTGGACGTGCGCCTGCTGACTTCGCGCTGCCGCCGTCCGAGGCGATGCCCAGCCTGCCGGATGCGCCGGTCGCCATTCCGTCGACGCTGCTGCAGCGGCGGCCCGACATCGCCTCGGCCGAGCGGGCAGCGGCCGCCGCCAATGCCAACATCGGCGTGGCGCAGGCGGCGTTTTATCCGTCGCTGACACTGTCGGCATCGGGTGGCGGCACGGCGGCCCGGCTGGCCGACGTACTGAGCGCCCCGGCACGCACCTGGTCGCTGGGTGCGGCCCTGGCGGCAACGCTGTTCGATGGTGGCGCCCGCGACGCGCAGGTCGAGCAGGCGCGTGCTTCGTACGACGCCACCGTGGCGCAGTATCGCCAGACCGTGCTGCAGGGTTTCCAGGAAGTCGAAGACAACCTGGCGGCCATCGCCATCCTGGCCGAAGAAGCCGTCAAACGGGATCAGGCCCTGGCGGCCGCCCGCGATGCCGAGCGACTGGCGCTGGATCAATACCAGGCAGGTCTGGTGGACTTCACCACGGTGGGCAGCGCGCAGATCAGCCGCTTCCAGGCCGAAGTGTCGGCCTGGCAGGTCTTGGGGCGCCGCTACACCGCTCACACCTTGTTGGCCAAGGCGATTGGCGGCGGGTGGGATGGGGTGATGACGCCCTGAGCGTCCTCAGGGCGCGGGGTCATCTGCCGGTAGCGGCAGGTCGATGCGGGCGCCGGTGTTGATCGCCTGGAAGCGGTCGGCCGGCACCCCCTGCGCCTGCAGGGCGGCCGCCAGATCGGCAGGCGGCGCGTCCAGTGCGTCGTCGGCCAGTTCGAAGGCGCCCCAATGGATGGCGAAGGCCTGCCTGCATCGCAGCTCGCGGAACATCTGCACCGATTGCGGCGGGTCCACGTGCTGGGCTTCCATGAACCAGCGCGGCTGGTAGGCGCCGATCGGCAGCGCGGCCAGGTCGAAGGGGCCGAGCCGTTCGCCGATCTCGGCCAGATGCGGCGTGTAGCCCGTGTCCCCCGCAAAGTAGAAACGCAGTCCTGGCCGGGTCACCACCCAGCCGCCCCACAGGCTGCGGTTGGTGTCCCACAAGGTGCGCTTGCTCCAGTGCTGCGCCGGTACGAAATGCACGTCCAGCCCATCGACGGACGCTGAATCCCACCAATCCATCTCGCGCACGTTCTTCAAGCCACGCGCGCGCATCCACGGCCCCAGCCCCAGGGGCACCAGGTACTGCGCCTGCGGAAAGCGCCGCCGCAGCCGCGCGATGCTGGGCGCATCCAGGTGGTCGTAATGATTGTGGGAAATCAGCACCACATCCACCCCGGGCAGCGTGTCGACCCGCGCGGCCGGGGGCAGGCGGCGCTTGGGGCCGGCGAACTGCACGGGCGAGGCGCGGTCCGATAGCGCCGGATCGGTCAGCACGTAGCGTCCGTTCAGGCGCAACAGCACGCTGGCATGGCCCAGCCACCACACCGCGTCGTCAGTGCCTGAAAAATCTGGTGCCTGCCAGCAGCGCTGGCAGAACGCGGCATATCCCTCGGCCGGTGGGCGGGGCAGGCGCTGCGCCCGCCGCTCGGCGCGCCAACGGCTGAAGTCGCCCGCCCGCACGACCAGCGGATCGGGATTGCGAAAGCCGTCGGGCGTGTGGTGCGGCTTGGCAGAGTCGTAGTGCGGGTTCTTTTTCTTGGGCATGGGGTCTCCGGCGTCGGGCATACCTCGCATTGTCCATGCCCGGCCGAAATTTCGTGCTGACTGACATGCTCCTGAAATGTGACCTTCCCATGATGACGCCTTTCCCGCTGCGCATGGTGCGCCGCGAGCTATGTCATGGGACACCCCAATGAGCGTTATCGATCCGGACGACATCTCCAGCAACCCCACCGCCAATCCGCACTTCGATACCGTTGTGCAGGCTGCCATGTCGCGCCGCGGGTTCCTGCGGACCGGCCTGGGCATCGGCGCCGTCAGCTTCCTGACGGTTCCCCTGGCCGCCTGTGGCGGCGGCGATGACGACGACGAGCCCGCACCCGCGCCGGCCCCGACGCCCGAGCCGCTGCTTGGTTTCCAGCAGATCGCCGCCAACTCGGCCGACGCCATCACCGTGCCGCCCGGCTACGTGTCGCAAGTGTTCTGCCGCTGGGGTGACCCGCTGTTCCCGAACTCGCCTGCCTGGACCGGCAACGCGACGGAAGATTCGGCTGCGCAGGCACTGCAGTTCGGCGACAACCATGACGGCATGCACTTCTTCCCGCTGTCGGCCGACTCCAGCACCGAAGGCCTGCTGGTGATGAACCACGAGTACATCAACTCGGAATACTTCTTCACCCCGGGCGTCGATGCGGGCACCGCCCCCTGGACCGCCGACCTGGTGCGCAAGAGCCAGGCCGCCCACGGCGTCTCGGTCGCCCACGTGCGCCTGGAAGCCGGCCAGTGGAAGGTCGTCATCCCGTCGCGCTACAACCGCCGCCTGACCGCCTTCTCGCCGTTCGCCCTGACCGGCCCGGTGGCCGGCCACCCCAGCGTGCAGACCTCGGCCGATCCGAGCGGCACCATTGCCCTGGGCACGTTCAACAACTGCGGCAACGGTTTCACGATGTGGGGCACGTACCTCACCTGTGAAGAGAACTTCAACAACTACTTCGGCACGATGTCGGGTAGCGACACGCGCAATGCCGCGCAGAAGCGCTACGGCATCACCGCCGGCAAGACCAGCTATCGCTGGGAAGAGCACGACGCGCGCTTCGACTACGCGAAGGAAGCCAACGAGTCGAACCGCTTCGGCTACATCGTCGAGATCGACCCGTTCGATCCCTCGTCGGTGCCGAAGAAGCGCACCGCGCTGGGCCGCATCAAGCACGAGAACGCCGCGCAGACCCTGGCCGCCGACAACCGCGTCGTGGTCTACATGGGCGACGACCAGGCCAACGACTACGTCTACAAGTTCGTGTCGGACCGCAAGTTCGATCCGGCCAACCCGATGGCTGACCGCAACCTGCTGGAGTCGGGCAAGCTGTACGTGGCCAAGTTCGAAGCCGGTGCGGTGACGGGCGACGCGATGGGCACGGGCCGCTGGATCCTGCTGGATCTGGGCACGCCGACCACGCAGCCGGGCCACAACCTGAGCGGTCTGTTCTCGTCGCAAGCCGAGATCCTGATCAACGCCCGCCAGGCTGCCGACGCCGTGGGCGCGACGCCGATGGACCGTCCGGAGTGGGTCACCGTCCACCCGACCACGGGCGAGGTCTACCTGACCCTGACCAACAACAGCGGCCGCAGCACCACCGACGACGCCAACCCGCGTGCGAAGAACATCTACGGTCAGATCGTGCGCTGGCGCGAAGCCGGCAACGACGCTGCCGCCGATACGTTCGAGTGGGATCTGTTCGTGCTGGCCGGCAACCCGGTGGCCACTGCCGACCGCACCGATCTGGCATCGGGCTCGGCGAACGTCACGGTCGACAACACCTTCAACAGCCCGGACGGCCTGGCGTTCGACAAGGACGGCCGTCTGTGGATCCAGACCGACGGCAACTTCTCGAACACGGGTGCCTATGCTGGCCAGGGCAACAACCAGATGCTGGTCGCCGATCCGGTCACCAAGGAAATCCGTCGTTTCCTGGTGGGCCCGTCGGGTTGCGAAGTGACGGGTATTACCTGGACGCCGGACCAGAAGTTCGTGTTCGTGAACATCCAGCATCCGGGCGAGTACGGCAGCCATCCGAACAAGCCGGCTGTGTCGCCGGATGAGGATGCGCTGGCATTCTCGAAGTGGCCGGAAGCATCGGGTGGCCGTCCGCGCTCGTCGACGGTGGTCATCAGCCGTGCCGACGGTGGCAAGGTCGGCGCGCCTTAAGCTAGTTTGACGGAGCGGGCGTTCTTCGGGGCGCCTGTTCCGTGATGGTTGAATGCCTCATCGCCTGGTTGCGGTGGGGCATTTTTTCTTGTGTGTGGGTTATGTGCCTTTGGTCAGGCCTGTGCGTCGGCCGCCCCACCAAACCCCGCTCGCGTTTGGGGCTACCGCCCCGCGCCGTTCATTGGGGCAGCCGCCACGTCCCGATCGCCCGTGACTGACAGAAGAACACGCCTCAAGTCGCAAAAAACAGCGATCAAAGCGCCTGCGTCGGCATCGCGTGCATCAGGAAGATCTGCAGGGCCGGCAACATGTCCTCGTGCAGCTTGCGCATGCGCAAATCCTTGGCCTCGTCGGCAATTGGCGAACCATCCGCGTGGCGGTCGTAGGGTTCGCCCAACAGGTCAGCCATCTCCAGCTCGAAATGGGTGAAGTCGCCATATGGATGCTTGCCATCGACATACGGCATCGGCCAGCACTCGCGGTCGCCCTCCAGCACATCGTCCAATTGATTGGATTCGACCGTGCGCCAGTTCGCCGCCTTCAGCATCAGCAAATGCTCGTCGCGCAGCGTGAAGTTGCCATTGGGGTCCAGCGACGGATCGTTGGCCAGGCGCAGGGTGTCGGGTGCCGGGTACGAGCCGGGGGCCAGCGCCGCGCCCTCGCAGACGAAGGCAGGCAACAGGCGGCCCAGTTCCGCCAGCACGCGTACGGCATGGGCGCCGTCATCGGTCTGCAACGCCGCCATGGCGGACGGCACGGTCGGGCCGCTGCTCAGCAGCGGCTGCCAGAAATCGATGGCCGGTGCGCCGCTTTCGATCGGCAGCCACATGACCCGCAACTGGCGAATCAGGACCAGGTGGTCGCGGGTCAGGACCGGCGGCGTGATGGTGGCGAACACCGTGCGGATGATGGCATCACGGTCAGCGGCAGAAGTGGTGAACGACGGCATGGAAACAGGCTCCGGAACGCTTGGACTTGGCCGAAGCGGTGGCGGTGGATGCGTGACGCGTGAAACGATTCAGGAATTCAAGGTACATCGGCGCTGTTCATGCGGCGTAACAGCGTGTCAGTACGCGAGGCCAGATAGGCCGAACCGCGATTGCGGTCGTAGAAGCGCGGGCGCGGCAGCATCGCGGCCAGTCGCGCCGACTGCGCGGAAGACAAATTGGCGGCCGATACGCCGAAGTAGTGCTGGGCAGCCGCTTCGGCGCCGAACACGCCTTCTCCCCATTCCGCGATGTTCAGGTACAGCTCCAGGATGCGTTCCTTGCTCATCACCAGTTCGATCATGTAGGTGATGACCAGCTCCTGGCCCTTGCGCACGTAGCTGCGGTCGTTCGACAGGAACAGGTTCTTGGCCAGTTGCTGCGTGATGGTCGAGCCGCCGCGCATCGAGCGGCCAGACGGCTTGCGGCCTCGGGCCAGCGCTTCCTCGCGCTTCTCGGCCAGTTCGCGGTTGTAGGCGAACGCCTTTTCGATGGCGTCCCAGTCGACCCCGCCATGCTCCAGGAAGTTGGCGTCCTCGGCGGCGATCACGGCGCGTTTCAGGCGGGCGTTGATCTTGTCGTAGTCGACCCATCGGTAGTCGATGCCGGCCTGCGTGCCTTCTTCCAGCAACAGGCGCTCGGACTCATCGCGCATGACGGCGGTGGACACGGGGGCCTGCCACGCATACCAGAGCACCCAACCGAACAGCCAGGCCTGGTACAGCACGAGGGCTGCGATCAGCAGGCCCATGCCTTTGAGCAGCCACCCCCGGATGCGACCGCGACGCATAGCCATGGCGGTCAGCGCAGCGCGGCGCGCAGGGCGGTCATGACGGGCGCCGTGTCAGGGCGCACGCCATGCCAGATATGAAAGCTTTCCGCGGCCTGTTCGACCAGCATGCCCAGGCCGTCGGCACAGACGGCGGCGCCATCTGCGTCGGCTTGCTGCATGAAGGCCGTGGGGGCCGCGCCGTAAACCATGTCGTAGGCGATGGCACCGGGCGCGTACAGGCCGCCGGGCAGGGCGGGCGCCAGGTCCTGCAGGCCGCTGGCGGTGGCGTTGACGACGATCTGCCAGCCGCCCTCGCGCCGTGCATCGTCCAGCGATCCCGCTTGCACGCGCGTGTCGCCCGGCGCGGCTTCCGTGGCCAGTTCGTAGGCGCGTTCAGGGGTGCGGTTGACGATCTTCACGCAGGCCGCGCCCGTGCGCCGGAACGCGTCCAGCGCACCACGCGCCGCGCCGCCCGCACCGACCAGCAGGATATGGGCGCCGTCGAACTCGGCACCCAGCCTGGTCAGGTCACGCACCAGGCCGACCCCATCGGTATTGCAGCCACGCAGCACCGCGTCGCGTTGCCACAGCGTGTTGACGGCGCGCGCGGCGGCGGCGCGTTCGGTCAGGTTCGCCCGGGCCAGCTCGAAGGCTTCCAGCTTGAAGGGCACGGTCACGTTCAGGCCGCTGCCGCCTTCGGCGAAGAACTGCTGCACGGTCGCGGCAAAGCCGTCGCGTGGCGCCTCGATCCGTTCGTAGTGCAGGTCGATGCCGGTCTGCGCCGCGAACTGCGAGTGGATGTCGGGCGAACGGCTGTGGGCGATCGGATGGCCGACGACGGCAAAACGTAGGGACATGAGCGGTCAGCCGGAAGTGGCGGTGAGTTTGTCGTTGGTGAAGCGCCAGGTGCGGGTGATCGCCAGCACGTCGGTATCGCGCGCGATGTCGGCCGGGAAGCGGGCGAACGGCGCCGCCAGTTCCACGGTGCGGCGCGCCGCGTCGTTGAGCACCCGGTGCTCGGAAGGCTGGTCGAACTCGACGCGCTCGACCGAGCCGTCGGACCGGATGTAGACCGTCATGCGCAGCGAACCGTACAGCCGGCCACGTGCGGCCGACGGATAGTTCAGGTTGCCCACGGTCTCGATGCGCTGGCGCCAGTCTTCCACGTACTGCGCGAACCGGTATTCGGATGTCGAGGGCGCGAAGAAATGGCGGCGCGGACGCTTGTTGTAGTCCTCGATGCGCGCGGCGATCTCGGCCAATTGCCGTGCCATGGGCACCGAGGCGTCCTGGTTGGCATTGGCCTGGGGAGAATCCTGTGGCGCATTGGCGGGCTTGGCGGCGACCGAATCCTTGGATCGGGCCATCTGCGCCATCAATTCGCGCTGGCGGGCTTCGAGTTCGGCCTGTCGGCGCTGGGCGGCGGTGACCGCATCGCCATCGAGCGTGACCGACGAGTTCGGCAACGGCGACGCGGCGCGTCCGGCATCGTGGTCGCCCCCGCCGTCGATGTTGGCCTGGGCCAGCACCTGCCGCTCGACCGGGGCCGAGTCGGTGCGGCCGTTGACCAGGATGACTTCCAGGCCGGTATCGCGCGCCGACTGCTTGGGCGGCGTCGGCATGGTGAACTGCACGGCGGCCAGCAGGCCGTGCGCCACCAGCGAAATGCCCAGGGCGATAATCAGGTAGCGGTGTTCAGGCGCCAGCAGCCAGGCGCGGGCGCGCTGCGGCCACGGCAGCGGCGCAGCAGCCTCTGCCGCCGCAGGCGGCGTCGGCCAGGCTTCGCTTGCGGCGGTGGCAGGCTGGCGGTCGGAAGGAGGGGGGGATTGGCGGCGCGTCGACACGACGCCGATTGTACGGTCTTACGCTGCCGTTGACGGTGACAGGGAGACACAGGCGTGGTCGTCCCTGGGGCTGGAATGGGATTCATTCACGTTTAGGCGCTTGTAAGCGCACCGGGACGACAATCCCCGGCTTGACCGCTTACTTGTTGAGGCAAATCCATGCGTCCCGTTTTCCGCATCGCCGCCGTGTCGGCGTTCCTGGCCCTGGCTACTGGTGCCCAGGCCGCCGAGTACCCCATCGGCAAGCCGCAGATCGCCCACGGCATCGAAGTGGGTGCCGTCTATCTGCAGCCCATCGAGATGGACCCGCCCGGCATGATGCGTGAAGCAAAGGCCTCCGACATCCACCTCGAAGCCGACATCCGCGCCGTGGCCGACAACCCCAACGGCTTTGCCGAGGGCGATTGGGTGCCGGGCCTGAAGGTCCACTACAAACTGACCCGCCAGGGCGGCAAGACCATCGAAGGCGACATGATGCAGATGGTCGCCAGCGACGGTCCGCACTACGGCGACAACGTCAAGCTCGACGGCGCCGGCAAGTACCAGGTCGTGCTGACCATCATCCCGCCCAGCGAGAACCCGCAGTCGCACTTCGGCCGCCACGTCGACAAGGAAACCGGCGTGGGCCCGTGGGCACCGCGTTTCGACCTGACCTATGAATTCGTCTACGCCGGCACCGGCAAGAAGGGCGGGTACTGATCATGTTGCGCAAGGGTGTCGCGGGCCTGATGACGCTGGCCTGCCTGCTGGCAGGAGGCGTGCAGGCGGCCGATCTGCACACGGTGTCGCTGGAGATGCGTGACGGCGTGCTGGTGCCGCCGCGCATCGAAGTGCCGGCCGGCACCCGGTTCAAGATCGTCGTGCGCAACACCGGCACCACGCCGGTGGAATTCGAGAGCATTCCGCTGCGCAAGGAAAAAGTATTGGCGCCGGGGGCGGAATCGTTCGTGGTGGTGCATCCGCTGAAACCCGGCGAGTACGGTTTCTTCGATGATTTCCATCAGGAAGCGCAGGGCGTGGTCGTCGCCCGCTAAGGGCGTCAAGGACACGCCCCTGCTGCGTAGTGCTGCCCCGGGGGCGCGGACCGATGACAGAGACAGGTGGATCGTCATGACGCAAGTATTGTTCGTGGTCTGGCGAGAGAGCGTCGAAGCCCTGCTCGTCATCGGCATTCTGTTCGCGTGGATACGCGGGCGGTCCGACAGTCACCGCTGGCTGGGCTATCTGTGGGGTGGCGTGGCCGCCGGGCTGGCGGGGGCGGGCGTGCTGGGCACGGCCATCCTGTTCGCGGGCGAAGCCATGTCGGACGAGGCGCAGACGCTTTTCCAGACCGGCCTGATGCTGGTCGCCTGTGCGCTGATCGTGCAGATGGTGATGTGGATGCGGCGCCATGGGCGCATGCTGAAGCAGGAGCTGCAGGATGCGCTGGAACAGCGTGCCGACAATGCGCGCGGCTGGGGCGTGGCCATCCTGGCCGCCATCGCCGTCGCGCGCGAAGGCAGCGAAACCGTGGTGTTCCTCTACGGCACCGGGCAGAGCCTGGCGCCTGCCGACTTCCTGCTTGGCGCAGCCGCTGGGGGATTGCTGGCGGCAGCCACCTTCATGGCATTGCAGATGGGCGGGCGCATCGTGTCGTGGCGCGCGTTCTTTCGCGTGACCGAAGTGCTGTTGCTGCTGCTCGGCGCCGGCATGCTGATGAACGCCATCGACCAGTTGCTGTCGCTGGAGATCCTGCCCACCCTCGTCGACCCCGTGTGGGACACCTCGGCCCTGCTGGACGACGGCACGGCCGGCGGCAGCTTGGTGGCTTCGTTCACGGGCTACCGGGCCATGCCCTCGCTGACCGGGCTGCTTTGCTACGTCGCGTACTGGGCCATCGTGTGGGTGCTGAGCCAGCGGGCCCACCGACCGGCACCGGTGCGCCGGGCCGTCGCATGACACCCCCTGTCGTTCCGTTGCTGCCGGCCGCTGCCTTGCAGCCGTCGCGCGTGGCGCGTGCGGTCGATGCGGTGGGCAGCTTCCTGCATCGCCATGCGCGCGCGATCCGGCGCATCCAGTGGGTGGTGGTGCTGGCCTACGTGGTGTTGATGGTGCTGCCGATGCTGGTGTCGTTTCCCGACCGGCATGCGCGCATCCTCAACCATGTGACGGTGTTCGCGCAGTTCATGTTCTGGGGCCTGTGGTGGCCCTTCGTGCTGCTGAGCATGGTGCTGGTGGGACGGGTGTGGTGCGGCGTGCTCTGTCCGGAAGGCACCTTGTCCGAATTCGCCAGCCGCCACGGCCGGGGTGGAGCCATCCCGCGCTGGGTGCGCTGGGGCGGATGGCCCTTCGTCGCCTTTGCGGGCACGACGGTGTACGGGCAATTGGTCAGCGTCTATCAATACCCGGGCGCCGTCGCGCTGGTGCTTGGCGGTTCCACGGTGGCGGCCATGGTGGTGGGCTACCTGTACGGACGCGACAAGCGCGTGTGGTGCAAATACCTGTGCCCGGTCAACGGCGTATTCAACCTGCTGGCCCGGCTGGCACCGGTGCACATGAAGGTGGATGCCGCGCGCTGGGCCGCCTCGCCACGCACCACGGGCGTGAACTGTGCGCCGCTGGTGCCCATGCGGCACATGGTCGGCGCGGGCGATTGCCACGTCTGTGGACGCTGCCAGGGCTACCGCGGCGCGATCGCCCTGTCGCCCCGTTCGCCCGCCGAGGAAATCGTGCGGCACGGCCAGTCCTCGGGCGACTGGGGCACGACGGTGCTGATCGCCTTCGGCATGCTGGGCCTGGCCATCGGCGGCTTCCACTGGACGGCCAGCCCGTGGTTCGTGTCGATCAAGGTAGCGTCGGCCCAGTGGCTGGCCGCGCACGACGTGACCTGGATGTTCAATGACGACATCCCGTGGTTCATCCTGACCCATTACCCGGACCAGAACGACGTCTTCAATTGGCTCGATGGCAGTTTGATCGTCGGCTACATGACCGCGACCGCGCTGGCGATGGGGACGGGCATCATGCTCGCCGTGGCGGCTGCCACGCGTGCACTGGGTGTCTGGCGGACGAGCCGTTTCCACCACCTGATGCTGGCGCTGGTGCCGGTGGGCGGCGCAAGCCTGTTCCTGGGCCTGTCGGCCATGACGGTGAGCATGCTGCGCGTCGAAGGCGTGGCCATGTCCTGGGTCGGGCCGGGCCGGATGTTGCTGCTGGCGGGCGCCAATGTGTGGAGTCTTTGGCTGGCGGCGCGCATCGTGGCAGGCGTGACCACATCCACGCCGCGTCGCCTGGGTGCGCTTGCCGCGATCGCGATCGCCCTGGCGCTGGCCGATGCCGCGTGGATATTGCTGTTCTGGGTGTGGTGATCCGGCAGCGATTGCGCCGGTGGAGGCTACTACTTCGCGTCAAGCAAGCCAGACCGTCGTCATGCATGCTGCACGACGACGGTCCGCGAGCGGCGGGCTTACGCCGCGCCTTCCTTCTTCTCTTCCGTCGGCAACGGCTGATCGCCCAGATCCGGGCCGTCGGCGGCATCCACCTCGGCGGCTTCGATCTGCTCGCTGCCCTCGGCGGGCGTGGGCTCGACCGGCTCGATGCCATCGCCCGTGCCCTCGTCGGTCTGTGACAGCTCCATCAACGCGGCTTCGTCCTCGATGCCCGCATCCATGGTCTGCACGACGTCGATGAAGCGCGCTTCCAGGCCCAGGTCGAGTTCGTCGATGGCGATGATTTCAAGCAGCACGTGCTGGCCGCGCTCCAGTTGCGGCAGGCCGCCCGCGCGGAACACGAACGGCGCATCCTTCAGCCGCACCAGATCGTCGCGCAGGACCACGGCTTCCGGCCGGGCGATGCCTTCCTGCTTGAGCCAGCGCAGGCACCAGTAGCGTTCCATCGCCTGCTGGAAGTCGTTGTAGGCGGAATACTTGGACTCGAACGCACCGATGATCGCGAACAGGTCGGCATCGCGCGGCTTGAACGGCGCCACCAGGCGGGCCGACACGCCATGATCGGCGGCGGCGATGAGCTGCCACTGATTGATCAGGTCGACGTAGCGGCGCAGCGGCGAGGTGTGCCAGGCGTACTGCGCCACCCCCATGGCTTCGTGCGGACCGGCGGCCGTGCTCATGCGCACGCGTCCGGCCTGCTGCGTCCGGTAGATGCCCGGCACGCCCGACTCCGACAGCAGCGCGCCCCATTCGCTGTTGGCCAGGATCATGTACTCGGCCACCATGCGATCGAGCGGCGCATTGCGCTTGCGCTGCACGATGCGCACGGTCGCGGCATCGGGGTCGTCGGGGTTGCCGTCCACGTAGAAGCTGAATTCCACGCGGTTGTTCAGTTCCGGCTTGCCGCGCACTTCGGCACGCTTGTTCGACAGCGCCTGCGCGAATTGCCACAGCGGGCGCAGCAGCGCGGCATGCGGCAGCTCGGCGGCGGGGTCGTCCAGCGCGGCTTCGGTGACGGCTTCGTCGAGCAGGTTGTGGCGCAGGTTCTCCTTGACCACCACGCGTTCGATACGCGTGTCGCGCTCGAAGATCTCGCCCGTGGCCGGGTCGGCGGTGATGTACAGCGACACTGCCGGCACTTCCTTGCCCGCATCCAGCGAGAACGCCGCGATCACCTCGTCGGGCTGCATCGGGATCTTGTCGCCGGGCATGTAGACGGTGGACATGCGGGCGCGCGCCAGCTTGTCGAACTCGCTGTCGCGCGTGACGACCAGGCCGGGCGCAGCGATGTGGATGCCGACGCGGATGCGGCCGTCGTCGAGCACCTTCACCGACAGCGCATCGTCGATCTCGGTGGTGGTGACGTCGTCGATGGAATAGGGCTCGGCGTCCGACAGCGGCAGTTCACGCTCGATGGTCGGCAGCGTGACCGGCGCAAAGGCCGTCCCGCGCGGGAATTCTTCCGACAGGAAGCGGCGCTTGTGGATGGCCAGTGCATGGGGGAAGGCGCCCAGTTCCAGCAGCAGGCGCGGCGGCTGCTTGCGCAGGCGCTGGCTGGCGGCTTCCAGGGCCTTCCATTCCTGCGTGTTCTTGTCGGGCTTGCACAGCAGCATGTCGACATGGCTGCGCAGCGCATCGGGCAGCTTGCCCTCGGCGATCTCCGCCACCCAGGTTTCCAGTTGCTCGGCCTGACGCTTCTTCTTTTCGACCGCCGCCAGCGCAGCCGCCAGGATGTCGGCCGGTGCCGGGCGATAGCGGCCCTTGCCACGCCGGTGGAAATAGACCGGCGCGCCATGCACGCGCAGCAGCAGGGTGGCCTGTTCCAGGGGCGAGGGCGGATGGCCGAAATATTCTTCGGCCAGTTGCGGCACGTCGAACTCGTCCTTGGGCGCGCATTCCCACAGGAATTCCAGGTCGATGTCGCCCGCCGCCGCTTCGGCGTCGCGCATCAGCGCCTCGGGCGCCGGCTGGGCGAAGCGGAACATCACGCTCTGCTTCTTGACCTTGCTGCGCTTGCCGCTGGCCGCTTCGACCTGCAGGCTGGCATCGGTTTCGCTCAGGATCGAACCGGCCTTGAAACCGCCGTCGTCCTCATAGAACACATACATGGATCAGCATCCTGGCCGCGCACGGCGCGCGGCCTCATTCGTGGGGTAGGGTGGCGGCGCCTCAGGCGCCCCGGGAAGGCTGTGCCACCGGCCGGCCTGCAAAGGCCAGCAGCGTGGACAGCCAGGGTTCGTAGTCGCCAAGGCTGTGGTCACCGCCCGGGACGATCAATTGATTGGCATCGCGGTAGTGGTCGCGCATCTCGCGCCAGTCCAGCACCTCGTCGCCGGTTGCTGCGATCAACAGATAGCGTTTCGGCCGGGTGACACCGGTCTGCATGGCACGCAGTTCATCGACATACTCCGGCAGGAACACGAACGGCGTGTCGTCGTGCCAGTTGCGATGGGTGCCCACCTGGGTGGCCAGATCGCGGGGGGCATGCACGGCCGGGTTCAGCATCGCCGCGCGGCAGCCCCATTGCTCGGCCAGCCAGTTGGCATAGTAACCGCCGAGCGACGAGCCGATCACCACCAGTTCGTCGGCGATCCGCTCGGCAGGCAGACGGCTCTGCACCAGGGATTGCGCAAGCGCCACCGCCGCTTTCGGGCTGGCCGGCAACTGCGGGCACAGCCAGGGACCGGCCACGGCGGGGTCGGCGAATTGCTCGGCCAGCAGGCGTGCCTTGAACGATTCCGGGGACGAACGAAAACCATGCAGGTAAAGGATCATGCGCGGCCCGCCGTCGTGCCCAGGGCGGCCAGCAGCTTGTCGTGCACGCCGCCGAATCCGCCGTTGCTCATCACCAGCACGTGGTCGCCGTCGCGGGCTTCATGCACCACGGCGTCGACCAGCGCGTCGATGCGGTCGAAATCCTGCGCGCGGTCGCCCAGCGGCGCGAACACCTGCTTCGGGTCCCAGCCCAGCGCATGCTTGCCCTCGCGTGCACCGAACACGAACACCTGGTCGGCCTGTGCCAGCGAGGCGGGCAGGCGCGCGCTCATGGCACCCAGCTTCATGGTGTTGGAGCGCGGTTCGAGCACGGCCAGGATGCGGCCGCTGCGTTCGCGGCGGCGCAGGCCAGCCACGGTGGTTTCGATGGCGGTCGGGTGATGGGCGAAGTCGTCGTACACGCGCACGCCGCGAACCGTGCCGCGCAGCTCCATGCGACGCTTGACGCCGACGAAGCGGTTGAGTGCATCGAGCCCGGTGGCGCCATCGACGCCGACGTGTTCGGCCGCGGCCAGGGTGGCCAGTGCGTTGGCGACGTTGTGGCGTCCGCTCAGCGCCCAGCTCAGGGTGCCCACCGGCTGGCCGTCGCGCGCGATCTCCACATGGCCCGCGTCGTCTTCCGGCCCGGCCGTCCAGGCGCCGCCGTCACCGGTACGCACCACCTCGCTCCAGCAGCCGCGTGCCAGCACGCGGTCGAGTGCCTCGGTGTGGGTTGGCGCGACGATGCGGCCGCTGGCCGGCAAGGTGCGCACGAGATGATGGAACTGGGTCTCGATGGCCGCCAGATCGGGGAAGATGTCGGCGTGGTCGTATTCCAGGTTGTTCAGGATGGCGGTGCGGGGCCGGTAGTGCACGAACTTCGACCGCTTGTCGAAGAAGGCGGTGTCGTACTCGTCGGCTTCGATCACGAACAGGCCGCGTCCTTCGGCAGGCGCCGGCAGCAGCCGCGCCGATACGCCGAAGTCCTGCGGCACGCCCCCCACCAGGAACGAAGGCGCCAGCCCGGCGGCTTCCAACACCCAGGCCAGCATGGACGTGGTAGTGGTCTTGCCGTGCGTACCGGCGACGGCAAGCACGTGGCGACCGGCCAATGCATGTTCGCCCAGCCACTGCGGCCCCGACACGTACGGCGCGCCCGCTTCCAGGATGGCTTCCATCAGCGGATTGCCGCGCGAGACGACGTTGCCGATCACGAACAGGTCGGGCCGCAGCGAAAGCTGGTCGGCCTCGAAGCCTTCGATCAGGTCTATGCCTTGCTCTTGCAACTGCGTGCTCATGGGCGGGTAGACACCGGCATCGCAACCCGTGACGCGATGACCGGCCGCGCGCGCGACCAGGGCCAGGCCGGCCATGAACGTACCGCAGATGCCGAGGATGTGTAGATGCATGGGCGTCCGCCAAAAGAAGATGCGTGCCTATTGTAGAGGTGCCCCGGGATGAGCCGGATCGGCGGTCGCCGCCGGGTATCATGTTCCGGTAGCGACGTATTGGAGGTTTCATGCTCAATCCCTCTCTACGCGAGGAAATCGCCGCCGCGGCGGCTCGCATGATCGCCGAGGACGGGCTGGACTACAGCACCGCCAAGCGCAAGGCCGTCAAGCAATTGCTGGGCGGCAGCGCCATGCCCCGGGGCGATGTGATGCCCGATAACGAGCAGATCGAAGAAGAAGTGCGCGAGTACCAGGCATTGTTCATGGGCGACTCGCAGCCGGCACGCCTGCGCCATTTGCGCGAACGCGCGCTGGAAGTGCTGCACTGGCTGCGCGACTTCAATCCGTACGTGGTCGGCCCGGTGTGGACCGGCACGGCTGGCGAACACACCGACATCGCCATCCAGTGCTTCACCGATTCCTCCAAGGATCTGGAGATCTTCCTGCTCAACGCCAACATCGATTACGAGGTCGGCGAGCGTCCCGACTTCCGGGGACGCGGCACGGTCGAGGCCCTGTACTTCACGCGCCACGGCGAGGGCGTGATGGTCAGCGTCTATCCGCCCGACGCCGTGCGCGGTGCCCTGCGCCAGGGCAGCGACGGTCGCACCGAACGCGCTGGCGCCCAGGCGCTCGCTCGCCTGCTGGCCGAGTCCGACGGCAACCGGTCGGTCGAGGCATTGCCATGAGCACGGGTCGCCCCGAGGACCGTTCCACCAGCCGGCGTCGCTGGTTGGGCTATGCGGGCGCAGGCCTGGTGGCTGTGGCCGCAGGCGGTGTCGTGGCCTGGCAATCGCGTGAGCAGGACGACCCGGGTGCGCTGCTGCTGGCGCAATCGTTTCCCACGCCGCAAGGCCAGTCCCAGGCACTCGATGCCTGGCGCGGCAAGGTCATGGTCGTGAATTTCTGGGCCACCTGGTGTGCGCCCTGCGTCGACGAGATGCCCGATCTGGACAGCCTGCATGCCGAATGGGGCGATGCGGCGGTGGTGGTCGGCGTAGGGGTCGACACCCCCGAGAACATCACCCGCTTCCTGCAAAAAGTGCCGGTGTCCTACCCGCTCGTCATCGCTGGCGCCAGTGGCGCTGCGCTGACGCGCGAACTGGGCAATGACGTGGGGGGATTGCCCTACACGGTCATCATCGACCGCCAAGGTCGGGTATCTTCTCGCTTCGCCGGGCGCATTCATCCCCAGGCATTGCGCGACGCCGTTGGGCGTCTGACTGCATGAACGGTGCAAGAATGCGCACGATCTGCGAAAATGGTCGGCTTTTTCATTTTTTGTAAGCATTAGACAGCGTGCCGGGTTCTGCGGTAAAAATCGCGGCTTCGGCACGGTCCGGCACGGTGTGCCTATCGTCAAGCGCGTGTCAAACGCGTTAAAACGCTCGCGCGTGCACAAAAGGCGTGGCAAACGGCATGGCAAAACGCATCCTGGTCCTGCATGGACCCAACCTCAATCTGCTCGGCACCCGCGAGCCCGCCATCTATGGTGCGGACACGCTGGCCGACATCGAGGCTCGGCTCCACGCAATCGCCGATGCGCATCAGGCGGCCCTGGTTTCTTTCCAGAGCAACCATGAAGGCGCACTGGTCGACCGCATCCAGGAAGCGCGACAGGACGGCACCGACTTCATCGTCATCAACGCAGCCGCATACACGCATACCAGCGTGGCGCTGCGCGATGCGCTGGCCGCAGTGGGTGTGCCCTTCATCGAAGTGCACCTCTCGAACGTCCACCGGCGCGAGCCGTTTCGCCACCACTCCTACCTGTCCGACGTCGCCGTCGGCGTGATCGTGGGATTGGGCGCCGCAGGCTACGACGCCGCGGTGCGCTACGCGCTGGACCACTGACATTAGTTGCCCGGCACTGCCGCGTCACGCTATACAAGCGATGCGGGGCAGTGCCCAACGGTTTTTTCGGGAATACAACCCATGGATCTCAGAAAGCTCAAGACCTTGATCGACCTCGTGGCCGAGTCCGGCATCGCCGAACTCGAAATCACCGAGGGTGAAGGCAAGGTCCGCATCGTCAAGTTCCCGCAGGGCGGCCAGTCCGCTGGCGTGGCGGCCACGGTGCAACCGTTGCCGGTGATGCCCGCGACCGACGTGCCCGCTGCCGCTGCCGCTGCAGCGCCTGCCGCCCCGGCAGCCGCCGCCGCGCCGCAAGGCCACGTGGTGAAGTCGCCGATGGTCGGCACCTTCTACCGCGCGCCCAACCCCGGCGCCCCCGCTTTCGTGGAAGTGGGCCAGTCGGTCAAGGAAGGCGATCCGCTGTGCATCATCGAAGCGATGAAGCTCCTGAACGAGATCGAGGCCGACAAGGCCGGCACGATCAAGGAAATCCTGGTCGAGAACGGCCAGCCCGTCGAGTACGGCCAGCCCCTGTTCGTCATCGGCTGACGGCACGCGCCGCTGACGCCCATGGCCACGACCGGCCACTCCCTGCCGCCCGAGGACGCCGCCGCTGCGTCTGGCGGCGAGGCCGTGTCCGAGCCTTCTCCAGGACAGTCATTCATGTTTGAAAAGATCCTGATCGCCAATCGCGGCGAAATCGCGTTGCGCATCCAGCGCGCGTGCCGCGAACTCGGCATCAAGACCGTCGTCGTGCACTCCGAGGCCGACCGCGACGCCAAGTACGTGCGCCTGGCCGACGAATCGGTCTGCATCGGCCCCGCTCCCTCGCGCGAAAGCTATCTGAACGTGCCGGCCATCATCTCGGCCGCCGAGGTCACCGACGCCGAAGCCATCCACCCCGGTTACGGCTTCCTGTCCGAGAACGCCGACTTCGCCGAGCGCGTGGAAAAGAGTGGATTCGTCTTCATCGGCCCGCGTCCCGAGACCATTCGCCTCATGGGCGACAAGGTCAGCGCCAAGCAGGCGATGATCGCCGCCGGCGTGCCGGTGGTGCCGGGTTCGGACGGCGCCTTGCCCGACGATCCGCGCGAGATCGTGCAGATTGCCCGCCAGGTCGGCTATCCGGTCATCATCAAGGCCGCAGGCGGCGGCGGTGGCCGTGGCATGCGCGTGGTGCACACCGAAGCCGCGCTGCTCAACGCCGTCGCGATGACGCGTTCGGAAGCCGGCGCCGCCTTCAACAATCCCGATGTGTACATGGAGAAGTTCCTCGAGAACCCCCGCCACATCGAGATCCAGGTCCTGGCCGACGGCCAGCGCAACGCCGTCTGGCTCGGCGAGCGTGACTGCTCGATGCAGCGCCGCCACCAGAAGATCATCGAGGAAGCGCCGGCCCCGCACGTGCCGCGCCGCCTGATCGACCGCATCGGCGACCGTTGCGCCGAAGCCTGCCGCAAGATGAATTACCGCGGCGCGGGCACGTTCGAGTTCCTGTATGAAAACGGCGAGTTCTATTTCATCGAAATGAACACCCGTATCCAGGTCGAACACCCGGTCACCGAAATGATCACCGGCATCGACTTGGTGCAGGAACAGATCCGCGTGGCCGCCGGCGAGAAGTTCCGCCTGCGCCAGCGCGACATCGAGTTCCGTGGCCACGCCATCGAATGCCGCGTGAACGCGGAAGATCCGTTCCGCTTCACGCCCAGCCCCGGCCGCATCACCAACTGGCACGTGCCGGGTGGTCCGGGCGTGCGGGTCGACTCGCATGTCTACAACGGCTACTTCGTACCGCCGAACTACGACTCGATGATCGCCAAGATCATCACCTACGGCGACACGCGCGAGCAGGCCCTGGCCCGCATGCGCATCGCCCTGTCGGAAACGGTGATCGAAGGCATCCAGACCAACGTGCCGCTGCACCGCGAGCTGATGGTCGATGCGCGTTTCGTCGAAGGCGGAACCAGCATCCACTATCTCGAGCATCGTCTCTCGCAACGTCCGGACTAAGCCGTGCGCGAACTGGTACTCGATTGTCCCGAAACCCAGGCTGAAGTCCTGTCCGACGCCTTGCTCGACGCCGGCGCCCTGTCGGTGTCGGTGGAAGACGCCGACGAGGGCACGGCTGCCGAACAACCGCTGTTCGGCGAGCCCGGCCTCGAACCCGACGTCCAGGCGTGGTCGCGCAACCGCGTGGTCGCGCTGCTGGCCGATGGCGACGATCCGGCCCAGGTGGTCGATCAGGCCGTCCAGGCCGCAGGCCTGGACGGTGCGCCTGAATGGCACCTGCGCGATGTGCCCGACGCCGACTGGGTGCGGCTGACGCAGTCGCAATTCGAACCCATCGCGGTCGACGCGCGCATCTGGATCGTGCCGACCTGGCACGACGTGCCGGGCCAGGCGCAGGCCACGCCCGACGGCGCGCCCGGTGCGGTGATCCGCCTCGATCCGGGGCTGGCGTTCGGCACGGGCAGCCACCCGACCACGCACCTCTGCCTGTCATGGCTGGCCGCTAACCTGCAGCCCGGACAGACCGTGCTCGACTACGGCTGCGGCTCCGGCATCCTGGCCATCGCGGCTCGCAAGCTGGGTGCAGGCCAGACGGTCGGCATCGACATCGATCCGCAGGCGGTGCAGTCGGCCCACGACAACGCGGTCGCCAACGAGGTCGACGTGCAGGCAGGATTGCCTGACGCCTACCCGGGCTGGAACGCCGACGTGGTGGTCGCCAATATCCTGTCGAACCCGCTGAAGGTGCTGGCGCCCATGCTGTGCGGTCGTGTGCTGCCGGGTGGACACTTGATCCTGTCCGGCGTCCTGGAACGTCAGGCCGAGGAAGTCGCAGCCGTGTACGCGCAATGGCTGAAGATATCGGTCTGGCAGGCTCGCGACGGCTGGGTCTGCCTGCACGGGCAGCGCCTGGCCTGATTCGGCAACGGCGGCGCAAGCCGCCGTTCCGGCGTCCGGCGCCGCTTTTTTCATTCGACACCGCGCGCAGGAATCCATGGCTTTAGCAACCCGGTGCCCGCAGTGCGGGACTGCCTTCCGTCTGGTGCCCGACCAGCTCCGCCTGCATGACGGGTTGGTGCGCTGCGGGGCCTGCTCGGCGATCTTCGACGGTCGCCAGGCCCAGTTCGAGGTCGACCCGGATACGCCGCTCGGCACCTCGCCGATGCGCCGCCAGACGCCTGCTGCGCCACCTGCGCCCGCTGCAGCAGCCACCAAGCTCTCGACGATTCCCACGGTAGGGGCCGACACGCCTGCCGCTGGCGGCCAACCGGCCGTGCCTGCGCACGTCCCGAGCCCACCCGTGGCCGCATCGCCCGTGCCGCCTGCGCCACATCCGGCCGCTCAGGACGACCTGCTGGACACGCGCGAGCCGATTGTGTCGCAGCCTGCGCCCGAGGCTGGCCCGGTTGCCGCGCCGACTCCTGCGCCCAGGGCGCCTGTCGACCCGTTGCCCCCGGCACCGGTCAGTCGTCCCGCGACGCCGCCTGCGCCACCGGTCGCGCCCACATCTGCGCCCACGCCGACTCACGACATCGACCCCGATGCCTGGGCACCCCCGCTGCGCACGCGCCCCGCGGCGCCCGTTGCCCCGCCAGTACCGCATGCTGTCGTGCCGCCACTGCCCGAGGCCGAGGCGCCCAGTCCGGTGGAGCCTGCGCCCCCTGCGGCCCAGGACGCGATTCCCGATCTGCCTCTGCCGCTGTCGCCCTTCGGGGATGCCAATCTGCCGCGTGCACCGCAGCCCCTGGGCGAAGTGTCGCCATCCCGGCGTGAGCCGCATCTGGGTGATGACGACGGTGAGCTGCTGGCGCCGATCCTGCCGGGCAATACGCCTGGCGGTGTCCGCGCACAGGTCATCGACGATGGGCATTCCCCGTCGTCGCGTGCTGCGCGGGCCGAGCCCCACATGGGCCATGAGAATGCCGTCTGGGAAGGCGATGCCCGCCCTGACGACCTGCCCGAACTGCGGCGCGAGTCCGCCGACACCACGGCCTTGCACGTGCCGCCCGCGCCGCCCGACGAAGTCGGCCCGGTCTACAGTTGGGACGACACCCCGGACACCGGGAAGGAGCTGGAGCACGTGCCGCCCGAAGTGGAAGGGCCGGGTGTCTTCACGTCCGAGCCGCCGCCCGAGTCCGCGCCGCGCCGACTGTGGCCGTGGATCGTCGGCAGCGTGCTGGCGCTGCTGCTGGCCGGCGCGCAGGGCCTGTACCTGTGGCGCGACCATGTGGCGACCGAGGTGCCTGCCATGCGCCCGGTGCTGAACGCGCTGTGCCAGTCGCTGGGCTGCAGCGTGGGGTATCCGCGCCATCCGGGCCAGTTGTCCATCGAGTCGTCGTCGCTGGAACCCTGGCAGTCCGATTTCAACGTGACCGAGTCGGGGCAGGTGTCCAAGCGCCTGGCCCTGCGCCTGGTGCTGCGCAACCGGCACACCGCGCCGCAGCCCTGGCCCTCGATCGAGCTGACCCTGACCAATCTGAGCGACACGCCCGTCGTGCGCCGGGTACTGGCACCGACCGATTATCTGCCCGCCGACGTTGCTAGCCAGCCCATGCCGGCGCGCAGCGAGCGGGCGCTCAGAATTCCTGTCGAGCCGCCTGCCGACCCCGTTTCAGGCTATCGCCTGTCCGTCTTCTTCCCTTGAGGCTTTCCCCCATGTCCGCCCCGGTAATCATTTGCGGTTCGATCGCGTTCGACACCATCATGGTCTTCGAAGGCCAGTTCAAGGATCACATCCTTCCCGATCAGGTCCACAAGCTGAGCGTGTCCTTCCTGGTTCCCGGCATGCGCAAGGAATTCGGCGGCTGCTCGGGCAACATCGCCTATAACCTGCACCTGCTGGGTGGCCAGCCGATCCCGGTGGCCACCGTAGGCAGCGACGGCGAGGAATACATCGCCCGCTTCAAGGACTTCGGCATCGACACCCGCTGGCTGAAGATCGCGGCCGAGAGCTACACCGCCCAGTGCTTCATCACCACCGACCTGTCGGACAACCAGATCACCGCCTTCCATCCGGGTGCAATGGCCTTGTCGGCCGGCAACGACCTGAGCGACGCGCCGGGCGAGTGGGGCATCGTTTCGCCCGACGCCAAGGACGCGATGTTCGCGCACGCCGAACGGCTGCGTGCGCGCGGTATCCCCTTCGTGTTCGACCTGGGCCAGGCCATGCCGCTGTTCGACGCCGCCGACCTGACCCGCATGCTGGGCATGGCGCGTGCGTTGACCGTCAACGATTACGAAGCCTCGATCGTGGCGCAGCGCACCGGTCGTTCGCTGGCCGAGCTGTCGCAGGATCTGGACGCCGTGGTGGTCACGCGTGGCGAAGAGGGTGCCACCGTCATCATCAAGGGCGAGGAACACGCCGTGGCACCGGTGCGTGCCGAGCAGGTGGTCGATCCGACCGGCTGCGGCGATGCGCACCGTGCCGGCCTGCTGTATGGCCTGACCTCGGGCTGGAACTGGGTCGACAGTTGCAAGCTGGGCAACCTGATGGGTGCCCTGAAGATCGCCGAGCGCGGCCCGCAGAACCATGCCCCCAGCCGCGACGAGATCAGCAGCCGTCTGCAGGCCGCCTACGGCCTGTCGCTGCCCTCGGTCGCCTGAACGTTTGAAACAAACCGCCACGCATCTTCATAATGCGCGCGAACCTGCGCGGCCCGAAAGCGTCTAAATTTCATTTGTCCGGGTTTGCCGCAGGCTGCGACAGCCTGGCGGCCCTACAGGAAGACATCATGAGCATTGCACGCGTTTCCCCCACTTCTTCTGCCGCGACCCGTTTGGGCACCGGACGCCGCTGGATGGCGCTCGGCGCCGCGGTCTGCGCTTTTTCCATCCTGGCTGGCTGCGCCACCGGCAACAGTTCGGGTTCGGTGTACTCGCGCGGCCAGGCCCAGCGTGAGCAGACCGTGCGCATCGCCACGGTCGAGTCGGTGCGCGAAGTTACCATCGACGGCGGCCAGACGGGCGTCGGCACGGGCACGGGCGCCATCGTCGGCGGCGTGGCCGGTAACGCCATCGGCGGCGGTCGCGGCCGCGTGCTGACGACGGTGCTGGGCGCCGTGGCCGGCGGTATCGCGGGCCAGGCGGTCGAAGGCGGCGTGTCCAAGCGCCGCGGCCTGGAGATCACGGTTCAATACGCCAACGGCGATCTGCGCGCGATCACTCAAGACGCCGACGAAATGTTCCGTCCGGGCGAGCGCGTGCGCGTGGTCACCGGTGGCGGCGTGACCCGCGTGACCCGCTGATCGGTCGGGAATCGGCAGGGCGGTGCCATGGCGCACGGCGCTGTCTGATGGCTTCCTGAAGGGGCCGTCGGGCCGATCTGCAGTGGTTTACCGCAAATGAAAACGGGGCGCACTCGATTGAGTGCGCCCCGTTTGCGTTTGGCTGGTCCGGCTGGCTTACATGCCGAAGATCGAGAAGCTCACGCGCGCCACGACCATCAGCAGGATCTGGGTGATGATGAACAGGAACAGCGGTGACAGATCGACGCCGCCCAGGCGCGGCGTGATGCGGCGCAGGGGGGCCAGGAAAGGATCGGTCAGCTGGTAGAGCAGCGGCATGGCCGGCGCCTGGGGATTGACCCAGGACAGCACTGCCATGATCAGGGTGAGCCACAGCACCAGGTTCAGGGCCCATTTCAGCACCGTCAGCAGGGCGATGCCCAGGCCGATGGGGAAAAGCGCCAGGGGGTTGCCGCCCGAGACGGCCATGATGGCCACCAGGAAGACGATGGCGGTCAGCCAGGCGGCGAAGACCGAGGCCCAGTCGATGCCGCCCGCGCCGGGGATGACGCGGCGCAGCGGGCGGACGATCCAGTCGGTGGCCTGGAAGACGGCACGCGAAATGGGGTTGTGAGGGTGTACGCGCACGGCCTGCAACCAGGCGCGCAGCAACAGCACCGCGCCGAAAAGCGTGAAGACGATATCGATGATGAAACGGGCGATGTCGCTGAACATCCGGACTCCAGGAGAAAACGCGCGGCGGGACCGGCACGAAGCAGACGGATTGTCGCATGCGGGTCGATGGGGTTCCAACCGGCTACATGGTGGGTTGAATGCTGTTGGTGTTTTGCTGGCGTGGGTGTTTTGGTTCTGGCGTTGGTCTGCTTTCTTTTGGCGGTCTGGCCGCTGAGTCGGGCAAGGGCGACTCAGCGGCCAGACCTTGCGGTGGGACAAGCCTCAAGGGGGATTGCGCGTCGGGTCCGGTGGCGAAGAGGGCCGAGTGTATTGCCGGTGAGGTCGCTATCAGGAGGGCTCCAACAGCAGCGATTGGCGTCGTCAGGAAGGGCGGTGCGGCAGGCTTGATCAGAGGGGCTTTCATGATGTGCGTGCTGCGCGCTGCAGTGTGATCGGCCATAAAAAAGCCCTGCTTTCGCAGGGCTTGGTGACTCGCTTCACCCGTGCCTGAGGCGCGGGCGGCTGCCGTGTGTCAAACGGCAGCGGGCTTCCTTACGGGCGGCTGCCGGTCGGGAAGGGCCAGGCGGCGATGGGGTTGGGCGAGGTCTTCGCGCCCGGTGCTGCGGCGGTCGACGGCGGCGTCACCGGTGCCGGCTCAGCGGGCTTGGGCGCGACTTTCTTCGCGGCCTTGCGAGCGGGGGCCTTTTTGGCGGTGGCGGGTGCGTCGGCGGGCGCAAGCTTGGCCGGTGCTGCGTCGGCGGCTGCCGGTGCCTTCACTTCGGTGGCGGCCGGAGCCGGTGCCGATTTGGCGGCGCCTTTCTTGGCGGCAGCGGTCTTGGCGCCGGCGGGCTTTGCAGCCGGCGTGGCGGCCTTGGCCTCGGCCGTCTTGGTGGCAGCAGGCTTGGCAGTCTTGGCCGGTGCAGCCTTCTTGGCGGAGGCGGTCTTGGTCGATGCAGCCTTCTTGGCAGGTGCCGCGGCGGTCTTGGCCGGGGTTGCCTGCTTGGCGGGTGCAGCGGCCTTCTTGGCCGGCGCTGCCTTCTTGGCGGGCGCAGCCTTCTTGGCCGGGGCGGCCTTCTTGGCGGGTGCAGCCTTCTTGGCCGGAGCAGCCTTCTTGGCGGGCGCGGCCTTCTTGGCCGGTGCTGCCTTCTTGGCTGCAGCCTTCTTCGCCGGTGCGGCTGCCTTGGTGGCGGTCTTGGTCGACGCCTTCGATGCGGTCTTGGTCGACGCCTTCGATGCCGTCTTGGTCGATGCCGACTTGGTGGCGGTGGTCGACTTCTTGGCTGCGGTCTTGGCGGTCGACTTGCCTGCCGACTTGTTCGACGACTTGCTGGCGGACTTGGTCGCGGTGCGTGCGGCGGCCTTCTTGGCCGGTGCGGTCGTCGACTTGGCGGTCGACTTCTTGGCCGCGGAGGTCTTGGTTGCAGCCGACTTGCTTGCCGACTTGGTGGCTGCCGACTTCGTGCTGGCGGACTTCGTCGCCGACTTGGCCGGTGCCGACTTGGTTGCGGTCGACTTGGTGGCGGTCTTGGCGGTGGACTTCTTGGCCGGGGTCGCGGTCTTCGCCGTGCTGGTCTTCTTCGCGGCGGTGGCGGGCTTGGCGGCAGTGGTCTTCTTTGCCGGTGCTGCCTTGGTGGCGGCCGTGGTCTTCTTCGCTGCGGCAGGCTTGCTGGCAGCGGTCTTCTTTGCAGCGGCCGGCTTGGTGGCGGCTGCCGTCTTCACCGCGGCCTTCTTGGCGGCGGGCTTGGTCGAAGCTGCCTTCTTCGCCGGTGCGGCTGCCGGCTTGGCGGCGGCCTTCTTCACGGCGGGCGTGGCAGGGGTCTTGGAGGCCGCAGCTTGCTTGGCCGGGGCCTTGTTCGCTGCGGGTTTCTTCGTCGCCGACTTGCTGGCGGCTTTCTTGGCTGTAGCCATGTTCTGCTCCTTCACGATTCGTTCAAGGACCAAGTTCGGGAACCCGAGCGGACCATCCGCGCGGGCTATTCATCGGCGCAAGCCAGGCCGCGCAACGCGGCGTCGGCCCATCGAGGGTTTGCGCTAATGAATGCGGTACAGCCATTCGACATGGTTCGCGTTTGCCGCGAGACATGTCGAATGGCCAGGCAAGCGTTTGTCTGCCGCTTGCCCGATGGCGTTCCAGTCCCCGGTTTTCCGCCCGCGCCGATGCGCGTGTAGCGGGTCGGGCGACGAGGTGTGCGCAGCAGGGACACGTCCCGCGCAGCTACGGCCTCGCGCCGCCGATGGGGCGCCTGGAAGCGCCGGATATCGCTCAGGCGATCACCACCAGTCCGGCGTTCTGACGCGCGGAGAATCGATCGCTCATGATTGGGAAAGTGCATGGCGCCGTGGCGCGTTGCGGTGTGATGTCGGCATGGAAGAACCGTTGCTCCGTCGGACTGGCGAACACCATCGAACACTTGGTTTGCGTGTGGTCAGCAGACGGCGTGCCCGTGACGATATCGAAAGCATTGGTTCGATGCTCGCCATGATGAACGGGTCGGGGCGACGACGCTGCAACCGGGTGTGATGGCGTGCGGTCGCGGCGGTGGAAGAGGATGCCGATGCGTGATGCGCGCGCCTCGTCGATGAGGCCGATACGACGCTGGGGCAGGAGGGTGCACACGCGGTCGGTGCGTGCCGGCGAAGCATCGTGATCGAGCTGATCGGCAACCATAACTGCGTCCCACGGGCCGA
>JAAIGF010285393.1_pt1 | contig 38438 bp, 35 predicted proteins | sample 6487441 | NCBI WGS metagenome assembly JAAIGF01 (sample SAMN13974129, study PRJNA590717) | phyllosphere metagenome | biome: pepper field; feature: multiple bacterial spot infested pepper fields; material: pepper leaves; isolation source: leaves from pepper fields | host: Capsicum annuum ...
CACCTGACCGCTGTTCTTGCCAAGAACCTCCATGTCGATCTCGTCATGCGGCTTCTTGTCGGTCGGGCCGATGTAAGTGAAGAAAGCCGAGTTCAGGCCGGAACCGGACGCCGTCTTGATCCGCGCCTCATAGGTGCCATAGCGATACCGCCCCTTGGTCTGGATTTCCCCGCAGGAATAATTACGATCCCCCGCACGACCCTCCTGAAACCCCAGCTGCAACTGCCCACCCTCGAACTTCACCAGCTTCTTCGACCACGTACAGTTCTGATGCGGACCGTTGTTCCAGCCATCGGATACATACCAGAACGAACGATCCATGCTGTCGAAGTTCTCGATAAACGACTTGCCGTTGTTCTCTTGAGCCATAACGGGTGAAGAGCAAAAGCTCGCCGCAACAAGCGCTGTGGCCAAAATGCGCGACGATATCTGCTTGATGTAGGTCATCAGGTCACCTCTGTCTGAACGTGTAGGTAGAACCTGCCGATGGCTGACAGTGGAAGCAGCGTAAGTGATGGACCCATTAATGATCATTGAGATACTCGTTCAACACGATGTCCGGCAAAGCAACGGGGATTATTTGCCAGTTTTGTTTGCGATCGGGTAGTCCAATATGATGGTATTCATTGAAATATAATACTTCGAAAATTTATCCTGATAATCACACCTCAAATGACGCACCAGCATAATGACCGGCTATCTACCTGAGACATTTAAAAAAGATCAATCAGTTCAACTCTTACTAGAATCACGTTTACAGCGCGCTCTATCAAAACGCAGCCGGTATCAGAGAAATATTTGCCTGTTAGATCAAATGAGCTGCATCTGATCGCCATCGATCCGCAACACGGTCAGCGTGTTGGTGTAAAACGCACCGGTGTCTATGCAAAGCCGTTGGGGCCCTGGACTGGGTTTATCTTTTGGCGTGTGACCATGGATGACGAACAAGTCCGGAAGCTGTGGGCCTTGCGCTAGAAACGGCTCACGAATCCACATCATGTCCTCATCCGACTGCTCGGCCAGAGCAATGCCAGGACGAATGCCTGCATGCACGAAAAGCAACCTTCCCACCGTGAGCATGATCGGAAGGCTGGCGATGAAGCGCTTGTGGCTGTCTGGAATCGCCTCTGCAAACAAATCTACGAGGGTGCCTTCTCGCTCGCTGCGCAGGAAGGCTGCACCGTGCACGTCAATTCCATAGGATGCCAGCGTCTGCTCACCTCCAAGCGCCAACCAATCCGCATTTTTCTTGGGATCGCTGAGATAGCGCAGAAAGACGTCTTCGTGATTGCCAGCAAGCGGAAGGCGCCTCAGACCGTGTTCGCTCTGATGCATGAGGTGGTTGATAACCTGCGCAGAGGAGGGGCCACGATCAATGAAATCACCCAGCAAAACCGTCAGGCTGTTTTTTCCCGTGGCCGCGATATCATCGGCAATGCGCGTTTCGGCCTGCTTCAAAAGATCCAGCCGACCATGAACGTCACCGACTGCGTAGATCGAGAATGATGGCGCTCTGTCGCCCAGATCGATCCGGCGCCGGGGGACAACTCGTTGCTGGCTTTTCCGGTATCGAGAAAGCCAATCGATGACCTTGCGCATGATTTGGATCACAGTGCCAAGAGAATGAAAGAGACGTACTTTAAGTGGGCGCGTCCTAAAGGAACATTAACAGGATAGAATGGCTATTGACGATGCTGGGTCGGATTTTTTCGACAGACCTGCCTCCTTCAATCTCCATCTTGCGGCTTGCAAGCCTCTCGTCGCTAAGGTTCTATAAGCGCATCGAAATCACCAGGTTGTCGTCGGAAATGAAGGCGAAAGCTTCGCTTTCCAGTGCAGCCGATGCCACTTTCGAGCGCTATACCAAATAAAGGGAACAAAGGAACCGACATATGACCATCATACCGAATTCGATCGAAGGCCGCGATATTGCCTATCAGATGCATCCGAACGTCAATCTTCGGAAATATGAAAAGACGGGCGGTCTCGTGATCGAGTCGGGGGAGGGTGTCTATGTTTTCGATAGCAGCGGCAAACGCTATATCGAAGGGTTGGCGGGGCTCTGGTCGGTGGCTGTCGGATTTGGGGAGAAGCGTCTCGCGGAAGTGGCGAAAGCCCAGATGGAGAAGCTGCCTTATTACCATACCTTCGCTTACAAGACGCATGGTCCATCGATAGAGCTTGCCGAAAAGCTGATCCAGATCGCGCCGGCTCCGATGTCCAAGGTTCATTTCACCTCGTCCGGCTCCGAGGCAAACGATCTGGCCTGCAAGATGGTGTGGTATCGCTCGAACGCCCTTGGAAAGAAGGACAAGAAGAAGATTATCGGGCGCATCAAGGGTTATCATGGCGTGACGATTGCCTCCGGTTCGATCACCGGCCTGCCACGCAACCATGAAAGCTTCGATCTGCCGCTGGACCGCATGATCCATACATCCTGCCCGTCCTTCGTTCATCACGGCTCGGAAGGCGAGAGTGAGGAGGACTTCACCACGCGTATGCTGAAGGATCTGGAAGACCTGATCCTCAGGGAAGGTCCGGAAACCATCGCTGCGTTCTGGGGCGAGCCTGTGATGGGGGCGGGCGGTGTGTTGGTTCCACCGGCGGGATACTGGGCTGGCGTGCAGAAAATCCTGAAGAAATACGACATTCTGCTGGTCGTGGATGAGGTGATCTGCGGCTTTGGCCGTACCGGCAAGATGTTTGCGTGCCAGACCTATGGTATCGAGCCGGATGTTCTGGTTCTCTCCAAGCAGCTTTCCTCTTCTTACATGCCGCTTTCGGCAATTCTAATGAATGACGCGTTCTACCAGCCGATTGCCGACGAGTCGGATCGTATCGGCGTGTTCGGTCACGGGTTCACCGCATCCGGCCATCCCGTTGCGACAGCCGTTGGGTTGGAAAACCTGAAGATCATCGAGGAGAAAGATTTGGTCGGCAACGCCGCCAGACTGGAGAGGAAGTTCCTCTCACGGCTCGAAGGCCTTTCCGGGCATGCGCTGGCCCACTCATTCCGTGGTATCGGCCTGCTCGGCGCGCTCGAGATCAAGCCTTGGGAGAATGCGAAAGCCGGAGATGCGGCGGCTGCCGTTGGCTCTGCACTGGAACATGAGGGCGTTATTGCCCGCGTTGTTGGAGAAGCGATCTGCTTCTGCCCACCGCTCATCATCACAGCGGAGCAAATTGACGAAATGTTCGATGCGCTGGCTCGTGCGCTCGATGCCGTCGCCGCAACGCGCAAGGCCTGACAGGAATAGCGATCCGGCGGCGAAAGCTGCCGGATTTTTCCATGTAATCAGCCGGTTGTCGCTTTTCTCATATGCCTGAAGGTCATGGCCAGGGCGCCAGCCAAAAGGGTTGCCGTGATGAACAGGAAGGCCGCCGCTGCAATGGCAGGGCTGATGTTCTCGCGGATGCTGGAGAACATTTCGCGCGCCAGCGTCCTTTGATTGGGACCGGCGACGAAGAGTGTCAAAACCACCTCATCCAGAGACGTTGCAAAAGCCAGCACCGCGCCAGAGAGAACGCCCGGCATGGCAAGAGGCAAGGTAACACGGCGAAAGACGGTGGTGGGCGAAGCGCCGAGACTTTCGGCGGCAAGCTCCACCCGCTCATCGATACCCGCCAGCGCCCCACTGACACTGACGACGACGAAGGGGACGGCCACGACAGTATGGGCGATGATCACGCCGATATAGCTGTTGGTGAGCCCGAAGCGAGCGAGCAGAACCTGCATGCCAACGCCAAGAACGACAGCCGGAACCACCATCGGCAGTAAAAACAGAGTGCGGATCGTTCCCTTGAAAAACAGGCGGCGGTTGCGCAAGCCAAGCGCCGCCAATGTTCCGAGAATGACCGCGAGCAGCGTGGTGCCGGACGCGATGATGAGGCTGTTGATGATCGCCCGACGCCAGGAATCAGCCGTGAACAGTTCTTCCAGCCATCGCAGCGACCACGAGGAAATTGGGTAGGTAAGGATGACGCTTGATGTAAAGGCGAGGGGCAGGATTGCGAGAAGCGGCGCGATCAGGAAAAGAATGGCGGCAACGGCAAAGAGTGGCTTGAGAATTCTGAGCGTCATGATCAGTACTTCCTCTGCTCTTCCGCCGAAAGCCGGGCATAAACACTGTAAAGCACGAGCGTTGCGACAAGCAGCACGACACCGAGCGCGCCTGCCATTCCCCAGTTGGCCGTTCCCGTCGCATAGAATGCGATGACGGAGGAAATCATCTGATCTCCCGGACCACCGATCAAAGCGGGGGTGATGTAATAACCGATGGCCGAGATGAAGACGAGCAGGCAACCGGAGGCCACGCCGCGCAGGCTGAGCGGCAGAAGGACCTTGATGAAGGCCCACAGCGGGTGAGCGCCGAGCGACGCGGCGGCGGGCATGAGGTTGCGCGGTATGGTGATCAGAACCGAATAGATCGGTAGAACCATGAAGGGCAGAAGCACATGCGTCATGGCGATGATCACGCCGATCCGGTTGAAGATCAGCGGCAGCGGAGCATTGATCAGGCCGATCCATTGCAGCATTTCGTTGATCAGCCCTTGCTCTTGAAGCAGAATGAACCACGCCGCCGTTCGCACCAGAAGCGATGTCCAGAGCGGCAAAAGCACCGCGCCCAGCATGAGATCACGCTTCCAGCCTTCGAGGGAGACTGCAATCAGCGCATAGGGAAAGCCGATGAGGACGCAGGCAAGCGTTACCAGCGCTGCAATCCAGAAAGTGCGAACGAGAATGACACCGTTGACGGATTGATCGGCGGGGAGATGCTTGATGTCCCCAGCGGAATTGCGGCCAAGATCGACTGCTGCAAGCAGATTGCGATCCGTGATCGGCGAAAGTGCATCCGCAATCGCAATCCAATAGTCAGGCTGGCCCCATCTCTTGTCTATGGAAACAAGATCGGCGGGTGACGCTGCACCATCTGCCAAAGCACTCGTTGTTTTCGACATCAGTGTACGAAAGCCGGGGCGGGCGCTGTTGAGGCGGCGAACCATGTCGCCCAGCGCCTGCGTATCGTCCACCGCCTTCAAATCGGAAATCAGCGCCGTCTGCATCTCGCTCGTTGGCGGCGTCTGCCGATCCCACCCGGCAACGATTTCGGCACTTTTGGGCAGAAGACGCAGCACCGCCGTATCCGAAACCGATTGCGACACCATGCTGAGAAGCGGCCAGATGAAGAAGCCGATGAGAAAGAGGAGAAGTGGCGCGAGAAGCAGAAGGGAGCGAGCGGTGCGTTGCGAGAAACCACTCATGGCATGATGACCCGACAATCACTGGAGGAGAACCCGGCATAGACTTTCGTGCCCGGCTCGAATTCGCGCGAGCGCCGACCGAGCTTCGCGATGAGGGGGTGGCTGTCGTTTTGCAACTGAACCCTCAAATGATCGCCCTGATAAACGCAATCCAGAATTTCCATCTCGATGCAGTTTCGTGCCTCCATGCGCGCTTCGCTCAGGTCCACACGCTCAGGACGGACGGAAACGAGTGCGGGACGGCCCGCCGAAACGCCTTCTGCAACCGCGGAAATGATATGAGAGCCGGAAGGCAGGCGAACCTTTGCCTCCTGCCCATCGAGCGCTTCCACGACACCTTCAATCAGATTGGTTTCACCGATGAATTCGGCAACGAAGCGCGTCGCGGGCTCGTCATAGACCTGCCGCGGCGTTCCGATCTGCTCGATTTTGCCCTTGTTGAACACCGCCACCCGGTCCGACATGGTCAGCGCTTCCGATTGATCATGTGTGACGAAAACGATGGTAAGACCAAGCCTTCGGTGAAGATCACGGATATCGAGCTGCATCTGTTCGCGCAGCTGCTTGTCCAATGCGCCCAGCGGTTCGTCCATCAACACGACCTGCGGCTCGAATACCAGCGCGCGCGCCAGCGCCACACGCTGCTGCTGCCCGCCGGAAAGCTGGAACGGTCTCCGCTCAATGAAAGCGGAAAGTTGGACCATATCCAGTGCCCGGTTGACACGGCTAGTAATCTCACCTTTGGGGAGACCGCGCATCTGGAGCGGAAAGGCGATGTTTTCGCCAACCGACATGTGCGGGAAGAGCGCGTAGTTCTGAAACACCACGCCCATGTTTCTCTTGTAGGTCGGGATATTGTTGACGGCTGCGCCATCGACAAGGATGTCACCGGAGGTCGGCTGCTCGAAACCGGCCAGCATCATAAGAAGTGTCGTCTTGCCGGAGCCGGAGGGACCGAGCAGGCTGACGAACTCCCCCTTATCGATGCTGAGATCGAGGTTCTCGACCACTGTCAAAGGGCCGAAGCATTTGGTGATGCGATCAAAACGAATAAATTCAACCATGGAAACTCCATCGACTGCCCCGGCAATAAAAGGGAGCAGGACGTGTCGTAACTGAAGCAGGACACCGACACGCGGCGCCCTGCGAGGGTACTAACTTACTTGGCCAGCCAGGCGTTGAAGCGCTGGGTAAGGGATTCCGCATTGTCGATCCAGAAATCGACATTGAGCGGGATCGCATCCGTCATGTTGGCGGGGTCCGTCGGCAGGTCCTTGGCGTATTCTGCCGGTACCTTAGAAGCGGCTTCCTTGTTCGGCAGACCGTAGGCCACGAATTCAGGAAGCTTGGACTGGTGTTCCGGCAGGCTTGCGAAAGCGATGAAATCCTGCGCCTCGGCCTTGTTTGCCGCATCTTTCAACACAACCCAGCTATCGACGGCATAGATGCTGCCCGGCCAGACGACCTTGAAATTCTTGCCCTCGGTGCGGTTGATGCCGGTAATGCGGCCATTATAGGCGGATGTCATCACCACTTCGCCCGATGCCAGAAACTGCAAGGGCTGCGCACCGGATTCCCACCAGACGATGTTCGGCTTCAACTCATCGAGTTTCTTGAACGCGCGGTTGACGCCTTCCTCGGTGGAGAGAACATCGTAAAGCTCATCCTTGGAAACGCCGTCCGCCAGAAGAGCGAATTCGAGTGTATATTTCGGGCCTTTGCGCAACGAGCGCTTGCCCGGAAATTTCTCCACGTTCCAGAAGTCCTGCCAGGATTTCGGGCCTTCCTTAAGCTTTGCGCCGTCATAGGCAATGGCGGTTGACCAGACGATTGCGCCGACGCCACAGTCGTTGACGGCTGTGGGCAGGAACTTGTCCTTGCCGCCCATCTTGTCCCAGTCGATCTTTTCGTAGAGACCATCGGCGCAACCAAGAGCCAGTTCTTCGGCTTCGACCTGCACGGCATCCCAGTTCGGTGCGCCAGCCTTGACCTTGGACTGAATGACGCCGATGCCACCATCCCACGCCTCGTCCAGAACCGGCTTGCCGATCTTTTCGGAGAAAGGCTTGAAGTAAATCTTGCGCTGCGCATCTTGATAGGTGCCACCCCAGGAAACGACGGTCAGATCGCGGCTGAAAGCTGGCAGGCTTTGGGTCAGTGTCAGGGCGACGGCTGTCGCCGCAAGCACGGAAAATGTCTTTAACTGTTTCATTATGTTCCCCTTTTCGTCTTGAGAGGGACCGGCATCGGTTGCTCGGCCCTGATTGAATTCCTCAAGTTCTCGGCAAATCTCGTGCTTGGCTTTTGCAATGTCACGAGCCCTGCCTGTCGCCCGCTGGTCTTCCCTTTTCCTTTGGAAGGCGGCGGAGAGTATCGATATGTATTCTTCTGACCGGCGGCGGACGTTCAGCCCGCCCACAGGGTCAAACGTGCTGTCCTCCATTGATGTGGATTTCGGCTCCGGTGATGTAGGAGGATTGCTCCGAGCAGAGGAAGTAGATAGTTTCCGCCACCTCCTTCGGCTCACCCAGCCTGCCCATGGGAACCTCTGCGGCAACCAGCTCATCGGTACCCGGCGAAAGGATCGACGTCTCGATTTCCCCCGGAGCGATGGCATTGGCCCGCACACCGAAACGGCCGAATTCATGCGCCATTTCCCGTGTCAGGGAAGCCAGCGCCGCCTTGGAAGCCGCATAGGCAACGCCCGCAAATGGGTGCACGCGCGATCCAGCAATCGAGGTAACGTTGACGATCGAACCTTTTGCCGCTTCAAGCTCCGGCAGAAGTGCCCGGGCCAGAAGTGCAGTCGAGATGAGGTTGACGTTCATCACCTGCGTCCACACGTCGGCAGCCGTTTCAGCAACGCCGAGACGGCTTTTGTCCGGTCCCTTCGGCGAAATACCGGCATTGTTGACGAGCGCTTGCAGCTTGCCCTTCGGCAATCTTTCGCGCACAGTATCAACGAGGCGGTCGATCTGGCTTAGGTCGGCAAGGTCGGCCTGGATGTGGCTTTCGCGGGCCGAAGGCCAAGCGCATTCCTCGGAGAATGGCTGGCGGGAAACGGTGAGGATTCGCCAACCCTTGGCCTGAAAGAGCTTGACGGTGGCGTGGCCGATGCCGCGGCTCGCACCGGTCAGTAGCATGTAAGGTCGATCTTCGCTCATACCGCCGCTCCTTGATGTTTGATGCATCATATTAGCCCATTTGGGAAATGCAACAGGTCATTTTCGCCCGATTAATTTTCTTCCCGGGTGGTGATGCGCTCCAGGATCGGTTTCCCGCCGAGCAATATGTCATCGATGATCGCCATGGCCGCCGCAGCCGAGTCATGTCGCTTCAGAGCATCCACAACCGGATAATGATGATCGATCATCGCGCGTCCGGCAGGAATATAGACGTCCGATATGTGCGGACCCATCTGAAGCCAGAGGCGCCTCAATATGCCGTTCAGCACAGGCAGCCCGGCAATTTGCGGAAGCATGAAGTGGAATGCCTGATTGAGCGCAGCACCCTTCAGCCCATCTCCATTGGCAATGGCCTGCTCATTGTCGCGTAAAACCTGCTCCAGTGCCGCAATATCCTTGGCAGTCGCTGTTTGCGCTGCGGTTTCTGCCGCCAATCCTTCCAGCTTCACACGAATTGATCGGATTTCCCGGTAGCGCGCCTGCTTCATGTCGGGAATCCGAATATCCCGCGGCGAGCGGAAGATCAGCGCTTCGTCATTGGCAAGCCGCAGGATCGCATCGCGGATGGGCGTGACACTGGTGCCGAACTGCTCAGCCAGATCGCGGATCTTCAGCCGCTCACCGGGTTGAAAGCGCCCTTGCATGAGGGCATCGCACATGGCGGAGTAGACCGTGTTGCTCAAGCTCTCATAGTCCAGCGGAGAAAATTCCGGCATAAAACCTCCCGACCCAATTTGATGTTTGATGCATCATAATTTTATGTTACATCACTCATATCAGTTTGGTCTTGATTGGCAATATGGGGGAGATAGGTGGAAGCAGCCGCGACGTCCAAAGAGGACGCCATCTCCGCTTCGCTGACTGTGACACCGCTCTTGACGGTGAGCCAGCACGCATTCGAAATCTACGGCTTTACCGGCTCGACCAAGAGATTATCGAGCGAACGTGACGAAACGTTTCTGTTCACACGAGAGGACGGCGTTGAATTCACGCTGAAGATCGCCAATGCCGCAGAAGAGCCGGCGGCTCTCGAATTTCAGGATGGCGCGCTGCTGCATCTGGTCAAAGCTGCTCCTCGTGTTCCAGTGCCTCGCCTCGTGCTGACACGAAACGGCAAAGAGAGCCACACGCTTCAAACGGTCGACGGGCCACGCATCATGCGTCTGCTCACCTTTCTTCGCGGCAACTTGCAGTATCGTACACCCGCAACGGCCAGGCAAAGCCGAAATGTGGGCTTGGGACTGGCGCAATTGGGGCTGGGGCTCAAGGATTATGGCGGTCGACCGCCCTGCGGGAAGCTGATGTGGGATATTTCCCATACCCTGGATCTGCGCGCCTTTACCAGCTTCGTGGGAGAGGAGCGCCGAAAAGCCGTCGAGGCGGTTCTCGAAGAATTCGAGGTCGCGTTACCCTCGATAAGGTCGCTAAAGCGCCGCCAGATCATTCACAACGATTTCAATCCGCATAATATCCTCATGCAGCCGGATGCTCCTTCCGAGGTCTCGGGTATCATCGACTTCGGCGATATGGTCGAAGCACCTCTTATCAACGATGTGGCAGTCGCGCTCTCTTACCATCTCGCAACCGATAACTGGCGGGAGAGGGCGCAGGCCTTTCTGGAAGGCTTCGTTGCCGTGCGTCCGTTGGAAGCCGACGAAATAGAGCTTCTGCCGCTTCTCACCCGCTGCCGTCTGGCCATGTCCATCGTCATAGCGGAGTGGCGCTCGGCGCTTTTTCCCGACAACCGCGATTATATCATGAGAAACCATGCGTCCGCATGGCGTTCGCTGCAACACATTCCGCAACTCACATCCGCCGGGTTGAAAAGCCTTGCGCCAAATCTTTCGAGGGCTTGAAACATGTCTATGGTCAACGCTTTTTCGCGCGATGATTTCGAACGTCTGGATGAGGCCGAAAAGGCTTTGATTGCAAGGCGAAACAAGGTTCTAGGCCCGGCATATCGCCTTTTCTACGAAAAGCCTCTGCACCTCGTGCGGGGTGAGGGCGTCTTTCTCTATGACACGGCAGGCACGCAATATCTGGATGCCTATAATAACGTCGCTTCGCTGGGCCACTGCCATCCGCGCGTCGTTGAAGCGATTACCAGGCAGACCGCGACCCTCAATACCCACACGCGCTATCTGCATGAAGGCATTATCGAATATGCCGAAGAGCTGACCGCAACTTTTCCCGATGAACTGAGCCAGGCGATGTTCACCTGCACGGGCAGCGAGGCAAATGACCTTGCCTTCCGCATCGCCCGCTTCGTTACGGGTGGCACGGGCGTCATCGCAACCGAACTTGCCTATCATGGGCTGACCAGCGCCGTCGCTGAATTCTCGCCTTCGCTCGGAGAATCCGTGACCCTTGGCGCCCATGTCCGTACCGTCCCGGCACCGGATAGCTATCGTCATTCGCCCGAAGACATGGCACATAAATTCGGCGCGGACATAAAGCGCGCAATCGCGGACCTGAAGCGCCACGGCATCAAGCCAGCGCTTTTGATCGTGGACACGATCTTTTCCAGCGATGGCATCTTTGCCGGTCCGAAGGGCTTCCTGAAGCCCGCTGTCGATGCGATCCACGAGGCTGGCGGTCTGTTCATCGCCGATGAAGTTCAGCCGGGCTTCGGCAGAACCGGTGAAGCGATGTGGGGTTTCCAGCACCACGGCGTGATGCCGGATATGGTGACGCTCGGTAAGCCTATGGGCAATGGCTATCCCATGGCGGGCATCGTGATGAAGCCGGAAGTCATCGCAGAATTCGGCCCGCAAGCACGATATTTCAACACTTTCGGCGGCAACCCGATTGCGGCAGCTGCCGGTAAAGCCGTTCTGGATACGATCAAAATCGAGGGTTTGCAGCAAAACGCACTGGAAGTCGGCCGTTATCTTATGGACGGACTTTCAAACCTCGGCGGACCACAGTCCGTGATCGGCGATGTCCGCGGCTCAGGCCTCTTCATCGGCGTGGAAATCGTTTCCGATACGGCGACGAAAAAGCCGGATGCGGCGCTGACCTCCCGGATCGTCAACGGCTTGCGGGAACGTCACGTTCTGATCAGCGCATCTGGCCCGAATGCCAACATACTAAAAATCCGCCCGCCGCTGGTCTTCGCACGCGAGCATGCCGACCTCTTCCTCGACAAGTTCAAGCTCGTTCTCGGCAGCCTTGAAAAATAAAAAGCGCGATGTGAGAACGCCATGCACGTTCACACTCGTCGGGGCTGCTGAACCATGGTCCAGATGTTACCGTTGCGAGCTCACTCCCGCTATCACGGCAGCAGTAATTCGACGGGTACTACCCTGATAGAAAAGCCGCCGAAGCACTGGCTTCGGCGGCCTTTAAAATCAAGTTATTCACTCTGCCCTCAGCGATGAGCCAAGGCTTGCCATGCAACCTTATGCGGCCCGGCTGGAGAAGGACGACTTGACGCGGTCCATCAAACGGTTAGCGGGCGATCCGGCGTTGCTGGAATGCTGAGTGTGACGCGCGACTGAACCTGTTTCGAACTTGCCAACGAGCTGGAAGAGCGCCTCTGCTTCGCGAGCGAGAGAATGGCTCGCTGCGGTGGATTCTTCCACCATCGCCGCGTTCTGCTGTGTTCCCTGATCCATCAACGAAACAGCATGGTTGATTTCCTTGATGCCGGTGGACTGTTCACGCGAAGCTTCAACGATGGAGAGAACGTTGACGCTGATTTCCTTGACCTGCTCAACGATCTGACCAAGTGCCTCACCGGTTTCGCCGACAAGCGAAACGCCGCTCTTTACATGTTCACCGGATTTGGCGATCAGGGTCTTGATGTCTTTCGCAGCGCTTGCCGAACGTTGCGCAAGTTCGCGAACTTCCTGCGCCACGACTGCGAAGCCCTTGCCTGCCTCACCTGCTCGCGCGGCTTCCACACCTGCATTCAGTGCCAGCAGATTGGTCTGGAAAGCAATCTCATCGATAACGCCGATGATGGTGGAGATTTCGTTGGAAGAGGCTTCGATTGCGTTCATCGCATTGATGGCATTCGTGACGACGTGGCCGGAATGTTCGGCATTTTTGCGCGTAACGCTGACCAGACGACCGGCCTCCTCCGCCCGACGCGTGGTGTCGGCGACGGTCGTGGTAATCTGCTCCAGGGCAGCGGCGGTTTCCTCGACAGACGCTGCCTGCTGTTCGGTACGCTTTGCCAGATCGTCAGCCGCAGAGCGGATCTGGTTCGATCCCGCAGAGATTGCCTGCGCGTTGCCGCTCACGTCCACAATTGCATCTTCCAGACGCTCGATGGCGCCATTAAAGTCCACCCGGATCTTGTCGAGACGCTCGGCAAATGTCTGCTCGATGCGGTGGTTCAGCTTGCCATTCGCCATCGCGCCGAGGCCAACGGCCAGCGTATCGACCGCGAATTGCACTTCTGCGGCATCTTCCGCCTGACGCTTCTGCTGCTCCATGCGCTCACGCTCGGAAAGAGACCGGTTGGCTTCCGCCTCGGCTTCCAGACGCAATCTGTCCTGCGCGTTCTGCTTGAACACGGCGACGGACTTGACCATGTCACCGATTTCGCTTCGGTCTGCAACCGCGTCGATCTCTGCCTCTGCATTGCCAGCGGCAAGCTCACGCATGGTCTGCACGATCCGCGTGACGGGGCGCGTGATGGAGCGCGTGACGATTGTTGCCAGAACCGCCACGACAGCCAGAACGCCGATGGAGGTGAGGATGGAAATCAGGAAATCCTTGTGCTGCGCATCGGCAGAGGCGGTTGCATATGCCTTCAGCTCCAGACCCGTTTGATCTTCAACCGTCTTCAGCGCATTGATGCGGTTGGTCGTCGCCTTGTACCAGTCTTCACCGGTAACACTGCTCATCTGGCCACCGAACGGAGCCTGAAGTGCGACGCTGCGCTGCTTCTCGACAAGCTGGCCGGCATCGCTCGAAAGTGCTGCCTGAAGCGCGGCACGCTGCGGTGCGCCCGCATAGCTGTTGAAATCTGAAAAATACACGTTCTGCATGGCGCCGAACTTCACGAACTGCTGATAGCCTTCAGGCGTGAATTTGCCAGTCGCGAAAGCTGCCGTACCGATGGTACGTTCCTGTCCGGCGCGTTCCTTGCCCTGCAAAAGCGCAGAATAGGCAACGATCCGGTTCGAGATCGTGCTGTCGGTCGTAAGCGAGCTCATGGACTCGATCAGCTTGATCAGGCTGCCGATCGTGTCTGCAAAATAAGAAGCAATATCCGGCACGGTTGCCTTCAGTGAGGAAACATCCTCACGCATCGTCCTCAGCCTGTCGATCTTGCCTTGCGCCGCGAATGCCAGCTCCTTCATTGCCGGGCCACCAATGGCGTCATTGGATGTAAGGTTCAAGGCCTTGAAATTCGCGATTGCGGCGTCTGCGGCAATACGCTGCTTATCCAGAAGCGAACCAAATTCACCGACGCCCTTTGCACCGACGAATCCAGCGGATGCGCCGCGCTCTTTTTGAATTTCGTGGATCGTCGCGCCGATGATCGGCGCCATCGAAGAGATATCGGCAACCGAACGCGCTTCCGAAGCATGACCAAGGCGTTTTACGTTGTCCTGAACGACAGCGCCAATCAACGCAATCGTTGGAATGGCTGCAACAAGAACGACGCGCGTACTGATTTTCAAATTGCCGAATATGCTCACGTAAAGCCTCGATTTCTGCTTGCTGAATGAGCAGCAGCGAAACTGCTCATGCTCAATTGGTAGGAAGGATAATAGTTTTGATAAGGAACAATTGTTTAAGCTTGGTTATCGTGCCTAGTTTTTCATCAGAAATGCTTATTATTTAAGTCGACCGCATAGATTTGCGGTTCGTCAATTCTCTACTCGCACGATTACAGCACAGTTGAAAAACGAAGAGAAACCGACTTAGCTCGTAACGGTTCGTGGGGCCTAGTTTAGGCTTTCCTACGAATATGCTGCTCCGCTTTGGCGAGCATGACATTGACGTCCGAGGGTTTCGCCGACGCCATGATGAACCGATCCGGGCGAATAAGCGCAATTGCTTCCGAGTTCGATGTGATGAAGTCTCGTACCGTCCTGCATCCGAAGGAATGTTCGCTGGCGGGTTTCGCATTTTCCGTCGAGATATGAATGATTGCTCCGCCCAGATCATTCATAATTCGAAGTGACGTCGGGTTTAGACAGCTATGCGGATCGACACCTAAGCCTACCAGCGCAAAACCTTTGCCGAGCACCTCATCACTGCGATGTTCCGTGCCGCTCTGGTCCTGAAGCCAGGTTTGCGGCAGAAGGTAGCCGGGCTTCGGGAGATCGCGGTTTCCGTTTTTGAGAAACCAACCGCGCTTGTATCTTGGTGTCGGTCGAATACCCTGTTCTTCCAGAAGCCCGCGCAGCCGAGGCACACCGCGCATCAGCTTGATCAAACCATGTGTGGCAAAGACCGCGAACTGGTTGCGCGGCATGATGAGTTTTCCCATCAACCGCGCGACATTGATCATGGCCTTGCTGTGTGGACGGCGCTTGGAATCATAGCTCTCGAGGATCGAGGCATCGGCCCCGTTGACGACACTTGCCAGCTTCCATGAAAGATTGGCCGCATCCCGGAGGCCAGAAACGAGCCCCTGACCGACGAATGGCGGCGTGATATGGGCCGCATCCCCCGCAAGAAAAACCCGTCCGGACTGAAAAGTGCGGGCAGCGCGGGCGTGAAAGCGATAGACCGCCCGCCGCTCGATTTCCATCGCGCCAACGCCACCCCAAGGCGCAAGCAACCGTCCAACCTCCAGGTCGCTTTCCATCTGGTGGCGCGTTTCGCCCTTCGCCAGCATGAATTCCCAGCGCTGCCTGCCACCCGGCGCGATCATATGCGGTGTCGGTCATTTAGGGTCGCAGATGAATTCGACATGATCGATGGGCTGAGGAGCGCTTTTCGCATCGATGATCAGCCAGTCTTCTGCAAAGCTCTTGCCTTTGAAATCCTGCCCGATCATCGACCGCACGATGGAACTCGCGCCATCTGCGCCAACAAGATACTGCGCCTCGACCTCCGCGATGGTCCCATCCGCGCTTCGCAATCGCGCAACAACACCCGCATCTCTCTGCTGAAACTCGAGCAGTTCCAAGCCCAATTTTGTTGTTACGGACGGGCTCGATGCCAGCCGGGCGCGAAGCGCGCTCGAGATCGGGCTGATAGAACGTGATCTGCATGGGGTGCGTGTCTATTTCACGCGCAGTGTTGATACGGGCAAATTCTCCGAAAATGGGAGAGATCATCCGCACGAACGGAATGCGCACCTGATTGAAATCCTCTTCCCCCAGACCCAGAGACTGGAGGATGCGCAGCGCATCGAAGTCGAACGCAATGGCGCGCGGCGCAAGGAAGATGTCCAGCGCCTTGTCGATGATCAGCGTCTGGACGCCACGTTGCCCGAGCATCAGAGCAAGCGTTGCCCCAACCGGCCCGCACCCCACGATGATGACCTGCGTCTTCGTTGGAAACCCAGCATCCATTTCAGCCTCCCGCCTCTCGACCGATCATAAAACGGCCATCCCTCATAAACAGAGTTGATGCAATTTGAACAATACTGTTTAATTCTGTGAAGCGATGTGCAGGACGAAGTGATGAGCGACCTTTCAGCAGCCCAGTTAAGGATCAACGAAGCGGCAATGCAGCTGTTCGCGAAACGGGGCAGCGCGGAAATCAGCGTGAGTGAGCTGGCGGGCGCGGCAGGGGTTTCGCGCGGCACGATCTACAACAACTACCCCGAGTTCAACCGGCTGTTCGAGGACATCGCGGCGCGTCTTGCAACGGAGATGCATGCCCGCATTGCCCGCGCGGCCAAGGATATTTCCGACCCGGCCGAGGCAGTCTCGGATGGCATCCGCCACTTCGTGCGACGAGCCCATGAGGAGCCGGAATGGGGCCGGTTCATCCTGCGCTTCGCTTTCTCGCATGGCGCGTTACGAAGCATGTGGGAGGCCCAGCCAGCCATCGATCTGCGCAACGGGCTTGAGGCAGGGCGCTTCAACTTCCAGCCGGATCAGGGGCCTTCGGTGCTGGCAATGATCGGCGGCACCGGCGTCTCGGCGATTTTGCTGGTCATGGAGGGGCACAAGGCATGGCGCGAAGCGGGCTCGAATGCAGCCGAATTCGTGCTTCGGGCGCTGGGGATGGAGCCGGAAGAAGCACGGGCGATAGCGACAAGGGAACTGCCGCCCTTGCCCAAGTAATGAAATTGATTGGGCGGTTTTCGGGAGGAAAAGTCCATGCTGATGAAAAACGAAAAAACCAGCGACCGGGGCCTGATAGATCGGGCCGATGTGCAGCAATTCGAGCAGGTGCCGCTTGCTGACCAGTATTTGCCCACAAGCACTTACGACATGCTGTCGAAGGGCATGTCGATCAATCCTGATGCGGTCGCGCTCTCCTTTTTTCTGAGAACAACGGATTATCGCCGTCCCTTTACCTGGACGCATCGCGATCTGCTGGCGGAGATTACCCGCACCGCCAATGCGCTTCGGCGTCTGGGAATTGAGCGCGGGAACGTGGTGGCTTTCGTCTTGCCCAACCTTCCTGAAACGCATCTTGTCATCTGGGGCGGGGAGGCGGCAGGGGTTACCTTTGCCATCAATCCGCTTCTCGATGCTGCACAGATCGCTGAATTATTGCAGGCTGGCAAAGCGAAGTGGCTGGTGACGCTGGAACCCACGCCCGGCACCGACATCTGGCAGAAGGTTTCCAAAGCCGCAGCCGAGGTGAGCGCCCTGAAGGGTATCCTGACCGTCAGCATCGCGCCCTATCTACGAGGCCCGCTCGGTCTTGCGCTCCGGCTGAAATCACGCGCGAAAAGGCTTCGCGTGCCAAACAGCGCTATTAAAGTCTCGAGCCTGGTTTCCTGCTCGAATTCCTCTGCGATACGACACGCGCCGCAACGAACCTGATCATGACCGGCACCATGGAGAAATATCCGCGCATCACATGGATACTTGCCCATGCGGGCGGCTTTCTGCCTTATGTCGCCTGGCGTCTATCGCTTGGCAATATGATGGCGGAACTCTCCGACAATCTGCCGCAAGGTGTGCTGACCTATATCCGCCGCTTCTATTTCGACACTGCTCTGTCTCCTTCACCCTACGCCATGGCAGCCTTGCAGCAACTCGTCGATCCAACCCACATTCTCTTTGGCAGCGACTTTCCCTTCGCCCCGGCTCCGATGACTGCAAACCAGATTGGCCAGTTGGAGAAGCTCGACATATGGTCTGTGCAACAGCGATCCGCCGTGTATCGCAGCAACGCGCTGTCACTGTTTCCGCGCTTCAAGACGGACAATGAGAGTGTGGGCCAACGCGAAGTGGCAAAAAGCGCCTCCTTCTCCGTCAAGATGCGCCGGATACTGCAAAAGCCGGTGCTGGCTTATGCGGAGCGGATGCGCCAGCGATAAGTCTCGAAGCACTTCGGGAAAGTATCATGCAGACGAAGTATCCTGCTGCATCGCTTTCTCCATGATCAGCGAGCGAAGCCACATGTGACAGGGATCGGCATCGAGAAACTTCGGCCAGACGATATTCTCTATGAGCTTGAGCATGGCAAAAGGCGCTTCGAGTATCTTGACTGGGAACTGCCGCGCCATCTGTGCTGCGATACGTCTGTGCACCGTCGCAATCCGTCGCGTGCCAGCGACAAGGTGCGGCACCGCGCCAAAATACTCCACAGTGCATTCGATGCGCCTCTGTTTGCCATAGCGGGGCAGAAACCAGTCTTCGAACGAGATACTGTTCTCTTCTCCGAACCGTACCGCGACATGGCCCAGAGCAAGATATTCTTCCATAGACAGGGTGTCGATTTCGGCGAAGGCGTCGCTGCAAGCAAGACACACCTGATCGTCGGTGAACAGCGTGCTTTGCGGATGCTGGAGCTTTGAAGCATACTGCTCGGGGATGATGAGGAAATCGATATTGCCGCGGTCGAAAACTTCCAGAACCTGTTTCGGCGGCCTGCGAAGATCGACAATCAAACCCGGCGCTATCGCTGCCAGATCGCGCACGACCTCCGCAAGCAATGTCTCGACCATAAAATCCGACGCATGGATCGCAAACCGGCGGGTCGCGGTTGCGGGATCGAAGGTCGCTTTCAGCGACATCGTTCCTCGGGCGTGATTGAGCGTATCGCGCACCGGACCGATCAGGCTCAAGGCCAGCGGCGTCAGTTCCATTCGACGGCCAATCTGAACCAGAAGCCCGTCTTCGAAATATTCGCGCAGCCTCGCAAGTGCAGCACTTGTTGCGGATTGACCGATGCATAGCCGTTCGCTGGCACGCGTAACGTTGCGTTCCTCCAGCAGAACATCAAGCACGATCAAAAGGTTAAGATCGAAGCGATCCAGACGCATGATTTCCCTCTCGGCATCATGATCAGGTATCGATACTATCGATGAATATCATGAATACAATCTGATTTTCATTTCCCTGACAAAAGCTAATTCTGTTTGAGACCGGGCGGCGCGTGAGGAGTGCAGCCGCTTGGCAGGAAGCCGGAAACCGGCTTTTCGACATCTGGGAGGGATCATGAAAAACTGTTATTCGGCAGCGCTCAGCGCTGCCGCGTTCATAGCGACACCGGCATTCGCAGCGGATATGGAGCAACCCGCGGGACAGCCGCCGCTTGCCGTCATTGCGCAGGATAATCTCGGCAAAGCCGGTCTTTTGCGCTCGTATTTCGATAGCGATCAGTTCGGTTCCGTGCAATGGCGCGTCGGCCAGGGTCGCCTGACGATTGGTGCCGCTGCCAGTTCGGGGCTGCCTTACAGCCGTTACAGAGATGGCACCACGGACACCGTTGTTCCGGTAAACACGCTGTTCGGCCTGCCGGACGGTGAATCGATGATCAGGCTTGGCGTGCGCGGCACGTTTCCAAACGGCGCCGATTATCTGGTCGAGCAGGATGCCGGAGGCATCGGGCGGCTGGAATTGCAATATATGCGCTTCCTGAACCCCGGCACGATGTGGGCGCTGGGAGGCTTTCTGGATTACACCCACCTCGACATAATAGGCTCGGGCGATATTACGCGTCAGGCGGGCGGGGTGCGCGCAGACATATTGAACGAGTTCAGCGACCACTGGGGCGTTGCCGCAAGAGCCGAATATTCCTGGGGCGAATCCGACCTCAAGATCGCAGCCGGGCCGGGATTGACGCTCGAGCACAAGCAGGGTGACGACCGCTTTTACACGCAGGCCGAACTGATCGGCCAGTTTCGCAGTGATGATTTTGGCCTGATACCGGATGGCTGGGTCGCCCATCCCGTGCTTGGCATTCAGTTCCAACGCAGTTTCCTCGAATCCACGGCAGATAGTTTCGGCGTCGTTTCTTCGGGCGTCGTTGGAGATACCGAAGATTACGGCACCGCCTGGGCACATTTCAGACTCGAGAAGGAAGTGCCGCCCGGCGGCTGGTCTCCAAACGTCCTCGTCGGCTTCGAGCATGAATACGTCAACAGCCTCGATGCGGTGGTGAAAGAGCCGTCCTATGCGGTGTTCGGCGCGGGCCTGTCGACAATGTTCGGCAAGGGAAATCGCTTCGAGGTCTCCTACACGCGCCATCAAGGCCTGAATGGCGACCGATGGAATCAGGCCTTTGTCGGCACACTCACCCTCGCTTTTTAAGAGGGCCGAAGCGTCCGGTGGGCCGTTGCGGGGAGCGACAGCCCACTGGCAAAAATCGAAAACGGGAGGAGAAAATGAGCAAACTCAATAGTTTTCAGGGCGACGCCAGTCTCAGCATCGGCCATATGGCCGGAATGATAGACCTTGCAGCGTTGCCGCTGTGGGTCGGCGTGCTCATGCAATATTATCAGCTGCCGCCGGAGCGCGCCGGTCTGACCATAACCATGTTCCTTGGCGCGGTCGTGCTTGCCAGCTGTCTGCTTGCGCCACAGTTCCACAGGCTTCATCACAGGGCAGTCGCCGTCAGCGGTTTCGCGGTCGCGGCGCTGTCCTTCTTTGCGGCCTCGCGGCTTTTCGTCGGAGATGTATCGTTTCAGACCCTTCTCATCCTGCATGCAGTTGCGGGGCTGGGCGCGGGATCGGGCCTCTCGGTCTCCCACGGGCTTATGGGCAGAACCGTCAATCCTCATCGCCTCTTCGGCATTGCCAATGTCACGATGGGCGCGCTGGCCATCGTCATGTTTGCGGTGCTGCCGGGCATCATCCGGCAAAATGGCGGCCATGTGCTGTTTGAGGCATTGGCGCTGATCATGGCATTCGCCTCCGCCTGTGCGGTATTTTTCTATCCCAGCATCGAAAAGACAATTCCGGGCGCTGCAACCCGGAAGGCCGAACCGCGGGCTCCGCTTTCACCGGCCGTCTGGCCCGTCATCGGGGTCATCATCTGCCTTGCCATGAACCAGGCCATGATTTTCTCTTTCGTGGAGCGCATCGGCGTAGAGCGCGGCTTCGGCGAGGAGCGCGTGCAGATCATTCTGGTCGTCATGGGCTTCATCAATCTCGCACCCGGCCTGCTTGCGGCACTTCTGCAAAACCGGCTGTCGGCAACGACGGTGGGCACCATCGCACCGATATTGCAGGCAACCTTCGCAGTATCGCTGACCGGCACCACTTACTTTCCGCTCTATGCGGCACCCATGGCCTTCTTCGTCTGCCTGGTGATTTTCACCCATGTCTTCCTGTTCGGCCTTCTTTCGAAGATCGACAAATCCGGACGTGCGGTGGCAGCCACCCCAGCCATGATGATGTTCGGCTCAGCACTGGGGCCGGCACTCGGCGGAGCCATCGTTGCAGGCATCGGATATCGCGGCCTTGGCTGGGCTGCCGTCCTCATCGCATCGCTCGCGCTCGTGCTCATCCTGCTTGCCCGACGCCTGCTCGCGCAGACGGAGAAGAAGCCCGCAATGGTGAGCGCCTGACCTACAAACCCTTCCAGTACAGCATGAAAAGGAGATCGTTATGAACCAGCACACCAACTTCCCACCCGGCCTTCAGTTTCCCGACGATGTCGTATTCACGGGATACGCGGCCCCGGTGCGCATCGAGGGTGAAGTGCATGACCTGGAAGTCATCGGTCGCATTCCTCCCGAACTGGAGGGCATGTATATCCGCAACAGCGCGGACCACACCTATCCGCCCCTGCACGGCAAGGACATCTTCCTCAATGGCGACGGAATGATCCACTCCGTCAGAATTCAGAACGGCCATGCCGATTTGACCATGCGCTACGTGCGCACGCGCAAGTTTGAATTGGAGCGGACAGCGCGCCGCGCACTCTTCGGCGCGTATCGCAATCCCTTCACCGATTCCCCGGAGGTGGAAGGCGAGGACGCCAACACAGCAAATACCTCTATCCTTTGGCATCACGGCAAGCTTTATGCTCTAAAAGAGGCTGGCCGCCCCTACGAACTCGATCCGAACGATCTGACCACGCGTGGCGAAAGCGATTTCGGCGGGCAATTGAAAAGCCGCACCTTCACCGCCCACCCCAAGATCGATCCGCTGACCGGTGAATGCATTGCTTTTGCCTATAATTGCGAAGGCGTCGCAAGCGATGAGATCGAGGTCTACACCATCGCCCGGGATGGCGAATTCAAGCGCACGGAACGGTTCAAGGCGCCTTACTGCTCCATGGTCCACGACTTCCTCGTGTCGCGAAACTTCATCGCCTTCGTCATCTGCCCGATGGTGTGTGAATGGGACCGCGTCAAGAAAGGTGAATCCTACTGGCATTGGGATAGTCACAAGCAGACTTACATCGCCGTTATTCCGCGCGAGCAGGGCGTGTCCGCCATCCGCTGGTACACCGCACCGAAGGTTGCCATGCAGACGCACACCTTCAATGCCTGGGATGATGGCAGCCGCCTGGTGCTCGATCATTTCGTCAACGAATCCGGCTGGCTGAGCCAGTTCCCGGATATTCACAATCCCCATGCACACGAGATGCCGCCATTCGGCGAGCGCTGGACGATCGATCTGTCGACGCAGGGCGGCGACGTCAAGGTTGATCGCTTCATTAAGCATATTGGTGAAATGCCGGTGGTCGACGGGCGTTTCTCCATGCGCCGAACCCGGCATTACTGGTTCGGCACCAATAATCCCGAAAAATATCCCATGTTGCAGCCTGGCCCCAAAGGCCCTCCCTTCACCTGCCTTGGGCACTTCGATGAGGAGACCGGTAAGATCGATCTGTTTTATGCCGGTCCCGATTCCTCGCCGGAGGAGCCATGCTTCGTGCCCCGCAGCCCGGATGCGGAAGAGGGCGATGGCTGGCTGATGACGATGGTCGGCAGGCGGGCGGAAAATAGAACGGATCTCGTGATCCTGGATGCGCGCAATCTTTCGAAGGGGCCGGTTGCCGTCATCAAGTTCCCAAGCCGCGTCCATGAGGGCTTCCATGGCGTTTGGGTGCCCGGCAGTTCACTCGGCTCGGATCGCGGTTTTTGAGGTGCGGTCGCCGCGCCCGTCGAGGCGCGGCTTCTCTTCGCAGGAGGAACCAAAACATGACGACACTTTATGGAGATGTGAGCAAAACCCGCGCCAACCGGTGCAGCTGGATGCTCAACGAACTCGGCTTTACCTATGACAACCGGCCACTATCCTTCAGCCCGAGAGATGAAAAGCCGCTTGAATTTCTGGCAATCAATCCAAACGGCAAGTGCCCGACCCTTGAGGATGACGGCTTTGTGCTGTTTGAATCGCTTGCTATCAATCTCTATCTGGCGAAAAAATATGGTGGAGCGCTTGGCCCCCAAACGCTCGAAGAAGACGCACTTGCAACGCAGTGGTCCCTCTGGGTCGCGACCGAAGTGGAAAAACCACTGCTGCTGGCCACCGCCATTCGCAGCCTGTTCGAACCGAGGCTTCCTGCGGAGGAAGAACTCGAAATTGCCCTGCGCAAACTTGCACGCCCGTTGAAGGTTCTCGATCAGCACCTTCGAAACCAGCCCTACATATTGGGGTCTCGCTTCACGGTGGCAGACATCAATGTCGCATCGGTAATGCATCTCATTCCCATCGCGGACATCGATATTTCACAGTGGCCGTCTCTGAAAAAATGGCTTGATGAATGCCTGTCACGTCCGGCGGCAATCGATGCCCGGAGCGTCAATTTTCATGTGCCTCGGCCACCGACCGGGCGCGATATCGTTGCGATGTTCGTCTGATCTTTAAAACTGAAACAGGTACTAACCATGCTTTCCCTATCCACGGCATCGCAAATCATCGATGCTGCTCTGGCGCATGCGCGCCATCTTCAACTTGCTCCCATTGCCGTCGCCGTTCTGGATGGCGGGGGCAATCTCGTTGCCTTCAAACGCGAAGATGGAGCCGGAATAGTTCGCTTCGACATCGCCTTCGGCAAAGCCTGGGGTTCACTCGGAATGGGCTTCGGATCGCGCGAACTGACCGAGCGAGCGCAGAAGAACGCCACATTCTTCACCACGCTTGCCGTCACCAGCGGTGGCCGCATGGTGCCGTCCCCCGGCGGTGTTCTCGTTCTCGACTCTCAGGGCCAGATCAACGGAGCCGTCGGCATCTCCGGCGACCTTGGCGATAATGACGAACTCTGCGCGATTGCGGGCATCGAAGATGCCGGACTGCGCGCCGCACCGAAATTAGCCCAATGAAGGCGCCAGACATGCAGCAGCACATCACCTCCGCACAATCCGAAAATTATTTCCTTCGCCTCAATCCCGTGACGGGAGACATCGCCAGTCGGGCAAAGGCGTTCAAGGCTTCCGATGCTGCCGATTTGGCCGATCAGGCTCATTCCGCCTTTCCCGCATGGTCGAAAACCGGGCCGAATACCCGGCGAAAATTGCTGCTGAAGGCTGCGCAGGTGATGTTGGAAAAGAAGCAGGCCTTCATCACAGCCATGCAGGAAGAGACGGGAGCCACCGCAAGCTGGGCTGGCTTCAATGTATCGCTGGCAGCCGACATGATTACCGAGGCAGCCTCTCTTACGACCCAGATCAAGGGGGAGATCATCCCATCCGACAAGCCGGGTTGCCTTGCCATGTCGGTGCGGGAGCCGGTAGGCCTGTGCCTTGGTATCGCTCCATGGAATGCGCCCATCATTCTCGGTGTCCGTGCCGTTGCAACCGCGCTTGCATGCGGCAATGTCGTGATATTGAAGGCATCCGAAAAATGCCCTGAAACACACCGCCTCATCGGTGAATGCTTTTCCGAAGCCGGATTTCCGCAAGGCGTCGTCAGCGTCGTGACGAATGCGCCCGAGGATGCAGCAGAGGTTGTCAACGCCCTGATCGATCACCCGGCAGTACAGCGGATCAATTTCACCGGCTCCACCGCCATCGGAAAAGCAATTGCGGTTCGGGCGGCAGCACATCTGAAGCCGGTTCTGCTTGAGCTGGGCGGCAAGGCTCCGCTCATCGTTTTGGATGATGCCGATATCGATGAGGCAGTGGCCGCTGCAGCATTCGGTGCCTTCTTCAATCAGGGCCAGATTTGCATGTCCACCGAGCGCATCATTCTCGTCGATGCGATTGCCGACGCGTTTGTCGAGAAATTCCGCGCAAAAGCAGCCAGTCTCGTCGCAGGAGATCCCGCCACCGGTGCTGCCCCTCTGGGCGCCGTCATCGGAGAGGAGACCGCCCATAAACTCGAAGCGCTGATCTCAGATGCAGTCGCCAAGGGCGCAACCGTAATCTCCGGAGGCACTGCGAAGGGCGTTCTCATCGACGCGACCGCTATCGACAAGGTTACGGATCAGATGCGCCTCTACAACGAGGAGAGTTTCGGACCGATCGTCGCGATCATCAGAGCGCGCGATGAGGACCATGCCATAACACTTGCCAATGATAGCGAATATGGCCTTTCCGCATCCGTCTGTACCCGCGATGGCGCACGCGGACTTCGCGTTGCTCGGCAGATCAAGTCAGGCATCTGCCACGTCAACGGCCCGACCGTCCATGACGAAGCCCAGATGCCGTTTGGCGGCGTCAAGGCATCGGGTTACGGTCGTTTCGGCGGGCAGGCGGGTGTTTCGGAATTCACCCAGCTGAGATGGATCACCGTTGAAACGGAAGCCGGGCATTATCCCATCTGATCCTTCATCCAGATGCGGCCGTCGGTAGTTCGCCTTCGGCCGCACTACCGTTCAAGTCCTCATAAATCAGTTCCGCAGTCTGCTCATAATGCCGCTGCAACAGGCCAACGGCCTCCTCTGCCTGATGATCCAGCACCGCTTTCAGAATGTCCGAATGCTCCTGGCTGACCTTTCTCACGCGAAACGCCTTGCGGATGGACAGCGAACGATAGCGGTACAGTCGATCCGCGAGCTGTTCACAAAAACCGATCAAAGACCGCGACCCGCAATTACCGATCAAAAGCGCATGGAAACCGCGATGCAGGATTTCCCATTTCGGGTTGCTCTCGAAGTGATCGGCATTCAGGGATCGCGGCATCCGCTCCAGCCGGTGGTGGGCAACCAGAAGAGATTCCTCCCATTCCGGCGTGCGGTTCATCATGGATTCACGCAGCGCCAGACCTTCAACCCAGCAGCGCGTCTTGGTCAGTTCATGCAACTCCTCAAGGCTGATCGGCTTCACGAAAAATCCGCGCTGCTCTTTTCCGATCACAAGGTCTTCCGTCGAGAGGCGGTTCAGCGCTTCGCGCAATGGCGTCTGCCCGGCATCGTATCGTTCCGTCAGGAACCGAAGCTGGAGTTTGCGTCCTGGTTCAAGCTCCGTCGAAAGGATATCTGCCTTCAGGCGCTCATAAATATTGGTCGCCAATGTTGCCGGGCTTTCAAGAGCCTTTTCGTTGAAATCCGTATCCATGCAAATCCCGCCTCTGTGTTCCGCTTTTTATAACACCTCATCGCAAAAAACCAAAATTTATAAATTTTAACTTTACGAACTAAATTTTGTATATTACTCCTTGGATCAGGCAAGGGAGGAAACGATGGGAGAAGCCGTCAAAAGCCGCCGTCTCTATCGGCAAGGATGCAGCTGTGGCGCTATCGACGTGCATTGCCATATCGTGCCATCCAGCTTTCCCGGCGCAGAGCTGAAAGGCTGGCCGTCCATGTCTCCAGTCGTCGATTGCCATGCAACGGTGGTCATCGATAGCAAGCCCTACCGCACCGTAAGCGATGCGTGCTGGGTGGCCGAGCGCAGAATCGAGGATATGGATGCAACCGGCATTCAAATTCAGGCGCTGTCCCCGATGCCTGAACTCTTCGGTTACTGGTTCGATGCCGCCAATGCGGAATGGCTCGTCAGGCACGTCAACGACACGATTGCCGAGTTGATCGATGAGGGGAAAGGCCGTTTCGTCGGGCTCGCTGGCGTTCCGCTTCAGGATATCGACCGCTCCATCAAAGAACTGCACCGTATTATGAGCATTCCGGGTTTTCGGGGAGTGGAAATCGGCAGCAATATCAATGGCGTCGCCATAGGTGATGAGCGGTTTCATCCCTTCTTTGCAGAGGCGGAAAAACTGGGCGCAGCTGTCTTCGTCCACGCCGTCCGTCCGGCAGGCATGGAGCGTGTGGTGGGCCCTGCCGCTCTTCAGCAGGTCATCGGTTATCCGACCGATATCGGTCTCGCAGCGGCGTCGGTCATTACCGGTAATCTTCTCTCGCACTTTCCAAAGCTGCGCATCGCCTTCAGCCATGGCGGAGGCACTTTCGCCTCGCTCGTTTCCCGGCTGGAGCAGGGATATCAAACCTTCCCGGCGCTCAAAGAGGCGCTCATCGATCCCCCTTCGACTCAGGCAAAACGCCTCTACGCGGATGGGCTGGTCTTCGACAGCGAGGCTTTACGCCGGCTCATCTCCATTTTTGGAGAGGACAGGATCATGATCGGCACGGATTACCCTTTCAACTTCCGGGAAAAAGCCCCCGTTGCGAGCATCGAAAATGCCTTTGACGGCAAGGAAATTCGCGAGCGCCTTCTGTATCGAAATGCATTGACGTTCCTGAATCTGGAGGAGAGCGCAGATGTCTGATTTTCCCGTTATTGCGCTCCGAAGCGTCGAAATTTCTACGCCAGACATGGCGAAATCTGTCGATTTCTACACTCAAGTCTGGGGGCTGACGGTCGCAGCCGAGGCGGGAGGGAAGGTTTATCTGGCGGGCACCGGCGACGATTTCCATGTGCTGGAACTAAAGCAGGCGGAACGTGCCGAACTCAGAAAGATAACCTTCCGTGCCGCTTCGAATGATGACCTTGGCAAGCTGCTGGAAAAATGCCGGGTGTCCGGTTGCACCGTCATGCGCGAGCTTGGTGAGGCAGACAATCCGGCAGGCGGCCAGAGGTTCGTCGTGCGGGAACCGCAGGGCTCCGTCATCGAATTCGTCCATGGCGATTTGCGCAAGACCGGCAGCGCCGTTGCCAATCAGGTGCAGCGGCTGGCGCATGTCAACATCAACAGCAACGAGATCGAAGCGCTGTCCTCATTCTACCAGAACGTGCTCGGCTTCCAGCTAACCGACCGTTCCAAGATGATGGCCTTCCTGCGCTGCAACGACGATCACCACGCCGTGGTTCTGGCCGAAGCGCCTGCCAACGGTTTGAACCACATCGCCTTTCTCATGCCCGACATCGAATCCGTCATGAGAGGATCGGGCAGGGTGGTGGATCATGGTTATCCCATCGGCTGGGGTGTCGGGCGCCATGGCCCCGGAGACAACGTCTTTGCCTATTTCGTCGACCCGACCGGCGTCGTGATCGAATACACCGCCGAAGTCTTGCAGGTTGACGATAGCTATCGGTTCAAGGGGCCGGATGAGTGGGTCTGGCCGCCGGGGCGCACGGACCATTGGGGCATTGCCCCGCCTAAAAGTGACGAGTGCAAGAGGGCCCAGCTCGCCATCGGCTTTGCCGGAACCTGAACGTCATAACTGCTACAAAGGCATTTACCGTGAGCAATAAATACGAAATTTCAGAGCATTATGACGTCATCGTCGTCGGGTTCGGTCCCGCTGGTGCGGTTGCGGCAGCCATGCTCGGTCAGCGCGGCCACTCCACTCTTGTCATCGACCGGATGACGGGCATCTATGAAAAACCGCGCGCCATTGCCATCGATCACGAAATTCTGCGCCATTTCGACAATATGGGCATTGCCGAAGATGTTCTGCCCTTCGTCGCCCCCTTTACCGCTTCCCAGCATTTCGGCGCACAGGGTCAGCTGATCCGGCGTATCGATATGGTGCCGGAACCCTATCCGCTGGGCTACACGCCGAGCATGGTCTTCACCCAGCCACCCGTGGAAAAGGTTCTCAGGAGCCATGCCGAAAGCCTGAGCAATGTGACCATAGAGCTCGGCGTCGAACTGATCGATATCGCCGACACCGGCAACGATGTTGTTGCAACGCTCAGAGGAGCGGACGGCGTTACGCGCAATGTCGGCGCACGCTATGCCATTGGCTGCGATGGTGCATCCAGCACGGTGCGCCAGATTGCTGGGATGAAACTCGAAGATCTGGTCTTCGATGAGCCATGGCTGGTTGTAGATGTCGAGGTCAATTCATCCTCTCTGGCCAAGCTGCCCGAAACCTCGGCGCAGTTTTGCGATCCCTCCCGCCCGACCAGCTTCATTATCGGCCCGAAGAACCATCGCCGGTGGGAAATCATGCTTTTGCCCGGTGAAGATGCCAGGGAAATGGAGAAGCCGGAAAATGTCTGGCGGCTACTTTCCCCATGGCTCTCTCCACAGGATGGCACGCTTTGGCGTGCGGCATCCTACCGCTTCCACGCATTGGTGGCAGATGATTGGCGGCGTGGCCGCATCATGATTGCGGGCGACGCGGCGCATCAACAGCCGCCCTTTATTGGTCAGGGCATGTGCCAGGGCCTACGCGATGTTTCCAACCTGGTCTGGAAACTGGATCGCGTCATAAAAGGTCTTTCGACGGAAAACCTGCTGGATAGTTATACGGTAGAGCGCAAACGTCACGTTCGCAGCCTGACCGGCAAGATCAAAGCCATCGGCCAGATGATCTGCGAGCGTGATCCGGCACTGGCAGCCGAGCGCGATCAGCGCATCATTGCCGAAGGCGGCGGCAAGCCGCCAACCATCACCCGACAGGAAATCGTGCCCCCTCTCGAGGAGGGTCTGATCGGTGGCGAAAGAACACCCGCACGGGGCGTTTTATTCCCGCAGCCCGCAATCCTCGCCGCTCATGGTGGGGACCGAACGACGACGCTTCTCGATCACATCACCGGCACGGGATGGCGGCTTGTTCTGGACGGGCGAAAGGTATCGGCGCCTGAGGTATCCGAACTTGCACAGGCTGCGCCCGAGATGACGATTTGCGTCACCGTTCCGGCTTCGGCAGCGGCGCGACCGGAAGGTGCGCTTGTGGAAAAAGATGGGGTTCTGACCGGCTGGTTCGAACGCCACGGCACCATCGGCGCCATCGTCAGGCCGGACCATTACGTCTATGCGGGCGCTGCGACCGTGGATGCCCTTCAACAACAATTATCGGAGTTGCAGACGGGCCTTGCCGCATAGGCACGCCAATGACTTCTGTCTGCTCTTTCATCGGTTCTGGGAGGAAATCATGACCGAAAAATCAAAAAGTAATTTAAGGCCTTACGTCGTCCTGTTCATGCTTTTTCTGTTTCAGACGCTGAACTTCTTCGACAAACTGGTCTTCGGTCTTTCCGCAGTGCCGATGATGAAGGAACTGAACATCTCGCCGCAGCAGTTCGGCTTGATCGGCAGCAGCTTCTTCCTGCTTTTCTCCATTTCCGGCGTGCTGGTCGGCCTCTTCGTCATCGGGCGCGTTCCGGTGAAATGGATTCTCGTGATCCTCGCCCTGATCTGGTCGGTCGCTCAGATCCCTATCTATTTCACCAGCTCGGTCACGGTGCTGATCGCCTGCCGCATCCTGCTTGGCCTTGGCGAAGGCCCCGGCCTGCCGACCGCACTTCATGCCTGCCAGAACTGGTTTCATCCGCAAAAGCGCAGTGTTCCCAGTGCCATCGTGGTGCAGGGCATCAGTGTTGGCCTGCTAGCGGGCGGTCCGATCCTCACCTATTTCATCCTGAACCATGGCTGGCGCGTCGGTTTCCTGTTCTGCGGCGTGATCGGTCTTATCTGGATTGCTTGCTGGCTTCTTGTTGGCGGTGAAGGTCCTTACGCCAAGGAAGATGGCAAGACGGCTTCCGTCGATAATCAGGATGCCATTCCAGCAAAAAATCTCTGGCTCGACCCGACCGTGATCGGCGTCATCATCATGTCCACCATGTCCTACTGGATCGTGGGCATGTCCGCCACATGGCTTCCCCCATTCCTGCAACAAGGGCTCGGCTATTCGCAGGGTGAGATCGGCTCAATCATTTCTGCCGTCTATATCTTCCAGTCACCGCTTCTGCTTCTCGGTTCATGGGTCGCGCAACGCATGTTGCAGAGGGGCGTGAGCAAGCGCTCGGCCCTTGGAAGCGCCTCTGGCTACGCGCTTCTCGTCAGCGGCCTTGCCCTCATCGGATCGGTCTATGTTACTGGACCCCTGCAGCTTGCGCTCGTTGCAATCGCATTCGCCGCACCCAGCCTGACCACGATCTACGGACCTATCACGCTTGGCGCCGTAGCACCCGCCGTTCAGCGCGGTCGTCTGATCGTCGTCATCTATTCGGCCAATGCCGTGTCGGCTCTCGCCTCCAATGCGGTGACCGGAATGATCGTCCAGCAGGCGGGCCCGGAGCACCTGACGCAAGGTTATGCAAACGCCATGCTCTTCACCGCTGGCATCCTTATCATCGGTGCGGCCTCCGCCTTCGCCCTGATCTTCCCCGAACGCACCATCGAACGCTTTGGCCGGATCACACGCTTTGCAAAAACACAGGAAGCCTGAAGGGCTTCCCGACTTCCACGACAGGAGAAAGACATGAGATTATCGTCCGTTAAAATTGCTGGCAGAGAAACCTGGGGCGTCGTGCAGGGCGAGGAGTTTCTCGATGTCGGTGCAGTCCTGAAGGACCGATATGCCGATCTCAAGGCAGCCGTGACAGCCAATCTCGATGGCGTTTCCGAAGCAATCGCCTCCGCCGAGGCGACGCCGGTGAGTGACGTGAACTGGCTGCCCGTCATCGGCAACCCTGAGAAAATCCTCTGCGTCGGTCTCAATTACGAAACGCATCGCAAGGAAACGGGACGCACTGAAGTCGAAAATCCGACGATCTTTGCCCGCTATTCCAATAGCCAAACCGGCCACCTCCAGCCGATCATCCGCCCGAAAGTCTCGACGGAACTGGATTATGAAGGGGAACTCGCCGTCATCATCGGCAAGGCGGGTCGGTATATCTCGCGGGAAGATGCGTTAAGCCATATCGCAGGCTATGCCTGCTATAATGACGGCAGTATCCGCGATTACCAACGTCACACGCACCAATTCATTCCGGGCAAGAATTTCCCCGATACCGGCGCATTCGGTCCATGGATGATGACGCCGGATGAGTTGGGCGCACTTGACGATTTACGGCTTCAAACAAGACTGAACGGCGTTGTCGTGCAGGAAGCGACCATCAGCCAGATGATCTTCGATATTGCCCGCCAGATCGAATATTGCTCCAGCTTCACGCGGCTGGAGGCAGGCGACGTTATCGTCAGCGGAACGCCGGGCGGTGTCGGCGCCAAGCGCAATCCGCCGCTCTGGATGAAGCCGGGCGATGTCGTTGAAGTGGAAATCGACAAGCTGGGTATTCTGCGCAATCCGATCACCGAAGAAGCCGCATAGGCCTCATCACGGCCACGCATTCTCCCGCTGAAACTGCAAAAGGCACGCCTCATCCGGGCGTGCCTTTTCATTTAAGCCGTAAGCTTTCGATCAGAGAAAATCGTCACGGCGGGGCGTGAAGCAATCGATCAGTTCACCTGCCTCAAGGCAGATGCAGCCATGTTCGATGTTCCCCGGGATGACCAGACTGTCACCCTTGGCCAGTTCATGCGCTTCACCATCGCGGAAAAAGCGGAAACGTCCGCTTGCCACATAGGTCGATTGCACATGCGGGTGGCTGTGCAATTTTCCTTCGGCATCCTTATCGAAGCGGAAGGAGACGACCATCAGTTCCGGCGCCTCCGAAAGCACGGTGCGCTGTACGCCCGCATCGGGCGAGACTGTCGGAAAAGTGGGACGTTGCATCTTTTATCTCCTGTGAAATCCGTGCGCTGGCGGTTGCATCTGCAGCGTGTCGCCAAGCGGCTATTGACCTCATGATACATATCGTACAATAACGAGCAAGAGATATTATGTCTTGAGATCAACAACCAGTGGAGATGTCTGCATGTTGAGTGTCGTCACACGACAGGCCGTGAACCCGGAATACGCGAAAACGCTCGATACGGAGGGCCTGCGAAAGCACTTCCTCGCAAACGACATGTTCCGCGAAGGCGAAATCCGGCTGATCTATACGCATTATGACCGCTTCGTCATGGGCGGCGCCGTGCCGAATGGCGGTTCGCTGACGCTGGACAAGGTCGAAGAAACGAAGACGCCGACTTTCCTTGATCGACGCGAAATGGGCATCGTCAACATCGGCGAAACCGGCACGGTCAGCGCAGCGGGCGAAACCTTCACGCTGAACCGCGGCGACGTTCTTTATCTCGGCGCAGGCTCCGGCGCTGTGACGTTTGCAGGCGCTGGCCGCTTCTACATCACCTCATGCCCGGCCCATCGCAGCCTTCCGGCCAAGCTCGTCACCATTGCCGACAGCAAGGAAGTGAAGCTCGGCGCGACCGAGACATCGAACAAGCGCACCATCAACCAGTTCATCCACCCGCTTGTCATGGAAAGCTGCCAGCTGGTGCTTGGTTACACGTCGCTCGAGGACGGTTCCGTCTGGAACACGATCCCGTCTCACATCCATGACCGCCGCATGGAAGCCTACCTCTATTTCGGCATGGACGAGAAATCCCGCGTTCTTCACCTGATGGGTGAGCCGCAGGAGACGCGCCACCTTTTCATCTCCAACGAAGAAGGTGCGATTTCCCCACCATGGTCCATCCATTCAGGCGCGGGCATCGGATCCTACACCTTCATCTGGGCGATGGCTGGCGATAATGTCGACTATACGGACATGGACTTCATTCAGCCGAGTGACCTGAAATGACGGGCATCTTCTCTCTTGAAGGTTGCAAGGCGCTGGTCACCGGGTCGAATACAGGCCTTGGTCAGGCAATTGCGGTGGCTTTTGCCGCCGCAGGTGCCGAGGTGGTGTGCGCCGCGCGCCGTGCGCCGGATGAAACCCTGAATCTGATCTCGAAACAGGGCGGGAAGGGCAGCGCCCTGCTCATCGATTTCAGCGACCCGATGGCGGCGAAGGATATTTTTACCGGTGCGGGCTTCGATATTCTGGTCAACAATGCAGGCATCATCCGCCGCGCCGATGCGGTGGAGTTTGGTGAACTGGATTGGGACGAGGTGATGGATGTCAATCTCAAGGCCCTGTTCTTCACCACGCAGGCCTTTGCAAAGGAACTGCTGAGCAGTGGCCGCAGCGGCAAGGTCGTCAATATCGCCTCGCTCCTGTCGTTTCAGGGCGGTATTCGCGTGCCGTCCTATACCGCTGCAAAGCATGGCGTTGCCGGTCTTACCAAGCTCCTCGCCAATGAGTGGGCGGCCAAAGGCATCAACGTCAACGCGATTGCACCCGGCTATATAGAGACCAACAATACGGAAGCCCTGCGGGCGGACGAGGGCCGCAACAAGGCGATCCTTGATCGCATTCCGGCAAATCGCTGGGGAAGGCCCGAAGATATCGCAGGCGCTGCCGTCTTCCTCTCATCTGCTGCCGCAGATTACGTCCACGGCGCAATCCTCAACGTCGATGGCGGCTGGCTGGCCCGGTAGTTAGACTAATTCATCATACAACACATATGATGAGTAGTTGACAATCACAGGCCAGTTAGATTAGCTGTTTGCAAATTGTGTAGGAGGAAGTTTCGGTAAGCTCTGATTGAATTAGCGCTCCCGAAAACGACCTCCTCACACTTTCAGTAAAAGCGTAACCTGTGCAGCTCCTCGCTGGCATCGAGCCGGTGGCTCATCAGGCATCTGGACTTGCAGCCATCGCCCGATGGCGCGCAGGCCAGCCCTTATATCGAAATGCAAGTTTGTTGTCGGCTTGACCATCGCGGCAAGGCATCGGGACGTGCCGACCGCCTGTGTGGCTGCCGATAACGCTCATCAACAATATCTGGAGTTCATGAAAATACCGGTCCGATAGCCTGGAGGGGCAGGGACCACCTGATCAATGGAGGAGGAAAATATGAAGAAGTTTGCAAGTCTTATGTGCGTTGCGCTTGGCGTAACCTTTGGGGCTGTTCCGGCAATGGCGCAGGAAATCACCTTGCGTTCCGCCGATATCCACCCGGATGGATATCCCACGGTCGAAGCCGTCAAGTATATGGGCGAGTTGCTGGCCGAGCGCTCTAACGGTCGCATCAAGGTTCAGGTCATGAACAACTCGGTGCTCGGCGGCGAAAAAGACACGATCGAGCAGACCCGCTTCGGCGTGATCGACATGAACCGCGTCAATGCGGCCCCGTTCAACAACCTCGTCAAGGAAACCACGGTTCTCGGTCTCCCATTCCTGTTCCGCTCCACCGAGCACATGCACAACACGGTCGACGGACCGATTGGTGACGAGGTGCTTGCCGCCTTTGAGCCCCATGGCCTTGTCGGTCTAGCGTTCTACGATTCCGGCGCGCGCTCCTTCTACACGACCAAGAAGCCGATTGAGAAACTGGCGGATCTGAAGGGCCTCAAAATCCGCGTTCAGCAATCCGATCTCTGGATTTCGATGATGCAGGCTTTCGGTGCCAACCCCACACCCATGCCCATGGGCGAGGTTTACTCGTCGCTGGAAACTGGCGTTGTCGATGGCGCTGAAAACAACTGGCCATCCTACGAATCCGCTCGCCATTACGAAGTCGCGAAGAACTATTCGCTGACCGAACATTCCCTCAACCCGGAAATCCTCGTCATGTCCAAGGTGACATGGGATAAGCTGAAGCCTGAGGACCAGCAGCTCGTTCGTCAGGCAGCCAAGGATTCCGTCGGCAAGATGCGCGAACTGTGGAGCGCGCGCGAAAAGGCATCCGAGGAAAAAGTCCGCGCTGGCGGTGCCAATGTCATCAAGGTCAACAAGGAGGAATTCGCCGCAGCGATGACTCCGGTCTACGACAAGTTCGTGACCGACCCGAAGATGAAGGATCTGCTGGAACGGGTGAAGGCGGTGAAGTGATTCAAGGCGAGACCGGCTCTGGAAACAGGGCCGGTTTTCCTTTGCCATCTTTCGCCTGGAGGAGGAGGAATAGAGATGCGTAATTTCATGCGGGCCATCCGCCCGTTTCTTGGCGTGCTCAGCAGAGCATCGCTTTACATTGCCGGCATCGGCATGATTGCCATGACGTTGATCGTCGGCTGGCAGGTCTTTGCCCGGTATATTTTGAACGACTCCCCCAGCTGGTCGGAACCGCTTTCCCTGCACCTGATGTCATGGTTCATCATGCTGGGCGCTGCCGTTGGCGTGCGCGAGAGCGTTCACCTCGGCCTCGATATCATTCGTTATCAGATGCCGCCGCGGGTGCAGGTCTCGATGGACCTCGTCAGTCTGGCGCTCATCTTTTTCTTCGGTATCGGTATGGCCTGGTACGGCACGACGCTTTCCATGGGCACATGGACAGCCACCATCCCCGTGCTTGGATGGCCGGGCGGCGTCGATTTCTTTCCTCTGGTCGCGGGCGGATTTCTGATCGCGCTGTTTTCCGCAGAACGCTTCATCGACCTCGCCCTTGGTGAGGACATTGCAGCCGACGTGCTCGTTCAGGAGGCCGCGTAATGGCCTATACCATCCTCTTCGGCGTCTTTACGCTTCTCATGATGATCGGTACGCCGATTGCTTTCTGCCTCGGCATAGCATCCTTCGCGACCGTGCTTTATCTCGGCCTTCCGCCCATCGTCGTGTTCCAGCAAATGAACTCCGGCATGAACGTGTTTGCGATGATGGCGATCCCGTTCTTCATTTTCGCGGGCGACTTGATGGTGCGCGGCGGCATCGCCCATCGCCTCATTCGTTTCGCCGCGGGTCTTGTCGGCCATCTGCGCGGCGGTCTCGGGCAGGTCAATATCGTGGCATCGACGCTCTTCGGCGGTATTTCCGGCTCAGCGGTCGCTGACGCGTCAGCTGTCGGCGGATTAATGATCCCGCAAATGGCAAAGCGTGGCTATGACAAGGATTATGCCGTCAACGTCACTGTCAATGCGGCCATCATCGCCCTGATGATCCCGCCATCGCACAATATGATCCTCTATTCGATTGCCGCTGGCGGCAACGTATCGGTGGCAGACCTTTTCACAGCCGGTATCATCCCCGGACTTCTACTGGCTTTGGCACTGATGGTAACCGCCTATATCGTTGCTCGCCGCAGGGGCTATCCGTCCGAACCCTTTCCGGGCTTCTACAAGGTCGGCTATTATCTTCTGGCCTCCTTCCCCGGCATTCTCCTGATCGGCATCATTTTCGGCGGCGTGCGCTCCGGCGTTTTCACTGCAACGGAAAGCTCGTGCATAGCCGTTCTTTATGCCTTCCTTGTTGCGATGCTCGTTTATCGGGAATTGAACTGGGATGGTTTCGTAGAAGCCGTGATGGGGGCGGTTCGAACCACGGCGATGGTGCTTCTGGTGATCGGTACAGCCGCTGCTTTCGGTTGGCTGATGGCCTTCCTTCAGGTGCAGACACTGATGATCGCCGCGATCAGTGCGATTTCGGACAATCCGATTATCGTGCTTCTCGTCATCAACATCATTCTGCTGCTGCTCGGCACTTTCATGGACATGGCGCCGATGGTGATCATCGCAACGCCTGTCCTCCTACCCGTGGTCAAAGCCTTCGGCATCGACCCCGTCCATTTCGGCGTCGTCATGATCCTGAATGCGGGTATCGGCCTAAATACGCCCCCAGTGGGAACGGTCCTGTTCGTCGGCTGTGCCGTTGGCGGCATATCGATAAGGCAGGCGATGCGCACCATCTGGCCATTCTTCGGCGCAAGCTGCGCAGTATTGCTGTTGGTCACTTATATTCCGGCGCTTTCGCTGTGGCTGCCATCTCTCTTCCGTTAATCTGAAGTGCCATCATCAAGCCTCCGCCTCCGGCGGGGGCTATTTCATTTCGGCATCGGCAGAGAGCAGCAGCTCCTGCTCATGCTCATCGAAACCCATGAGATTGCCGTGCTGGCTCCGGCGCACTTTGCGCAAATGATCTCTTGGGCTTAAGCCCAATGTCCGTTTGAACATGCGGGAAAAATAATAGGGATCGGTATAACCGACCTCGGCTCCTGCCGATGCCACGGACCGACCGGCTTCGAGGAAATGCATGGCGCGTTCCATGCGCTTGAACTCCTGATATTTGCGCGGCGTTCTGCCTACCCGCTTCTGAAATTCGCGCAGAAAGTAGTCTCTGTTATAGGGCGCAGCATCTGTCGCCTTACCTGCAATTTCCGGATCAAGCGGATTTGCCGAAATCATCGTAATGGCTTTCATCACCGCAAGATCGAGCCCTTCCGTTCCTTCGGACTGAAAGCTCAACCGGTCGTTCCAGCCGATGAATGCATCATCGATGTAAGCGATCAATAGCACCATAAATAAATGATGCTGACCGAGCGTGACCGAGGATGGAGGCGCGCTCTGACGGTAGTGCCGAACGAGCGGTTCGAGCAGCGGCCAGCGGCTCAAACGAATTTTCGGCTTGAGCTCCATCTGCGCGATAAGGTTGTGCCGACCATAGATATCCAGCGTGAAATGCTGGGCAACCCCTCGATACATCGTAATCTGTTCATTCCAGCCGATGAAGCGCTGCCCGCGGGAAATCAGCATGGCATCGCCCGGATACAGAACCCGCTTTTCACCGTCGATGAGATAATGGCCTTGCCCTTCAAGGCATATGATCAGGTCATCGACCTGATTGGACTTATCGATTTGCCAGGTGCGCGAATGCTCCATCCGGATGGCGGCGCGCGTCAGGTTCAGCTGCAGGGCAGCAGG
>JAAIGF010010527.1_pt1 | contig 38431 bp, 50 predicted proteins | sample 6487441 | NCBI WGS metagenome assembly JAAIGF01 (sample SAMN13974129, study PRJNA590717) | phyllosphere metagenome | biome: pepper field; feature: multiple bacterial spot infested pepper fields; material: pepper leaves; isolation source: leaves from pepper fields | host: Capsicum annuum ...
GCCGAGAACGAGCAGCGCTCAAGCCTCAACGCCTCCGACACCGCCGCCGCGTACGCGCAGCTGCAGTTCGAGTTCGGCGTCACCCCCGAGCAGATCGCCCGCAAGACCAACAGCCCCCGCGCCAAGGTCGACACCGCGCTCGCCGTCTCGTCGTCCGAGGTCGCGAAGGCTGCACTCGAGGCGGCGCCGATCACGCTCGAGCAGGCTGCTATCTTCACCGAGTTCGAGGGTGACGAGACGGCGGTGGAGCAGCTCAACCAGGTGCTCCGTGAGCGGCCCGAGCAGCTCGAGCACTCGGCCGAGCGGATCCGCCGCGAAGCCGCGGTCAGGAAGGTCGTCGACGCTCTCGTCCTGCGGCTCGAGACCGAAGGCTGGCAGGTCGTCCGTTCCGAGTACCAGTACGGCTACACCCAGCCCGCCGGCGCAACGATGCTCCGCGACCTCCACCGGGCCGGCGACAAGAAGCGCACCCCGCTCACCGTCGCCGACGTCGAAGGCGTCGACGGCCGCATCGCCGTGGTCTTCCCGCAGTACGGCACCGAGGCCGGCGCTGCCTACTTCCTCAAGAACGCCGACAAGCACGGCTTCGAGTCCCACGCCCACAACAGCAGCACCGGCCGCGGACCCCTCACCGAGGAGCAAAAGGTCGAACGCCGGCAGAAGCGCCAAGACCGAGCAGACATGGTCGCCGCAACCACCGTCCGCCGCGCATGGCTCCGCGACACCTTCCTGCCCGGCAAGCACACCTTCGAGAACGTCGGCACCTGGATCGTCAAGGCGATGGTCAAGCACCCCGACGCCCTCCGGTACGACCAGGCACACCACGACACCTCGAAGTCACAGGCCGCCGAGCTGCTCGGCCTCGACATCATCCGCGGAACACGCTCGACCGACGCGGCCGCCACCATCGAGAAGGCGCTCGCCGACGCGAAGGCCACCGACGAGCTCCGCGTGCTCCTCGCATTCGCGATCGCGAAGGTCGAGTACACCGCCGGCAACCCGAAGCACCACCGGTTCGGGCAGAACGCCGACCTCGGCCCCTACTTCGAGCAGCTCACCGCGTGGGGCTACAACCTCGCCGACGTCGAGCAGACCCTCGTCGACGAGCACCGCAAGACGTCGAAGTCGAAGGCGGCCCGCTGATGCACACCGAGGCTCACCCGAAGGCCGGCCAGACCGTGCAGGTCAAGTTCGCCGGCGCCGGTCACCCGCAGATCCCGGCATCGAAGAACGGGCCCGTCGAGTACGTCGTCGAGGGCTGGTGGGACCAGATCACCGGCCGGTCGTGGATGTTCTCCGACGGCAACCCGGCAGCGCTGGTGTACGCGATGCGGTCCGGCTTCTCAGGTCTCCCGACCGATGACGAGGTCGTGTACGGGAAGGTCGGGAACTTCGGCCACCTGGTGCACGTCTCCGAGATCCTCGTCGACGAGGGCGAGACGAAGCGATGACCGCGCGTCGGCTCGAGCACGGGACGCCGGAGGGGTACGACCGCGGCTGCACGCGGCACGACCGCTGCCCCGCGCTGCCCGTCCACGGGCTGACGTGCTACACCGCCCACGTTCGCTTCGCGTCGGGTGAGCGTCGCTACATGGCGGGATACGACCGGCGGACGCCGGCGGCCGCCATCGCGCGGATGCTCGGCCTCGCACCGCTCCGACCGAGCGGAGTTGACGCTGTCGCAGCCGAGATCGAGATCAGCCGTCCCCGCGACGTCGAGGCCGAGATCGAGGCGTACGCGATCGCGAAAGCCGAGCGCGATCGCGCCGCGGCCGCCGCGGTCACTAAGACCCCCGGGGGCGGTGAGGCCGTTGACGAGGACCACCTCGGAGCGACAGGAGCGCCAGCCACAGCCGTCCCCGGGCCCACCCCTGACCCGACCCCCGCCGTGTGCCCCGAGTGCGCAGCGGGCAAGCACGGCAACTGCGACGGCACCGCGTGGGATCTCGTCGCCGACGAGCTCACGACCTGCAGCTGCACCCACACCCCCGAGAACACCCCCGACAACCAGGAGCAGACCATGCCCAAGCGCAACACCGAGCCGACGTCGACGCCGGCGACGAAGCCCGAGCCCCCGATCGACGGATCCGGCCGCACGAAAGCCGAGCGTGCCGAGATCCGAGCGTGGGCCGAGGCGAACGGCTGGACCATCGGCACGACAGGACGCATCCCTCGTGACGTGATCGCCGCGTACGACGCCGCGAAGACCCCCGGCGGGCCGCCTGCACCCGCCCCGAAGGCCTCGGCCCTCACCGAGGGCGCTACCGCCCGATTCAAGGAGCTCGCGAAGACGGACACCGTCGACGCCGAGACACCGCCCGCCGTCGACGATCATGCAGCCACCCTCGACGCTCCCGTCATCGACGCCGACGCGCTCACTCCGAACGAGCCGGCCGACGACGTCGCGGTCGCGGTCGACTACGTGGCCACGTCCGACACACTCGACGAGGTGCGCGCACGGGCAGACATGCCCATCGCGACCGCCGACGACCGCGGCGTCGCCATCGTCACCGGTGAGCCGGCCGGGATCCCCGTCATCCCTCGCCCCGACTGGGGGCTCGTCACGACCTCCCAGGACGTCGAGCAGGCCCGCGACCTCGCCGCCCGCATCGAAGCCGAGAACGCAATCCTCCTCGAGCAAAACCGCCTCGCCAGCGCGCTCGAGTTCGCCCTCCGATCCTGGGCCGCCGCCGACGAGAAACTCGCCGTCGAACACACCCGAGCCCGGGGAGCTCAGACCATCCGCATCGCTGCCAACCGGCACCTCCTCGAAACCATCCACCAGCTGAAGATCGATCTCGGAGCCACCATCACTGAGCTCGAGATCCACAAGGCCGCGGCCCGCGTCGACGCCAAGCGCATCAGCGAACTCACCGACGAGGTCAACCGCCTCAGCGCTCGCCGCTGGTGGCAGATCGGCGGCGGACGATGAGCCGGCGATCGCGTGCCATCGTCGCCGGGATCGGCGCCGTGCTCTCCTTCGTCCTGGTCGCGGGCGCCATCGGTGCCACCGCCCAGGGCATCGACTTCCTCGCGGGCGTCGGCGCCGGGCTCGCCGCGCTCGTCGGCGCCGCAGCCTTCCTTGGCGCGCTGGTCGGGGTCTTGACCTGGATCGAGCGTGGACGATGAGCACCGACCTGATCGCCGAGCACCTGGTGGCGCTGAGCCGCTGGGTTGACGCCGGCAACGCGCACCGAGACCCCGAAGCCATCACGCTCCACCGCGTCATCAAGGTCGCCGAGGAGATGGGCGAAGCCGTCACCGCCCTCATCGGCGCGCTCGGCGCGAACCCCCGCAAGGGCATCGACGGCACCCTCGAGAACGTCCTCGAGGAGCTGCTCGACGTCGCCGTGACCGCGCTCGGCGCGTACGAGCACATCGACGCCCACCAGGGCCGCGCCTACGACGAGCTCGGCGCGAAGATCATCCGCGTCGCCCAACGCGCCGGCGCCGTCGGACCCATCGACGAGAAGTGGCAGTACGGCTTCTCGATCGGCAGCGGCACCACCGGCGCCCACGCCTACTGGACGCACCACGGCGAACCGTTCGCAGTACTCGTGCAGGCCGAAGCCGCCGCGGCAACGTACTTCCCCAACGCCATGGAGATCCTCTTCTGGCGCCGCCGCAGCGAGCTCGACTACAGCCCCGAACGGGTCGACGCATGAACCGCCGCGCTCGCCGTCTCGTCGGCCGCCGCATCCGTCGACGTCGTCGCCTCGAGCGGCAGCTCGACGCGTACGCCGCGGCCGCCGGCATCCACCTCTACCCCCGGCAGCGCGAGTTCGCGCTCAACATTCTCGACTCGAAACGGATCAGCTCATGACCTCCACACCCCGCTTCACTTCGATGCACCGCGAGGGTGACGTCGAACACCACGACTTCTCGGACGGCAGCAGCGTCGCCGTCCGGGTCGACTGGACTCCCGAGGAGGCCGCTGCGGGCCTCGTGCAGGAGTGGCTCGCCAGCGTCACCGACACCGACCACGCCCAGGTAGCTCAGCGCCGCCGGACCATCCGCGACGCGAACGGCAAGGCGATCGGCATCCTCCTCTCACCCGACGAGTACGAGGAGGGCCAGCAGGCGATCTCGACGATCAACGCGGACGCGTACGGGCACAAGGGCGACCAGTACACGCCGTTCCACCACGCGCCCAACGCGACCACCGACCGGATCATCAACACCGAGGTCCTCGAGCGGGTGCTCACGAAGATCCGTCACGGATCCGTCGAAGCCGCTGCAGACCTCACCCCTGAGGAGAAGCGGACAATCCATTACGAGGCCCTGGTCGCGGCGCTCAGCTTCAGTTTCGACCCGGACAGTCGGGGCATGGTGCCCGTCCTGACCCCGGGACGCGTCGCCGACTCGCCGACCGCCGCCGAGTACTACTGGGCGTTGCTCTACCCGACCCCCGTCGCCGGCCTTTTTCTTCGAGCCGACGACGCGATCTTTGGCCACATCCACTACACGCTCGTCGCCGGCAGCGGCTTCAAGCTCGTCGGCGACTTCTGGGAACGCGAGTACGCCGACGAGCTCGCCGAGAAGCTCGGCAACGCGATGCCCGGCCTCGACTGGTTCCAGGTCAACAACTGGAACCTCACCACCGAGCTCAAGCGGACCGCGGTCGAGATCATTCGCGAGCACGGCCGCTGGCGGCCCGAGCCCGCACCCGCCGCGGCCACCGACGAGGAGGCATCCGATGTCGACCACGCCTGACCACGCCCGGGACTACCTCCACGGGCGCGGCGTCACCGACGAGCAGATCCTCGCCTACGAGGCACGCAACGATCAGAACGGGGCGTGGGTGCGCCGTGCAGCGGAACTCTCGATGCAGATCCGTGAGCTCGCCGACCGTGGCGACCAGGAAGGCGTCGCCGAAGCCCAGACCTACATCGCCCTCCTGCAGGAACATATCCGTGCCGAGCTCGACCTGCCCGAAGGCGGACGAGCTTGGTCGATCCTGCACCTGATCCTGAGCCAGACGGCAACCCTTGCCCGCGAGCTCCGTGGTGCGCAGGAGCAGCTCTCGGCACGGGATGCCGATGACCAGCTCCGCTCGATCGAAGGCCGCACGGACCACGACTACCAGCAGGCAATCGCCAACGCCCAGGCCGACCTCCGTCGCGTGACCGAGCTCGTCGATGCCGAGCCTCACGGTGCGTTCTGTAAGCCGTGGCGACTCGAAAAGTGGCCCGACGATCCTGCCGGCTGCGTCTGCTTCAAGGGCCGCCTGAGTGCTGCGATCGCGTCGGGAGCGAAGCGATGATCGGCGACCTGTACGAGAGCGACGCTCCTACCGAGCACACTCGCACCGAATCGACCGTGTGGGACATGGACTGCATCTACGGCGAATGCGACCACGCGACCGAAGCGGATGAGCGGGCTGAACGGCCGCTGCCGGCGTGCCCGTCGTCGAAGGCGATCGTCTGCGAGGAGTGCAGTGAGGTCAACGCGCAGTACGAGGGCGGCGTGCAGCCCTGGCCGTGCGAGAACCAGGCCGTGCAGCAGTGGCAAGCGGCCGGAGGCCCTGAGCGCCGCTATGAGTCGATGGTTGAGGCATTCCTCCGCGGATGGTCCGAGCACGAGGGTCGCACCCGCGCGGAAGCCAAGGAGGCCCAGTCGTGAGCGGCTTCGTCAACATCTCCCTCCCGGTCGACCCGTCGACGTACATCAACACCGCTGAGATCGAGGCGGTCCTCTCGAACGCTCGAGGTGGCTCGGTCGTCAGCACCCGGAGCGGGCGCGAGTATCGCACCGACCTCTCGACCCGTAAGGTGCTCGACGCGATCGCCGAGGCGACGACATGACCGTGGGCGATTGGAAGGAACAGCACGCCAACGAAGCGAGCAAGTCCACGAAACACGAGCTGGTCGAGGGCGTGATCGAAGAGTTCATGGACAACATCGGCCTCGCAGATACAGGGCTGCCCGCGTACGGGATCCGGAAGGTGGCCCACTACGCCGCAATGGTCGCGCGCGCCCACGCGCTCGGCTTCGACCCGAACCTGCTGCGGATGACGAACGAAGAGGCGACGAGCCACCAGTTGGACCTCGCAGCACGCGCCGTCGTCGCCGGGATACCCGTGCACATGCTGGACATCGACCGACCGGATGGGCAGGAGGGGCGTCTTGGCTGAGCGCACCTTCGACCCGCCCCTGGCAATGCTGAAAGCTCTGCAGGGCGTCCCGATCATCGAGAGCTACTCCAGCCCCCGCCTGAGCATCCTCTACGTCAAGTCCGGCGCCTTCATGGACTCCCCGTCGCCTGCGCTGATCATGCACGCCGCCGACGTGCAGATCATGGCCGTCGCGATCGAGCGCGGCACCCGCATGTCCGACCTCGAGACGCAGTTCGAGGGCACTCGCCGCTACCTCGCGAAGCGCATCGATGAGTCGGCTGCCCGCGCGGTGCGCCGCCTGGATCGGCGGGTCGACCTCATGAATGAACGGTGCCAGGTGCCCGGGTGTCGCCGGTACCTGGGGCATCCCGCCGGGCGACACACCACCTCCGAGAGACAGGAGACGACGTGACCGTCCGAGGAGTGAGTGCTGCTGAGATCATCGCGTCGCTCGAGCGTGACGGATTCCAGCACATCGATGAAGCTCCGCGCACCCCAGGGCTTCGCGTGGGCGCGCGCGTTCACAACGCCGGCGAACGGTACGTCGAGGCGTACACGCACGGGACGGCGACCGTGCTCGCAGTCCTCCGCCGCGGCACCGACGAGAAGCCCGACCTTTGGGAGAAGCAGTGGGGGCGCCCAAATGTCGAAGTGGTCGTACAGCGTGACAGGGACGAGCCGCCGACGTGCTGGGCCGACTACGGGACTCATCTCGCCTCGGAGCAGCCCTAATGGGCGCGCTCATCGACCTCGTCGGCCAGCGCTTCGGACACCTGACCGTGTCCCGTCGCCTGGCCGACGCGATCGCGCCGAGCGGCGCTCGTCAGCCCGTGTGGGCGTGCGAGTGCTGGTGCGGACGCGAGACCGCCGAGGAAGGCCGCGCACTCCGCGGCGGCCGCGCGACGTCGTGCCGCGAGTGCGTCCGCGACCCCGCCCGGATGCTCAAGTTCGCCGCGACCTACGTCGCCTACTGGCCCGACCTATACGTCCTCAAGGTCGGCCGCGCGTGGCGGGAGTCCCGCATCGAGCAGCTCCGCCAGAGCGGCGCCGAGATCCTCGTCTACATGCGCGGCACCGACGAGACCTGGGAACGCGAAGCGCTCGCCGAACTCGCCACCACCTACCCGCGTGCCTTCGACACCTCCGCTGAGGCCCTCGACGTCCTCGACCGTGGCCGCGGCTGGTCCGAGTGCTTCCTCGTCGACCACCACGAGGTGCGCCACGCCTTCGACCTTTGCATGACCGGCTTTCTGAGAGGGAACGACCTTGGATACAACCCCCCAGCCACCACCGAGTGGCGCACAGCGCTCGCCGAGGCCCAGCGAGCCCGACACGTCGCTGCTGGCCGCGGCGCCGACGCTGATGGGGATCACGATGCTCGCGGGCCCGTCGAGGCGGATGCCGCTCGACCTCGAGCGGATCACGACGACGGTGTATCCGGGGGAGCGGTGGAAGGTCGCTGCGAGCCACGTCGAGACGCATATCCTGCGGCTCGAGGAGGCGCACTACCTGCAGACGGGGATCGGCTCGGATGGTCGCGAGTGGGTGGCGATCGCGACGTCGACGGCCCCATTTTCACCGGCTGTGGGAGAGAGTGCGCGTGCGAGCGAGAGCGGGCGGGAGCGGGCGAGCGAGCGGGAGCGCGAGCGGCCTCCGCGACCTCGCCGGCCCTGGCAACTGGATGCTCCGCCCATCGGCTGCCCCGAGCACCCCACCGGGTCACTGTTCCCCTGCGGACCTTGCCAGACAGCACGCCTCAGGCACGAGAGGTGGATGGTCAGTGCTCGCTACGAGGCCGAGCTCGCTCGGTACGACGGCACCACGGCCCCGCCCGGTCCTCCTCGATTCGACGAGCCGCATCCCGAAGCCGACACCTTGTTCAGCCCGCCCCCGTCCGGAGAGGACTCGCTCGATGACGTCGCCTGGTGAAACCCCGACCCGTCCCTGCATTCGTGGCTGCATGGTCCCCGACGCTCACTTCTCGAAGTGCCCGAGCTTTGGCCAGTCGAAGGACACGTCGTGCAAGGGGTGCGTGCCGTCCGCGGCCCGCGAGGGCGTCCTCGTCTGCGAACGCTGCTATCGATCGATCCGACGTCTCATCGACGACGCTCCCGACGTGATCGCTCACCTTCGCTCGATCGCTGACCCGACCAAGGCCCGGGTATACGACCGTGTCATGGTCCAGTCGTCGAAGCCGGAGTACCCCGCACCTGTCGACGCGAATGTCCTCGACGCGTCGAATGACATCGCGGTCACCCTGCGCAACTGGGCCGACCGCGTTGCGAGCCCCGACGACGACGTCTTCGACCGGCACCTGCAGGCGGGCATCGACGCGGCCGCCGCGCACGACGACATCCGTGCCTGCGCCGATGTGATTCTCGACGGGCTCGACGCGATCGCGAACGACAAGCGCCAGGTGCTCGCCCTCGCCGACGCGCTCCTCACCCGGTCGATGACGACGCACCCGGACTTCTGGACCGTCGCCGACGTCGCGAGCCGCTGGCCCATCGACGACGCGCCCCGGTGGGCGGAGGCACCGTGCCCGGCGTGCGACCTGATGACCGTTCGCGTTATGCCGTCACGACGTCGCGGAGGCCGCACCCGGTACGTCTGCCGCGAGTGCGAGTGGGAAGCCGACGACCTCGACGACGGCGGGCTCTGGGCGATCGCGTTCGCTGAGTCCGTGCCGGCGGTTCCCGCATGAGCTGGCTGACCCGGGCTCAGGCGGCCGAGCGCGTGAAGCGCACCGAGCGCACCATCCGCAACTGGGAGTCGGCGGGCCTCCTCAAGCCGACTCTCGGTCGGTACCGCGAGCAGGACGTGTTGAAAGCCGATCGAGAGATGCGCGGTCGCGTGGGTCGTCCGAGGAAAGCAGCGGAGTGATGCGGCGAGGCGTACATCTGCCGGACGAGATCAGAGCCGAGCTCGAGCAGACGCCGTCATGGTGGCTCCGTCAGTTCCACACGCTCGTCGCGCAGACGTTTGACCGGGCACCCTTCGACGCAGCTGCACACGAGGGTCATCAGTTGATCGACGTGACGACCTATGCAGACCGCGAACCCCAGTTCGAGTGTGCCGACTGCCCGGCCGCGCCGGTGATCCCGAAGGTCACCAACTAGTGGGGACACGCGGGCCGAGAAACCTTTCAAATGTTTCCGGCCCGCGTGATACGCTGTGCGAGCACGAGAACCATACCCAAGAAGCCTCACCCATCGGTGGGGCTTTCGTCGTTCTCGGGGGTCGGCTCGCGTGGATGCGCTTTCGGGAGGCGCTCGGGCCGCTTGAGCCGACCCCATCCTCATGCTTCGCCCCGCCTGCCACACGCTCTCACTTCTCAGCTGAGCTGCCGGTCGTCCACCTTCGTCGCGGACATGACCGGCCGCATCGTGCGCACCTCGAGCGGTGATGGGCGGCGGGGTGTCGACTCCTCGCAGCCTGGTGGACGATGGCCGTCCCGGGTAGCGCGAGTGACAACAGTGAGCCGGCCGTCGATCGTTGCGCGCCGGCGACCGGCTCACTGCTCACCCCGGGAGGCGTGATGCGGACCGAGGGCATGAGCATCCCGACGTGGGGCGGACGCCGCGCCGTCGCCGCGCTCAACCAGGTCAAGGCCGAAGGCCGACGCAAGCGCACCCCGTGCTGCCTCTGCCATCAGCCGATCGACTACAGCATCCCCTCGACCGATCCGCGCGGCTGCACCGTGCAGCACATCCAGTCGCGCAAGCTCTTCCCGCAGCTGACATGGTCACCGTCCAACTGGGCACCCGCGCACAAGGGCTGCAACGAGTCAGCCGGCGACGGCCGCGAAGCGAGCGACGAGGGCGTCACCTCCTCCGACTGGTGACCGAGCACGCCAGACCAAAGCCTCGACACCCAAGGAGTCAACATGACCGCCGCTTCGCCCGGACGCATCGTCCACTACGCGCTGACCTCGAACGACTGCGCGCGCATCAGCGTCAGCCGGATGAACGACGATCAGCGCAAGGGCAACACCCCGCAGGCCGGCGACGTCGTCCCGCTGCTCGTCGTTCGCACCTGGCCCGACGGCTCGGTCAACGGGCAGGCGTTCCTCGACGGCAACGACTCGCTCTGGGTCATGTCCGCGAGCGAGGGTGAGGGCGAAGGCACCTGGCGCTGGCCCGCCCGGGTCTGACGCCGCAGACGACCGGCGTGCCCAACGGCACGGCGGCTATCGAGGCTTCGACCGCTGAGCCTGCGTAAGCGAATCAGCGTTCCCAACGGGGTCGTCGGTGCGAGGGAAGCTGCGCCTTCGCACCGACGACCCGCGTCTCACGCTCAGAAAATCCAGCATCGCTTGGAGGGCGGAAACCGCGCCGGAGGGCTTCCTCTCCCCCCGGATCCGGACCCCCTACCCATTCCCGACGTTGCTTGGCAACGAAAACGGACCCTGACCTGCTCGAAAGCTCCGACCCGAAGGAGACGTCATGTGGAAGCCCGCCGTCAAGATGATCGGATCGCCACTGCAGATCTCGCCTGACACTGAGCGAGAGACGCAACTCGAGCGTCACCGCGGGTACCGGCAGCAGCTCGAGGCGCACGACACGCTGGACGGCCCCGAGCACGTCATCGTCGGTGAGCGCCAGGAGGGCAAGACCTACCTCGCGATCAGGTGGCTGCAGGACACGCCTCGCGGTTGCCGCCGTGTGCTCGTCACTCTCGACCGCAATCTCGCCGACGAGATCAACGGCCGGCTCGGCATCCCTTACGGCGAGGCTCGCGCAATCTCCTTCCGCCAGCTCCTCAACAACGGGCCAGAGCAGGGTGCCGAGTACGGGTTCGACGAGCTCGACAAGATCCTCGCTCACGTCTTCAAGATCCCCGGCGGAATGCTGCGGCTGCTCACCATCTGCACCGCGGCACCGTGGCAGGGGACGCATGAGTGGGCGGACGAGGACGACGCATGATCCGTCGACGTGGCAAGTCGATCCCGCCCCACCCCTTTCCGTGGGACCGGCGTCCCATCGGCTACGAACTCAAGCCCGGGAGCAGCGGTGGCTGGGTAGCCTTCCTCGTCTGCGAAGGCGGAGACCGGGGATGGCTGCTGATCGCATCCGGGAAGCGCGAGTCAGCCGTGCGGCGTCGCGCTGAGGCGAAGGTCCGTGCCGAACTTCGCCGCTGGGAGCACAAGCGCTCCGTGCCGGCCAAGGTCATCCTCGTCGACTGACATGCGCGATCGCCGCGACATCCGCGCTCGCCGCGAGGGCGGCGCCGGTATCCGGGCAATCGCCCGCGAGACGGGCGCCTCGCGCAATGCGGTGCGTCGTGCTCTGGATGCGGATGCCGCGCTCGAGTACTCGCGCCCGTCGCTTGCTGATGAGTACCGCGAGGCGGTCCGCGAGGTCCTCCACGACTACCCGCGGATCTTCGTCAGCCAGGTCGCCGAGCTCGTCGAGTGGCCCGGATCCCGTCGCTCTCTCTCCGACCTCGTCGGCGAGCTGCGACCCGGGGCGCTCGAGCGCGAAACCGAGGACCTCACCCGACCCGTCGTCGGCGCGATCGCCGTCGGCACCATCACCTACGGCCCGATGACAGTCGGCCGCCTGACCCTGGGGAGCATCCATGCCGGCCCCGAAGAAGATCGACTGGACCCCGCCCGGACGCCTCTCTGAGGCCGAGCGCGAGGTCTGGGTGGAGATGGTCGACCGCGACCGGATGCACCCGTCGTCGACGCCGGAGACGCTCGAGACCTACTGCTCGCTCGTCGTCCGCTGGCGATCGGCATCCGAGAAGGTCGCCGCGGAGGGGCTCGTCGTCGCCGATGAGAAGCGCGGCGCAGTTGTCCATCCTGCGCTCGCCGCTGAGCGCGAGCTCGCCGAGCAGGTCCGCAAGTGGACCCCGTTCTTCAACCGGCCGGCGTCGATCAAGCGTCGGCCAGGTCCGATGTACAACGCGACCCGCCGCTCGATCACCGCCGCCGAGCTCGACACCAAGCCGCAGTACGAGGGCGCTCGGGAGGCGCTGCTCACCTACGCGTGGCTGATCGACGAGGCGCAGCGAGAGGGCATCGAGGCGCTGCAGAAGGCGACGTACAACCTCATCCCGTCCTACGTGAAAGCGTGCGCCGAGCTGCAGATCACGCCCGCGTCGATGCCGGTCGGCGTCAAGAAGGGGCAGACCAGTGGCAGGCTCAGCAAGTTCGAGGACAAGGCCGCGGCCCTCCGCCCGGTCGTCTAGCGCTCCGCTGCCGCTGCGCTGGCTGGTCCCGAAGGGGTGCGGCCAGGTCTACGTCGACAAGGTCCACGAGCGCGACAAGGCGACGCCCGAGACTGCGCACCTGTACGGATCCGCCGAGCCGCGGATCGCGACCCCGCCGCTGCGCGAGCTCACGCCCGAGACGTCGCTCGGCTTCCAGGTGATCGACTTCGCTCTCGAGGTCCTCAACTTCAACCTCCTCCCGTGGCAGCGCGCGGCGCTGATCCGGATGCTCGAGCTCAACCCGGACGGGTCGCTGCGTTTCCGCACTGCGCTGATTCTGGTGGCCCGTCAGAACGGGAAGTCGACGCTCGCTCAGGTCCTCACCATCTGGATCCTCTTCGTCTACAAGTGGCCGCTGATCCTCGGCACGGCGCAGGACCTCGACGTCGCCGAGTCGCTGTGGGCCGAGGTCGTCGACCTGGTCGAGGGCAACGAGGAGCTCGACGCGCTCAAGGAGAGCGTCACCAAGACGAACGGCAAGAAGAGCCTCAACCTCTACGCCGGCGGCAAGTACAAGGTGAAGGCCGCGAACCGTCGCGCCGGCCGCGGTCTTTCCGGCAACCTGATCCTCCTCGACGAGATCCGTGAGCACCAGACGTGGGACGCCTGGGGCGCGATCACGAAGACGACCATGGCCCGCGACGAGGCGCTGATCCTCGCGATCTCCAACGCCGGCGACGTCACGAGCCGTGTCCTCCGCTACCTGCGGGTCCTCGCGCACCGCTCGATCGGCGACCCGGACGGGATCGCTGCGCTCGAGGACGGCGCCGGTCCCAGCGAGGACGACCTCGAGGAGCTGCTCGAGGCCGACCTCGATGACGACGTCGACGAGTTCGACGACGAGGACGAGACGGACCTCGAGCTCGAGGACCTCGAGCAGGACGAGGAGACGCTCCTCATCCTCGAGTGGTCTGCCCCTCCCGGGTGCGACAAGTGGGACAAGGCCGGATGGTCGTGGGCGAACCCGTCCCGCGGCTACAAGATCAGCACGAAGACGATCGCGTCCGCGTGCCGCACGGATCCCGAGGCGGTCTTCCGCAACGAGGTCCTCTGCCAGTGGCTCGACGGTGCCTCTGCCGGTCCGTTCACGCCCGGTGTGTGGGAAGAGACCAAGACACCGGTAACGGTCGACGAGAGCGGCCGCAAGCGCCTCTCCCGTCCCGACGTCGACAAGATCGTCGGGCCCGTCGTCGCCGGCGTCGCGCAGCAGACGGGCCGGTCGAAGACCTACATCGCCTTCGCCGGGTACCGCCCCGACGGCACCCCGCAGGTCGAGGTCGTCACCGTCAGCCAAGGCGCCGACTGGGTCGGCGAGTGGTTGGCGAGCAAGGACCGCAAGGGCCGAGTCAAGGCCGCCGGCGGACAGACCGCCGGCGTCCCCGAAGGCACGGTGCTCAAGAAGCTCAAGGCCGACCCGAAGTTCCGGATCCCAGTCGTCGAGATGAACGGCGGAGATCTCCTCGACGCGTACGCCGACGCCGACGACGCACTCCGCGAGAAGCGGGTCTGGCACACGCCGTGGGCGTCCCTCGACCTAGCCGCAGGCACAGCCGAGTGGAAGACCCTCGCCGGCGGCGCCCGCGTCATCGACGTCAAGAACTCACCGACCGACGTCACCGCGCTGCGCGCGTGGGTCGCTGCGCTCTGGCTGCTCGAGAACCAACCGCCCGCACCGCCACCGCCGGCACCGCCGTCCAAGACGCTCGACGACCTGGACCGTGCAGCCGGCTACCGACCGGGCGATACCGACGACTACGAGGACCTGATCGGCGACATCGCTGACATGGGCTTCTGAGGGAGACGAACGCATGGGGGAGATCCTCGACCGCATCCTGGGCCGCACGCCGCGCACAGCGCCGCGCGCGCTCGCCGATGCGGCCTCGATCCCGACCACCGAGGCTGGCTACACGGTCGCGCCGCAGGCGTTCTGGGATGTCCCGGACGACGAGAAGGTCCCCGAGCTGCAGTGGCCCCGCAACATCGAAATCTACGACCAGATGCGTCGCACCGACGCTCAGGTCGTCTCGGTGCTGCGGGCCGTGCAGCTTCCCATCCGGCGCACGACGTGGCGGCTGGACCCCAACGGCGCCGACGAGGCGATCGTCGACTTCGTAGCCCAGAACCTCGACCTCCCGATCCTCGGCCGCGAGGGCGGCGTCAACCCGCGCGCCGGCGACCGATTCTCGTGGGCCGAGCACCTGCAGCTCGCCCTCACCTGTCTACCGTTCGGTCACTCGGTCTTCGAGCAGCGCTACCGCATCGCGCCCGACGACGCCGGCGTCCTCCGAGCCTGGGTGCACAAGTTCGGCTGGCGGCCGCCGAAGACCCTCGCTCGCATCGACGTCGCCCCTGACGGCGGCCTCGTCGCGATCGAGCAGGACCTCCCCGGCATCGACAAGCACCGGATGGAAGTGTCCCGCCTCGTCGTCTACGTCAACGAGCGCGAGGGCGGGAACTGGCTCGGCCAGTCGCTCCTCCGCCCGGCTTACAAGTTCTGGGTGCTCAAGGACCGCCTCCTCAAGATCCAGGCAGAGACGATCCACCGCAACGGCATGGGCGTCCCCGTCGTCAAGGCGGACAAGCTGCCCGAGAACCTCGAACCCGAGGAGTACTTCAAGCGCCTGTCAGAGGAGATTGCCCGCGGCCTCAAGATCGCGCAGAACTTCCGCTCAGGTCGCAACGCCGGCGCGTCGATCGGCAACGGCGGCGACATCAAGCTGCTCGGTGTCGAGGGCACCCTGCCCGATGCGATGGCGCCGATCAAGTACTACGACGAGCAGATCGGCCGCGCGGTCCTCGCCAACTTCCTCAACCTCGGCGGCGACAACTCGAAGGGGTCCTACGCCCTCGGTGAGACGTTCGCGGATTTCTTCACCCTGTCGCTGCAGACCGTCGCGCTCTCGATCGCGGACACCGCGAGCAAGCACATCGTCCAGGACCTCGTCGACATCAACTTCGGCGTCGGCACCCGGGCACCCCGGATCGTCTTCGACGAGATCGGATCCCAGCAGCGCATCACCGCCCAGGCGCTCAAGGAGCTCGTCGACTCCGGAGTCATCACCCCCGACGAGAAGCTCGAGCGCTTCGCCCGCCAGACCTACGGACTGCCCGAGTTCGACGCGACGACGGCGCGAACCGGCACCCCCGAAGAGCAGGCACGAGCGCTCGCCGAGGTGCTGCAAAAGCTCTACCTCGCCGTGGGCGTTGTCATCACCGGTGAAGAGGCGCGAGAGATCGCTCGACAGGCTGGCGCGAACCTCGCGGCCGGCGCAATGCCACGACCCCAGGAGGGCTCATGACTGAGAAGACGAAGGAGAACCGCCGGTACTGGGGCAGCGTCGAGCCGCCCGAATCGAAGGCGGAGTTCTTCAGCGCGATCGCCGCGCCAGCCGCGGACGGAGATAGCGACGCCACCGTCGCCACGATCCGGATGTACGGGCCGATCGACAGCTGGGGCGGCTGGTGGGGGATCTCCACCGAGGACGTCGCCGGCGTCCTCGACGCTCTGCCCGAGTCTGTCGAGCAGATCATCCTCCGCATCAATTCGCCCGGCGGCGAGGTGTGGGAGGCGATGGCGATCCTCAACCTGCTCGTCGCTCACCGCGCCAACGTGACCGCCGTCATCGACGGTATCGCTGCGTCGTCCGCTTCGTTCATCGCCGCGGGCTGCGACGAGACGATCGCGAGCACGGGCAGCATGATGATGATCCACTCGCCGTCGTCGATCGCCTGGGGCAACGCCGCCAAGATGCGCAAGCAGGCCGCGTTCCTCGACAAGGTCGAAGACTCGATGATCGAGGTCTACACCGCGAAGGCCGGCGCGAAGGACTGGAAGACACTCCTCGCCGAAGAGACCTGGCTCACCGCGACCGAAGCCGTCGAGCTCGGCCTCGCTGACCGCGTCGACGTCGTGAAGGACGCGGGCACCACGTCCACCGTCGGAACCGAAGACGACGCCGAGATCATCCTCCTCTTCGAGGACGACGAAGACGCTGACGCCACCGCATCCGCGCGCGCCGCCCGCGTCCACGCTGCAGCCGCATCCGCGCGCGACGCAGCCCCCAAGCCCCCGGACTCGACCGAGCCGGGTACCCCCGCCAACAAGGAGGAGCTCGATATGAGCGACAAGTTCCTGGCAGACGTTCGCGACCGGCTCGGCATCACCGACGCCAACGCTTCGGAGGAGACGGTCCTGGCCGCCTTCGAGGAGCGCATCGCGGCACCCGCCCCCACCACCGCGCAGCTCGTCGAAGGTGTCGTCGCGATCGAGGCGACGCAGCTCGAGGAGCTGCGAGCCGACGCCCGCGCCGGCCGTCAGGCCCGCGAGGAGCAGATCACCGCCGAGCGTGAGGCGACGGTCAACGCCGCCATCAGCGACGGCCGGATCCCCCCGTCCCGCAAGGACCACTGGGTCGCAGCGCTCGCCGCTGACCCGGGCGTGGGCGAGACGCTGGCGAGCCTCGAGAAGGGGCTCATCCCCCTCGACTTCGTCGGGCACACCGGCGGCGTCGACGAGTCCGCCGACGAGGACAAGACCTACTCGAAGCTGTTCCCCGCTCAGAAGACCGAGGAGGTCTGATCATGCCCAAGGAGTACCTGCCCCTGTTCCGGCCCGGTTCCGTCGTCACGTTCGCCGCAACGGCCGCGGTCTCCGCCGGCCAGGTCGTCGAGCTCGGCGCCGCTGACTGGTCGGTCGCCCCGGCCGCTGCTGCATCGGCGAAGGTGGTCGGCGTCGCCGGTCACGACGCCGGCATCGGCGACAAGGTGGCCGTCGAGGTCAACAAGGTCATCCACGAGCTCAAGGCCAGCGGCGCGGTCACGCGCGGCCAGCGCCTCGAGATCGCCGCCGGCGGCGCCGTCAAGGCGCTCGCCTCCGGTGCCGCCACCTACCTCGCCCTCGCCTCCGCGGCGGACGGCGCGCTCGTCCCCGTCATCCAGCTCTGAGAGGGAGAAGATGAACACCTACCCCTACACCCCCACCCAGGTCGACAACGCGTCCGCGCAGGACTGGATCGCCTTCCTCAACTCGCCCGCCATGGTCGCGCGCCGGTTCGGGGAGATCGTGGCTGCTCAGCAGTTCATCGGCAACTTCCTGCTCTCCAAGCGCTTCACGATCCAGGGCGGCATGATCGCCGTCCCGGCCAACGAGAAGATCCGCACCAACCGCAAGGCCAGCACGGTCGCTCCGGGCGCCGAGTACCGCCTCACGACCATGAGCGCCGAGGAGTACGAGATCTACTCCTCGATGATCGAGGGTCTCGCGACGGAGGTGACGGACGCCGAGGTTGGGCGCAGCCGCCGCCAGCCGATCGACGACGCCCTGACCTTCCTGCAGACGGAGCTCGTCTTCGATGCCAACGACATCGCCGTCGGCGTGATCGAGGCATCGGCGACGCAGACCTTCGCCGGCAGCCCGTGGTCCAGCGGCAAGGCGCTGCTCCGCGACGCGTACCGCGCGAAGGCCAAGGTCCGCCGCCTGAAGCTCGGCTACTCGATCGACACGGCGGTCCTGCCGAGCGAGCAGTACGCGGAGGTCATGCCGGAGCTGCTCGAGATCCTCCCGAAGGATGACCGGATGGCGCTCGGGGATGCGTTCCCGACGATCGCCGGCATCACCTGGATCCCGGACGACGGCGACGAGTTCAGCGACCCGCTGTTCCTCGACCGCCGCCGCTACGGCGGCATCGCCCGCGAGAACATCCCCTCGCCGGAGTACCGCCAGATCGGCAACGACACCGGCGTCGAGATCGCCTCGATCCGTGACGTCGCGAAGGGTGACAAGACCCGGCTGCAGGCTCGCAACCCGCACGTCCCCGTCGTCACCGACCCGCTCGCTGCGATCCACGTCACCGGAACGGGGGTGTGACCATGGCCGATCTCTACGTCGCCAAGCGCATCACCAAGGTCTCGGTCGGCAACCCGACCGGCAACCGCGTCGCCCGCGTCCTCTTCGCCGGCGACCCGGTGCCGGAGGGTGTGGCCGAGGAGCAGCTCAAGCGGCTCGTCGAACGCGGACACATCGCGAAGGTCGAATCGGCCTCCGAGGTGAGCCTGCCGGAGGGTGACCCCGCCGACAGCTGGACGGTACCGCAGCTCAAGCTGTACGCCGAGCAGAACAGCATCGACATCGCCGGTGCGAAGAACAAGCCCGAGGTGCTCGCCGCGATCGCGGCTGCCAAGGGCAACCCGCCCGCGGGCGAGTAAGAGAACAGGGGGCGATGATGGCGACCATCACACAGCAGCTCGGGAACATCGACGATGATCTCGCGCGGCGCATCATGGTGACGGCTCGCCGCATCGCCCCCTGCCTCGACTCCCTCCCCGAGGGATCTGAGAAGCAGCTCGACGCGATCGCCATCCTCAAGGGCGTCATCGCCGAGCTCCCCGAAACCGGTACCCGCCGCGTCCGGTCGAAGGGTCGCAACGGTACGACCATCAGCTACGCCGACGTCGACTCCGCGTTCACCATCGAAGCCCGAGCCGACCTCCGGTCGCTCTGCGCCGCGGCATCCGTCCCCGGCCTCCCCGAAGGCCGCTTCCCCGAAGAGCGCGAGCTCGAGAAGCTCTGGCCCGAGGAGCGCTACCGATGAGCGCCGACCCCTTCTTCTACCCCCACAGCATCCTCGTCCGCGACTACCAGGGACGTACCGGCACCGGGCACACCTGGGGCAAGGCGCGCAAGCTCATCGCCGAGGTGAACGACGAGCAGAAGCTCGTCCGCGACGCATCCGGCGCCGAGGTCGTCTCATCCACCCAGGTCACCGTCCCCCTCGACGCCGGCGTCACCGTCCGCTCCTACGTCAACGCGTGGCCCGACAGCGAGCCCGCCCGCGAGGCGGAGGTCATCGCCGTCGAACGCAACGACAACACCCGCGACCCCGACCTCGACTCGTTCCTGGTGCTGTCGCTCAAGTAGCCGAGGAGGCCCGGACGTGAAGCTCTACGCCCCGATCCTCTCCCTCTACGAGCAAGCCGCGCAGGCCGGCCTCCTCGAGATCGCCGAGCAGACCCTCGTCCGCGCCAAGGAACTCTCGCCCACCATCACCGGCGAATCCGACGACTCCGGCTTCATGCTCGTCGAGGACCTCATCGCCCAGGTCGGCTTCACCTCGTTCGTCTCGCTCCTGCAGCACGAGAAGCTCGAGTTCCGCCACCCCAACGGCGGTGAGCCTAAGTTCCTCGAGACCGCGGCCGCCGAGATCGAGCCCGACGTCGAACGCATCATGGCCGCGAAGCTCCGGGCGGTGACCGGTGGCTGACCTCCGCGACGACCGCGAGCTCACTCTCACCCTCTGTCGAGCGCTCGCCGAGGCGACCGGCTGGCAGTGGCACGAGCACGGCCCGAACTACAACGCCGACGAGGTGGCGATCGTCGCCGGCGACCTCGACGACACGTCGGACCAGATGGTCGGCGTCACCGTCTACCAGGCGACCGACGTCGACTCGCAGTTTCTTCACTGGCGGATGGCCCAGTTCCGGTTCCGCGGCGCCCGTCAGGATCTCTTCGCCGCCGACTCTCTCGCCTTCCGGGTCTTCGAGGCCCGGCACACGCTCTCCCTGCTGGGAGGGATCCACACCGTCAGTCGTCGATCGTTCGCGCGGCTCGGAGCTGACGACAACAGCCGCCAGGAGCGGACCGACAACTACACGATCACCCTCGACAACCAGGAGTAGCAATGCCCACCAACACCGCCGTTCCGCTTCCGGTCGGTACGCAGCTCGGTAAGAGCTTCGAGTACGGACTCGAGGTCAACATCGGGACGTACGCCGCCCCGAACTGGATCCCGTTCCGACGGATCTTCAACTTCCTCTTCACCCCCACACCGAAGACGCAGGACGCCTCGACGTACGACGACAAGGGTGCGACCGCGAACGAGGTGACCGGCTGGGACTGGGCGCTCACGTTCTCGTCCCAGGTGAACCGCCTCGCGTCGACCGGTGCCTACCTCCCCGAGGTCGAGGCGCTGCGCCAGCGCACGCTCCCCGCGTCGGTCGGTGCGTCGGCGGAGATCGACGTCCGCTGGTTCCACAAGCCCGAGAGCGGCGCCCCCAACCCCGTCGACGCCGGCCGCGGCTTCGCGACCGTCACCTTCGCCCGACAGAACACCGGGCCCAACGGTGAGATCGAGGTGTGGAACTGGACGCTCACCGGCGTCGGCTCCTACGTCCCGATCGCCAACCCCTGGACCGGCTGGGGCACGACCACCAAGCCGGCACTGCAGGGCGCGACCCCGTCGGGCGCGACGGCCGGCCAGCAGGTCACCATCACCGGTACCGGCTTCGACGGTGTCACCGGCCCGACCGGTGTCAAGTTCGGCGCGGTCAACGCGACGAACTACGTCGTGCTGAACCCGACGACGATCGTCGCGATCGTGCCGACGGGTTCGGCGGGATCCGCACCGATCACGGTCACCAACCCGTCGGGCACCTCCGACGCGCTGCCGTACACGCGCGGCGCCTGACACACACCGTCCGAGGGCGGGGCATCCCACCGGGTGCCCCGCCCTCCCACCCTCCCGAAAGGTCATCCCGAGATGAGCGCAGTCGACTTCGACGAGTGGGGCGCCCCCGACCTCACCCTCACCTGGAAGGGGCACGAGTACAAGGTGCCCGCACCGTGCACCATCGACGCCCGCAAACTCCTCGCGGCCGCAGCGCTCGGCGAGGTTCGCAACGGCGCCGTCGTGACACAGCCGACGGACGACGTGCTCGCGGTCATGCAGGCGATCTCGCCCGACGATCACTTCGCCCTATCCCAGCCGGTCTACGACCAGATGGTCGCCGACAAGGTCCCGCAGACCACGATCGACCGGATGGCCTACTACGCCGTCTTCTACTGGGCGCGCGGCCGCGAGTACGCGGACATCATGGCCGCCTTCATGTGGGGCGGCGAGATCGCTCTCGAGGCAGCTGCAGAAGCGGCGGCCGATCTCCCAAAAGCGCCGCGCTCCTCACGCCGGCAGAGTGGGCCGAGTACGGCGTAGGGGAGCCCATCGATGCCGACGAGAACGGCATCCCGATCTTTGCGGACTACCGCCCGCCGCGGCAGTCGATCGACGCTGCTGCCGTCGCCGCCCGCGCCACAGCCGACGCCGACGCCGACGACGCGACGCGTGAGGTCGTCGACCGCACCACCTACGCGATCGTCACGCACTGGGACCTCGTCACCGCCGACCTCGCCGAGACGTTCCACGTCGACCTGCACGAGGCCATCCGCCTCGACCATCCCTGGGTGCCCATCCGCGGATACATCAACTCGCTGCTCACCTCCGAATCGAGGTTGCGCGCAGCGCTGACCCGGAGGTGACCGCATGCGCGTAGCCGAGCTCGAGACCCTCTTCACGGCCAACGTCGACCAGATCGAAGCAGCCGAGCAGAAGGTCAAGCAGACCGGGCAGCGCATCGAGTCCAACCCGATCGAGCAGAAGATCGCCGCCGACGCTAAGGGCGCACTCGGCAGCATGGACCGTGTCGAGCAGCGCGCGAAGCAGCTCGTCTCCAAGGACCAGGTCCTCCGCCTCGACGCCGACGTCCGCCGCGGCGAAGCATCCGTCAAGCGCATCACCGACCGCCTCGAGAACCTGCGCCTCCGCGCGCTCGGCGGACTCGACGTGACCGCCGACACGAAGAGAGCAGAGGCCGACCTCCTCCGCACCCAGCGCAGCCTCGACGGCCTCAAGAAGGCCCGCGCCATGATCGAGGTCGCCGCCGACCCGTCCGACGCGCTCGAGGGCATTCAGCAGGTCGAGAACTCCGCGAAGCGCATCGTCTCGATGTCGACAGCGCTGCAGATCAACGCGAACACCGCCAAGGCGCAGAACCGGATCGAAGAGCTCAAGTCTCAGATCGACTACCTCCGTGCCCGCCCGTCGACTGTCCAGGTCGAAGCCGATGTCGCCAGGGCCGAGAGCCGGCTGAAGGGCGCCGAGGCAGCGCTCCGCGACCTCGACGGCATGCGCGCGATGATGCTCGTCGACGTCAACGAGGGCGGCGCGAAGCAGAAGCTCAAGGGTGTCGCCGACATCGCCGAAGACGCGGGCGGCGAGGGTGGCCGCCGCGGTGGCGCTGCTCTGTCCGATGGCCTTGTGGGGGCGCTCGCCAGCATCCCGATCGCCGGCGCGGTGGTAGGCGTTGGGGCCGTCGCCGCTAAGGCGCTGGTGCAGGCGTTCGAGGCCGGTCTGGCGCAGGAGAAGGGGCGCGACCGTCTGCAGGCACTTACCGGCATCAGCGAGGTCGCCAGCGCCCGCCTAGCGCGCCTCGCGGGGGAGGCGTACGCCAACAGCTTCGGCGACTCGATCGAGTCCAACATGGACACCACCCGGCTCGGCCTGCAGTTCAACATCCTCGATGAGAAGAGCACGACGCGCAGCGCGCAGAAGACGATCGAGGGTCTCGCCGGCATCGCCGACGTCCTCGGCGAAGACGTGCAGCCCGTCGCGGAAGCCGTCGCCGCGCTGCTCTCGAGTGGACTAGCCAAGTCTGCCGAGAACGCGTACGACATCCTGGCCGTCGGCGCCCGTGAAGGACTCAACCGGAACCAGGATCTACTCGACTCGCTCACCGAGTACCCGGCTCTTCTGAAGAGCCTCGGCCTCTCGGCCGAGGAATGGATGGGCCTCGTCAGTCAGTCGATGCAGGCAGGAGCTCGGAACTCCGACCTCGCGACCGACGCGCTCAAAGAGTTCCAGATCCGAGGCAAGGACGGGTCGAAGCTCTCGGCCGAGGGCTTCAAGCTGCTCGGTCTCAGCGCCAAGGAGATGACCGCCGATGTCGCCGCCGGTGGTAGCCGCGCACGGGACGCGCTCGCCGAGGTGCTTGACGAACTGCGCAAGACCGAGGACCCCGTCAAGCGGAACGCTGCCGCCGTAGCTCTCTTCGGGACACAGGCAGAGGACCTCGCCGACAGCATCTTCGCGATGGACCTGAGCAACGCCGTCGATCAGCTCAACGGCGTCGAGGGTGCGGCGCAGCGGATGTTCGACACCATGTCGGACAACGACGCAACGAAGCTCGAGGGCGCCAAGCGCAACATCGAGGTAGCCGCGGACGGGATCCAGGGCGCCCTAGCCGTCGCCTTCTCGGAGCCCCTCGGCGAGTTCGCCGATTGGGTGTCCTCAAACCGCGGCCCGCTGCTGCAGTTCTTTGTGGACCTCGCTAACGGTGCCCTCGACTTCGCGGAGACCGCCTCAGACGGGCTCGGCGATTTCGTCACCGGCCCCCTGGCAGACATGGCCGAGGGGGTGGTCAGCTTCCTCAAGCTGACCAACTTCGACCCGTTCAAGGACTGGACCGAGCTCGACGCTCTCGTCGCCGGTATGCGGGACTTCGACAAGACCACCGACGAGATGAGCGATGGAATCGCTGAGGCCCGCAACCGACTGAACGAGTTCGCTGAACCCGCGGTCGCGATGGCTGTCCTCAACGATCGCACGCGAGATGTCGCGAAGTCGATCGGGGAGGTCGGCGACGAGTCGGGGAAGCTCGAGGACCAGGTGCGCGGCGCGCTCGAGGCGCTCAAGGCTGAGGGGGACGCGGCCGCAGCGACAGGCGAGGACGCCGCCGAGCTCGAGTCCCGCTACAAGGACGGCACCGACGCTCTTCTCGACCAGCTCGAGGCGACCAAGATGACGCGGAAGGAAGCTCAGAGTCTCATCAACACGGTCATCAAGGGCGCTCGCGGCAAGCTGACCTTCGACGCGAACACAACGTGGGTGCAGGGTCGACTCAACGAGCTTGTCAACCGCAACAACGGCCGCACGATCACGTTCAACGTGGTCACGAAAGAGTCGCGCGTCACCTTCGCAGGGTCCGACCACGTCGCGACGTCGCGCGCGACGGGTGGTCCGATTCACGGCCCCGGGTCGGGGACGTCGGATGACGTGCCGATCTGGGCGTCGAACGGTGAGCACATGCTCACGGCCGACGAGGTGAAGAAGGCCGGCGGTCACAACGCGGTCTACCGACTGCGTGAGGCAATTCGGTCGGGCCAGCTGCGCGAGGCGCTGAGCTTCGCGACAGGTGGCGAGATCAGCCTGGCGCGGGCGAAGCAGGACGTCCGCAACGCCGAGGCCCGGGTACGTGCGTCGCGCGGTAAGAAGAAGGACATCCGTCAGAAAGCGGCGGCTGACCTCGACGCAGCGGAGGAGCGTCTGGCATCCGTGCAGGCGTCGTTCCGCGAGTCACAGGGTGGCTTCTACCGGTCGCAGCGCCGCGGTGAGAACCAAGACGCCGGCATGAACGGCCGCGGGCTCACCCTCGTCGACGAGCTCCTCGAGATCTCCTACGCGACAGGGGGGAAGACGGGCTCGAAGCAACACTCGAACGCGCTCCGACTCGAGAAGCAGTACGTCAACCTCGAGAAGTCTGCGGAGAAGGCAGCGGACGCGGTCGAGCGTTCCTCGTCCAAGCTCGAGGGGTTCAAAGATCAGGTCGCCGCGATCGCCTCGACAGTGTCGAGCGCGTTCCGGCGGGTGCTGGATCCCGGACAGTGGAAGGCGGGGGCGCAGCCGTTCACTCAGACTCGGATGGTTGACGGTATTGCCGTCACCACGACCGGATCCCAGAGCGTCCAGCCGACGGCCGCGTCGATCGCATCGGGCACGAAGGCGAACGAGGCCGGCGTAAAGCGCGTCACCGACAAGCTCGAGAAGCTCCGCAAGATGGGCTTCAACCCGGCGTATGTTCTCCAGCTCGCTCAGATGGGCATGGAGGCTGAGCCGGTCGTCGACGCGCTTCTCAAGGCGACCGCGTCCGAAGTGAAGACGATCAACTCGTCCTACACCAACACGGGGAAGCTGGCCGACGCCGCAGGGCTGTCGATCGCGAATGCGCAGATCGGCGAGGGCGGGAAAGAGCTCGGCGCGCTGGTGACAGCGGCGCAGAAGCAGCTCGCCAACGACGAGAAGTACGCGCGCGATGTGCAAGCCAAGCTGCAGTCGGTGACCAACCAGGTCATCGCCGCCCTCAAGAGCGGGTACGCGACCGGCGTGCGGCGTGCCGCCGGCGGTCCGATCTTCGGGCCGGGCACGACGACCTCGGACAGCATCCCGATGTGGGGCTCGAACGATGAGCACATGTGGTCCGCGGCCGAGGTGAAGGGCGCGGGCGGGCACGGCAACGTCGAACGGCTGCGGAAGGCTGCCCTCACGGGCGAGCTCGCCGCGCTGACGACGGTAACCCTGCCGGTGCCGGCGGCCGCGGTCTCGACGCAGATCACGGTCGCTCCGCAGTTCCACAACCCGATCGTCGCGAACCTCGAGCAGGAAGCGTGGGAAGCCGCGCAGATCGTCGCAGGGTCAGTGGGAGGTGCGCGTGTATAGCGTCGACGGGATCGCGTTGCAGAACCCCGGGATGGGCTGGAAGTTCCGCGGCCCATCCCGCCCGCTGTCGGATCTCACCGTGCAGCGCACGTCGCTGAAGGTGCCGGGCCTCCCGGGGGTGGTGCCGAACGTCGACACCGTCCTCGCGTCGCTCGACGCGCCGACCCCGACGCTGATGATCCGGACGCCGCGGGCCGAGTACGAGACGCTGCTCTCGCTCCTCAGCGAGAGCAGCGTCCTCTCGCGCACCGACCGGCCCGACCGGGAGGCGCCCTACGAGCTGCTCTCGACCAGTTACGAGGGGTACGGGAACGCCGACGCGATCATCGACGTCTCCGCCACGATCCGACTCCCCGGAGTCTTCTACCGCGACGTCGACGTCGCCACGCACCTGCGGGCGATCGACGCGTCGCCGAAGGTGGTCGACACCTGGTGGATGACCGGCCTGGTCACCGACGCGGTGATCCGGGTCAAGGGTCCGGTGAGTGGCCTCTCCGTGCGCTCCGGGCCTGCCTGGCTGCGTTACTCGACGCCGGTGCCCGCCGGGTCGTTCCTCCGCTACGAGTCCCGCAGCGGGCGAGCGTGGCTCACCACGACCGACACCTGGGTGGGCGGCACCGAAGTCTCCGGCGCGGTGACCGCCGACGGTCCCGGATCGAAGTTCGCGATCTTCCCGGCCAGGGTCTCGCCGAGCGAGCGCGTCGGACGCCTACAGGTCGACACCACGACCCGCTCCGCAGGGGCGGTGATCGAAGTACGAGGGAAGGGGGCACATCTTGCCTAGCCACGGGATCATCCTCCGGAAGTACAAGACCCCCACCACCCCCGACTACGTCATCCAGGACCTCGACCTCACCTGGACCGGCGTCGCTGACGAAGCGGCCACGGTCCAGGTGAAGGTCTCCGACCTGGTCGCCGAGACCCTCGGCACCCCGTTCTACGCCGCGGTCGAGGTCCTCGGCGAGGGGGAGTGGGTCAAGCCCCGCAACGACCTCTTCGTCTTCCACGAGCTCGACCGCGACGAGAAGGACCCCGCACGGATCCGCACCTTCGTCGGCGTGCTCTACGTCGCCGACCGGGCATCCGTCACCTACCTCACCGAGGGCGGCGCCGACGGGTCGACCACCTGGCAGGCCGCGTCCGCCGGCGCGGTCGTGGGCGACATCCTCACCCGCAAGAGCGGGCACGGGATCACGCGCACCTTCACCGCGGCCGCCGACTCGAACGGCACCCCGTGGCCGGCCGCCGACAAGACCGATCAGACCTTCGCGCAGCTCTCGAGCGTGGCATCCGTCATCAGCGCCCTGGCGAAGGGTGCGTACTGCCAGTGGTGGGCGCAGGGCACCGAGCTCAAGCTCGAGCTCGTCAACTCCGGCGCCGACCGGACGCACATCCCGATCGGTCCGGGCGCCTCGTCCGTCACGCCGAAGGAATCGACCAGCGAGACGGCATCCGTCTTCTACGTGGTCTCCGACCAGCCCGGCGTCCCGATGCAGACCGTCACCCGCCCCGAGCTCGGCGCGGGTCGTCGCGAAGCGATCGTCACCGTCGCCGGCGCGGCGACCGCCGACGTCGCGCTCCGCATGGCGCAGCCCATCATCGACCGCGCCTCGCAGAAGCGCCTCGAGTACACCGTCATCTACGACGCCGAGCTCCTCCCCGCGAAGCCCCTCGTCGACTTCCAGATCGGCGACAAGTTCGCCATCGGCGGCACCACGCACCGACTCGTCGGCATCCAGATCTCGAAGGCCAGCGGCCGCATCACCGTCCGCCTCACCTTCGGTGAACGGTTCCTCACCCTCGCCGCGAAGATCGCCGCCCGTACGGCGCAGATCTCGTTCGGCAGCCTGAACCTCACTGGCGGATCCGGCACTCCCGTCGCCCCCGGCGTCGTGCTGCCGGCAGCCGAACCGGACGCACCGACGGGGCTCGCCGTCGCGTCGAATGTCGGCGGCGTCGACGAGTCCGGCCGCCCGTACGGCTCGGTCCGGCTGACGTGGGATGCCGTGCGCTTCAGCGTCACCGGAGCAGACACGCGCGTCACCGAGTACGAGGTGTGGGTGCGAGCCGCGGGTGGCACCTCGCTGCCCGTCGGTCGCGTCTCGGGTCCTGAGTTCCTCGCCCAGTGGGACGCGACTCCGCGCACCGTGACCGTCCGCGCATTCAACGGGCAGTGGTCCGAGTTCTCGGCCCCGCTCGAGGTGCTCCCCGCTCAGCCGGCCCAGATCGTCACCGCGCCGTCGATGCCGCACCTCGACGCCGGTGGCACGACCGTCGCGGTCTCGTGGGATGGGACGCTCGCGTCGGGCGACGACATGCCGGAGCAGTTCAGCGAGCTCTTCGCCGAGTCCGCGCCCGAGCTCTCCGGTCCGTGGACTCGGATCGGCGCGCCCATCACGCGGGCGGGTCAGGTCGGCTCGGTGCGCAGTGAGGTCGGTCTGCCCGTGTTCGTCCGGTTCGCCTGGGTGGACACGTCCGGTCGGGTGTCCGACTACTCCAATGTCGCCCGCGCAGACGTCGTCGGCATCACCCCGGACAACCTCTCATCGATCGAGGACTTCTTCGCGAACGAGGCGGTCATCGCCGCCCTTCGCGCCGGGGTCCTCGTGGCCGGAGCGATCGAGGTCGACATGCTCGCCCCGAACGTCGGGGAGCTGCTCAACATCGTCGCGAACGAGGGCCTCCTCATCCTCACGGGTCGGGTCGAAGCGACCGAGGAGATGGCGCTCTACTACCGGTTCGGTCCCGACGGCGCCGTCATCGGTCGCGAGGAAGACCCGACGAAGTTCCGCATGACGAACACCGGCGCGTCCTTCGAGGTCAACGGCGTCGCCGCGACGACGTGGGGTCCGGAGGGCATGGACGTGCCGCGGCTGATCGCTGACGAGGCGACCGTCGCCAACCACCGCTTCGAGAAGTCAGGCGACCGCACCGTCGTCCGCTGGGCAGGAGAGTCCTAAGTGCCCACCTTCGTCCACAACATCAACTCGCAGTACCGCGCCGAGCTGATCTACACGCAGCTCTACCAGGAGGTCTCCAACAACCGGTCGCGCGTGCGCCGGACGCTGCAGAACCGGAAGCTGTTGGGCGATGGGTACCGGACGTTCAGCCCGGTTGCTTGGGCTCTCACCGGTGGCGGCAACGAGTCGGGCACGTACCTCTACGACTTCGCCGACTACGACGTCAAGAAGATCTTCGAGGACGAGATCTGGGTCAACCACGACGCCGACGGCGGCCGCTCGTTCAGCGTCTCCGCATCCGTCAGCATGGCCTCGCCTCCCGGAGGAACGGGCACGCCGGCCGGCACGGTCACGCTCACCACGATCCCGCGCGCCACGCAGCCCTCCGTCGGCGGGCCGCTAACGATTCAGGCCGACGGCGGTTCGATCGAGATCTCGATGCCGCGTGCGTCGTCGAGCTTCCGCCACCGCCTGCGGTACTCGTTCGGGAACCGGACCGGGCCGATCGCCGAGAACGTGGGCGTCTCGTTCCGGTGGAACGTCGACACGACGCTGCTGTCCGAGATCCCGTCGGCAACCACCGGCGTCGGCAACATCATCTGCGACACCCTCGACGCCGACGGCCGCCGCATCGGGCAGAAGACGGTCCCGTTCCGCGTGAACGCCGGATCGGAGATCGTCCCCACCATCGGCGGGATCACCCTCTCCGAGGCGGTCCCCGAGGTGGCATCCGCGGTCGGCGCGTACGTGCAGGGTCAGACTCGCCTGAACTTCGCCGTCACGGGCGCAGCAGGAGCCGCCTGGTCAACGATCCAGGGCTACGCCGTCACCGTCGCCGGGCAGACCCACGAAGCCGCATCCGGGGTGACGGCTCCCGTCGGCGCGTCCGGTGTGGTCACGGTGACCGCGAAGGTCACCGACTCCCGCGGCCGCACCGCCACCCGAACGCAGAACATCAACGTGCTGCCATGGGCGGCGCCGAAGGTGACGAGCCTGAAGGTCGAACGGTCCAACGCCGACGGCCTCCCGCAAGACACCGGGACGTACTTCCGGGTCACCATCGCCGCGACCGTCTCGCCGCTGCTCGTCGCCGCGGTCCAGAAGAACGCGCTCGGGTGGCGCTTCGGCACCCGGTCGAAGGGCACGACCGAGTGGGCGATGTCCGCCTGGACCGCGCACGGTGACGTCACGATGTCGGCGTGGTTCGTCGTCGGCGGCAACTACTCCGACCTGCTCGCCTACGACGCGCTCTTCGAGGTGCGTGACATCTTCACCCAGACGAACCCGTCGGCTGCGGCCACGGTCGTCGCCGTCGGCCAGGTGCTCCTCGAGCTCACGCGCGACGGCGTCGGTGTCGGGAAGCGGTGGGAACGCGGGGCGCTCGATGTCGGCGGGGACGCCTACGTGTCCGGAGTGCTCTCGCCCGGTAACCCGTTGCTGATCGGCTACAACAAGGGCCTCACGTCCGTCCCCAGCGGACAGTGGGTCGCGCTGAACACGAGCTTCGGCTCGGGCGTCACGATCCTCAACAACGGATTCATCTTCGGCTCGGGGAAGCTCGACGTCCCCCGACCCGGGATCTACTCGGTCGCCGCGAGCGTCCGCTTCCCCAGCTCGGTCGATGGCGGCGATCGTCTCCTCCGCATCCGCAGCGTCGGCGAGACGGTCGACTTCGGGAGCACGTGGATTCGCCTCAATGGCGGATCACCGTACGCCCCCAGCGGGCAGAAGCTAACCGTCGCCGGCCTTGCTCGCATCACGACCGCCCTGGTGGTCGAGGTCTTCCACAACATCGGGAACACGCAAACCGTGGAGCTCGAGAACATCTCGCTCGCATTCCTGCGAGAGATCGCATGAACCGGAGGTCGATCGCATGAGCGTTGCCGAGCTGCTCGAGTTCTGGGATCCGGAACGGTGGACTCGCGAGTACAGGTACGAGCCCCCGCCGGGGAAGGACAACCCCTACACGCTGGGCTACCACATCGCCCAGGACGTCGCAGGTGGCGACTGGCACGGTCCGGTCCCCGTCCTCCGCGCGGGCCGGATCGTCGCGGCGGGGCGGTCGTCGTCGATCGGCGGCTTCGTCGTCGTGAAGGCCGAAGAGGACGGGCTCTGCGACTGGTACTGCCACCTCAACACCTCAGAGATGCCGAAGGTGGGACAGCCCGTCACCGCGGGATGGCGGCTCCCACGCCTGGCCCGCTCGAAGAAGAAGTCTGCGGGCGACAACTACATGGGCTCCGCCTCGAGCGGACCGCACATGCACTTCGGGGTGATGACGACCATCACCAACGGGTACAAGCCGGTCAAGGGGCGCGACCGGGACCCCCGACCGATCATCCGCGCCGCTCTCCGTCGCGCAGCCGCCGCGGCCGCCGGTGGGAAACCTCGTCCCGTCGAGATCCCTGAGAAGACCGCCCCGACACCCCCACCCACACCCACGCCGATACCGGTACCCCCAGAGATCGAGGTTCACATCATGAGCGCGACCCCCTTCATCGCGAAGGTCAAGACCACGCGAGGCGTCGAGAAGACGTTCCTCGTGCAGCCCAACCCCCTCGCCGCATCCGACCCGAAGGTGAAGCCCTTCGTCGCATTCGGCTGGGCCGGCGACTCGAAGGACCTCCCGGTCATGGACGCCACGCCGGACTGGATCTACAACTACCTCGACATCCTCGTCGAGCGCATCAACCGGTCATGATGCCATCGGTGATCCCGGCGAGGTGGACGCGGAAGCTCTCGCACCTGTACGTGCCCGAGCTCCTCGCCGGGATCCTCGGCATCGGGTCGACCGCTTTCGGGATCACGGTGATCGCGATGCCGGACCGATACCGCGAGATCCCGTCATTCGCGCAGGCGTTCGCGATCATCCCGCCGCACTGGTGGGGGCTGGTCATGATGGTCGTCAGCGTCGCGATGCTCAGCCTCCTCGCACACTCCCGCGCCGCGGCCGCCGTCCCAGCGTTCCTGCTCGCCGGCGCCTGGATCTTGTGGGTGGTCCCGATCGTTCTGTCGCCCGGCTTCGCACCGTCGGCGCCGATCGCTTACGGGATGATCTCGCTCGTCAACCTGGTGGTCGGGCTCGCCTGCCTCGTCCCTCGAGAGGGGAAGCCGTGACCGAACCGAAGCCGGTCCGCTGGTCCTCGCCGACAAACGCCTGGGCCACGAGCGCGCAGATGATCTCGCTCGCAATCCCGGTCCTGTCGGTCGCCGAGATCTATCAGCCCCTCGCGCTCGAAGCCATCAGCCGGCCACTCGCGGACCTCTGGCAGTGGTCGCTCCTCGTCACGGCCGCGCTGTCCCTCGCCGCCTCTCTCGTCATGCAGTTCGCGATCGGCGACGGCGCCCGGATGCGCGCGGTCGTTCGACTCGAGGGCATCGCGACGAGCGTCGTCGCCCTGTGCCTCGGGGCGCTGTGGGGCGCTCTCGTCCATGAGTACGGCTTCGCAGCCAACCCGCTCACGCAGCTGCTCGTCGGCGGACTCGGGCTCGCCGCCATGGCACGGGTCGTGCAGATCTGCTGGGACCTAAGCAAGTACCGACGCGCGCTCCGAACCGGACAAGTCGCACAGGTGGAGGCGATCGCCCAACCCCAGGAGACGTGATGTGGACACTCGAGCAGTGGATGGCGCTCGGGGGAGTCGTCGCGATTCTGCTCACCGCGATCGCCGGCATCACGAAGGCGATCGCTGACCTCATCCTCGCGACCCGCAAGAAGGACCCGAGCCCCGCACCGCAGCTAGGCATCATCCCCAGCTCGACGTCGCCGTCAGACGACATCGACTACCGCGCCTACCTCGACATGAAGACGCGCGCCGAGACGGCCGAACGGCAACGCGACGACCTGCTGCTCTTCATCACCAACCGCAACGCCGACCACATCGACGAAGACACCCGCCCCATCGACCACAAGGAGTCACCATGAACGCCCTCGCCACACCCTCCCGCCTCGCGGCGCTCGCCGCCTGGTTCACTCCCGACCGGCGCGCCTCGATCCAGGCGTTCCTCGGCACGCTCGCCCCCTTCGCGATCCTCCTCGGCTTCGGCACCGACAGCTTGTGGCAGCAGGCGCTCATCATCACCGGCGCCGCCCTGCAGTTCCTCGCCGGCATCCTGTCTCTCGTCAACGTCCGCGACGCGCAGACCGCGTGGGTCATCGTCCGCGCCGCCGTGTACGGCCTCGCCGCGACGGCATCCCCGGCGCTCGTCCTGCTCGGCTTCTACGACGACGCGACCAACGCGACCATCCTGACCGGCGTGTCCCTCGGCCTGTCCGCCCTGTCGAGCCTGCTCGCGATCCTCATCGGCAAGCAGCAGCAGATCGACAACGCCGTCCGTCTCGCCCAGGCAGCCGACGGCACCTGGTCGATGCCCGCGGTGGTCGTCGTCAACAACGGCGCCGCCGACCTCGGCGACATCCGCAGCGACGACGACCAGACGAAGGGCTGACGCGTGACCACACTCACCGGGGACGTCGGCGTCGGGTGGGGTATCCCACCCGCGGCGCTCTCGTCCGACCCGAACCGCAAGTCGTACGTCGAGGTCCGCCCGACCAAGGTCGTCAACACCGCGACCGGCGTCACCATGCTGCCCGTCGGCGCTCGCAAGGAGCTCGCGACCGACGGCACCTTCTCGCTCGAGGTCGACCCGCTCCCCGCCGGCTTCACCCACGTCGTCGAGTTCACCGTCGACGGCGGCCGCTACCGGTCCGCCGCGATCGAGATCCTCGTGCCGGCAACAGGCACGGTCGCGCTCGCCGACATCGTCCAGCCGGGAGCGCCCTTCGTGCCGCCGGCCTGGTTCGAGCAGGTGCTCGCGGCGCGCGACGAGATGATCGTCGCGGTCGACGCGCAGTCGAGCATCGCCGGGGCAGTGACGCTGCAGCAGGCCGCGACCCGGTCGAAGTACCTCCGCCGCCGGCTGACAGGCAACGTCGTCCTCACGCTCGCCCCGGGCGTGACGGGACAGGCGTACACATGCACGCTCGAGCTACAGCAGGACGCGACCGGCGGCCGCACCTTGACCGTCGCGAACGCGCGCACCCCGTACGGGATCGCGCTTCCGCTGTCGACGCCGGCGAACTCCGTCGACCTGGTCCACGCGCTGTGGAACGGCTCGGCCTGGACCCTGTTCCTCGCCGGCACGCAGCTCGGCATCCCGGCTTCCTGGGTGGTGTGAGGAGATGACTATGGACATGACCGCTGAGCAGCGTCGCGACGAGCGGGTCGCGGCGCTCGTGCAGGCCGGGCTCGTCATCACCGGGTGGGTGCCCCTCGCGACCGTCGAGGAGCCCCACACGGTCGCCGCGTACCGTCTCTCAGTGCTCGACCCGACCAATCGGACCCGGTCGCGTCTCGAGGCGCAGGAGGCCGCCACACGCCTCGACGAGGACGGGCTAATCGAGTGGACCGAGGCGCCCGCACCCGAGGCCGTGCTCGAGCCGGCGCCCGAGCCGAGCGAGCCATTGGAGGGCGAGGTCTGATGCGCTCTGCTGTCCGCGATGGACGCGCGTCGCCGATCGAGAACCTCGCGCGCAACCCCCGGTTCCGCCGCGCCATGAATGGGTCCTCCGTCGCCCGCCGCAACCTCGCCATCGATCCTCAGGGCAGCCGGGTCGGTACCGGGTTCGGGTTCAACGAGCGGTGGGCAGGGTCAGGCGGGTCGCAGACCGTCGGCACCGTCACGGGAGCCGCCGACGGGCCGGTCGCGGGCGTCACCCGGTACGCCCGAAAGACGTGGACTGTCGTCGGCCAGGCGCAGGACATCTCCTTCGCCGTGTGCCGTGGCGGCCGCATGCTGCTCACGCCCGGCCGGACCTACACGATCTCCCTCTACTGGCGGTCGTCCTGGAACACGTCGATCCCGAGCACCTTTCAGAACAACATGCGGGTCATCCAGTACGACGCCTCTACGGGCAGCGGCGCGCTGTCGCCCGTCACCTTGCAGACCGCTCACCTCCCCGCCCCAGCCCCGGGTGCGTGGCAGCGGCAGTCGGTCACCTTCACCGCGACAGCAGAGCGGCCTTGGATCGACGCGTTCCACAGCCTCTACTCGGCTGTCCCGTCCGTCGGTTCGACGCTCGACGCGACCGCACTGCTCGTCGAAGAGCGACCCGGCGTCCTCCCGTTCTTCGACGGCGCAACGGTCGCCGACGACGGGATCACGTACGCCTGGGAAGGATCCGCGTTCGCATCTGCGTCGCAGGCCCGCGCCCTCGTGGCCGCCACTCGCACGAACCTGTTCACGAACCCTCGTGCAGTCGGCTCGACGAACTTCGCTGCCACGCCCTCACAGGCCACGATCTCGAACGACGGTGCCGCGACGCGGTGGACGTTCGAGACGACCGGGGCGATCGGCATCAACCTCACGTTCCCCACTGCGTCCGGCTCGCATCGGTTGCTCGTGCGAGCTCGCGCGAACAAGAGCATCGTCGTATCCGCCCGCGTCGGGGGCAACGAGGCGCAGGGCTATGCGACCCTGTCGACTGATTGGCAGTGGGTCGACATCACCGCTGAGTCCGCCGGCACGACCTTCTGGGGCCTCGTGGTCCGCGGGACGACTCACGTCCCGGGCGACTGGATCGAGATCGACCGCGTCCTCATCGCCGCCGGTGGAGACACCGGGGCATGGTTCGACGGAGCCGAAAGTCCCGAGCCCGACCTGTCTCCCTCGTGGGCGGGCACCGCGAACCGGACCACGAGCAGCCTCGACGGCGTCCGCATCCAGAACGCCATCGCGGGGAACAATGCCCGCATCGTGCTCGGCTACCTCGACGGCAAACCCTGCATGCGCGGCATCCCGTTCGGAACCAACGCCAGCACCGAGGGGTGGGCCATCGTCGCAGGCAACCCGCCGACCACGTCGGCAGGCCTCGGCGTGACGTTCCTTCCCGGCCGCACGTACACGGTGATGGCGCGGTCCTACATCGCAGGACCGCAGACGAACACCTGGGCGAACGCTCGCCGCATCCAGGCGCTCGCCGGTTCGACGTCGGGTGTGTGGACGACGAGCATGGCGGTCTTCAGCACGCAGGCGCCGAACGTCGCCGGCTGGTCGGAGCACCGCCTCACCTTCACCGTCCCGGCGGATGCTGCATGGGCCGGCGTTCGCCTCGGCATCGGCGCAGGCGGTGGCACTGGGGACTGCTGGTGGGCAGACCTAGCCATAGTGGAAGGTCGCTACGACGGCCCCTACCTCGACGGCGACATGCCCGGCTGCGTCTGGCGCGGCACCCCGCACGACAGCCCGTCCGTCGGGTACTCCCTCGCCGCCTGACCCTGCACGAACGAACGCCCCCGCTCGGCCTCACGGCTGGGCGGGGGCGTTTTCGTCGTGTCAGAGGTTCACGACGTCCGGACGCCAGAACACGATCGGGATGGTCGAGTCCGCGTGGTACACCCGGTAGGCGTCATCACCGACTCGGACGGCGAGACCGAAGTCCTCGGCATACTCGGCCGCGTCGGAGCGCAGTTGGTCAGTGTCTCGGGCGTACGGCGACGTGATTGCCATGACACTCTTGCTGCGGCCCCGTCCGAGTTTCTTGAAGCGGACGGTGTGGTCGAAGAGGTAGTCGAACCGGTGCAGCTTGTGGGTGAATGATCGCTCGTGCCGAGGCTCGGGGCGAAGCTCCTTCTCGATCAGTCCCTCGATGCCGGCGGGAGATGCGTGGCTTCCGTCCCAGATGAGACGATGACGGGCCGCGATCGCGTTGACGTTCGAGTAGTGCTGGTCTTCGGGGAACAGGGGCATGGGGGTCCTTTCACGGGATCGAGATGCGCACCGGGTGATTGTGCGTCGGCCGCGCAGGCTACACCTCGCAGTGCGATGTCGGCCACCAATGCGAGTATCCCGGGGTGTCCGATTGGCATCCGATGCTCGCGACAGAGGAGCGCACCCCCGGCGTGTGGACGATGGTCGCGCCCGACGGAGTCGAGTACGGCCGGGTCGAGATCCGCCGCGCCGGCGACGCCGTTTTCTATCGGTGCTGGTTCCGCGACGTCGAGCTCTCTCGCACCGGCTCACTCCGTGAGGCCGCGTCGCGGGTGCACGGTGCGTTCATCTCGACGATGTCTCCGGGGTATCAGCCGGGGAAGACGCACCCCGGAGCGCAGCCCGCGCGGCCGTACCAGTAGGCTCGCCCACATGAGGAAGCTCGGGGGAGTGGCGCTGGCCGCCGCGGTGTTGCTGGTCGCTGCTGGGTGCTCGTCGACGGAGCCTGCCCCGACACCGACCGTCACCGTGACGGTGACCGAAACACCTGCACCTGCACCGACCGTGACGGTCACGGTGACTCCGGAGGCGCTGGCGCCTTCAGAGGACGGGGGAGAGCCGGCGCTCGACGAGGAAGGCCGCCAGGACCTCTTCCTAGTCTCGCTCGCTGCCATCGATCCCGGGCTCGTGGTCAACGCGGAACGCGCACTTCGCCGAGCGGATGACATCTGCCTCGACATCGAACAAGGCTGGGAGGGGGATGCCTTCCTCGAGCGGATCGAGTTCCGGCTCGAGGGTGGCAACGTCCCTGACCTCTCCCGCGCCCAGGCTGCCGAGGTTCTCGCTCTTGCCGAGGAGCTGCACTGCTGACGTTCTAAGCGGCGAGCCGAGCTGCGACGGAGGCACGTTCGAGATCTCCTCGGGTGACGTGAACGTACCGCGCGGTCATCTCCGGGGTGGCGTGGCCGAGGAACTCCTGCGCGACGCGCAGGTTGTTGCCGGTACCGTGGAACACGGCCGTGCCGGCGCGATGTCGGAGCGCGTGGGGGTTGACCCCGACGGCTCGCTTGATGCGCGCGTAGACAGCGGCTCCTGAGATGTGGCTGCCGTCGCTCGAGGGGAACAACCATCCCGTCTCGGGGTAGGTGTCGAGCAGCTCGAGCAGCTCCGCGCCGAGCTTCACCTCGCGCTGGTGCCCGCCCTTTCCGACGATGTAAAGCCATCCGTCGGCGATGTCGTCGCGGTGGACGGCGGCGATCTCGGACCGCCGCATCCCGCATTCTGCGCCGAGCAGGATCATGATGCGGGTCGGCAGCGGTGCGCGCATCGATCCCTGCACGATCGCCTCGTCGGACGCGATCCGGCCCATCTTCCGCGGCACCCGCACCCGGCGAAGCCACCTGGTCGGGTTCTCGGGGATGTGCCCGTAGCGCTCGGCCCACCGGTAGAAGTGGCGCACCGAGGCGAGAGCCGCGTTGACCGACGTCGGCGCCCACCCTTTCGAGCGGAGCCACGTCTCGAGCTGAGCTTCCGTCGCGTTCCGCACGTCGACGTCCGCGGTCAGCCGGTCGACGTAGTGCGAACGGATCCGGATCGTGGATGACGACTCGGTCTCGTTTCGCACATAGAGCTTGTACTCCGCGACCATAGCTACGTCATCATGGCTAGTCGTCGACGCTGGAAACCCGGCATTCATGTCGCCCCCCTCGGCTGTGGGGAGCCAGGCTATGGGCCGCGTGACGCGCGGCGGAATGACCGCCGCGCCCAACCGTCCGCTCACGACCTGGTGAGTGTCGTGCACGCGCTCGCCGAGGTCGGCTGAGTACTCGTGCGCGCGTGCCCGATGGTGTCGCCGGATGCCAAGGGATTGCTCACGCGGCACCGTCTGTGGCAACCGGACGGCCGGTGAAGATGTCCGTTATCAGACCGTTTTCAGACCGTTTCACATCGTTAACGAACGGCAACATTGCGGAGACGGGCTCACCGCTAGGTTGATCACACCGGGCCGGGCCCGATTCGACCCGTGTCACCACAGCAAGGAGCACAATGTCCGTCTTCACCCGATCGCGCGTTGCGAAGGCCATGGGCGGCATCGCCCTCGCCAGCGCGAC
>JAAIGF010367455.1_pt1 | contig 38425 bp, 40 predicted proteins | sample 6487441 | NCBI WGS metagenome assembly JAAIGF01 (sample SAMN13974129, study PRJNA590717) | phyllosphere metagenome | biome: pepper field; feature: multiple bacterial spot infested pepper fields; material: pepper leaves; isolation source: leaves from pepper fields | host: Capsicum annuum ...
CACTGCTGTCCGGTTTGAACTGAGTGGGTAGTTTGGGGCGAGAACAGCTCCACCACCCGTCACCCCGGCCCTGAGCCGGGGTCCAGCAGACGCGCGTCTGCGCGTCAAAAAGTCTTTCAGACCAAGGACTTGGTCTGGCTGGATCCCGGATCAAGTCCGGGATGACGGAGGTGGGGAGTGCCGTTGGCGCATTCACAGCAAGTGTTGCACTGGCGAGTCCGAGTTCGTGCAGAGTGCAAAAAACCAAACGCAATCAATACCCTATGCCAAATCTATAAATCTCAAACGGACAGCAGTGGGCTTGTCCCGGGCATTTGCGAGGTTGCGGGTGTTTCGGCGTGCGTGGATCCTCGGGTCAAGCCCGAGGATGACGGAGGGTGGATTGTGCGTTGGTGGGGTAAAGGGACACCCCTCACCAAGAAAACCTAGGACTTCGCTTTGCGAAGTCGAGGTTTTCTATCCTCTCCCACAGGGGGAGAGGAAAAACTCGCCGCACCGTTTCTACTTCATCTCGGCGTTTGCGATTCAGTAAAAGCGGTGCCTCGGGTTACCTCTCCACCCTGAGCCTGTCGAAGGGGTGGGAGAGGAAGAAAAATCATGGTCTTAGCGTAAGCTAAGTCATAGATTTTTCAGGTGAGGGGTGAGGCGACGAATGCCGGGGGACTTGAAATCCGGGCACCTCACTCAATCCTCAAGCCACCTGCTTACGCTCTTCAGCTTCGCGGGCGGTGATGTAGTCTACCAGGTCCTTGATCGTTACCAGCAGGAGGCCGTGGCGGTCGGCGAAGGTTTCGAGGTCGGGGAGGCGGGCCATGGTGCCGTCGTCGTTGGCGACTTCGCAGATGGTGCCGGAAGGGGCTTTGCCGGCGAGGCGGCAGAGATCGACTGCAGCTTCGGTGTGGCCGGTGCGGCCCAGTACGCCCTTGGGATTGGCGCGCAGGGGAAAGATGTGGCCGGGGCGGGCGAAGTCGTCCGGCTTCGTGCCTTTGGTCACCAGCGCCTGTACGGTTTTGGCGCGATCATGGGCGGAAATGCCGGTGGTAGTGCCGGGGATGTAGTCCACGGAAACGGTGAAGGCCGTCTTGTGGAATTCGGTGTTGCGCGGAACCATCAAGGGAAGTTCCAGCTCGTCCAGTCGCTCACCTTCCATCGCAACGCAGATGAGACCGCGTGCGTGGTTCATCATGAATGCGATCTGGCCGGGGGTGATCGTTTCGGAGGCGGCGATGATATCGCCTTCATTCTCACGATCCTCGTCATCCACCACGATAACCATTTCACCGCGTGAGATTGCCGCAATCGCGTCTTCAATTTTCGAAATCGTCATGTCTTGCCTTTCAAGGGTTATGCCGTTTCCGGCACTTTCGCGTTTTGCTAAACGCCAAATTTCCCTTGGGCGAACAATGCAACAGAGCCCCGCAGGGTGCGGGTCTTCGTTACCTTGCTCTCTTCCATCCGGACTATACCGTCGGCTCCGGCATCTCACCGGATCTGCTGACCTTCCGGCAGAACCGGAAGCGCTCGCGGGCTCCGGGACAAGTCCCGATACCGCCGGTGGGGAATTGCACCCCGCCCTGAGAACAGAAGCGACAATAAGTCACGCAGGGCAGGTTTATCAAGAGACAAATATTGCGCGCGACGGAAGTTGGGTGAAAGCGCAGATTAAAACCGGGCGGAAAGCGGGATTGTTCTTCCACCGCACCCCCGGCAAGCAAAACGCCGCGGTTTTGAGCCGCGGCGTTTGTTGGTGGAGCCCTGAATAGTCAGGATGCGTAGGGCGCGGGCGAAGTGGGGGCGGCTTCGTCCTTGTCCTCATCCGTGACCGGGCGTTTCGTCCGCATCAGCTTCAGCACGAAGACGAAGAAGGCGGGGACGAAGAAGACGGCGAGGATGGTCGCCGAAATCATGCCGCCGAGAACGCCGGTACCGATAGCGTTCTGGCTGGCGGCGCTGGGGCCGGTGGCGATGGCCAGCGGCACGACGCCGAGCGTGAAGGCAAGCGAGGTCATGATGATCGGGCGGAAGCGGACGCGGGCTGCTTCCACGGCGGATTCCAGCAAAGATTTGCCTTCGGCATAATAATCCTTGGCGAATTCCACGATCAGGATGGCGTTCTTGGCCGAAAGACCGATGATCGCGATGAGGCCCACCTTGAAGTAGATGTCGTTGGGCATTCCCATCACCGTCACCGCGATAACGGAGCCGATGACGCCAAGCGGAACCACAAGCATGACGGCAAGCGGAATGGACCAGCTTTCGTAAAGACCCGCGAGAAGCAGGAAGACGAAGAGAATGCTGAGGCCGAAGAGGAAGGGCGCCTGCGAGCCCGACTTGATTTCTTCGAGCGCCTGTCCCGTCCACTCGTAACCGATACCTGCCGGCAGTTCGGAAGCGATGCGTTCCATTTCGGTAATCGCCGCGCCGGTGGAATTGCCCGGAGCCGGAGCACCGGCGATACGGATCGTCGGATAGCCGTTATAGCCTACCACCTGCGGTGAACCCTTCTGCCATTGCGCAATGGCAAAGGAGCTCAACGGCACCATGCCGCCGCTGGAGTTGCGCACGTTCAGTTTCAGCAAATCCTCGACCTGAAGACGGTCCCGATCCTGCGCCTGCACGATGACGCGCTGCATGCGGCCGGAATTTGGGAAGTCGTTGATATAGGACGAACCGAGATTGGCGGTGATGGTGTTGTTGATATCCGCGAAAGTAACGCCGAAGGTATTGGCCTTTTCGCGGTCGATGACCAGCAGGACCTGAGCCGCATCCGGCAGGCCTTCGATGCGCATGCCGGTGAGGATCGGGCTTTGGCCCGCCTTCTGCATCAGCTGGGCGGCGGCGGCGGACAGGGCGGCCTGACCGATACCGTTACGATCCTGAAGGCGGAAGGAGAAGCCGCCGGAGGTGCCGAAGCCTTCGATGGGGGGAGGCGACAGCGCGAATGTCGTGGCGTCCTTAAGCCCGAAGAGCTGCATGTTGGCGCGGTTTGCGACATCCTGCGCGGAATTGCCCGCGCCGCGCTCGCTCCAGTCCTTCAGGGTGACGAAGGCGAGTGCGGCATTTGCGCCGTTGCCGGAGAAGCTGAAGCCCTGGATCGCGACGATATCCTTGACCGCAGGTTCTGCGGAGAAGATTTTTTCGATCTGCTTGACCGAGGCAATCGTGCGGTTGGCGCTGGCCTCTGGCGGGCCCTGAATATCCACGATCAGGAAGCCCTGGTCTTCATCCGGCACGAAGGCGCTTGGAAGGCTGATGAAGAGATAGCCGAGACCGGCAAGCAGTGCGAGATAGACCACCATCATGCGGCCCGCACGGCGGGCAGCGCCCATGGCGGTCTTGGTGTAACCATCCGTCAGGCCATCGAACTTGCGATTGAACCAACCGCCGATGCCGCGCTTCTCATGATGACCCTTGGGGATGGGCTTGAGGAAGGTGGCGCAAAGCGCCGGGGTAAGCGACAGGGCGAGGAAGGCCGAAAACAGGATCGACACGACCATGGTCAGGCTGAACTGACGATAGATGATGCCGGTGGAGCCGGGGAAGAAGGCCATGGGAATGAACACGCAGGCGAGAACCAGCGTGATGCCGAGGATGGCGCCGGTAATCTGGCGCATGGCTTTCTGTGTGGCGGCTTTGGGAGAAAGCCCTTCCTCGGCCATGATGCGTTCGACGTTTTCCACCACGACGATGGCGTCATCCACGAGGATGCCGATGGCAAGCACCATGGCGAACATGGTGAGAACGTTGATGGAGAAGCCTGTCGCATACATGATGGCGCAGGTGCCGAGCAGCGCCACGGGCACGACGAGCGTGGGGATGACCGTGTAGCGGAAGTTCTGGAGGAAGACGAACATCACCACGAAAACGAGGATGATGGCTTCGACCAGCGTGTGCAGCACCTTTTCGATGGAGGCCGAGACGAAGGGGCTGGTGTCATAAGGTACGGAATAGGCGACACCGGAGGGGAAGAAGCGTGACAGTTCTTCCAGCTTTGCGGTAACAGCTGTCGAGGTGGCGACGGCGTTACCCGTGGACGAGAGCTGGATACCGACGGCGGCGCTCGGCTGGCCGTTCAGGCGGCTGGAGAAGTTGTAGGTTTCGGCACCGAGTTCGATGCGCGCCACATCCTTCAGGCGCACGGAACTGCCATCCGGGTTGGCGCGAAGGACGATGTTGCCGAACTCTTCCGTATCGGTCAGCTGTCCCTTGACGAGGACGGTGGCGGTCAAATCCTGCGAGATCGGATTGGGCGCAGCGCCGATCTGGCCTGCGGCGACCTGTGCGTTCTGCGCGGTGATCGCGCTGTTGATGTCAGCTGCGGTGAGGTTGAGGCCGACGAGCTTGTCGGCATCGATCCAGACGCGCATGGCGCGCTGAGCCGAGAAGAGCTGCGCACGACCGACACCTTCGATACGGCGCAATTCTCCAAGGACGTTGCGGTTGAGGTAATCGCCAAGGGCGACCTCATCCATGGTTCCGTCCGTGGAGGTGAGTGTGATGAACATCAGGAAGCCCGAGGCCGCTTCTTCCACCGTTACGCCCTGAGAGGCGACGGCGGAGGGGAGGCGTGCTTCGAGGCGGCGGATGGCGTTCTGCACATCCACCGAGGCCTGATTGATGTTCGTGCCCGCCTGGAAGGTGGCGTTGATGGAGACCTGGCCCGACGTATCCGAGGTGGACTCGAAATACATGAGGCCTTCGACGCCGTTCAACTCGTCTTCGATGAGACGGGTGACGCCCTGATAGATTTCCTGCGGCGAAGCGCCGGGATAGCTGGTCGAAATCGTCAGCTGCGGCGGTGCGACCTTCGGATACTGCGCAATCGGCAGGAAAGGAATGGCGATGACGCCCGCAATGGAGATGAACAGCGCGAAAACCCAGGCAAGGATCGGCCGTTTGATGAATAGCTGTGCCATGAGTTGACCTTACTGCTTCGGCGCGTCTGCTGGAGCCTCGGCTGCCTTTTCGGGCTGCCATGGCTCAGCTTTGATCTTGCCGCCGGGCTGAACTTTCTGGGCGCCGTCCACGATGATTTTCTCACCGGCGGTCAGACCCTTTTCCACGACCCATTCCGTTTCCACAGCCTGACCGAGTTCCAGCGGGCGGGCTTCCGCCGTGCCGTCGTCCTTGGCGATATAGACCATCGGGCGGCCTTCCGCGTTGCGGATGACGGCGCGCTGGGGAATGGTAATGGCGTTCTGGCGCACGGCCTGCTCGATCCTCACGCGGACATACATGCCGGGCAGAAGATTGCGCCCGGCGTTGGGAAACTCCGCACGAAGAGTGACCTGACCGGTGGTGGAATCGACGCTTGCGCTGGCAAAGAGCAGACGACCGGCATCCGAGTAAACGGTGCCGTCATCGAAGACGAGGCGGACGCTGGCCTGATCCGGTGCCGGGCTTGCCAGCTTGCCTTCTTCCACGGCGCGCTTTAGCGCCAGCATGTCCTGTGCCGACTGGGTGAAATCGGCATAGATGGGGTCGATCTGCTGGATCAGGGCAAGGTTCTGCGTGCCATCTGCGGTTACGAGCGCGCCTTCCGTGACCAGTGCCGCACCGATGATGCCGGTGATGGGGGCGCGGACCTCGGTGTAATCGAGATTGATCTTCGCCTCATCGAGTGCCGCCTGCTGAAGCGCCACATCGGCATCCGCCTGCGCCAGATTGACGGCGGCGGTATCGTAATCGATGCCGGTGGAAACGTTGCGCTCGCGAAGGTTTTTCTGGCGTTCCAGCTGCTGGCGGGCATTGGCCTGCGTGGCCTGGGCGCGCTGAAGGGCGGCCTGCGCGCTTTCCACGCGAACCTTAAAGAGCTTCGGATCGATGCGATAGAGAACATCGTCCTTCTGAACCAGCGTTCCCTGCTCGAAGACGCGTTCCAGCAGAATGCCGGAAACGCGGGCGCGCACTTCGGCAACGCGGGTGGCGGCAACGCGGCCCGGAAGTTCGTTGACGACAGGGACCGAACGCGCCTTCAGTTCCAGAACGCCGACAGCGGGCGGCGGCATTTGCGGGCCTCCCTCCTGCGCGTGCAGGGATGTTCCAGACAGCATGATCATGCCGCCAAGGAACAGGCTTGCGAGCCGTGGCAGAGCTTTTCTGCTAAGCATTTTTATAGTCCTCGTCCTATCGCCAATGCGATTGTCATTTTTCGTCGGATAAAGAAGTGTAGATGTCTCTAATGCCATCGAGGACGGCGTGTCGCTCGCCCTGTTCCCAATGGTAGAAATTGAAAAATTCAGTGCAGTAGAAGCCCGTGAGCGCCAGATAGGCGACGAGTGCTGCCCGGGGGCGGGCACCGGCCTTCATGTCCTTGATGTCGCGCTCGGTCCATTCGCGCATGCGCTGGCGCACGTTTTCATCGCTGGACACGGCGGCTGCAATTGCAAGGCAGACAGCGCGGTCCACATCGTCCGGCACTTCTTCGGCCACGCTGACGCGCCCGAACAATTGCGGGTGCGGCGTATCGGCATGCGATTGAACCGCCTGCTCGATGCGCTCTTCCTCCGCGCAGATATGCCGCTCGATAAGTGCTTCCAGAAGGCCGCTCTTGGATTTGTGATCGTAAACCACACGCGACTTGCTGACGCCTGCTTCCTGCGCCACCGCGTCGATGGACAGGCCAGCCGCACCCTCGCGCAAGACAACGCGTTCGGCGGCATCGAGAATATCATCGGTACGGATCTTGCGGGTTCTGGCCATCTGGCTTTCCTTTTCGAAAATTTAAGTACGAACGTTCGTTTTTAAAATCAAGCAAATTTTGTTATCTGCTAAAACTTCAGCATGCCTATTGATGGATATGCTAATTTACGTGGCTGTTCAGCCTGTTCACATGCATATCGGCGCGACGGATGCCGCGCCGGTCAACAGATGGACTGTCATGATCACAGACAAGTGACGTCGGTCAAAGCGTCTGTGCAGCATTGATGGAGGACACGAAACGGCGCGTACGTTCCTGCTCCGGCGCGCGGAAGATCGCCTCCGACGTGCCTGTTTCCACCACTTTTCCGGCTTCCAGAAACACCACCAGATTGGCGATGCGAGAGGCAAGGCGAAGATCATGCGTGGCCATGACCATGGTCGTGCCCTCACGCGCCAGCTGGCCGAGAACCTCTACCACTTCCGCCGACAGTTCCGGGTCCAGAGCCGAGGTCGGCTCATCGCACAACAATACCTGCGGGGAGGGCGCGAGCGCACGGGCAATTGCGACGCGTTGTTGCTGACCGCCGGAAAGATTGGCCGGCCAAGCATCCGCCTTATGCGCCATGCCGACTTTCGTCAGCAGTTCCATGGCGCGCTCACGCGCTTTGGCCAGCGGCCATTTCTGCACGACGAGCAGGCCTTCCATGACGTTTTCGATGGCCGTTCTGTGAGGAAAAAGCTGAAAATTCTGGAAGACCATGCCGGTCTGGCGGCGGATTTTCTGGATATCCTGCCACGCGACTTTCTGGCCGGAGCGGAAGGAAACCGCGTCTCCGCCAATCTGCACCGTACCTTCCGTCGGGATTTCCAGCAGGTTGATGCAGCGCAGCAGCGTGCTTTTGCCGCCACCGGATGGGCCGACGAGGGCGGTGACGCTGCCTTCCGGGAAAGTCAGCGAAATGTCCTTGAGGATGACGGCATCGCCGAAGCGTTTTTCGATGTTGGACAGTTCGATCATCGGTTGCTCTCCAGCATGCCGCCATAGCGGGCGAAGCGCACTTCAAGGCGTGCCTGAAGTGTGGATAGAACGGTGCTGAGCGCCAGATAGATCAACGCGGCCTCGATATAGAGGATCAACGGTTCGTAAGTGGTGGCCACGATGCGCTGGGCCGACTGGAACAACTCCGGCACGGTAATGGCTGCTGCGAGCGACGTATCTTTGACCAGCGAAATGAAGGTGTTGGATAGAGGCGGCACGGCCACGCGGCCTGCCTGCGGAAGAATAGTGCGCTGCATGGCCTGACGCCAGCTCATGCCTGTGGAGAAAGCCGCTTCCCACTGCCCTTTGGGTACGGAGGAAATGGCAGCGCGAATGATTTCCGACGTATAGGCACCCACATTCAGCGTGAAGCCGATGAGGGCGGCGGGGAAGGCATCCAGCAGAATGCCGATGCTGGGCAGGCCATAAAAGATGACGAAAAGCTGGACCAGAAGCGGTGTTCCGCGAATGACCCAGACATAGAAACGGGCAATGAGCGAGACCGGCTTTGGCGCAAAAAGCCGCGCGACTGCCGTCGCCAGCCCAAGCGCAAGGCCGAAGACGAAAGACAGCAGTGTCAGCGGGATCGTGAATTTCACACCTGCCCACAAGAGGGTGGGCAGCGAATCCATCATCAATTGAAGCCAATGCGGCACGAAGAAGCCCTCAAAACAAAAAAAGGAAGTCCGACAATTTTGCCGGACTCCTCTCATATTTACCGATTTAGTTTCGATAGAACAGATGCAAGGCACCTGTTACTTGGAAACATCCTGACCGAAATAGGTGTCGGAGATTTTCTTGTAGGTGCCATCGGCCTTGATGTCTTCCAGCGCCTTGTTGATTGCGGCAACCAGATCGTCATCGCCCTTGCGAACAATGATGCCCGAATAATCCGCATCCGGCTTTTCAGCCACGATCTTGACCGGGGCCTGCGGCTGCTTCTTCTTGAAATCGAGGAAGGAGAGGCTGTCATTGACGGTCGCGTCTGCGCGGCCGGTCAGAACGAGCTGGATCGACTGGTCGAAGCCATCCGTGCCGACGAGTTCGGCACCGGCTTCCGTGGCGAGCTTGCCGAAGTTGCTGGTGAGCGACTGCGCGGACTTCTTGCCCTTCAGGTCTTCGAAGCCCTTGATATCAGTGTTCTTTTCGCTGACGATCAGCACGGCCTTGGAGGCAATGTAGGGCTCGGAAAACGCATATTTCTGCTTGCGCGCCTCGGTGATGCCCACCTGATTGATGACGGCATCATAGCGCTTGGAATCGAGACCGGCGATCAGACCATCCCATTTGCCTTCGATGAACTCAGCCTTCACGCCAAGCTTCTGCGCAATGGCCTGGCCGATTTCCACATCGAAGCCGACGAGCTTATTGCTGGCATCATGAAAGGTGAACGGGGCATAGGTGCCCTCGGTGCCGATTTTGATGACGCCTGCGGACTTGATCTGATCCAGATTTTCGCCAGCAAACGAAGGAGCGATCATGACGGCATGCAACGCGACGGTGGTTGCGATTGTCTTGAACCAGCCCATTGGTATTCCTTTCCCTGTGTTCGGATAGCTTCTCATCTCACAAAGCCTGCGCCATTTAACGGCAAAAACATGCAAAAAGATGCGAAGAAAGAGAATATTTTGCTCATATTAGCTTAAGTTAATGGGCGCCCTTCAAAAAGATAGGCCAAGCGGCATATAAGCGATAACTATTTCCTATCGGGACAATCAGTAAATCCAACTTAAAACTATCACATCCATTCGCTAAGACTTCTGCAGAGGGAGCGGAGTGCCATGTGATTTCTCAAGCCTTTTGCGAGGTTTTTATCGTGGTACCATGCCGGGCCGATATGCCTGGCAATCAAGCTTCCCCGGACTTGGTAGACGAGAAGCAAAGCAGGAGAAAATCATGGACAATCCCAATGTAAGCGAAGGCAAGTGTCCCGTCGCGCATTCCTCCCCGCGCGGTAGATCCAATCGCGATTGGTGGCCCGAACAGCTGGATATCCAGAAACTTCACCAGCATTCCAGCCTTTCCGACCCGATGGGCAAGGATTTCGACTACGCAGAGGCGTTCCAGTCGCTGGACCTGCAGGCCGTGAAGAACGATCTTCACGCGCTGATGACGGATTCGCAGGACTGGTGGCCAGCGGACTTCGGCCATTATGGTGGTCTCTTCATCCGCATGGCCTGGCACAGCGCCGGCACCTACCGCATTACCGACGGTCGCGGCGGTGCAGGCATGGGCCAGCAGCGTTTCGCGCCGCTCAACAGCTGGCCGGACAACGCCAACCTTGACAAGGCCCGCCGCCTTTTGTGGCCGATCAAGCAGAAATACGGCAACAAGATTTCCTGGGCCGACCTGATGATCCTGACGGGTAACGTCGCGCTGGAATCCATGGGCTTCAAGACCTTCGGTTTTGCCGGTGGCCGCGCCGATGTGTGGGAGCCGGAAGAGCTCTACTGGGGCCCTGAAGGCACATGGCTTGGCGACGAGCGCTATAGCGGTGAACGCCAGCTTTCCGAGCCGCTGGGCGCGGTTCAGATGGGTCTGATCTACGTCAACCCGGAAGGCCCGAATGGCAATCCGGACCCGATTGCAAGCGCCCGCGACATTCGCGAGACCTTTGCCCGCATGGCGATGAACGACGAAGAAACCGTCGCTCTGATTGCCGGTGGCCACACCTTCGGCAAGACGCATGGTGCAGGCGATCCATCGCTGATCGGTGTCGAGCCGGAAGGCGGCGATGTCGAGGATCAGGGTCTTGGCTGGAAGAGCAAGTTCGGCACGGGCGTTGGCGTTGATGCCATTACCGGCGGCCCGGAAGTGACCTGGACGCAGACGCCGACCCAGTGGAGCAACTTCTTCTTCGAAAACCTGTTCGGTTTCGAATGGGAACTGACCACCAGCCCGGCTGGCGCGAAGCAATGGGTGGCGAAGAACGCCGATGCATCCATTCCAGATGCGTTCGACCCTTCGAAAAAGAAGCTGCCGACCATGCTGACGTCGGATCTCGCGCTGCGTTTCGACCCGGAATACGAGAAGATTTCGCGTCGCTTCCTCGAAAACCCGGATCAGTTTGCCGATGCTTTCGCCCGCGCATGGTTTAAGCTGACCCACCGCGACATGGGCCCGAAGGTGCTTTACCTCGGAGAGGAAGTGCCGTCGGAAGACCTGATCTGGCAGGACGTTATTCCGGCTGTCGAGCACCCTGTGATCGATGATCAGGACATTGCCGACCTGAAGGCGAAGGTGCTGGCAACCGGCCTTTCCGTTCAGGAACTGGTGTCCACCGCATGGGCGTCCGCATCCTCCTTCCGCGGTTCCGACAAGCGCGGTGGCGCCAATGGTGCGCGCATTCGCCTTGAGCCGCAGAAGAACTGGGAAGCCAACCAGCCGGAACAGCTTGCCAAGGTTCTTGGCATTCTGGAAGGCATTCAGCGTGACTTCAACGCGGCCCAGACGGGCGGCAAGCAGGTTTCGCTGGCCGATCTCATCGTGCTGGCCGGTGCCGCAGGTGTCGAAAAGGCCGCCAAGGCTGGTGGTCAGGATATCGTCGTTCCCTTCACGCCGGGCCGCGCCGATGCTTCGCAGGAGCAGACGGATACCGCATCCTTCGCAGCACTTGAGCCACGCGCGGATGCCTTCCGCAACTACGTCAACGACAAGCGCCATCAGTTCATGAAGGCGGAAGAAGCGCTGGTCGACCGCGCCCATCTGCTGACGCTGACGGGGCCGGAAATGACGGCGCTTCTGGGTGGCCTGCGCGTGCTCAATGTCGGCAAGCCGCAGCATGGCGTTTTCACCACCCGCCCGGAAGTTCTGACGAACGACTTCTTCGTCAACCTGCTGGACATGGGCACCCAATGGGCACCCGTTGCCGGTGAGAAGGGCGTTTATGAAGGCCGCGACCGCAAGACGAACGAAGCGAAATGGACCGGCACCCGCGTCGATCTTATCTTCGGTTCGCACTCCCAGCTGCGCGCCTTTGCTGAGGTCTATGCCTCTGCCGACGCCAAGGGCAAGTTCGTGAAGGACTTCGTTTCCGCCTGGAACAAGGTGATGAACGCGGACCGTTTCGATCTCGTCTGATCGCTGGCTATAATTTTAAAATCAGGAACGGGCGCGGCGCAGGCTGCGCCCTTTCCATTTGCACGGCCTCTGTCCCATGGTTGCGGGAAGAGTTTGTTCCGAGCCCATCAAAAGATATATTTTGGAACAGGCTCTCCCCGCTGTTGTTCGACCTTCGCAACGACAATAAAGCTTGGAGGAAAGCAGATGAAAAAGATTCTCGTTGGAACAGTCTTCGCATTGAGCTTCGCATCGCTCGCAATGGCACAGGGCGCAGGTAGCGGCTCCGGTGGCTCTGGCGGTTCGGGCACTGGCGGGGCTGGAACTGGCTCCAGTTCAGATGGCACGGGAACCGGCGGCACATCCGGCAACGGCACCGGAACCACCGGTTCCGGCACGACAACCACGCCGGGCGCAAACGGCACCGGCACGAACGGCACGACAGGTACAGGTTCGCAAACGCCGAACGGCAGCACCAACAACACCGACTGCGCCCCCGGTTCGCCCGGTAGCCAGGGCACGACATCCAGCGGCAATTCGAGCGGGAATTGCCCGGCGAATTGACGGGTTTCGTCATATGCAGAACGGAGCGCAGGCTGTGCCTGCGCTCTTTTTATGTGGGGCCGCGATCCATTATGGTTGAAGGTAGAAGCGAGTGCCGCGTCGCCGCCGTTTCAGTTTCCCGATGGTCATGTTCATGACCACATGCTGATTGACCATCAATCGCCAGGGCTTTATCCAATCGATTGAAGACATGAACGCAATGCGCATAAGTGGAATCGATATTGAACCGTAAGCATGCTGAGATTGAAGGTATCGTCCACCTTATCCATCAGAAAAATAAGTCTCTTCTCGATCTGATCGGCAAGGAGCCGCCGGTAGACTATTTCACGCAGGCAGTGGCTTTGATCCGACAGGATCACGCGTTTGAGGCAGCGGCGTTCGCTATTCACGAACATAAGAAAAATTCTCTCAGTTTCATGCCAAATGCCTGGCGCCGCGAGCTGGAGCTACATCGTCACTCCTGGGATGGGTGCGAACGGTGGTGGGCCGGGTTTCCGCTTATCGCGTGGATCGAATTGCGCCCGGTAACAGCCAGCCGCAAGGCGCATTTGAGAATAATTGCAGAGGTTGGGCCGCTTCATGATTACTCGTTTCGGAAATCCCTTATCGAAACGATCCGGCAGGGTGGACAAGAACAGCGTCTACAGCGCGTCAAATTCCCCGCTGGGGCAACGGATCAAACATGTCGTTACTCCCGGTTTTTCCACGGGAACTCTATCGAAATAGAATTGAGTTCGGGGGAACTTCTGGCTCGGGATATCAGAAATTTGATCGATAGTTTCGGCCCCGAGATCAATCTGGTCGCGGCGTCCATCCGTAAACTTTAAACGATCCATCTGCATTGGAATTTGACGAGAAAATTAACATTTCGTTTACCAATTGCAGGGCATGAAAGCATCATGATGCCCTTCTGAGTTGCGTGCGTCGCGTCCTGAATTGGCAGCCTGCGAGCGAATTTTGCTCAAGGCAACGGTCCCGTGATGATTACGGGCACCCACCGTGGTTAACCGTGAAATGTCTCATCATCGCTGGCTTATTTCGTCTGCCCGTTACACGGCGCAGGGGAATGGCGTTTTGTCTTCACGGAGTGACCATGACAAGTATTCTCACAAATCTCTCCAGCATGTCTGCTTTGCAGACCATGCGCTCGCTCACGTCCAGTCTTCAGCAGACGCAGGATCAGGTAAGCTCTGGCCTGCGCGTCGCACGTGCTTCTGACGATGTGACTTACTGGTCTATCTCGACCACTATGCGCTCCGACAACAAGGCGAATGCGAGTGCGGCGGACGCCATGGGCGTGGGGCAGGCGAAGGCCGATGTTGCTTATGAGGGAACGAGTTCGATCATCGATATTCTATCGGAGTTCAAGGCGAAGCTTGTGACAGCCAAGGACCCCAGCATGGATGCCGCCAAGATCCAGGGTGAGCTTTCGCAATTGAACAGGCAGGCCGAGCAAATCGTCCAGTCCTCGACATTCAATGGCGTCAACTGGCTCAAGACCGATGCGGCAGCTCATATTCGTGACGTGGACGTGCTGGACGAAACCGTCGTCTCGGCTTTCATTCGCAATTCCTCCGACAGCGTTGGGGTTGAGCTTGCGCCGATAGATCTACGCACAACATCCATGCTCAATACGGGAGGCGGCGGAATTCTTCAGAAGGATACGCTGGATTACTACATGCCCGTCGGCGGCATGTATTCGGACACGTATCGGCATGAAGGCCACGAAGACCATCTTTTCATTGGGCCTCAAACCTTTGCCGCGGGCGATTTTCTGACCTTCGATCTCGTTGTCGACAGAAGCTCGGTATCGGCAGGCGATACCTTTGCGATAACAATCGACAAGAGCGTGATCGACACCGCCCTCGGCACGACGGATGGTGTGATCAAAAATGCATCCGATATCAGGAAGGTTTTCACGCAGGCATTTCAGGACGCCGGTGCAAGCCCTTATGCCGATATGTATCGGTCCTATCTAACGGATTCGCGACGATACGAAATCCAGTCGCTGGAAACGACATCGCACGAAGGTTCGAGCATATACATCGAAAACATTGAAACATCGCCAGTATCCACAGAGATGGAGCTTGGTCTAACGAGTTCGTCTTTGATCAATCATGATAACATGCTTGAATCGACGGCGATGTACTTTTCGGCTCCTTTCAAGGTCATGCTCGATGCGACGATCTCCTTCGATCTGAGCATCGATAATGCGCCTGTCACTACCTACACGATAGACCGTTCCGCCGTGGATGCAGCCCTGGGAACGAGCGACGGCATCATTACGAGCGCGGATGACCTTAAGGCCGTGATAGAGCATGTCGCGTCCGGTTCGGGGCTGGATATCAGCGTATCCGGCAACAAGCTTTCCTTCTTCCCCGACCAGGCGGACTATCCGGGTTACGGCAACAAGGCGGCGGATTTTTACATGAGCGCTCTGCGCCCCAACCCGCCTTTCACCCTCCGCTTCGATCTTGCGGAAGTCGATATCACCTCCGGGCAGTTCACCGTCGATGAATATCTGGAAGGCGTGGAGCACATGCTGAGCGATGCGAGAGACAGCGCCAGCACCATCGGCTCTCTTCAGCAACGTCTCACGCGGCAGCTCGATTTTACCCAGAAGATGGGCGACGTGATGGACCAGAGCGTCAGCCGGTTGGTTGACACGGACATGGAAGAGGCGTCCGCCCGGCTATCTGCGCTTCAGACACAGCAGCAGCTTGCCGTCCAGAGTTTGCAGATCGCAAATACCAGTTCAAACACCATTCTGACGTTGTTCTCGTAACTCGGCTCTTTTGCTCGAGAGGGTGGTGAAGGTGGTCTGTCGACCAGCCTTCATCCGTCAATTGCCAGCAGTTCCCGCAGGCTCTCCACGATCAGCGCGTGATCCTGAACATCGGGAAGGCCGCTGACGGCGACGGAGCCTACCAGTGTGCCTTCTCGCAATATCAGCGGAAAGCCGCCGCCGCTTGCGACGTAGTCGGTGACTGGAAGACCGAACTTGGCGTTGAAATCGTAACCTTTGGCTTCTGCCTCAAGCCTGACCCGGAGAGAACTGCGATGGAAGCGATGGACGACGGCGCATTTGCGTCTGGTCCAGCCGAAATTATCGATGGTCGCTCCAGGCAGAAGCGTTGCAAACACCACATCATTGGCATGTCGGATCTCGATGCCGACAGGGTGGTGTTGCTCGGCGGCTTTCTGCCGGATCAGGCTTCCCAGCTTCCAGGCGAAATCATAGTGAAATGTCGGGATGTGCAGCGCTGTCTCTTCTGCTTTTACCGTCTCGATGGTGGGCGTCATGGGGTGCCTTATCTTCCTTGCGCGTTACTTTTTCGCAGCCATTATGGTCGTTTGGACATTGTCTGCAAACTCGCCAAGCGCGCCTTTCTGGTTACGATAGTCGATCCCCTGAACCACGCTGACCGTGATATTCTCGACCGCGATACATTGAACGGTAAACACACCGCGTCCTTCCTTGCCACCGCTGACGAGAACTAGCTGTCCCGGAAAACTCTGAACATTTGGATCAAAGCCCGCCTTCGCAGCGGCCTTTTCCACCACCGCGCCGCAGGTTTCGATATCGAACGCGGCTTCTGGTGTTCGCTCGACATGGTAGGTGAGATTGAAGTCATTGCTTTGCGCAGAGACAGAGAGCGCGGATACCAACAGCGATGCCGCCGCTGAGAGTGCGAGTATCAAAGCTTTGCTCATAAGTGTTTCCTCCCCAACACCGAGTTTCGACCAATCGAAGCGTTTTTATTTCTGGTTGTCGATGATCTGGCAAGCCATGGTTGCCACAGGATCGGTTGGTCGATTGTCGTCAACCATACCGGGGCACGGAACCAAATAAATTCTCTGGAAGTTACAGGATATATAAAATCTGTTTGGTGCGACGTGAACACAAATCCTTCATCCTACTCAGCCATCCCGCTTTCATCAGACGACCTCGAGGAGATCGACCGATTTCTCGATGCCTGGTGCGAGGAAAACGGTGTCGATAAAAATGATGGAAGAGCGCAGGAAGTGGCTTCTGCGCTGATCGACTGGTATTCGACAAGCCCGAGCTATCGTCAGAAATCCAAGCTGGAACACGCGCCGCATTTGCCCGCCTCGGACCGGATTTCCGCGCTTCTCGACCAGTTGAAATAACGCATTATCCGCCATCGTGATATAAGTGACGAGAAAGGCAGGTCGTAAGCCTGCCTTTCCCAAATCGGTTCAAAATCAATGGTGATGCTCAGGCATCTCCTTGAGCTGATCCTTCGTCCACGACGTTACGGCGTGAACGTCGCCATCTTCATCGCGCATGAAATCCAGATCAGAGATAGAGACGGCGACCGGCTTTGCGCCAATTCCCAAAAAGCCGCCGACATCGATAATCACGGTGCTGTTGGCACCAATACCATGGACATGGTCAACCTTGCCGACCTTGTGGTCGTCAGCTCCGTATACCGTCGCTCCTCCGAGTACAGATGGTCTCAGTTCATCAGCGGTGAGGCGGATATGATTGCTATGATCCATGATTTTTCTCCTGTTGTTAGGACAAGGAGAACTCACGGAATCCACTCGCGTTCCAAGACCATTCAATTTCTAGCGCTACTCGCGAAACATTTGTCTCAGAAAGGTTATGTCGCGTGGCGAGGTTACAGTGTTTGTGGTTCCTCAAGCTGCTGGCGACATCTTGAACGTAAAGCACGTTTCGTTCCCACTCGAGCAAACGTCAATTCGTCCACCATGCGCCTGCGCAATCTGCGAGGCGATGTAGAGACCGAGGCCAAGTCCCTGTATGCCGGGTCGGTCTTCTCCGCGCTTGAATGGGAGGAAGAGCTTCGCGATCATTTCCGGTGGGATCGGTCTTCCGCCGTTTCTGACGGCGATCTCCAGTATGCCGTTGTTCAGCATGGCCTCGACTTGGATCGGTAACAAGGCGTCGCCATGCATGACGGCATTGGAGAGCAAGTTGGATGTCATTTGCGCGATCCGAGGCGCATCAACCGAGACTCGTCCCTGAAGGTTGAAAGTAACAGAAATGTCGCGTTCCGGGTGCGCTACTTTCACTTCCTCGACGACATGCACCAGGGTTTCGGCAAGATCGCAATCGGCTAATGCAAGGGCGATGCCGCCGCCCATTCGGGCTCTGGCAAGGTCCATCACATTGTCCACCAGCCCCGCCATTCGGGAAATGCTCGCCTTCATGAGATTGAGAACGAGAGGGCTCCGTTCGCTCCAGCCTTCCTTGATGAGACGGTTCGTTCCGGCATTGAGGGCGGCGAGCGGGTTGCGGAGATCGTGCCCGAGAACGGCAATGAACTGCTCCCGCAGCTCCGAAAGTTCGCGCTCATGCTGAAGAGACGTCTGTGCGGCCTCGAGGCGTTCGAATGCGTCGAGGTGGTGCGCGATCAGTTCGGCAAAGAGCTTGAACGTGCCGATCACCTGTGGATTGTTGACATTCGCGGGGTTGGCATCGATTGCGCACAGCGTGCCCCAGAAAGAGCCATTTTTCAGAATGATCGGCATGGAGATATAGCCGCGCAAACCATAGACACGCGGGGTATGATGATCGCAATATTTGGCGTCCGCTACCGCGTCATCGAACACGACGATCTGCCGGTGATCACGGATTTCGTTGCAAAGCGTGCTTTCGACCGGCAGCTCGTCCCCCGGCTTCAGGCCAAAGCCCACATGGTCGAGCACGCTGCATGTGATCCATCGTGTTTCGGTGACGCGCGCGATGGCTGCGAACCCCATGCCGGTCAATCTGAGAACGACGTCCAGCATGGTTGGAACCGCGGCAATGCTGGCGATGACATCGATATCGCGTCGAAATTCATCCGGCGAAGGCTCTTCAACCCCGGCAGCGCTCAGCCGCAGGCCTGAATTGAACTCCATATGCTCGACGGCAGTTGCCGCGGCTTCTGCAAGCGCATCCAGCGTTTCGATTTCCCACTGCGTCGGCTCATACGGCCTTGACCAATAGGCACCGATTGCACCCACGGGACTGGCCTTTTTGATGGGGCTCATGGCCACTGCGCGCACGAAGGTTTCGGCATAAAGCTCATGGGGTATCCGGTCGTCCACGGAGATATCTGGAACAACGACCGTCTGCCTGTTGATCATCGACCATCCGGAGATGCACGCGACTTCGGGAAAGGTCTGCCCCTTCCAAAGTGGACCGATGGCATCTTCCTCGACATAGTGGCAAAGATCACCTTCACGGCGAACGATCGTAATGCCCTCGCAGCCTATAAGGGTGCGCGCGCTGGCCCGGATCATTGTAATGACGTCTGCAAGGCTGTGGGCGCGAGATATCGCGGATGTCGCTTCCGTGAGGCTGGCAAGCGGTGTCTTGCGCGCAGGCGTTTGATTGAGCGGTGCCATTCTCGTCCTTCCCTGGTGAGACGATGGCCTCATTTGTAATCGCCAGCTTCGCACAAAAGCGAAACATTTGAAATGTTTTGTACATTGTCGGACGCAATGTGCAACGTGGAAAGACCAAATTGCTTGCGTCAAGGTTACGCCTTACGAAATGCCCGGTCGCGACTGGCTCTTTTCCCAGTCGATAATTCCAAAATCGACGAACTTAGAGCCTACTTCGTGGAACGATACCGGGAGACGTTCGTTGAACAGCCTCGAACACCGGTCTCGCCAAGGCTTGCATCAGAGCCCGTTCTCTTGCAACAACGTGGAACACCCCGTGCAATCTCTTAGCCCCCTCTCCGTTCTCGTGGTGGAAGACGAGCCGCTCATTCGCTGCACGACAGTCGATGCGCTGGAGATGGAAGGCTATAAGGTGTTCGAGGCCGCATCTGCCGACGAGGCGCTTTCACTCATGCAGGACCACCCGCAAATCTCCCTGATCTTTACGGACATAGATATGCCGGGCTCGATGGACGGCGTGAAGCTGGCAGGTTTCGTCCGCGACAGATGGCCTCCGATCAAGATCATCGTCACGTCTGGCCGCATGTCTCCCGCATCGAGAGACCTGCCGCGCGGCGTGCCATTCATGCCGAAGCCATATGATTATGAAAAGCTCGTCGGCTCTATACGAGAACTTACACTCGCTTAATTCAGGGCGTTGAAGCCTTCGCCAGCCGCCGCCCCTTTCAGCCGTTGACGGAGGCTTTGCCTCGCTTCTTCGGCGCGTTTGGCGGTGGAATGATGACTGTCTCGGCCTCACGGGCCAGGCGCGCCTCGCGCAGGCGCTCCGTTTTCTTCAGGCGCTGGGCGGTTTCTGCTGCAATAATCTGTGCTGAAGCCTCGTCCGTGGCAGATGCCTTCTCCCTTGGACTCATCTTGCCCGGCTTGAAGAATTCTTCTTTCGTAGCGGTCATGTTGAAATCCTTTCGGTTTGATGGTCGTCAGCGGGTGCGGGCGACTTTCTTCGGTCCCGGCAGCAAGCCTTCACGCTGCATCTTTTTCTTGGCGAGCTTCCGGTGGCGACGAACGGCTTCCGCTTCTTCGCGAACACGCTTTTGGGACGGCTTTTCATAGGATTGGCGTGCCCGCATTTCGCGGAAGAGGCCTTCGCGCTGCATTTTCTTTTTCAGAACGCGGAGGGCTTGTTCGACATTGTTGTCTCTAACGAGTACCTGCAAAACGTCTCCTTATGCGGCCAGTCGCCGCTTTTTTATGAGATGAGATAGGGTTCGATTGGGCTTTTCGACGTGATGCTCCGGTGAAGTTCAAGTCGAATTCCGGGGCCGTCAAAAACGCCCGTATCTCTATCTTTGTCAGGCGTCAGGGTTTTCCCAACGCCATAAAAACAAAAGGCCGAGCGAGTGAGCCCGACCTTTCTTCAGTCTCTCGCCCTGTGCTGCCAGTCCATCCGTGGTCAGCAAAGGTGAGAAACAATTTAAGCCGCCTGAAGATTATCGGCGGAGTTCTTGCCAGACCTGCGGTCCTGAACGATGTCGAAGGTGACCTTCTGACCGTCCGTGAGCGAACGCATGCCAGCGCGCTCAACAGCAGAAATATGGACGAAAACGTCCGTGCTACCGTTGTCAGGTGCAATAAAGCCGAAGCCCTTGGTGGCGTTGAACCACTTAACAGTTCCAGTGTTCATAACGATTTCCTTTCATAGCAATCGTGGTTGTTCCCGAGATACCTTGCGGGATTAGATCGATGTTTTGAGAGGAAATCCGACGGGAGCTAAAGCTCTGGACCGACGTCACAAGCAATGGTCGATGGGTTGAATATAGGCTCAATTTTCGGTTTTACAAGGCTTTTCTCTATAAGGAACCAATACAGGAATCGGATCGTTGTCTCTCCACCTGAGCAATACCGCTCTAACCAAGGAGAACGACAATGGGTAGCACCATGGACAAGGTTAAAGGCAAGGCCAACGAGCTGGCAGGCGAAGCACGTCAGTCCGTAGGGGACGCGACCAACAACCGCGAGATGGAAGCCAAGGGTGCAGCGCAGGAGGCCAAGGGCCACGCACAGCAGACCAAAGGCGAAGCCAAGGAAAAAGTGAAGAATTTCGTCGACCGCGCATAATGGTTCGATACTCCGTAAAGAGGCCCCGACAAGGGGCCTTTTTTTTATTTGGGTCATATTTTGGATGCCGGGGCCCGCAGCGTTTGTACGCTTGGGAACAAAGTGCTCCCTCGTTCCGTTGCTGGACGAAAAGACACGGGAAACAAAATCGGAATGTGAAATGCCAAGGTACTACTTCCACGTCCGGGAAGCAGGCACCCTCTCTGTCGATCTTGAAGGCGCGGTGCTGCAAGGAGACGATCAGGCGGTACGAGAGGCAGTTCAGGCTGCGCGGGAGACGCTTGCCGAAAAAATCCTGATGGGTGACGTGATCAGCGACAGCAGTTTCGAAGTCGTGCGCGCGGACGGACATCTGATCGCGGTAATCCCCGTTTCTTCAGTGCTCAGATTTCAGTAATCCGATTTTCCAACTTCAACACTCTTTCTTAAATCGCTACCTTCTGCGCAATGTCGCGTGTATCGCCCATTCTCTCAGAGCATAAACGGAAAAAGATGACAGTCGTCGCATCCTATCTTTATCGCAACGGCAGGCGCGCCGGTGAGGTTGCACTCTCCTCTCAACCCTTTGAAACGAACGCAGGCGACTTCGCCTGGATCGGGCTGACCGATCCGACCCCGGAGGAAATGGCGTCTCTGAAGGCAATGTTCGGGCTTCATTCTTTGTCCGTCGAGGACGCATTGAATGGAAGGCAGGTGCCCAAAGTCGATATTTACGGCGACCAGCTGTTCGTCGTGGCAAAGACGGCCTATCTGGAAAACGACAGGATCGCCTATGGCGAGACCTGTATTTTCGTCGGCCTGCGCCATGTCATCACGGTGCGGCATGGGTCTGCACGATCGCACCAGAAATTACGCGAGCAGCTGGAGCAGGCGCCCCAACTCCTCTCGCATGGACCGGACTATGTTCTCCACGGCATACTCGATTTTATCGTGGACGGTTATCTTCCCCTGGTCGAAACGATAGAAGACCGGGTGCTGGAAATCGAAAAACACGTTCTGATTTCCTTTCTGGAACCGGAGCAGATCCGCAGGATCTTCCGAATGCGCAGGCAGGTGATCAAGTTTCAGAGGGTGATCGGTCCGATGGCGGAAGTTGCGAGCAAGCTCGCCCACCTCGAACTACCCTGCGTCGACGACAATGCCAGACCCTTCTTCAAGGACGTCTACGATCATGTCCGCCGGGTCGAAAACATGGTCATCGGTCTGCGTGACATCGTGACCTCCGTCTTCGAGGCCGCAAATCTTCTGGAACAGCAGCGGCAAGGCGCGATAACCCGCCAGCTCGCCGCCTGGGCCGCAATCCTCGCAGTGCCGACAGCCATCGCCGGTATATATGGCATGAATTTCGAGAACATGCCGGAGCTGAAGACCGAGTACGGATACTACATAGTCCTCGCCGTCATCGTCGTTTTATGTGGCCTTCTTTATTATCGTTTCAAACGTGCGGGTTGGGTTTAGTGCGAGGGGCAGGAGGTTTACAGGCTGGCGAACTCATCGGCACGCTTCTTGATGGAAATCCGCTGAAGGCGGCGGGTTTTATCGTTACTATTTATGGCGACGTTATCGAGCCTCGGGGCGGTGTCGTCTGGATGGGAAATCTGATCGAGACCTGCGCTATGGTGGGCATCAGTGAAACGCTGGTTCGCACGGCCGTCTCGCGGCTCGTGGCAGCAGAGCAGCTTGTTGGGGAGAGAGAGGGGCGGCGTAGTTTTTATCGGCTAACCAAGCTCGCCCGTACCGAATTCGCGATAGCGGCGCGATTGCTGTTTGGGCCGCCAGAGGAAGTGAGCTGGCATTTCGTTCAGCCGAGCGGTGATGACGCCGATGAAGCGATGTTCGTTCTGGAGCGCGCTGGCTATGCCCGGCTAGGGCCGCGCCTTGCGGTTGGCCCCCGCGCTGCACCAGCGATGAAGCCGTCGGCGGTGGTGTTTCAGGCAGAGCTTGCCGGGGGTGAGGGAGGTCTTCGCGCCTTCGTTGCCGACCATTGGAACCTTACCCCGCATGCCGATGCCTATCGCGGCTTTCTCACCCGTTTCGGGCAAATTTCAAATTATATCGAGAGCGGGGGTTCGCTGAGTACGTCGCAGAGCCTTATTGCCCGGCTTCTGCTGGTGCACCAGTTTCGTATGGTCATGCTTCGCGACCCACGTTTGCCGGAGGCGGGGCTGCCCGAAGATTGGCCGGGAGGGCAAGCGCGGCATCTCTTCGCCAGGCTCTATTGCCAACTTTCGCCGAAGGCGGATTTGCATGTCGCCGATCAATTTATAAGCGTGGATGGCGCGTTGGAAGAAGCGAATGCTGCCACACGAGCCCGTTTGACCTCTATCGCACACGTTCTTGGCTGACAGTTGAAAACGCGTCGCCGCCAGAGAAAAGCTGCGCCTGAAAGCGTCACAAAATTTTATAAAATCATTGTTGATTTGTGATGCTTTTGGAGTTATTAATTAACCGATCGGTCGGCGATAGGAGATGTTCGTCCCGGCCAAGCTAAGTACCAAGGGAGGAGCCGCGTGTACGAAGCCTTTATCTGCGATGCCGTTCGCACGCCCATTGGTCGATATGGCGGGCCTCTGTCTTCCGTTCGTGCCGATGACCTTGCGGCTCTGCCTTTGAGCGCGCTCATCGACCGTAACCCTTCGGTCGACTGGTCCAAGGTGGACGATGTCATCTATGGATGCGCCAATCAGGCCGGTGAAGATAACCGTAATGTCGGTCGCATGGCGGTTTTGCTGTCGGGCCTGCCGGTTTCCATTCCTGCAACGACGATCAATCGGCTGTGCGGCTCCGGCATGGATGCCGTAGGCATGGCTGCCCGCTCCATACGATCCGGTGATTGCGATTTCGTGATCGCAGGCGGTGTGGAAAGTATGAGCCGCGCGCCATTCGTGATGCCAAAGGCCGAGAGCGCCTTCTCTCGTTCGAATGCGATTTACGATACGACGATTGGTTGGCGGTTCGTCAATCCGAAGATGAAGAACGCGTTCGGCGTTGATTCCATGCCGCAGACGGCGGATAATGTGGCTGCAGATTTTGCCGTAAGTCGCGAGGATCAGGATGCCTATGCTGTGCGCAGCCAGTCTCGCTGGGCGGCTGCGAATGCTGCCGGTATCTTCGCCGAAGAAATCGTGGCGGTTCACGTGCCTCAAAAGAAGGGTGATCCGCTTGTTGTCGATACCGACGATCACCCGCGTCCCGGAACGACCATAGAGCAATTGTCGAAGCTCAAGGGCGTGAACGGTCCAGATTTTTCGGTGACCGCGGGCAATGCGTCTGGTGTGAATGACGGTGCGGGCGCTTTGATCGTCGCAAGCGAAGCGATGGTTAAGGCCCAGGGGCTGACGCCGAAGGCGCGGGTCGTGGCCATGGCCGCCGCAGGGGTCGAGCCCAGGATCATGGGCATTGGCCCGGTTCCGGCGGTGCATCGTGTTCTCGAGCGTGCAGGTCTGTCGCTCGAACAGATGGATGTGATCGAGCTCAATGAAGCATTTTCTGCTCAGGCACTCGCGGTTTTGAGACAGCTTGGCCTTCCAGATGATGCGGAGCATGTGAACCCCAATGGAGGCGCAATCGCTCTCGGTCACCCGCTGGGAATGAGCGGCGCAAGACTTGTCATGACAGCCGCCTACCAGCTTCAGCGCCAGCGCGGACGCTATGCGCTCTGCACCATGTGCGTGGGCGTCGGTCAGGGCATTGCCATCATTCTCGAACGCGTCTGACGCGTCAGCAGGAGGAAAGATCATGTATGCGCAGATGGTGAAAACGGATGCTACGCGTGTTCAATCTCTCAGCGAGATGGAGCCGCAGGACCGGGCTTTTCAGGAGCGTATCGACGCCGGGCAAAAGATCGAGCCGAAGGAGTGGATGCCGGAGGGTTACCGCAAAACTCTGGTGCGCCAGATCAGCCAGCATGCGCATTCGGAGATCGTTGGCCAGCTTCCCGAGGGCAACTGGATTACCCGTGCGCCGACTCTGGAACGGAAGGCCATCCTTCTTGCCAAGGTGCAGGATGAGGCAGGCCACGGCCTATACCTCTACTGCGCCGCGGAAACGCTCGGCATCACCCGTGACCAGATGTATGAACAGCTCCATTCCGGCAAAGCGAAATACTCCTCGATCTTCAACTATCCAACGCTGACATGGGCCGATATCGGAGCGATCGGATGGCTGGTCGACGGTGCGGCCATCATGAATCAGGTGCCTTTACAGCGCTGTTCTTACGGCCCTTATGCCCGTGCCATGGTGCGGATCTGCAAGGAGGAAAGCTTCCATCAGCGTCAGGGCTACGATGCATTGATGCGCATGGTGAAGGGTACGCCTGCGCAAAAGGCCATGGTTCAGGATGCGCTGAACCGTTGGTGGTGGCCGTCCCTGATGATGTTCGGTCCTTCGGACGACGCTTCCGTTCACTCTGCGCAATCGATGGCCTGGAAGATCAAGCAGAATTCGAACGACGAGCTGCGACAGAAATTCGTCGATCAAACGGTACCTCAGGCTCAATATCTCGGGCTGACCGTGCCGGACCCTGATCTCAAATGGAACGAGGAAAAAGGCGGTTACGATTTCGGCGAGCCGGATTGGGAAGAGTTCTTCAATGTAATTGCAGGCAATGGCCCGTGCAATGTCGAGCGCCTGAACGCGCGCAAAACGGCCTGGGAGGATGGCGCATGGTTCCGGGACGGTTTGACCGCGCATGCCGAAAAGGCAGCGGAGCGCAGGGCAACTGCCCGGATCGCGGCTGAATAAGGGAGAGAGCATGATGTCAAGTGAATGGCCGCTTTGGGAAGTCTTCATCCGGGGCCAGCATGGTCTCAATCACCGCCATGTTGGAAGCCTGCATGCGCCGGATGCGGAGATGGCGATCAATAATGCCCGCGATGTTTATACCAGGCGTAACGAGGGGGTGAGCATCTGGGTGGTGCAGTCTGCCGATATCACCGCCAGCGCACCCTCGGATAAGGGGCCGCTATTCGATCCTTCGAATTCCAAGGTTTATCGTCATCCGACTTTCTTCGATATTCCCGATGAAGTGGGGCACATGTGATGTCTCGCGCCGCAATCGATCCCACCGTTCGTGACGATGCGCTTTTCGAATTTCTTCTGCGCATCGGCGATAACGCGCTCATCCTCGGGCACCGCGTGTCCGAATGGTGCGGGCATGCGCCAGCACTGGAAGAGGATATCGCGCTTGCGAATACGGCACTTGATCTGATTGGCCAGACGCAGCTTTGGCTTGGTCTGGCAGGCGAGGTCGAGTGCAAAGGTCGATCAGCGGATGATCTTGCCTATCTGCGAGATGGCTATGATTTCCGCAATATTCTTCTGGTCGAGCGTCCGAATGGTGATTATGGCCGCACCTTGATGCGCCAGTTCCTGTTCGATGCCTGGCATTATCTGCTTCTGAAATCGCTGAAAGGCTCATCGGATAAGCGCATCGGCGAGATCGCCGAGAAGGCGTTCAAGGAAGTGTCTTACCATCTGGAGCGCAGCAGCGATCTCGTCATCCGGCTGGGTGACGGTTCGGCGGAAAGCCACCGCCGCATGCAGGAGGCCTTGGATGAACTCTGGCCCTTCACGGGTGAAATGTTCATGAGCGATACGCATGACGAAAAGCTGGTCGAGGCTGGCGTCATCCCGCAGCCCGAGAGCCTGAAAGAAGGGTGGAATGCGCTCGTTGCCGAGACGTTGATGGAAGGTCTGCTGAAGAAGCCCGATGATGGCTATATGCATAAAGGCGGACGGCGTGGCGTGCACACGGAGCATCTTGGCTACATCCTGACCGAGATGCAGTTTTTGCAGCGCGCCTATCCGGGCGCAAGCTGGTAGGCGGCGGTTATGAACGCGGCTCCACGCCCCTCGCTGGATCAGGTATGGCACTGGCTGGCTCAGGTGCCGGACCCGGAAATCCCGGTCATCTCGCTTACGGATCTCGGCATTATCAGGGATGCGAAATGGCAGGATGACATGCTGGTGGTGACGGTAACGCCGACCTATTCGGGCTGTCCAGCCACCGCTGTCATCAATCTCGATATCGAGGCTGCGCTGAATGAGCAAGGTGTCAGCAAGGTCAGGCTGGAGCGTCAGCTTTCACCTGCCTGGACGACGGACTGGATCAGCGCCGAGGGGCGCGAAAAGCTGAAGGCCTACGGCATCGCCCCGCCGGTCGATGGAACGGCTGCGGACGGTTTGCTGATGAAGCGCATCGACCGGCTCTCAGGACGTTCGAATCTGACCATCGTCTGTCCGCGATGCGGATCGGCGAACACCGAAAAGATCAGTCAGTTCGGCTCAACACCCTGCAAGGCGAGCTATCGGTGCGCCGACTGTCTGGAGCCGTTCGATTATTTCAAGTGCATTTGATCCATAGGAAAAGGGTCCGCCCATGGCACGTTTTCATCCACTGACCGTCACCGACGTTAGACGCGAAACACGCGATGCCGTTGTCGTGACATTGCAGCCATCCGAAGAGGATCGCGCGATCTTCGATTTCACGCAGGGTCAATATCTCACGTTCCGCCGCATGTTCGGAGACGAGGAGCTTCGCCGTTCCTACTCCATTTGCGCGGGCAAGAATGAAGGTGTCTTGAAGGTCGGTATCAAGCGCGTGGATGGCGGCTGTTTTTCCAGCTGGATCAATGAAAGTCTGAAGCCCGGCGATATGTTGGAAGCCATGCCGCCCATGGGGGCATTTTTCACCGCGCTGGAGCCAGATATCGCCAAGCATTATCTCGGCTTTGCCGGAGGCAGCGGGATTACGCCGGTGCTTTCCATTATCAAGACGGTGTTGGCACGGGAGCCGAAGGCGCGCTTTACGCTGGTTTATGCCAACCGCCAGATCAACTCCATCATGTTCCGCGAAGAGCTGGAGGATATCAAGAATCTCTATCTCGGGCGGTTTTCCGTTCTGCATATTCTGGAAAGCGAGGCGCAGGAGATCGACCTGTTTACGGGGCGTATCGATGGTGAAAAATGCGTGGCGCTGTTTAAAAACTGGATAGACATCAGGTCCATCGCCACTGCCTTCATTTGCGGTCCAGAGCCGATGATGCTGGCCATCGCCGCGGCGCTGCGGGAGCACGGGCTTCGCGAAGACCAGATCAAGTTCGAACTTTTTGCTTCTTCCCAGCCAGGGCGCGCGCGGCGCGCAGCTGCGGCAGCGATGGCGGCGGATCAGGTGCGTAACTGTCAGGCAACCGTCACGCTGGACGGTGCGACACGGACATTCGCCTTTCCGAAACAGGGACAAAGCCTGCTGGATGCTGCGCTGGAGAACGCGTTGGACGTTCCCTATGCCTGCAAAGCCGGTGTTTGCTCCACGTGTCGGGCTCGTGTTCTCGAAGGTGAGGTGGAGATGGAGGTCAACCACGCATTGGAGGATTACGAGGTTCGTCAGGGATACGTCCTGTCCTGTCAGTGCTACCCGTTAACCGATCGTATCGTTGTCAGCTACGACCAGTAGCCGCGGCCTTTCGGCAATAGCCAAACAACGATGCCGCCCTCCCTCATTGACGGTCAAAGCTTTTGATTTGCTTTCCGCTGGATCGATTTGAAAGGAACAGAAATGAACATCATGGCAAACCGGCCCCGCCGGCTTGAAAGCTATGTTGCTGGCCAGTGGGTCGTCGGCGCTAAAGAAGGTGTGCCTTTGCTCGATGCATCGACCGGCGCCCACGTTGCGTTCATCGATTCCACCGGCATAGATTTCAAGGCGATCCTGACCTATGGGCGCGAAAAGGGCGGCCCCGCGCTGCGCCGCATGTCTTTCCATGAGCGTGCAACGATGCTGAAGGCTTTGGGGCTGGCCTTGATGGACCGCAAGGAAGAGTTCTACGCGCTTTCCACCGCCACCGGCGCTACCCGCGCCGACAGCTGGGTGGATATCGAGGGCGGTATCGGCACCCTGCTTTCCTACGCCTCCAAGGGGCGGCGCGAACTGCCGAACACGCGGGTACTGCTGGATGGTGATGTGGAACTGCTGTCCAAGGACAACACATTCTCCGCGCAGCACATTCTAAGCCCCCTGCAGGGAGTGGCCGTCCATATCAATGCGTTCAATTTCCCATGCTGGGGCATGTTGGAAAAACTTGCTCCGACATTGTTGGCCGGGGTTCCAGCCATTGTCAAACCCGCAAGCCAGACGGCCTATCTGACCGAACTCATGGTTCGTCGTATCATCGAAACGGGAATACTGCCCGATGGCGCATTGCAACTCGTCTGTGGATCGGTGGGCGATCTGCTCGATCATGTCGAAGGACAGGATGCGGTGACGTTTACCGGTTCTGCCTCAACCGGTCAGCGCCTCAAGACGCATAAGGCAATCGTGCAGAATTCGGTGCGCTTCACCATGGAGGCGGATAGTCTCAATGCCGCTGTGCTCGGTCTCGATGCCGCGCCGGGAACGCCGGAATTCGATCTCTTCGTGAAAGAGGTGGCGCGCGAGATGACGGTGAAGGCCGGGCAGAAATGCACGGCGATACGCCGTGTCATTGCGCCGCGCTCTTACAGTGAGGCGCTCATCGACAGCCTGCGCGCTCGTCTGGAGCAGACAGTCGTCGGCAATGCCGCTGATGAGGCCGTTCGCATGGGTCCGCTGGCTAGTCTCGATCAGCGCGAAGAGGTGCGGGCCCGAATTCGCGATCTTTCAGCGGATGCGGAAATCGTGGCGGGCAATCCCGACAGTCCAAATATCCAGTCAGGCGATGTCGAGGCCGGTGCGTTTCTCGATCCTGTTCTGCTTTACTGCGACAAGCCCGCTTCGGCGTCTGCCATCCATGATGTCGAGGCTTTCGGCCCGGTCAGTACCGTCATGCCTTACGATACCGCAGAAGAGGCTGTTCATCTCGCTTATCGCGGCAAGGGAAGTCTCGTCGCGTCCGTTTTCACCAACGATCCAGCGTTTGCGGAAGACGTCGTTTTGGGTCTCGCGCCATTCCATGGTCGTGTCATGATCGGAAATCGAACCAGCGCCAAATCGTCTACGGGGCACGGCTCGCCTTTGCCGGGTCTGGTTCACGGTGGGCCGGGGCGTGCAGGCGGTGGTGAAGAGCTGGGTGGCATCCGTGGCGTCAAGCACTACATGCAACGCACTGCGATTCAGGGCGCGCCGACGATGCTGTCTGCTGTCACAGGCCGATGGATGCAAGGGGCTGAAGCCGTGCATTCGGACAGGCATCCCTTCCGCAAATCGCTCGCCGAGCTGAAGATCGGCGATCAGCTTCTGACCGAATCTCGCACTGTGACGCTGGAGGACATAGAGCATTTCGCCGGTTTCACCGGAGATACATTTTACGCTCATATGGACGAGGAGGCTGCCAAGGCAAATCCGTTCTTCGAGGGTCGTGTCGCGCACGGTTACCTCATCGTTTCCTTTGCCGCAGGCCTGTTCGTCGATCCGGCACCGGGTCCGGTTCTTGCCAATTACGGCGTGGACAATCTTCGCTTCCTCACGCCGGTCAACCCCGGTGATGCACTGAAGGTGCAGTTGACCTGCAAGGAAATCAATCCACGCATCAACGCCGATCATGGAGAGGTGAGATGGGATTGCAACGTCACCAACCAGACGGGTGCCACGGTTGCGCAGTATGATGTTTTGACCATGGTTGCCAAAAGCTGGATCTGACCGCTATGCGCCAGATATATGCGTATGACGATGTCGTGCCGGTCATTCATCCCAGTGCATTCGTGCATCCCGCGGCGGTGATCATAGGTGACGTGATCATCGGGCCCGCCTGCTACGTCGGTCCCGGTGCGGTCCTGCGCGGGGATTTCGGACGCATCGTTCTGGAACGAGGATCGAATGTACAGGAGACCTGTGTCGTACACAGTTTTCCCAATCTCGAGGTCATCATAGAAGAGAATGGCCATATCGGCCATGGCGCGGTGCTGCATGGTTGTCACATCGGTCGCAACGCCATGATCGGCATGAACGCGGTGGTGATGGATCAGGCCGTGATCGGTGAAAACGCGATCGTCGCCGCGATGGCCTTCGTCAAGGCGGGGGCCGAAATTCCGGCCAATAGTCTGGCGGTGGGCTCACCTGCACGGGTCATCCGCGAACTTTCCGCCGAAGAAATCAAGTGGAAGCGTGAGGGGACAGGCGTTTATCAAAGGCTGGCGCTGGAAGCGAAAGACAAGCTGAAGCCGGTGGAACCGCTGACGGCAATCGAGCCCGACCGACGCCGGATCAAGGCCCCGGAATATGATCCGCTTATTCTGGAACGATTGAAGCTGGAAGGGTAACTTTTGGTGCCTGAAGCATGCGTTAGTGTACGGCCTTGACCCCTTCGAGGATCAACGTCGTCGCAATATCCGCATATTGGTCCCGCGTAATCGGGCCATCGGGGCGAAACCACATATAGACCCAGTTCATCATGCCGAAGAGCGACATCGTAACGGGCATCAGGAGAGGGCGATCCTTGTCGAGATCGGGGTTGATATCCCGGATGACATTGGAAAAGCGCTTTACGATTTGACGCTCAATGGTTCGCAGTTCCGCAAGTTGCTCTGCCGATAGGGCATTGGTGCCATTGAGCTGAACCTTATGCTCGTTATCGCGGCCTTCGTAGTTTTTTAGAACCGCTTTTACCAGCAGGCGCAAACGGTCCTGCGGCGACACGTCTGTCCGGTCGGCGGCCTCTATTGCGCCGCTCAATTCCGTCAGATGCGTGCGCACGATATCGAAGATCAACGCGTCCTTGCTCGGATAATAATGGTAGAGAAGCGCCTTCGAGACACCGCTATGCGAGGCGATCATCGACATGGAAGCTTTCTCCATGCCCATCTCCGCAAACACTGCCGCAGCGTTTGATAGAAGACCACGCTGTTTTTCCTCGAAATCAACTGCGCGCGTGCGTGCCATGGTTCCTGCTTTGCTGATGTGTGCCTGGATCTGCGACGGGGAGGGTGGTTACCCTCCCTATACACAGTAAAGCCTGCGCCGTGCTATCCCGGCGTTTCATTCTTTCGGTCGATTATCCACCACGCGCTTCGCTTTGCCCTCCGAGCGGATAATGCCACCCGGCTCGTGGACTGCAATTTTGGTGGAGACCCCGACGATGCTCTTGATGTGATGCGCAAGTTCCTTGATCGAACCGGCACGCGCAGTTTCATGCGCTGCATCCGGCGTGCATTCTACGTGAACCGTCATGTCATCCATACGTCCCGCGCGCGTGAGTTCGATCTGGAAATGCGGTGCCAAACCGCGACATTTCAAGATTTGTTCCTCGATCTGCGTCGGAAAGACGTTCACGCCCCGCAATATCATCATGTCATCCGAGCGCCCCGTTACCTTTTCCACGCGGCGCATGGAGCGGGCGGTGCCGGGAAGCAGGCGTGTCAGATCACGCGTGCGATACCGGATGATGGGCAGTCCTTCCTTGGTCAGCGTGGTGATCACCAACTCGCCGATCTCCCCATCCGGCAGCACTTCCCCGGTTTCGGGATGAATGATCTCAGGATAGAAATGATCCTCCCAGATGTGCAGTCCGTCTTTTGTTTCAACACATTCATTGGCGACACCTGGGCCCATGACCTCGGACAGGCCATAGATATCGACGGCATGCATGTCGAAAGCCTGTTCGATTTCTGCGCGCATGGCGTTCGTCCAGGGCTCGGCCCCAAAAATCCCGACAGCCAGAGAGCTTTCCCGAGGATCGATGCCGTGCTTGCGGAATTCATCGAGGATGGAGAGCATATAGGAAGGCGTGACCATGATGATCCGCGGCTTGAAATCCATCATCAACGTGACTTGCCGCTCCGTCATGCCGCCGGAAATCGGCACGACCGTACAGCCCAGTTTCTCCGCACCATAATGCGCGCCTAGGCCGCCGGTGAACAGGCCGTATCCATAAGCGACATGCACGATATCGCCGGGACGACCGCCCGATGCGCGGATCGAGCGGGCTACCACGGTTGCCCAGGTATCGATATCGTTCTTCGTATATCCGACGACCGTCGGTTTTCCTGTGGTGCCTGAGGACGCATGGATACGAGCAAGTTTCTCGCGCGGCACCGCAAACATGCCAAAGGGGTAGGTATCGCGAAGATCTTTTTTCGTGGTGAAGGGAAATTTTGCCAGATCGGACAAGGTCTTCAAATCAGATGGATGAATGCCGGCCTGTTCGAAGCGCTGGCGATAAAAAGGCGAGTTTTCGTAAGCGTGGTTCAAGGACCACTTCATGCGCTTGAGCTGGAGCGCGGAAATTTCGTCGCGCGATGCCGTCTCTATCGCTTCCAGATCTCCCGGACGGGGGGAAAGGTCTTCCATATGCTTGTCTCCTCCAAGTATACGAATGGGTAGTATCGCGCCTGCTCACTCCGGCAGGTGCGTGCCCTTTATTGTTCGCGAGTGGCCGCGAAATTCCGCGATCTGCTCGCCCTCCTGATTGGTGATACGGATGTCATAAATTCCGCTGCGTCCCTTTCGCAGAACCTCATGAGCCGTGGCCGTCAGCCTGTCGCCCTTCAAGGCGGGAGCAATGAAGGTCACTGAACAATGCTGGGCGACGGTTCGCTGATTGTAGGTATTGCAGGCAAATGCGAAGGCGGAATCCGCCAGCGTGAACATGTAGCCGCCATGGCAGGTGCCGACACCATTGGTCATGTTTTCGGTAATGGTCATGGTTATGGCTGCCTTGCCCGGGGCAACAGAGAGGATTTCCATGCCAAGATGACGGCTGGCATTATCTTCGTCCCACATGGCTTTTGCGCAGGCTTCGGCAAGGGCTTGAGGGGAAAGATTCGACACGTTCATTTTCCCTTGAATTCCGGTTTGCGCTTCTGAAGAAATGCGGCAACGCCTTCGGCATAATCTGCGCTTCGACCAGCCTCCCGCTGGAGGTCGCGCTCGAGATCGAGCTGTTGATCCAGTGAATTCGTTGCCGCGGCCTGGATGGCGCGTTTGGTCATTCCCAAGCCACGCGTCGGCCCGGCGGCAAGCTTTGCCGCAAGATTGTACGCCTCATCCAAAAGCTTGTCGTCATCCACGACACTCCAGATGAGACCCCATTCCGCAGCGCGTTCCGCGCTGAGCGGCTCTGCGGTCAAGGTCAGTGCCTTTGCGCGCGCTTCGCCGATCAACCGGGGCAAACTCCATGTCCCGCCGGAGTCCGGCACGAGGCCAATTTTCGAGAAAGACTGAATGAAGCGCGCGGAGCGTGCGGCCAGGGTAATGTCGCAGGCAAGCGCGATGTTGGCGCCAGCGCCTGCGGCCACCCCGTTGACGGCACATATGACCGGCTTCTCAAGGCTGCGGATGAGGCGCAACAGCGGATTGTAATATGTCTCGATCGTATGACCGAGATCCGGGACGCCCTTGCTCGGGTCGCGGTCGCCTAAATCCTGTCCCGCGCAAAAGCCTCTTCCAGCACCGGTTAGCAGAACGGCTCGAACCTTATCGTCGGCATGGGCTCGCTCGAATTCGGTGCGCAGCGCAACATGCATTTCCTCATTGAAGGAATTGAGCTTGTCCGGGCGATTGAGTGTGAGCGCGAGAACGCCATCGGCAAGCGCCGACAGGATCGTGTCGGAATCTGACATTTTACCTCCCTGTCGCCTTTCCCAAAGGCGACGATAAAAAATCTCTTGCATAGACCGACCGGTCAGTCAATTATAAAGCTCCAGATGGGGAGGAGATTTTCGCTGAGAGCAGGTCAGACGCCTTTACCGGGTGCCAGCCGCTACCAGTATAGGGGAGTTTTTGCCTCAGTCATCGTCGTTGTTTTTGGGAGGAGAACCGACATGAAACTTACGCTTACCACCACTGCGCTCGCGCTTATTATCGGGTGTGCTACGCCTGCTTTTGCCGAAATCAAGATCGGCGCTACGGTTTCCGAAACCGGCCCGGCTTCTTTTTTGGGAGATCCCGAGGCCAAGACGCTGAAGATGCTTGTTGAAGACATCAATGCGAAGGGAGGCGTCAATGGCGAGCAGCTGAAGCTCGTGATCTATGACGATGGAGGCGATCCGAACAAGGCCCGGACTTTTGCCACACGTCTGGTCGAGGATGACGAGGTGGTCGCAGTCATCGGCGGCACGACAACGGGAACATCCATGGCGGTGATCCCGGTGCTCGAAGATGCCGAGGTGCCTTTCATCTCATTGGCGGGTGCGATTGAAATCATCGATCCGGTCCGGCCTTACACCTTCAAGACGCCGCACACCGACCGCATGGCCTGCGCGAAGATTTTCGAAGACATGAAAAAGAACGGAATCGGCAAAATCGGCATGATTTCCGGTTCGGACGGATTCGGCGCTTCCATGAAGAAGCAGTGCCTGTCGATCATCGGCGATTACGGTATCGAAGTATTGGCCGATGAGACATACGGCCCGACGGACGCCGATATGACGCCGCAACTGACCAACATCAAAGGCAAAGAGGGCATCCAGGCGGTGCTCAACCCCGGCTTCGGGCAGGGGCCAGCGATCGTCACGCGCAACTATGCGCAGCTGGCCGTCGGTTTGCCGCTCTATCAGTCCCATGGGGTGGCGTCGGACGGCTTCATCGATCTGGCAGGAAAGGACGCTGCGGAAGGTGTTCGCCTGCCGGGAACGGCATTGCTCGTCGCCAAGCTTTTGCCGGAAAACGATCCGCAACGGGCAGTCGTCACCGCCTATAAGGAGGCTTACGAGAAGGCAACCGGCAAGTCGGTTTCCACCTTCGGCGGCTATGCCCATGACGCCCTGTATATCCTTGTCGACGCCCTGAAGCGTGCAGGCAGCGCGGAACCGTCCGACATTCGTGACGCCATAGAGGCGACCAAGGGTCTGGTCGGCACCACGGGTACCGTCACCATGTCAGCCGATGACCATCTCGGCCTCGACCTCTCTGCCTTCCGAATGCTGCGGATCGAAAAAGGCGGCTGGACAATCGTCGAGTGATCGCCCGCTGGCCGCTGCCTTGAGCCGTGGCCAGCAGACACCGTCTTGCGCGAAGTGGAGGCCTCTATGCCCGAATTGCTGCAATTTTTTTTATCCGGGATCACTGTCGGTGCGGTCTACGCGCTGGTCGCGCTCGGCTTCACGATCATCTACAACGCTTCCGATGTGGTGAATTTCGCTCAGGGCGAGTTCGTTATGCTGGGCGGGATGATAACCTTTTTCGCCCATGCGGCAGGCGTGCCGCTTCCGCTTGCCGGATTGATTGCCATCATCGCGACAGCCGCAATTGGCGTAGCGCTTAACAAACTTGCCATAGAGCCCGCGCGGGGTGCGCCGGTCGTATCGCTGATCATCATCACCATTGGCGCATCGATCTTCATACGGGGTGCCACGCAGATTGTTTTTGACAAGCAGTTGCATAGATTTCCCGCCTTTTCCGGCGATCAGCCGATCTCCATTGGCGGCGCGACAATTCTTCCGCAAAGTCTATGGGTCATCGTTGGCGCGCTTGCAGTGTTTACGGCTCTCTGGCTGTTCTTCACGCGGACCCTGATTGGGCGCGCTGTTCTGGCGACTGCAAACAATCGCGTTGCCGCTCAACTGGTCGGCATCAACACCAACTTCGTCATGACGCTGTCATTCGCCATGTCTGCCGCCATCGGTGCCCTGGCAGGTGTGCTGGTCACCCCAATCACGCTGACCAGCTATGATGTCGGGCTTTCCTTGGCACTGAAAGGATTTGCAGCCGCCATGCTGGGCGGCATGGGCAATCCCAAAGGCGCGCTGATCGGCGGCTTGTTGCTCGGCATTCTCGAAGCGATGACCGCTGGCTATCTCAGTTCGCAATACAAGGATGCCGCAGCATTCGTCGTCATCCTTGCCGTGCTCTTTGCCATGCCGCAGGGCCTGTTTGGCCGAACATCGACAGATCGGGTCTGACATGCGGCTATCAAGCAAAGCAATTACCCTTCTGCTTCTGGCCGCAATTATCGTCGTTGCGCCCTTCCTGTTTCCCTCCTCCTATTATTACCGGGTGGGATCTCTGATCTTCGTGAACGGGGTGGCAGTCACCGGGCTCGTCATTCTCGTTGGTTATGCCGGGCAGATCAGCCTCGGCCATGCCGGTTTTGCCGGTATCGGCGCATATGCTTGCGCGTTGGCTCCGGTTCATCTCGGCTTGCACCCGGCATTTGCTGCCGTTCTGGGTGCCGCGCTGTCGGCACTGATCGCATATCTTGTCGGTCGCCCTATCCTTCGGCTCAAAGGCTATTATCTCGCGGTTGCCAGCCTTGGCTTCGGCATTCTTGTTTCGATGGTTCTGTCCAACGAGGCCCAATTGACCGGTGGCCCCGATGGTATCGCCGTGCCGGAACTCGGCCTGCGCGCCGCCTTGAAGACTGCCGGTATCGATCTCTCGAACAGTGAGTTCTGGTATGCCTTTTCCGGTCTAATGCTGCTGGTTGGCGCCTGGCTTGCTCTCAATCTTCGCTATAGCGCCACAGGAAGGGCATTGCGTGCACTGCACGGATCGGAAGTCGCGGCTCGAACTGTCGGCATCGATGTCGCGCGCTACAAGCTTGTCGCATTTGTCATTTCGGCAGTCTATGCCTCGGTTTCGGGCTCCTTACTGGCTTTGCAAAACAAGTTCATCACGCCGGATGTCGCGGGTTTCCTGCATTCGGTCGAGATGATTACGATGACCGTGCTTGGCGGAGCCGGTTCCGTGCTGGGGGCAATTTTGGGCGCGGCGATCCTGACGACATTGCCGCAGGTTCTGACCGTATTTCAGGAATACGAACAGCTCATGCTCGGCCTCGTCATGATGCTTGTCATGATTTTCATGCGTGAGGGGCTGCTGCCATCCATCGCACGGCGCATTCGTGGGAGGGCGGAATGAACCTACTGCAAATCGAAGGACTGGGCATAGATTTCGGCGGCCTGCGAGCCGTCAACGATGTCAGCTTCTCCTTGAAGGAAGGGGAGATCGTTTCCGTCATCGGGCCAAACGGTGCCGGAAAGACCACGCTGTTCAACATGATTTCCGGTGTTTACTCCCCGGGCCGCGGTCATGTGATGCTGGATGGCAAGGATGTGACCGGCTTGCAGCCGCATCTTTTGGCGAAACGCGGCCTGTCACGGACGTTCCAGAATCTCCAGATATTTCAAGCGATGAGTGTTCTGGAAAATGTCGTCACGGGCTTTCATCTGAGCGAAAGAGCGTCTGTTTTCGCGGATCTGTTTTCCATTCCTGCCGCGCGTCGCCGCAGCAGGGCATCAGAGGAAAGCGCCCGCATATTGCTGGATCGTGTGGGCTTAGGTCGCGCCGCCGGGCAGGAAGCAGGCTCCCTATCCTACGGTGCATTGAAACGGCTGGAAATTGCGCGGGCACTGGCGCTCAAACCGCGTGTTCTTCTGCTCGATGAGCCTGCTGCGGGATGCAATGCCGTCGAAACGGAGGAGATCGATCATTTGATTGCGCAGGTCGCAGCCGAAGGTGTTTCCATCCTGCTGGTGGAGCATGACATGAAAATGGTGATGCGGATTTCCAACCACATCGTCGTGCTCGATCATGGCGAGAAGATTGCAGAGGGACGCCCTGAAACGGTTGCCCGTGACCCGCGCGTGATCGAAGCCTATCTCGGCGCCAATGCAGTGGAGGCCAGCCATGTTGTCGGTTGAAGGGCTGCGCTCCCGTTATGGCCGTATCGAAGTCTTGCATGGCATCGATCTCGAGGTCGCTGCTGGCGA